>Ga0209066_10001737_pt1 | contig 28091 bp, 21 predicted proteins | sample All_14_2_FD_187198 | JGI IMG/M metagenome (GOLD analysis project Ga0209066, IMG submission 187198) | Freshwater microbial communities in response to fracking from Pennsylvania, USA - Allegheny Zone_MetaG_DW_15 (SPAdes) (version 2) ...
GACCCACGCCAGCGGCGGAGTGTGGGGGCTCACGTTTTCACGAAAGCGCCCGCGCCCAGGTGGCTGGCGCCGCCACCTACATCGACGACATCCCCGAACTGCGCGGCACGCTGCACGCCGCGCCGGTGTGTGCCCCGGTGGCGCACGGCACGCTGCTGGGGCTGGACGCCAGCGCCGCCCTGGCCTTGCCGGGCGTGCGCGCCTTCATCAGCGCGCAAGACATTCCCGGCGACACCACCTTGGCCGCGTTCGCCCACGACGAGCCGGTGTTTGCCCAAGGCGCGGTGCAGTTTCTCGGCCAGGTGGGCGGGCTGATCGTGGCCGACACGGTGATGGCCGCCCGCCGCGCCGCGCGGCTGGTCAAGTGGAACGTACAAGCCCTGCCCGCCGTGCTCAGCGTGCATGAAGCCCACGCGCTGCAAAGCTACGTGTTGCCGCCGGTGCATGTGAAGCGCGGCGACGCGCAGGCCGCGCTGGCACGCGCGCCGCACCAGCTTGAAGGCACCTTTGAAGTGGGCGGACAAGAACACTTTTACCTGGAAGGCCAGATCGCCTACGTGGTGCCGCTGGAGCAAAACCAGTGGCGCGTTTACACCAGCACCCAGCACCCCGGCGAGGTGCAGCACTGGGTGTCGCACGCGCTGGGTCTGCACAACCACGCCGTCACCGTGGAATGCCGGCGCATGGGTGGCGGCTTTGGTGGCAAAGAAACGCAGGCCGGGCACCTGGCGGTGTGGGCTGCGGTGGCGGCGAACCAACTGAAATGCCCGGTGAAGCTGCGGCTGGACCGCGACGACGACTTCATGATCACCGGCAAACGCCACCCGTTTGCGTACCACTACCGCGTGGGCTTTGACGACACCGGCCTGCTCTGCGGGCTGGCGCTGGAGATGCTGGCCAACTGCGGCTTCAGCGCCGACCTGTCTGGCCCAGTGGCCGACCGCGCCATCTTCCACGCCGACAACGCTTACTTTCTGGAAGACGTGGCGGTATCCAGCTACCGTTGCAAAACCCACACCCAGAGCCACACCGCGTTTCGCGGCTTCGGCGGCCCGCAGGGTGTCATCGTGATCGAGCGCATCCTGAGCGACATCGCGCGCACGCTGGGCCTGGACCCGCTGGATGTGCGGCTGCGCAACCTGTACGGCATCGAGGAGCGCAACGTCACCCACTACCAGATGAAGGTGGAAGACAACATCCTCGATCCACTCATCACCACCCTGGCGCTCACCAGCCGCTACCGCGAACGGCGCGAGCAGATCGCGGCCTGGAACGCGCAAAGCCCCGTCATCAAAAAAGGCATCGCCCTCACGCCCGTCAAGTTCGGCATCAGCTTCACCGCCACGCTGTTCAACCAGGCCGGGGCGCTGGTGCATGTGTACACCGACGGCAGCGTGCAGGTGAACCACGGCGGCACCGAAATGGGCCAGGGCCTGAACACCAAGGTGGCGCAAATCGTGGCCGACGAGCTGGGCGTGCCGTTCGAGCGCGTGCTGTGCACGGCGGCCGACACCAGCAAGGTGCCCAACGCCAGCGCCACCGCCGCCAGCAGCGGCACCGACCTGAACGGCCGCGCCGCCCAGTTCGCCGCCCGCACCGTGCGCAACAACCTCGCCGCCTTCGTGGCCGGGCTCGACGGCGTGGGCGCCGGCGCGGTGCGTTTCGAAGGCGGCCAGGTCATCACCGAGCAGTCCACCCGCCGGTTTGAAGACGTGGTGGGCGCCGCTTACGCCAACCGCATCCAGCTCTGGAGCGACGGTTTCTACCGCACGCCCAAAATTCACTACGACAAAACCACCCTAACCGGCCGACCGTTTTATTACTTCTCCTACGGCGCGGCGGTGAGCGAAGTGGCCATCGACACGCTCACCGGCGAAAGCCGCGTGCTGAAGGTGGACATCCTGCACGACGTGGGCCACAGCATCAACCCGGCCATTGACATCGGCCAGATTGAGGGCGGATTTGTGCAGGGCATGGGCTGGCTGACGACGGAACAACTGGTGTGGAGCGACAAGGGTTACCTGCAAACCCACGCCCCCAGCACCTACAAAATCCCCGCCACCGGCGACATTCCGGCCCACTTCAAAGTGGACCTCTGGCCCGAACCAAACCGGGAAGACAACGTGCACGGCAGCAAGGCCGTGGGCGAGCCGCCGTTCATGCTGGGCATCAGCGTGTTTGAAGCGCTGCGCGACGCCGTGGCCCAGGCGGGCGGCCAGCCCGAGGCCATGAACGCACCGGCCACGGCCGAAGAGGTGTTGCGGGCCTTGGGGGAATAAGAAGTTCAGAGCGGTGAGCGGGCCTTCAGTCACCCACGGCTGCTGGTCGCCTATCGAGCCTTGAGGGCGGTTTTGCAGCGGGTGCTACCAATGGGCACTGCCAAGCAGGCGCACTCTGATTGCCACGAAGCGGTTGTTGGGTGAGGCGCCCAGCGCTGGGCTGAGTGGCGGCTGTGTCATGTTGCAGTGCTCGGTAGGCGCTAAGGGTCATGGGCCAGAAATACTGCTGAAGTCGATTAGCGCTTTCTGTGAAAACACTGCAAGCTTCTAAAACGGAATGTCGTCATCCAAATCAAGTGCAACATTGCGCACTTTGAGTGCATGTTTGTCTGGGTAATCACCAGGGGAAGAAGCGTACTGAGGAGGCTGCTGAACTGGTTGTGTTGACACATCACTGCGAACCGACTGAGCCTTACCCAGCATTTGCAACCCTGTTGCCTCAATTTCGGTGGTGTAGCGCTCTGCGCCCTGGCTGTCGGTCCACTTGCGGTTTCTCAGTTTGCCTTCCACGTACACCTGAGAACCCTTTTGCAGGTACTGCGTTGCAATCTCCGCCAACCGGCGGTACAGGACCACACGGTGCCACTCGGTCAGTTCGCGTGATTCGCCGGTGGCCTTGTCTTTCCAGCGCTCCGATGTGGCCATTCTGAAATTACACACAGCCGATCCGTCAGGCATTGCCCTTGATTCTGGGTCTGCTCCCAGGTGACCAATCAAAATGACACGGTTAACAGACATCAAGCCTCTCCCTCAGATAAAAAAGTAGACCACTCAGGCAAATTTCCGGGTGGCTGTCGGTGAAATTTCACAGGCTGGGTGCGTGTGGGCTCGAACGAATCGCTCGCGTCGTCCAGCATCAGGTCAGAGTCGGGGTTGCGTTTGGCAAATTTGCGCAGTACCGACTCTTGCGATGCGTTGGCATAGCAGTAGGTACAAAGGTGCGGGCAGGTGTTGTAGGCCCCAATGTCTTTGCTGACGATGCAGCCGCAGGCTTTGCGCTGGCCGGGGTCTTTTTTGGCGGGCTTGGGTGGCGCGGTATCGGCAAACAAGTCGTTCTGATCAACGGGGGGGCGGCCAATGAAGCGCATCAGCGCCTCGTCGTTGGGGTACACCTTGGCCAGCAGGTCGTCGTCCACGCAGCGGTTGTGGGCAATGCCGTAGCGGGTCAGGTCAATGTCTTCGGCGCAGGTGCCAATTTCCAAGCCAGTGCGGGCACGCAGTTGCACAAGGCCGTCGCAAATGGTGTGAATTTCGGCCTCGGTTAGCTCGCGGTAGCCCTCGCCCAGCTTGCCCAGGTTGCCTTGCACTTTTCGGTAGGCCGCTATGTCGGCAAAGCTGATGACGAGTTTGCGGGTGGCCCCGTTGAGCCGGTCAGCCAGGCTGTTGATGCGCTCCAGCAGCAACTCGGGCGGCAGCTTGGGGCCACCCAGCAGGGGGTCAAAGCGCCACACCACCCGGTCAGCGCCTATGCGCTGGGACAACTCTAGGAACGTGTCCACGCGTTTGTCCAGGCTGGCCACGCCGGGCTCCAGGTTTTCGGCATCGTAGTCGTTGACGGTGTACTGAAAGTAATAGCCTATCCCCATGTCTTCCACTTGCGGCAGGTACTGGAACAAGGGCTTGGGGTTTTTGCTCCAGAAGACAAAGGCGCGCGTCTGGGCAAAGCTGACGTACATCTTCTGGTTGGCATTGAAGGGGTTGACCCATGCGCAATAGCCCTGAACCAGTCGTTTCGAGAACCACTCGGCAAAAAATGCCGGAATGTCGGTGGCGCGGCTGGCCGACACCACCACGGGGAAACTGGCTTTGACACGGGTGCCGTCGGGCAGGGTGAGCAGGTCGGGGGTAGAGGCTTTTTTCATGGTCATTTGGTGCAGTTGATCAGGGGCACATAGCCATTGACGGCATTCGGGTGCGAAACAATTTGGCCGTGGTGGCAAGACAAGCCCTTCTGGCGCGCGTTGACCTGGTAGGCCGAATTGCGTGAATAGCCCGCCGTGATGTTTCGCGCATGATCACACTGTGCCAGCACCCGGTATGCGACTCTGGTAGTTGCTTCGGCAGCGCCATGCGAGCGGCCAATGCTGTGAAAAAACGTCAGTTCACGTTGACTGAAGCACTTGCCATGCTTGCCCGCGCATACCCTTTGTGCGCTCACGGCACATGGTATGGGCAACACGGGGTGCATCCCATTGGGACACTGATCAAGGTACCCGCCCAGCTCACGGGCCAATATATTGGGAAAATACTCGCCCACTTCATCAATGCGGGTGGTCAAGTCCAGCATCACCAGGTATCCAGTGGACAACAGCGCGGGCTGAAGCAGCTGCAGGGCTTCAAAGACGATGCCATGTGCCCTCTGGCCTGATGAACAGTAGAACTCCGACAGATGTTTGGAAACCAAAACGAAGTCGTACTTCATGTCCAGGCCCTTCAGCACGTTGTATAGATCATTGGCAAAAGCCTCGGCATCTGTACTCAGCTCGCAGTGATGAGTGGTCAGGCGGATCTCAATGCCCATTTCGGTGGTCATCGCGCTTGCAAACGCGCGCTGTTTGGACAGCGCCAGATTGTTGCCATCCACGGCATACACGTTCACAGCTTGCCTGAACCCGTTCTTTTGCAAGGCCGTCACCATGCCCATCCAGGCGCCGCCCGTGCCAGACCCCAAGTCCAGTATGCGCAAGGGTCGGTTGGTGGGGATGGCCCTTCGCATGGTTGGGTGGGCAAGTATGTCGCTTCCAATGGTTATGAACTCGAACACGGTGCGAGGCAGGTAGGTACCCAAATATGCGCGGATGCTGAACTCATCGGCATGCAGGTTGATGCGGGCCTGCACGGGCATTGGGTTGTAACAAGCGCCCATTGAAGTGGCTACCCGCTCAATGCACCCGGGTAACGCAGAAACTGCCCGACGGACTTGAACTGCAACAGTTGGCGAGGGCTTTTTCTGGCTGACAGTGACAAAAGAGCGCCTGTTTGAGCCGCTTGATGACTTTGGAGTGGTGACGAGCGCCATGAGAGTGTCCCTGGTTACAGGCAGGGAAAACTCCTGCCTTACCCAGAAGACGGCGCTGCCCTGAAAAGGTCAGGGCGGTTTTTGTTTTGACAGGCTTCTTTTGGGGCCTGATGTGTAAAAGAAGCAAAAAACATGAGCATGTACCGCTTGTGCAGTTGACAGAAAACGGCCGAATTAGACTGAAAAACTTGCCGATTTGCTCAACCGGTATGCCCAGCGGTGCTGAAAAGCAGCGTTTGGGTGCACTGAGGCAGTACCCGCGAAAAATAGCTGTTCTTTGACATTCAAAAACTGCACGTATCGCTTTTTTTTAAAGCGTAAGAAGCTATTATTTTTTGCTGCACTTTTTGCAAGATGCTGACGGCTGCTGCATGGTGCCGTGGCGTGTTTGGGTGGCCCTCAAGCGGGAGACAGCGCCCCCAGCCTGACTTTTGACAACTGGGTTGGTCTGATACTTGATGGAAAACGCATCCACCCCCAATTCGCACACACCCAACATGAACTCGTCATTCGTCAACCGCCTGAGAACGGCTGCCTTCGCTGCTGCGCTTGCCCTGTGCTTGGGGCAAGCGGGTGCACAGCCTGCCAAACCGGGTGGGGAACAGGTTGGAGGCGGGCAGCCAAGACACGAGCAACTCCAAAAGGTCATTGAGGGGGCAAAAGAATTGGTGCGCACAGCAGAAGCCACACCTGGCGACAACACAGTACGTCTGACTTTTGGCCTGTACTTGCTGGCCAACGCCTACCTAGAATTGGGAAAGCCTGAATTGGCCTTGCCTCTGTATCTGCGGAGCCTACCCATGCTGGAGAAGCTAAATGGCCGCGAGCACAAAGACGTAGCTCTTGGACTAAGCCAATTGGCTACCACTTACGAAGACTTGGACCAATACGACAAAGCACTTCCACTGCGACTGCGGGCCTTGGCTATCCGTGAAAAGGTCCTGGGGAAAAATCACCCGGACACAGATCGGAGCGTAAACAGGCTGGCCGATACCTATAGCGAATTGGGCCAGCACGATAAGGCCTTACCTCTGAAGCTGCGCGCCTTGGCCACGAGTGAAAAGGTTTTAGGTTCAAATCACCTAGATACAGCAGATAGCCTGAACTGGCTGGCCGATACCTACGGCAAACTGGGCGAACACCACAAAGCCCTGCCCCTACAACTGCGCGCCTTGGCTATTTCGGAAAAAGCCCTGGGGCCCGATCACCCCGACACGGCCCGCAGTCTGAACAACCTGGCCCACACCTACGGCAAGTTGGCCCAGCACGACAAAGCCCTGCCCCTACAACAGCGCGCGCTGGCCATACTGGAAAAAGCCCTGGGGCCTGACCACACCGTCACAGCCATCAGTCTTAACAACCTCGCAAATACCTACAGCGCATTGGCCCAGCACGAAAAGGCCCTGCCACTGCAAAAGCGTGCGCTTGCAATATGGGAAAAAACCTTGGGGCCTGATCACCCGTACACAGCCACCGGCCTGAACAGCCTGGCTAACACCTACGGCGAACTGGCCCAGTACGACAAAGCCCTTCCATTGGAACTGCGCGCACTGGCCATCAGGGAAAAAGCTTTGGGGCCTGATCACCCTGATACCGCTGTGAGCCTCAACAACCTGGCCAGCACCTACGGCGCACTGGTACAGCACGTCAAGGCCCTGCCTCTACAACAGCGCGCACTGGCCATCAGGGAAAAAGCTTTGGGGGCCGATCACCCGAACACAGCAACCGTCCTGAATAACCTGGCCCAAACTTTCAGCGCACTGGCCCAGCACGACAAAGCCCTTCCGTTGCAACAGCGTGCGCTGGCCATCCGAGAAAAAACGCTTGGGCCAAATCACCCGGACACAGCAAGCAGTCTAAGCAACCTGGCCGTAACCTACGTCACACTGGCACAGCACGACAAAGCCTTGCCGCTGGAACAGCGTGCACTGATGATTTACGAAAAAGCCCTGGGACCAAATCACCCTGACACAGCACTAAGCCTGAACAACCTGGCCGCCACCTACAGCGCACTGGCACAGCACGTCAAGGCCCTGCCTCTACAACAGCGCGCGCTGGCAATTCGAGAAAAAGCGCTGGGGCCTGACCACCCTGATACCGCTGCGAGCCTGAGCAACCTGGCTGGAACCTACAGCGAACTGGCCCAACACGACAAAGCGCTGCCGCTGGAACAGCGTGCACTGATGATTTACGAAAAAGCCCTGGGGCCTGATCACCCGGATACTGCGGTCAGCATCAACAACCTGGCTGGAACCTACAGCGAATTAGCCCAGCACGATAAAGCCCTGCCATTGCATTTGCGTGCTCTGGCCATTTGGGAAAAAGCCCTTGGATTTGATCACCCGACAACAGCACTTTTCAAAAGCAACTTGGCAGTAAAACTTGAAGAGCTAGGCCAACCAGCCCTCGCAGTCGCATTCCTCAAGTCATCAGTCAACGTCTACCAAAGCCAACGGGAGCGCGTGGGGCGTATTGATGGTGCTGCATTGCAGAGTTACACAGACTCGGTTGCCCCCACCTATCAATCCCTTGCCCGCCTGTTGGTAGACCAAGGTCTTTTCCCAGACGCCCAACTGGTGCTCGACATGCTCAAAGAGCAAGAGCAGTTCGAGTTCATCCGCCGCAGCAGCAGCGCAGACCCACGCAAAACCCGCATCGGCTACAACAGCCACGAGCAGCAGTGGATGACACGCTACCGCCAGATTGCCGACCGCCTGGCCGCGTTGGGGGCAGAAGAGCAGGCGCTGCAAAAGCAGGCCAAACTGGGTCTCAGCCCCATTCAGCAAAAGCGCCAGCATGCCTTGGCTGCAGATTTACAGATTGCCAAGAAAGCGTTTGAAGCGTTTTTGGAAGAAATGCAAAAGAGCTTTGCAAAACAAGGGCCTGCCAGAACGGAAGACGCACGCTCCACCAGCAAAGAAGCTCTGCGGGATTTGCAAACCTTGTTGCGAGCGATGGGGCCTGACGTGGTGCTGCTGCAATACTTCGTCACCGATAACAGCATAGGAATGCTCTTGACCACACCGGGCGTCCAACTGGCTCGCAGTGCAGCCATCGACCGAAAGGAATTGAACCAGCAGATTGCCGAGTACCGGCGCTTGCTGCGCGATCCCAAGTCCGATGTGTTACTTGCATCGCAAGCGTTGTACAAAGTACTGCTGGCACCGATTGCGCAAGACTTGGAGCAAGCGGGCGCAAAAACGGTGATGGTGTCACTGGATGGCCCCCTGCGCTACTTGCCCATGGCCGCGTTGCACGATGGCAAGGTATTTGCCCTCCAACGCTGGCGTATGCCCTCCTTCACCAGCTTGACAAGAAGCAAACTTTTGGAAGCTGTCACTCCTCAATGGCAGGCAGCTGGGCTGGGTGTGACACAAGCCCGAGGCGAGTTTGCAGCCTTGCCTGCCGTCAAGGCAGAAATGCGCAGCATCATCAAAACCAAGAACAGTGGTGTGTTGCCCGGCGAAGTGCACCTGGACGACGCGTTCACGGCACAGCGGCTGAAGGATGTGAGCCAACGCCCGTTTCAGTTGCTGCATGTGGCCAGCCATTTCCGCTTCAGCCCCGGTACTGAGGTCAATTCGTTTTTGCTGCTGGGCGACGGCAGCCAACTGACGCTGGGCGACATTCGCACCCAGAACTACCGGTTTGACAACGTGGACTTGCTTACGCTGTCGGCCTGCGACACCGGGCTGGGTGGCGGGCGCGATGCACAGGGCCGTGAGATTGAAGGCTTTGGGGTGATTGCCCAGCAACAGGGTGCCAAAGCGGTGCTGGCCACGCTGTGGGCGGTGGCCGATGAAAGTACGTCGGTTCTGATGGCCGACATGTACCGCCAGCGGCAGCAAAGCGGCCTGTCCAAGATTGAGGCCTTGCAGCAGGCGCAGCGTGCCATGCTGAACTCCAAACGCCATGCCCACCCGTTTTACTGGGCTCCCTTTATCTTGATGGGCAATTGGAAATGAGCACAATCCAAACACGCCGAAACCCACAAGATCGCGATGCTATTAAATTCATTAATAAACTGTGTGGCAAATTCATGGGGTGTGAAAAACGAAAATTGCTCCCCGGGATTTAACCTAAAAAAGCGTTACGCAAAAAAATTTTGATCACAAGATACAAACATAGCAATAACCCAAATTACCTGTCTGGCACTCTCAATCAGTCAATATAGGATGTGTGGCTCGAAAAAGGCCACACCACTTCACAAGTTAAACAATTCTATCGGGAAAATATTAAATGGGCGTAGGTCAATCAACTCTACAAGTGGCCGTAAATGCAGGGAACCTTCTTGAAGTCAAAAAAATAATTTCTGAAACAAATTTGGAGCTAATAGATGGCATAGAGGAAGTACTTTCAGAGGTCTTTACAACCGCACTGAAATCAGGATACAAAGACATCGCCATCGAACTATTGGCGTGTAAGGGCTTTAATCCTGACACCGGCCATGGCGAACTGCTGCGTAACTCTATCTCAATAGGGTATCTGGATATTGCACTGATGTTGCTTGACAAAGGTGCAAACCCCAACTATCGCCCAACTGACGCATCATCCACATTAAAATTGGCGTTGGAATATGAATACTTCGATATTGCAGAAAGCCTTATAAAAAAGGGGGCTGACGTTAATATTCGAGACAGCCGTGGATGGACCCCCCTTATTTGGGCGTCAATAAAAGGACACACTACTACTGTGGAATTTCTCCTGAGCAATGGTGCTGACATACACATCTGCAATGATGATGGCTGGAATGCTATTGCAGGGGCATATTTCAAAAAACGCACAGATATCACAAAAATGCTTGCTGATAAAGGTGGGCGTTTCGGGCGAAAGTATGCGGAAGCGGTTCTTTTATCTTCATACGAACAAGGCTATTATGATTTGGCAGCCAATCTGGTTCGGGATGGTATGAATGTAAACATACTAAACTCCAATGAAGAACCGCTTTTGATACTTGCAATACGGCGCGGTGATATCGAGTTCTGCAATCTCTTAATGACGCACAATGCTGACGTCAATTGCCGAGCAAAAAACAATGACACTGCACTCAATGTGGCGCTGACAAGCAATGCTTATGAAATCGCAAAATTACTAATAGAACGCAATGCAGGTATTAATATTGCGGACAGCAAGGGCAGAACCCCACTCATGCAATCAGCATGCCGAGGCCAAGTAGGTATCTGCGAATTACTGATAAGCAATGGAGCGGCCCTAGATGTGCAAGGAGTCGATGGATATACTGCCCTAATGTTGGCAGCCCAGGAAGCGCACTACAGCACAGTTGAGTTGTTCATTAAGTTTGGCGCAAATTTAAACCTTAGAAATAAAGATGGTTGTCGCGCCAAAAGATTGGCCTATGATCATAAAAACGTTTGCAATCTAATTGGTACTCACGATGGAATGTAAAAATGATCGAGGACTATGAGGTATTTGAAGCAATTCGAAGGGGATACAACGACCTACATGGGTCGTCCGATACAGAAATTATTTCCTATTTCAAGTCCATTGATCAAGACTCTTTTTCCGGACATGTCTCTCATATAAAGGGCATTCTTTTTGAGCAGGAATATATCGATTCACTTGAATCGAAGCATGTTTACGCTGAGATTTTTGATGCAACAAACCATCCTGTAACAGATGTAAAAATATTCCAAGATGGCGAAGTAATCAATGAGATTCAACTCAAGGCAACGGATAGCCTTGACTATGTTAAATCTTCAATGCCTGATAATCCTGATGTGACATTCGCAACGACCACAGAAGTTGCAAATCGGATTGATTCATCTGTGCTGATTGACTCAGGGATTGAGAATTCGGCGCTTGAGCAGGCAATCAACGATTCCATCGTCAATGATTTTGCCAACCCACTTAGTCCACTATCAGTTGTTTCATGGCTCTTTGGATTGCCATTCCTGTGACAAATGACAATTGTCAGAGGTCGGATGCTTTGAGGCTCATTTGCCACATAACGAATTATAAATAATTTATTTCTAGTAGCTTACGAACACTGCCAAATTAGCAGTTCGCGTAGATTTGGAGTGCATTGCAATCAGGCATTTCGAGTTATTCTGCGTCACGTTTTTTTCAAAATGAAATCTTCTTATTGGAAAACAATAAAAACACAAGTTAATCCTGTTTGCTGAACCGATGAATTGGTGGTTTAGTCACGCAGTTTTTTACTGCCGATCTTGGTTTGGTTCACACTCCAGGCCTGACTTTTGGCGCCCTAGTTGGCCTGATACTTGATTGCAAACGCATCCACCCCCAATACGCACACACCCAACATGAACTCGTCTTTCGTCAACCGTCTGCGAACGTCTGCCTTGGCTGCTGCGCTGGCCCTGTGCCTGGGGCCAGTGGGTGCACAGCCAGTCACCACGCTGTGGGACAACTTGCTGAAGCAGTTCTTGGCGTCAAAAGAATACGGGCAACACCAGCAAGCCTTGGCGCACGCAAAGCAACTTCTGCGCATGGCTGAACAATCGTTTGGCCCCGCCCACCCAAACACGGCAGCGGGCCTGCTGGCAGTAGCCACCACCTACAGCGCACTTGCCCAGCACGACAAAGCTTTGCCACTGCAACAACGCATATTGGCCATACTGGAAAAGGCATTAGGGCCTGATCACCCGCATACAGCAAGTGGTCTGAACAACTTGGCCCAAACCTACAGCGCACTGGACCAGCACGACAAAGCCCTGCCCCTACAACTGCGCGCCTTGGCTATTTCGGAAAAAGCCCTGGGGCCTGATCATCCGGACACATCCCTCAGCCTGAACAGCCTAGCCGTAACCTACAGCGTACTGGCCCAGCACGACAAAGCCCTGCCCCTACAACTGCGCGCCTTGGCTATTTCGGAAAAAGCCCTGGGGCCCGATCACCCCGACACGGCCCGCAGTCTGAACAACCTGGCCCACACCTACGGCAAGTTGGCCCAGCACGACAAAGCCCTGCCCCTACAACAGCGCGCCTTGGCTATTTCGGAAAAAGCCCTGGGGCCTGATCATCCGATCACAGCAACAAGTCTGAACAACCTAGCTGGAACCTACAGCGTACTGGCCCAGCACGACAAAGCCCTTCCATTGGAACTGCGCGCACTGGCCATTTCGGAAAAAGCCCTGGGGCCTGATCATCCGATCACAGCAACAAGTCTGCACAACCTAGCTGGAACCTACAACGCACTGGCCCAATACGACAAAGCTTTGCCCCTACAACTGCGCGCCTTGGCCTTCCGGGAAAAAGCCCTGGGGCCGGACCACCCAGACACCGCAAGCAGCATGAGATGGCTGGCCTATACCTACAGCTATCTAGCCCAGCACGACAAAGCCCTGCCACTGCAACAGCGTGCACTGGCTATTTACGAGAGAGCCAAGGGGTCAGATCACCCAGACACAGCACTCAGCCTTAACGATCTGGCCGCAACCTACAGCGCACTGGCCAAGCACGACAAAGCCCTGCCACTGCAACAGCGTGCACTGGCTATAAGTGAGAGAGCCCTGGGGCCCATTCACCCAAACACAGCGGCCAGCCTCAGCAACCTGGCGACTACCTACAGTGCACTGGCCCAGCATGACAAAGCCCTGCCACTGCAACAGCGTGCACTAGCCATTTGGGAGAAAGCCTTGGGGCCTGATCACCCCTACACGGCCGCCAGTCTGAACCTATTGGGTCAAACTTACGGCGCACTGGCCCAGTACGACAAAACCCTGCCATTACATCAGCGCGCACTGGCCATCAGGGAAAAAGCTTTGGGGCCCGATCATCCTGATACCGCTGTGAGCCTAAACAACCTTGCCTTAACCTACATCGCACTGGCCCAGCACGAAAAAGCCGTGCCACTGCTACAGCGCGCACTAACGATTTTGGGAAATGTCTTGGGGCCTGTTCACCCGCTAACAGCAGCGATTCTGAACAACCTGGCCCAAACCTACAGCACACTGGCCCAGTACGATAAAGCGCTTCCATTGCAGCAACGTGCATTGGCTATTCAGGAAAAAGCCCTAGGGCCTGATCACCCGGACACAGCCAACAGCCTGAACAACCTGGCATCTACATACTGGAAACTGGCCCAACACGACAGAGCCCTGCCACTGCAACAGCGAGCGCTGACCATTCGAGAAAAAGCCCTGGGGCCTGATCATCCTGATACCGCTGTGAGCCTAAACAACCTTGCCATAACCTACAACGAACTGGCCCAGCACGAAAAAGCCGTACCACTGATACAGCGCGCACTGACGATTTTGGGAAATGCCTTGGGGCCTGTTCACCCGAACACTGCTCAGAGCTTGAGCAACCTAGCCGGCACGCTCGAAAGTATGGGCCAACCAGCGCTCGCAGTTGTTTTCTTCAAGGCATCCGTCAACGCCTACCAAAGCCAACGGGAGCAGGTGGCGCGCATCGATGCTGAAACCTCTCGCAGCTACACCGAGTCAGTTGCCCCCACCTACCAAGACCTGGCCCGCCTGCTGGTTGACCAAGGCCTTTTCCCGGACGCCCAACTGGTGCTCGACATGCTCAAAGAGCAAGAGCAGTTCGAGTTCATCCGCCGCAGCAGCAGCGCAGACCCACGCAAAACCCGCATCGGCTACAACAGCCACGAACAGCTATGGATGACGCGCTACCGCCAGATTGCCGACCGCCTGGCCGCGTTGGGGGCAGAAGAGCAGGCGCTGCAAAAGCAGGCCAAACTGGGCCTCACCCCTGAACAGCAAAAACGCCAGCAAAGCCTGGTGGCTGATTTGCGCGTGGCACAAACTGCCTTCGAAGCGTTTCTGAAGGAGATGCAAGAGAACTTTGCACGCCAAGGCCCAGCCAAAGCAGAAGAAGCCCGATCAACCAGCCAAGAGGCATTGCGCGAGTTGCAAACCCTGCTGCGCAGCATCGGCCCCGATGCCGTGCTGTTGCAGTACTACGTGACCGACAACCAGGTGGGTATGTTGTTGACCACCCCAGGCGTGCAACTGGCGCGGACCACCCAAGTCAGCTCCAAGGAGCTGAACCGTCAGATTGCCCAGTACCGTCGTTTGCTGCGCGACCCCAAGTCTGATGTGCTGGCAGCATCTCAGGCGCTGTACCAACTGTTGGTGGCACCGGTGGCGCAAGACCTGGAACAAGCGGGCGCCAAAACCGTGATGCTGTCGCTGGACGGCCCATTGCGGTACTTGCCGTTTGCGTCCTTGCACGACGGTCAACAGTATGTGGTGCAGCGCTGGAACCTGCCCATGTACACCAGCGTGACCCGAAACCGCTTGCGCGATGCGGCCACACCGCAGTGGCAGGCAGCCGGTTTGGGCGTGACACGTGCGCTGGGTGAGTTTGCCGCGCTGCCTGCAGTCAAGGCTGAAATGCGCAGCATCATCAAAGCACCGGGCAGTGGTGTGTTGCCAGGCGAAGTGCACCTGGACGATGCGTTCACGGCACAGCGGCTGAAGGATGTTAGTCAACGCCCGTTCCAATTGCTGCATGTGGCCAGCCATTTCCGCTTCAGTCCAGGCACCGAGGTCAATTCGTTTTTGCTGCTGGGTGACGGCAACCACCTGACGCTGGGCGATATTCGCACCCAGAACTACCGGTTTGACAACGTGGACTTGCTCACGCTGTCGGCCTGCGATACCGGCTTGGGTGGTGGGCGCGATGCACAGGGCCGTGAGATTGAAGGCTTTGGGGTGATTGCGCAGCAGCAAGGTGCCAAAGCAGTGCTGGCCACGTTGTGGGCGGTGGCCGATGAAAGTACGTCGGTTCTGATGGCCGACATGTACCGCCAGCGGCAGCAAAGCGGCTTGTCCAAGATCGAGGCCTTGCAACAGGCGCAGCGTGCCATGCTGAACTCCAAACGCCATGCCCATCCGTTTTACTGGGCTCCCTTTATCTTGATGGGTAATTGGAAGTGAGATAAAGCAGGTCGCTCGTTTTGACTGCGACGCTGCTTTCTCCACTCCCAAGGCGGCGTGGGGTTGGCGGTCTGCCACAGGCCAATGCCGTCGGCTTGGGCTCGGCTCGCCACCTGGGCATACAACCGCCGTGCAGCCATGGGCTGCTCCTTGGCATAGGCCGTGTAATGCCAGGCGAGGCCTGCTTCAAGCAGTTGCAAATTCACATCCTGCCCGTTCTTGAGCACGGTGCCTACTTTGCGTTGGTAGCGGTCAAGTTTGTGGTGCTCAACAGCCACCGTGGCGTTCAACACCAGTGCAGACAAATACCGTTTGGCCGCTAGCCCGTGGGGTTGGCGGGTTTCTGGCGCATCAATGCCGGCAAGCCGTACTTTGTGCAGTTGGTGCTGGGCATCTGAAACGGTGAGGCTGTCGCCGTCTTGCACGGCCACCACCTGCCCAACCAGGATTGACGGTGTGTGGTGCGCGGGGTTGCCTGCACTGGCGCTCTGGGTGAGCAGTTGGCAGGCCAGCAAAAGTAACAGTCGGCGTGTGGTGCTGGGTTTGCGGTTTTTTGTCATGGCCCATGTCAAGACGACTGGGCGCGGGAAAGGTCAGGACTGAGCGGTTGGGGTGCACGGTTTCAATTTGGAGCCTGACCTTTTGAGGCGGGCTCGGTCTTTAACCATGACGGCGCAAAAAGCCGACCCCGCCATTCTTCAATTGACCAGGATCCACCATGAGCCTACGCAACTTCAGCATGAAAACTGCCCCCGATGTGCAACCCGAGCCCGCACCACCCTTTGCGCCACATGCAGCCGATGCGGTTGATAACGTGGTGCGGTTGCCGGTTGACACCCCCATTGATCGCCCCGCTGGCCTCAAAGTTGACCACACCGCCACCGCGCAGACGAAGGCACCCGCCACCAACGTCAAAGAGCCAGAGGGCTTGATGGCCACGCCCGCCGTGGTGACGTTCTTCAGGCAAAACTTTTTTGGTTTTGGCCGATACGACGGCGCACGCTACAAGTCTCAAGAGGCGCAGACGCAAGGCAGGGCTGCGCTGGTATCGGCGTTCCAGAATGCGTTGTCTGGCGTGATGTGCCAAAAGCAACTCAAGGTTGACGGGCTGCGCAACATGGAGTTGCAGACAGAAGGCCTGTGCCCAATTGCCACCAGGCAGTTGCGCTTGGCCTGCGAGCGGCTTGAACGTGAAATGGCCGATTTGCAGATGCAGATTGACCTCGCTGCGCAAGGCAAGGGGTGGGTGCTGGCAGCGCTGAATGAATATCAGGTGGGCTTTGGCAAAGGCCTGCGTGAGGCAATCGATGCCGCAGTTTTGGGTCTGTAAACAAGGAGAACCCCCATGTCTGCTTCACTCAACGTATCCAACTACTTCTGCCACGTCATCGGCGAGTCGCCCGAAAAAGCTGCGCGGTTTCATGCATCGACCATTCGACGTACCAAGGCATTCGCCATCGCCATTCACATACCTGTGGTCCTTTGGGCGGTGACCGGGCTGGTGATTGCCACACAGATTTTTCACCTGCACATGGCTGAGGCCATGGGTGTGGCTGTTTTGTGCGCAGCGTTGATTTACATGGTGGAACGCCTGGTCCTGGCCACGCCAAAAGTGTGGTCAGTCAACCTGGTGCGGGTGTTCATTGGGCTGGTGATTTCAATTTTGGGCGCCACAACCGTTGATTTGGTCATCTTTGATCGGGAGATTACCGAGCAACTGAGGTCGGCGGCCGAAGTCAAACTGCTGGCTGAGCACGACGGTGGCATTGAAGAACTTGAAAAAGCGTTGGCACAGCAAAAACAAGATTGGCAAAAGGCACAAGAGGCTGCCAATTGCGAGGCGAATGGCACCTGCGGCAGCAAACTGCGCAGCGTGGGCCCGGTGTACCGTGAGTTGGCGCGTCAAGCCGAGTTTCATCGCGTGGGCTACACCGATGCACAAGCCAAGCTGACTGCAGCCCGTGAGGCCAAGGCCAACGCGTTGACGCAATGGCGAGGTACCCCGCCCGATACTCACGCCGCAGGCATCTTGGCCCGCGTGCAGGCCTTGCACGAGTACACCACTCAACACACGGCGGCGATGGTTGCCTGGGTGTTGCTGTTCAGCCTGGTGCTGTTTCTGGAACTCACGGTCGTGTTGTCAAAACTGACTTTCGGGCAAACGGTTGACGATGAGTTGGAAGTCATCCGCGAGCGCATCAGCCAGCAAAAAGCGCGCGAATACATGGAAGCCATGACCTATCCAGCGACCCAGGCGCGTTCGATGATTGCGGCAAGCTTTGACTGAGCGCCGAATGGGTGTGAAAAAATGCCCGCATGACATCAGAAGAAATCCTCAAACACATCTGCGCGGGTGGCAGGGGGCAAAGCCAGGCGCTGAAGGCTTTGTACACCGCAAAGGCGGCGAGCTTCAAGCGGTGGTTTCTGCACAAGGGCGTACACCCTGATGCAGCCGAAGATGTCTTGCAAGACACCATCGTCAAGATTTTCAAGAACGCCCATGCGTACCATGGGCAAGGTGGGTTCTCTGATGCCAGCGCAAACGCCTGGATGCAGACCATCGCATTCAGTTGCATGCAAGACCACTTCGAAAAGGTCAATCGAATCAAGCAAACCCACACGTCCTACGACGATTTGCCTGACCCGACAAAAGTCGAAAACGACAGCGTGATCGCTGATCGTTCTTATGAAGCGGCCCAAAGTGCGGACACTCAAGCGGTCAACGAGTGCATTGCTGCGGGCCTGGAAGACTTTGCGGCTGAACAGCCAGACCGCTACGAGGTGTTGCTGGCCCAGCTTGACGGGGAAGACATCACGTCGATTGCCAACCGCATTGGTCGCACGGTAGGGGCTGCCAAGAATTACCTGTACGAGTGCAGGTTGAAGTTGAAGCCGTTCATTGCGCATTGCACCCAACTGCTTCCTGTATGAGTGACCACATGACCAACAACGATGATGAAAAGTGGCTGAATGCTTTGGCAGGCAAGCCCGATGTCCATGCGGATCCCTTGGCCAATGCGCAGGCCGCCGCTGTGCGTGCGGCCATGATTGCTCGCCGAACTGCTTTGGAGCAAGCCACTGCCAACGCTGACCCGACTGAGTTCGAAAAACTTCAGAGTCGTTTGCGGCGAGAGGGCTTGTTGCGCGATGCGAACGATGCGGCTCCTAAAGGGGTGGGTGCATGGCTGGCCAAGTGGTTACCGTTTGGCAACAGCGGTGCATCACCAATGCCGAGGTGGAGTCTGGCGGCGAACATGGTCTTGGCCGTCGTCGTGGTGGTGCAATCGGGCCTGCTTGACAGAGGCTCAGCAGACAACGATGCGAATGTGTTGCGGGGCGGTGAGGCTACGGTGCTGCTGGTCCCCAACCCGGAGGCGCGCTTGTCTGAACTTTCAGCGGGTTTGAGTGCAGCCAAGGTGAAGTTCGTCGTCAGGCGTAAACCGTCGGGTGTGCTGCATGTGATCGTGCAGGAAGACCAAGCAGCCTTCGACTATTTGGATGCGCAGCGCATCGAGCCGAAGTGGGCTGAGGGGATTGCGGTGATTGAGCTGCGCAAGCCCTGACTTTTTTGAGCATGTCCGGTCTGTATCGATGAAGGCAATCCACATCATCGATCTGGCAGCGCCGCCTTCCGCTGCCACGACAGGAGTCAAACATGCAGGCCATTCGTACACACCACGCAACTGTCCGCGCCCAACAAAGGGGCGTCCCCCTGTTGGTTCAGAACTGGCTCATTGATTACGGGGCCGAGCAATTCGATGGACATGGCGGCGTTGTCCGGTTTTTTTCGGGTGAATGCATCCGCAAGATGGAGCGGGAGGTAGGCAGCGCACCGCTGAAAAGGATGTCCGAGTACTTGCGTTGTTACCTGGTGCAGAGCAGTACCGATGGGGCCGTCATTACCGTCGGCAAGCGGTTCGAGAAGAAGCATATCTGGCGGCATTAAGACCATCAGATCCCGCTTTGAAGGTCAAGCGGTGTCGGCGCCGACGCCAATTTGGATCACCTGCCGACCGGCAACTGAGCCAGGGAGAGCGAGTTGTGCGCGGTAACGGGCTTGATTTTGGTACGCTCAAATCGGCTCACAGCAACCCCGGCATATGGCTCAATTCAACATCGGATTCAACATTTTGAGCGCGAACGACTGGTGTGTGAGGTACTGGAGACTTTGGGGCGGGTCCTCAGCGAATGACCGCTTGCTTACAGCGCCTATTGATGTCGTGATGAAAAGTGACTGGCAGCAATCAGCCTCAAGCCGACCAACAAACCAGCAGCCACATCGCCGCCACGCCAGACAGCCGTCCCTACCGGGCGAACGCCGTGGAGCCGGGACGCCCCGGCAGTGCCAGATATGCAGCTGCGGGCGCCATGTGCGACAGCAGCCGCCCTTTGCGCCACACCTTCAGCCGCATAGCGCGCAGACGGATGGCTTCCACCGGGTCGCGCGCCTGCAGCAGCACAAAGCTGGCATCGCAACCCACGGCCAGGCCGTAGCCGCCGAGGCCCATCACTTTCGCGGCGTTGACGGTGACCGCATCGAAGCACTGGCGCATGCCGGTCTGGCTGGTCATCTGCGCCACATGCAGACCCATGTGCGCCACCTCCAGCATGTCGCCGCTGCCCAGGCTGTACCACGGGTCCATCGCGCAGTCGTGGCCAAAGGCCACCGTCACGCCGGCGGCCATCAGCTCGGGCACGCGCGTCATGCCGCGCCGCTTGGGGTAGGTGTCGTGCCGGCCCTGCAGGGTGATGTTGATCAGCGGGTTGGCCACCGCGCTCACGCCGGCCTCGGCCATCAGCGGGATCAGCTTGCTGACGTAGTAGTTGTCCATGCTGTGCATGGACGTGAGGTGCGAGCCGTTGACGCGGCCCTGCAGACCCAGGCGCTGGGTTTCATACGCCAGCGTTTCGATGTGGCGCGAGAGCGGGTCGTCCGACTCGTCGCAATGCATGTCCACCGGCAGGCCGCGCTGTGCCGCCAGTTCGCACAACAGCTTCACGCTGGCCGCGCCCTCCGCCATGGTGCGCTCGAAATGCGGAATGCCGCCCACCACGTCCACGCCCAGGTCCAGCGCGCGCTTCAGGTTGTCCAGGCCACCCGAGGCGCGCAACACGCCGTCTTGCGGAAAGGCCACCAATTGCAAGTCCAGATAAGGCGCCACGCGCTTTTTCACCTCCAACATGGCGCGCACCGGCAACAGGCTGGCGTCGCTGGTGTCCACATGGCTGCGAATCGCCAGCAGGCCTTTGGCCACGGCCCAGTCGCAGTACGTCAGTGCCCGCTCCACCAGCGCGTCTTCGGTCAGCAGCGGCTTGAGTTCACCCCACAGCGCAATGCCTTCCAGCAAGGTGCCGCTCTGGTTCACCCGCGGCAGGCCATAGCTGAGCGTCGCGTCCATGTGAAAGTGCGGATCGCAAAACGGCGGGCTCAGCAGTTGCCCGGCGGCATCCACGGTTTCGTGCGCAGGCGCCAGAAGCCCGGCGGCCACCTCGACAATGCGGCCGTCTTGCACCGCAACAGACATGTGGGTGCGCCCGTCGGGCAGCGTGGCGTGGGTGATCAGCAGGTCAAGCATGGGGGCATTGTGTCTGCAAAGCAACGGCGTAGGCGGTCCCAGCGATCGACATCTGGCCGCCCTCGCGGGCGATTTCGAGCAGCCGGTTTTGAAATGGGTATGCGCTGCGGAGCCTGGTTGACCATGGCGCATGAGCACGCACGGTGGTAAATTGACCCTATGTTTAACATCGAAGAGATCACCACCATGGCGACCCGGATCAAGGCCGGACTGGGTTGTCGCGTGATTCTGTTTGGCTCCTATGCATGGGGGCGCCCCAATGCCTGTAGCGACGTGGATCTGGCCGTGGTGGTGCCCGATAACTTTGACAAGCCCAAACCTGCTCGAATGGCGGCCAAACTCTCGGGCCACGGCATCATTCCGGTGGACTTTATATGGCTGCGTGAATCCACGCTGGTTACATCGCCGCCCGGCACCTTGTCTTACAAGATCCGCACACAGGGGATTGAGCTTTGAATAAAAAAACGGCACTTCGCTGGATCCAGATCGCAGATCGTGACCTGGATGTTGCCAAGCTCCTTCCCGAGGGGCATGCAGACAGCTCGGCCTATCACTTCCAGCAAGCTGCCGAGAAATACCTCAAAGGCTTCCTTGCGGCGCATCAGGTACCGCTGAGAAAGTCGCACAACATCAGTACCCTGCTTCTGGAGGCCAGCAAGCTCGATACGGAATTCCTTTCTTTGTCCTCCGAGATCGATCTGGATGTGATCACCGAATTTGCGACACATTACCGATACCCGAACGAAGAGGAAGAAGAATTTCCGACACAGGAGGAGCTCCGTCAAGCCTGTAGCTTTTGTGAAAAGACCAAGGCCATGGTCGAAGCAAAAGTCATTGCGGGCGGGGATGCAGCAGAGGACCATCCGTCAAGGATTTGCGGCGACAGCGAGACCTGAACCCATCGCACCCGTGATGGTTCGCCCCAACCTCTGCCTCCGTATGCAAGCCGGCAAGAGCACCAAAGTCCAGCCACACGGCCTCAATACCCGTCCACAGCCGGCTCCCCCTTGCCCAGCCCATGCTTCTTGATCTTGTCCACCAGGGTGGTCTTGGGAATGCGCAGCGCCTTGGCGGTCTGGCCCACGTTGCCGGCGTGGCGCTGCAGGGCGTCGGCGATCAGGCTGCGTTCGAACTGCTCCACGGTTTCGGTCAGCGTGGGCTGCTCTTCGGGGTGCGAAGCGTCGGGCGCCGGGCCGTGTGGTGACACCCACTGCGGGCCCACGCCCAGCACCAGCGCGTCGGCCACGTTGCGCAGCTCGCGCACGTTGCCCGGCCAGTCGCGGGCCATGAGCTGGCGCAGCTGGGCCTGGGGAATTTTGGGTTGCTGGCGGCCGTAGCGGCTGGCGGCCAGCAGCATGAAGTGCTCCAGCAGCATGGGTATGTCGTCGCGGCGCTCGCGCAGGGGCGGCAGCTCGATGTTGACCACGTTGAGCCGGTACACCAGGTCGGCGCGAAAGCTGCCTTGCCGCGCCCGCTCCAGCAGGTCGTCTTTGGTGGCGGCGACCACGCGCACGTCCACCGACTGGCTCTGGTTGGAGCCCAGGCGCTCCAGGCTGCGCTCTTGCAACACGCGCAGCAGCTTCACCTGCACGCCCTGCGGCATGCTTTCCAGCTCGTCCAGAAACAGGGTGCCGCCGTGGGCATGTTCGATGCGCCCGATGCGGCGTTTTTGCGCTCCGGTGAACGCCCCCGCCTCGTGGCCAAACAGCTCGCTGTCGAGCAGCGAATCGGGCAGGCCGCCGCAGTTCAGCGCCACATAGGGCGCTTTGCGGCGGCGCGAATGCTCGTGCAGGGCGCGCGCCACCACCTCTTTGCCGGTGCCGGTTTCGCCGCGAATGAGCACGTCCACCGGCGAATCGGCCACTTCCATGACCAGCTGGCGCACGCGGCGAATGGCGGGCGAATGGCCCACCAGCTGCCCTTCCAGCCCTTCGCTGAGCGAGAGCGCGCGGCGCAGGTTGGCCACCTCCAGCGTGAGGCGGCGCTTTTCCAGGGCGCGCTGCACCACCTCCACCAGTTGCTCGGGCGAAAAGGGTTTGGGAATGAAGTCGTAGGCGCCGCTGCGCATGGCCTGCACGGCCAGGTTCACGTCGCCGTGGCCGGTGATCATGATCACGGGCAGATCGGGGTCGATGTCGCGCGCCTCGCAGATCACCGACAGGCCGTCGGCCCCGGGCAGGCGCATGTCGGTCACGACCACGCCAGCCAGGCCGGGCACGATGTGCGGCAGCACGGCTTCGGCCGAATCGAAGGCACGCACGTGAAGGTCGGCCAGTTGCAGCGCTTGCACACAGCCCAGCTGCATGGCGGCATCATCTTCCACCAGGAAAACAGTGAGGGTGCGGTTCATGGTTTGAAAGGAACAGTTGCGTGCAGGGCGGGTTGCCACAGCGGCACGGTGAGGGTGAAGCAAGCGCCCGCGCCGGGCACGTTGCGCGCGGTCAGGTCGCCCTGGAATTCTGCGGCAATGTCGCGGCAGATGACCAGGCCCAGGCCCAGGCCGGCACCGCTGGCTTTGGTGGTGTAGAACGGCTCGAACAGGTGGGCCAGGTCGGCCTCGCTCAGGCCTTTGCCGGTGTCTTGCACCTCAATGGCGATGAGCGGCGGCTCGTGCGCTGTGCGCAGCTCGGCGCTGATCTGCAGGGTTTTGCGCGGCGCGTCGCGCATGGCGTCCAGCGCATTGCCCACCAGGTTCACGAGTACCTGCTCCAGCCGGTTGGCATCGCACCAGGCGATCCACTCGCCGGGCGCGCAGCGGTTGTCCACGTCCACCTTTTCATGGCGCTGGCGCAGCTGGAACAGAAACAGCGCCTGCTCGACGGTGCGGCCCACGTCGGTGGGCTCGGGACGCACGGTCGATTTGCGCGAAAAGCTCTTGAGCGGGTCGATGATGCGCGCCATCTGATCGACCAGCCGGGCCACGATGGACAGGTTTTCTTGCGCCGCGCTGTGGTTGCCCCGGCGCATGAACTCGACCGCGTTGCCCGACAAGGTGCGGATGGCGCCCAGCGGCTGCGTGAGTTCGTGGGTGATGCTGGCCGCCAGCTGGCCCAGCACCGCCATCTTGCCGGCGTGCACCCGTTCGTTCTGCGCCGCGCGCAAGGTGATTTCGGTCTGCTCACGCTCGGCCACCTCCTTGCGCAGCAGGGCGTTGGCGTCGGTGAGTTCCTGGGTGCGACGGCCCACCTCCTGCTCCAGCGCGGCGTTGGCCTGCTCCAGCTGGTGTTTGGCGGCCAGCTTCTGGCGTTCGATGCGACGGCGCTGTGCCCAGTACAGCGCCAGCAAGAACAGAAAAGCGACCGACACGGCGCCGCCAATGCCGTCGATCTGGGCCTGGTGGCGCACCGTGGCCAGGCTGGTGAAGATCAGCACGCGCCAGTCCATGCCGTCCAGCGAGCGGCCCAGCACCATGAAGTCGGCCCGGCCACGCGCCTGACCCAGCGCCGCCGAAACCCGGGCCTCGTCGCCGCGCAACAGGCCTTGCACCTCCTGGGAATCTTCGTTGATCGACAGCTCCACGCTCAGGGGAAACAGGGGCAGGCGCAGCGCGCCGTAGGTCTGGGCCAGCTGCAAGTCCACCCGGCGCTCGGTGGGCAAAGGCGCCAGCGAGGTGTAGCGCCACTGCGGTTGCGACGACAGGATCACCACCTGGTTGGCGTCGGTCACGAGGGCGGGCGCACCCAGCATGGGCCAGGTTTGCTCCAGCGCGTCCAGGCCGATCTTGATGGCGGCCACACCCACCACCCGGGGGCCGTCGTAGATGGGATGGGATGCGAAGTAGCCCGCATGGCCGCCGCTGCCGATGGCGAAATGGCGCGTGGAGCGCCCGGCCAGCGCTTCCAGGTAATAAGGGCGGTACGACACGTCCTCGCCGCGCAGGCTGTCGTCGCGCCGCGAGGTGTTGCTCGATGCCAGCACCACGCCGCGCACATCGAGCACAAACACCGCCAGGCTGCCCAGGTGGGCATTCAGGCGGGCGAGGTAGTCGTTGGCGGCTTGCGCGTGCGCGGCCGTGGGGGCCTGCAGCAGCCGCACCACCACGGGGTTGAGCTGGATGGTGGCGGGCACCGGCTCCAGGCGGCGCACACGCGCCTCCACCACCGAGGCGAACAGGTCGAGGCGGTCGTTGGAGGCGGCCCGGAGGCTGCTGGTGCCCTGAGCGAAACTGCGCTCAAAAACCCCGTAACCGGCCGCCGCAATCAGCGCCAGTGCCACCAGCACCACCAGCGCGCGCCGCAAAGCCACCCCGGTCCAACGGTGTGGCGGGGATGGCGGCGGACCGAACGGGGGAACGGGGTGGATGGCGACCTCTTGCAAAAAATCTCAGTGGGCCAGGATCTTGGAGAGAAATTCTTTGGCGCGCGGTGATCGGGCATCGGGGTTGCCAAAGAACTCGTCGCGGCGGCAATCTTCCACGATCTTGCCCGCATCCATGAAGATCACCCGGTGGCTGACCTTTTTGGCGAAGCCCATTTCGTGGGTCACCACCATCATGGTCATGCCCTCTTGCGCGAGCTTGACCATCACGTCCAGCACCTCGCCCACCATCTCGGGGTCGAGCGCCGAGGTCGGCTCGTCGAACAGCATCACGATCGGGTCCATGCTCAGCGCGCGGGCAATGGCCACGCGCTGCTGCTGGCCGCCCGAGAGCTGGCCGGGAAACTTGTCCTTGTGCGCCATCAGGCCCACGCGGTCCAGCATCTTCAGGCCGCGGGTCTTGGCTTCGTCGGCGTTGCGGCCCAGCACCTTGATCTGCGCCAGCGTGAGGTTTTCCGTCACCGACAGGTGTGGGAACAGCTCGAAGTGCTGGAACACCATGCCCACGCGGCTGCGCAGCTGGGGCAGGTTGGTCTTGGGGTCGGCGATGCTGATACCGTCGACCACGATGTCGCCCTTTTGAAAGGGCTCCAGCGCGTTCACGGTTTTGATCAGGGTGGACTTGCCCGAGCCCGAAGGGCCGCAAACCACCACCACCTCACCCTTCTGGATGCTGGTGGTGCAGTCGGTCAGCACCTGGAAGCTGCCGTACCACTTGGAAACGTTTTTGATGTCGATCATGGTTCTTCTCCAGCCGCTCAGCGGATGATGGCAATCTTCTTCTGCAGCCGACGCACCAGCATCGACAGCGAGAAACAAATGACGAAATACACGACGGCGGCCACGAGGTAGGTTTCCACCGGACGGTTGAAGTTTTTGCCCGCCACCTCAAAGCCTTTGAGCAGGTCGTAGGCGCCAATGGCGTACACCAGCGAGGTGTCCTGGAACAGGATGATGGTCTGCGTCATCAGCACCGGCAGCATGTTGCGAAACGCCTGCGGCAGCACGATGAACTGCATGGTCTGGCCGTAGGTCATGCCCACCGCGTAGCCAGCGTTCACCTGCCCCTTGGGCACGCTCTGGATGCCCGCGCGCATGATCTCGGAGAAGTACGCGGCCTCGAACACGGTGAAAGTGATCATGGCCGACAGCTCGGCGCCCATGGGCTGGCCGATCATGAGCGGGATGAGCAGGAAGAACCACAGGATCACCATCACCAGCGGGATGGAGCGCAGCGTGTTCACGTAGAACGCCGCCGGGATCACCAGCCACTTCTTGCCCGACAGCCGCATGAGCGCCAGCACCGTGCCCAGCACGATGCCGCCGACCATGGCCACCAGGGTGAGTTGCACCGAAAAGATCAGACCCTTGAGCACAAAGCTCTGCAGGACCGACACATCGAGAAACGAAAAGTCGAGGTTCATGTCAGTGCCCTCCGATCATGCCGGGCACCTGCACCTTGTGTTCTATGAACAGGGCGATGCGGTTGACGGCGAAGGCGGAAATGAAATACAGACCAGTCACCGCCAGGTACACCTCGATGCCGCGCGAGGTTTCTTCTTGTGCCTGCATGGCGAACATGGTGAGTTCGGCAATCGACACGGCAAACGCCACCGACGAGTTCTTGATGATGTTCATGCTCTCGCTGGTGAGCGGCGGAATGACGATGCGAAACGCCATCGGCAGCAGCACGTAGCGGTAGGTCTGCGGCAGCGTCAGGCCCATGGCCAGACCGGCGTAGCGCTGGCCTTTGGGCAGACTCTGAATGCCCGCGCGCACCTGCTCGGCAATGCGCGCGGAGGTGAAGAAACCCAGCGCGAACACCACCAGAATGAAGCTGGGCACCTCGCGCAGCGGCGGAATCAGCGACGGCAGCACGTGGTACCACAGGAACACCTGCACCAGCAGCGGAATGTTGCGGAACAACTCGGTCCACACATTGCCCACCGCCACCAGCCATTTGTTGGGTGCGGTGCGGAAAATGCCCATCACCGAGCCCACCAGCAGCGCCACCACCAAAGCCAGCACGGCCACGCTCAGCGTCCAGCCCCAGGCGGACAGCAGCCAGTCCAGATAGGTGATGTCGCCACCCCGGCCAAAGCAGCCGGGCTGCACCTCACCTTCGATGGTGTCTTTACAGAACACCTGCCAATCCCATGTACTCACGCCGATTCCCCTCAATAAAAATAGGGCCGCCCGAAACGCGCCGGACGGCCTGGCTCATGCCTTGGTCAAACTGGGCAAATCACTTCTTGGCGTAGTCTTCCATCGGCTTGTCGTTGGGGTTGGCCCAGGCGGCCTTCGTGTTCTCGTTCACGGGCATACCCACCTTCGTGTTCGACGGGGCAATGGGCTGCTCGAACCACTTGGTCCACAGCTTGGCCATGTCGCCCGCCTTCATCATGGCCTTCAGGCTGTCGTCCACGGCCTTCTTGAAGGCGGGGTCGTCCTTGCGGATCATGATGGCGATGGGTTCCACCGACAGCACTTCGCCCACGATCTTGAAGTCGGCCGGGTTCTTGGCCTTGGCGATGTTGCCGGCCAGGATGGCGCCGTCCATCACGAACGCATCGGCACGGCCCGATTCGAGCAGCAGGAAGCTGTCGGCGTGGTCTTTGCCGAACACTTCTTCAAAGTTCACGCCGGTGGCGCGCTCGTTGCGGCGCAACGTCTGCACCGAGGTGGTGCCGGTGGTGGTGGCCACTTTTTTGCCGTTGAGCTGGCCAATGGAGGTGATGCCGGAATTGGCCTTCACCGCGATGCGCACTTCTTCCACGAAGGTGGTCACGGCGAACGACACGTCTTTCTGGCGCGCAGCGTTGTTGGTGGTGGAGCCGCACTCAATGTCCACCGTGCCGTTTTGCACCAGCGGAATGCGGTTCTGCGAGGTCACAGGCTGGTACTTGATGTCCAGCTTGGCCAGGCCCAACTGCTTTTGCACATCGGCCAGCACCTTCTGGCAAATCTCGACGTGGTAGCCCACGAACTTGCCGTCACCCAGGGTGTAAGACAG
>Ga0209066_10001738_pt1 | contig 28090 bp, 19 predicted proteins | sample All_14_2_FD_187198 | JGI IMG/M metagenome (GOLD analysis project Ga0209066, IMG submission 187198) | Freshwater microbial communities in response to fracking from Pennsylvania, USA - Allegheny Zone_MetaG_DW_15 (SPAdes) (version 2) ...
TGATGTGGTGTAGCTATTTAATAGATTCCATGAACCTGTGGGCGATGTTCTGTAGTAGACTCTTAGCTCATCCTGATCTCCACTCCATGATTTTTGATAGTGCCAGAATGTTAAAGTTGGGGAACCAAGAAGAGAGATGTCAAAAGCAGGTGAGATGAGACGGGTTACATTGTCTGTTCCTCCTTCGCCATCATATAGGTTAGCATTGTAACTGCCAGTGTGTGCTGATGAAGGAGTACCGCTGGCAGAACCGGCTCTGAAGGTATAATTTAGAGTTCCGGTTACGTTTACTTGTGACCAACAGTTGGGAATGATGCCTCCATTTTCAAAGCCTTCATTGTAAGGAAATGTTGAAATAACACCACAGAGGGTAGTCGCATTGGTGGTGACTCCACTGGAATAGGTTGTTCCTGTTAGAATCGACCAAGCTTTGTAGTAATAGGTGGTATTACTGCTTAAGTTAAGGTGGTTAAAGCTGGTAGCGGATCCATTATAAATTACAGTTCCACCACCGGCGATAGTGCTCCCTGCATTGTAGGTTGTTCCAGTGACTGGGATACCAAAAGTAGGAGAGGTGGAGTAGGCAATAATAACAGGGTTGGAGTTGGTGTTTAAACCCCAGCTTAAGTTGATTTGAGAGGTTGACACCGCAGTGGCAGTGAAGTTAGTTGGATCATCAGGCGAGGCGCATGAGATAAAGCAGAAATTAATATTATTTGAACTTTCTGAGATGTTAATTAAAGGGAGATTAGTATTAGCTCCTGCCCATGATTTTGAGTTTGGAGTGGTAGCATCGGTAAAGCTGGTTTCATTACTGGTACCGGGGAAGGGGGCTCCTGATGTGTTTATGTTTGAACTGGTACTCACTCCACTTGCATTGGTTGAGTTTGCCGCTTTAACATATAGACCTTGGTGTGAACCTGCATTAATATCATTATTATTCATGTGGTCTGTGATATAATTACCATCTACGTGATAAATTATCATACCATGTCCGGGAATAGCTGAATTAAAACCTGTCTGTTGCTGATTGACTGCTAAGAAGTACTCGTTCGAGGAAGTTGTATTGTACTTATAGATTTGATTTGTTGTTTGGTTATTTAAAACAGTGACGTTTTGAGCTGTAGTAAGTAGGGTAGGTGTGGACCATTGGTAGAATATCTTGGTCCAAGGATTATGGTGAGCTGGTTTATCTCCGCTGTTACCATTCCAGCTTCCTCCAGACATGATGTCCCAATTGCCAGTTCCATCGTATTGACCACCAGTGTCGTAGTCGGTATCATAAAAGTCAGGAGCCCCAAGGTTATGACCAAACTCATGACACATTACTCCAATGGTGCTAATTGAAGAAGAGGTTCCCATCAGTTCAGGCTGAGTGGTATAGCTGTTAACTATGACCCCATCAAAAGTTAATTGCGAGGTATTATAACCAGCGGAAATCAGATCCCAACTATGCGACCAAATATCATTGGTATTGGCTGTAGATTCTTGTCCAGGCCCTTGGTGGATGATAGCTATCCCGTCTACGTATCCATCTCCATCGTTATCGTATTCTGCGTAATTAACATTGGCTTGGTTGTTTGCTGCCACAACGGCGTCATAGGCAAATTCTCCCCATTTGCTATCAGGTCCATAGTAATTGTGGGTGTTTGGAAGAGTAACCCATATGGTTACAGTGGAATTAACCGTCAGTTGTCCATAAGAGACCTCGAGGTAATAATCTTTAAAACTACCTGTTCCGTTATAATTAGCTTGGTTCATGTAGTTGTTAAAACTACTTTGAGGAATCGTGGTGGTTGTATTACTGAAGTTGGCTAGAATCATCAGCATCTTTCTGGTACCTGTAGTAGGAAATCCTCCCATCGTTGTACCTTTCCTGTTTATATTAACCGGAAGTACACTTTGACGCATCTCTTTTATCTGTTCATCGCTGAATCGAAAGTTCTTACTTATGTTCTGAAGAAAAGCCAATTCATTAGAGTTTCTGTTCTCTGGATTGTGTGCAACGATATCCGAAAAAGTCAGAAAGCCTTTCTTGTCTTTTATAGCGTATACATAAGCACCGTCTTTATTGCTTAAGAGGGTATACCCATCAGTGGTTTCTGACCAATGGATTCGCTCATCACCTTTAAGATTAATTGTTAGGGTCGTCCCATCAGGTTGTGAGTAATTAATAGGCTTTGGTAGGGCCGTAATAGCCATTGATGGATTTTGTTGAACCACAAATAATACCAAAAGCACTAAGCTCATTAGTTGTTTTAATGACTTCATTTGTGAATAATTATTAATGATTAATTAAGAATGATTTGAATTGAATTCAGTAATTTAAATTTGTGTGTTTTCAGTTGGATTATATTAGTCTAATTTTATTCTAAGAAGATTTAGAGCAGCGATTGCACTTCTTCTAATGTTTCTTTCACGATTATCTCCAAATAAAAAATGCTCACTCTGTAAGTAATTTGGTCCTGCGATGGCAATCCAGACTGTTCCAACCGGTTTTTCTGCGGTTCCTCCATCTGGTCCAGCAATTCCTGAAACGGCTATACTCCAAGTGGTATTAAACTTTTCTTTTACCCTCAAGGCCATTGATTCAACGACCTCTTGGCTTACAGCGCCAAACTTTTCTATCAGATCAGTTGGTACTTCTAGAAGATTGTGTTTTGCTTCATTTGAGTATGAGACGATACTGCCATTATACCATTGGGAACTACCTGGTAAGGATGTAATCAGATGAGCAATATAACCGCCGGTACAACTCTCGGCCGTAGATATTGTTTCTCCTCTTAATTTTAGTTTATCGCCAATGACTTTTTCCATTGTATCCTGATCTTCTCCAAAGATGAGGTCGGGGATTAAATGTTTAAGTTTAATGGTATGCTCGGCAATATCATTTTTTAATTTTTCTGCATGGCAACTCTTTCCTGTCAATCTAAGTCTGACGATTCCTGGCTGCGGTAGATAAGCTAGTTTGACTCCAGCAGGAAGATCATCTTCCCATTGCTCAATACGAGCTGCCAAAAAAGACTCACCCAACCCAGTAGTTAGTATGGTTTTATGTATGACCGTTGCCAGCGAAAATCGCTCTTTCAGCATGGGGAGTATGGAGTTGGTCATCATCTGCTTCATCTCAAACGGAACTCCCGGCATTGATACATATACAGTATTCTCTTTTTCAAACCACATCCCTCTAGCTGTACCAATAGGATTAGGGATTGATTTACACTCTTCTGGAAGCTCTGCCTGCTTCCTGTTTAACTCGGTGATTGCAATATTTCTTTTCTCAAAGAACCGGGTTACATCTTCCAAGGCCTCCTGGTTTAGAACTAACTTAGTGTCAAAGAACTGACAAAGTGCCTCCTTCGTAATGTCGTCTCTTGTTGGGCCTAATCCTCCTGTGATTAAAACGATCCTTGCTCGGTTTCCCGCCTCCTTAAGTGTTTTAAGTATGTGTTGAGATTGATCGCTAATACTGGTTATTTGATGTACATTTATTCCGATCAGGTTTAGTTGTTCCGCCATCCAGGCAGAGTTGGTATCTATTACTTGTCCAATTAGAAGTTCATCGCCTATAGTGATAATTTCTGCCTTCATTGTTTTCTGTTTAAGTCGGTGCAAAGTTACATTAAAGCAATCCGATTTTAATGGAAAGAGGGTATCGAAAGTAGATACCCTCTTTAAGAAATTTTAAATTTAACAATCAGATAATTGGATTACCTATGGGTCAAAATAACTTTACCCGTAAGGTGTCCTATTTTATTGGTTAGATGTAATAGGTAGACTCCTTCTGGTAAATCAGTTATATTCAAGCTTACTTCATCTTGTCCTGAGATCTCTTTTATTAGGATTACAGATCCGGTTAGAGTGGTAAGTCTTAGCTTAGCGCTAGTAAGATATTCTTTGCTTGCTTGTATATTGATAATTCCTTTAGTTGGATTGGGATATACTTCAATATTTGAGGAAACCACTTTATCAATACCGATAGTGGTGGATTCTTCAACTGAGATGTCGTCAAGGGATATTCCTTTGCCATTCATCTCTGTGCCCTCAAATGCGATATAGTATGTGCTTGATGCTTCGGGAAGTTCTAAAGTTTTTTCTTTCCACTGCATACTATTGGTGTTATAGGTCTCAAGCAGAACCCAATCTGATGCTGTTGAGGTTTTGTAGTATACTTTTAGCTCATCTTGTGCTTGTCCCTGTTTGCCTGAAGAGTACCAGAACCGTAACATGGGGTTATTTAACGATGTAAGGTTGAACTCCGGAGAGATAAGCATGCAAGCATTAGAGAAAGAAGACTCTCCTTCGTAGAAGAGGGCGTTATATTTACCTCCATGAGCTTTGGCTGGAAGTCCTGATGGGCTTCCATTTCTTACGATCCAATTGAGTGTTCCATCAACATTTTCCTGTGTCCAGCAGTTTGGTAATAATCCATTGTTTTCAAAATCCTGAACATAAGGGAATGAAGAGATGGTGGTGCATAGGGTGGCTGCACTGGCGGTTACTCCGTTAGAATAGGTTGTATCAGCTCTGATGGAGAAGATCTTATAATAGTAAGATGTACCGGGAAGCAGAGAGGTGTGTTGGAAGGTCATGTTATAGCCAACGTATAAGACTTTTCCACCGTTTGGTAAGATATCTCCCGAGCTGTAGATGGTTTTGTCTATGGGTGTTCCTATTTCTGGGATTGTATCAAAAACCATCAATACGGGATTATTTGAGGCGTTGAGCTGCCATGAAAGCTCAATCTGAGATAATGAAACTGCATTTGCTGAAAAACCTGATGGATCATCGGGGGTGTAGCAATTGATGAAGCAGAATGTTATCTCTTTGGTTGCCGAGTTCTCTTCAATATTATTAAGAGGTTTGTTTGTGGTCGCTCCATTCCAGCCTCTTGAGTGAGGGAAAGTATTGTCATTAAAAGTCGGATTAGAGCTTGTTCCAGGGAAAGGGCATCCAGAGGTGTTGATTTTAGAAAGAGCTTGTGTGCTTTGACCACTTGCATTGGTTGAATTAGCAGCCTTTTGGTAAAGTCCTTGGTGTTCTCCGTTATTGATATCATTGCTGTTAAGATGGTCATTGATATAGTTTTCATCAACGTGGTAGATGAGCATCCCATGACCAGGGATTTCTGAGTCAAAATTTTGTTTTTGGCGATTTTCTAACAAGAAATACTCTCCGGGAGTAGTTGTATGATAGATGGCAGCATCTTCAAACTGATATGAGGGTCGGATGGTAATCTGCTGTTGATCCTCAAGAACCTGAGGCGTGATCCATGAGAAGAATTTTTTAATCCATGGATTAGGATGAGCTGGACGGTCGCCATTGGTTCCATTCCAGGAACCGTTAGACATAAGATCCCAGTTTCCTGTTCCAGCATATTGACCGCTTGTTGAATAGTCCGTATCGTAGAAATCAGGAGCTCCTAAGTTATGGCCGAATTCGTGGCACATCACTCCAATAGTACTCATGGTTGAACCCGAACCATATAATTCAGGCTGAGTAGTGTAGGCATCAACAACAACCCCATCAAAGGTTCTTTGGGTCGTTGAGTATCCAGCGTAAGAGAGATTCCAGCTATGTGACCAGATATCGTTTGGATTGGCTGTAGCCTCTTGTCCACCGCCCTGATGAATAACTGCTATTCCATCTACCAGTCCATCGGCATTATTGTCAAATTGAGAGAAATCAACACCAGCTTGGGTGTTGGCCGCTACAACCGCATCGTATACAAATTCTGACCATTTTGAACTAGGGCCATAATACTCTTTGGGATGAGGTACAGTGACCCATATAGTAACTGTTGTGTTTACGATTAACTTACCATAAGAGACCTCAAGGTAGAAATCCTTGAAACTTCCTTTTCCATTGTTAAAGCCTTGCATATTCATATAATTATTGAAATCAGCCTGGCTATATGTGGTGGTTGTATTGTTGAAGTTTCCTAAAATCATCAACATATTATTAGTACCCATTGTAGGGAATCCGCCCATATTCGTACTCTTTGCCTGAGCATCTCTCTTCAAAACAGAATTTTTAAATTCAATAATCTGTTTTTTACTGAAGGTGAGGTTTTTTTGTAGTTTATTGACGAAGTTAACCTCCTTAGAAGATCGTTTAGATTGATCACTAGCGATAATATCTGAGAAGGTTAAATCGCCATTACTATCTAGGACGGCATAAACGTAATATCCATCTTTGTTATTCAGGACGGTGTAACCATCTAAGGTAGTTGCCCAATGAACGAATTCATCGCCCTTTAATAAGATGGTTAATTGCATGTTGTTAGGTTGTTGGTATTTGATGGGTTCAGGGCTTGCATTAATACCCATCGAGGTTAAACATTGGGCTAATATATATATTAGCAAAATTGGTTTGAGGTAGTTTTTCATTAAGAGTGTTTTAAAACAAGAAACAGGTTAAAAGACGTTATAGACAAGTGTGGATTGAGCATCCATCCATCTGATATGATTCAAGTGTTGACAGGTAAAAAGAGAAACACGTAAGATACTGATAATAGGGGTCAAATTTAGGTAATAGTTTTGTTTTGGTTGCGATGGCAAAGCAAAAGAGGAGTCATCCTCCCGGAGACTCCTCTTTAAAAGCCGGTTTATTCACACCACGTTAGACCGGCAAATTTGGTTACTAACCGTTTTAAAGGAGATAAATAGAGTACGGTTACAACCTGATATTGTGAATTTTGGATGATTAAAGTGCACCTTCGTCGTATGCTTGTTCTCCGTGAAGAGATACATCAAGTCCTAATCTTTCTTCTTCCTCTGATACACGAACCGGTGTAATTAGGTTGATTAGGGCAAGCATAAGATAGGTGAAAACGAATGCATAGGCTGATGCAGCAACAACAGCTACTAGCTCTTTCATGAAGAAAGAGGCGTTGCCAAACAGAATACCATCAGCACCAGCGGGGTTAATGGCTGCTGAACCAAATACACCAAGAAGAATGGTTCCAATGACTCCGCCAACACCGTGAACACCCCATACATCTAGGGCATCGTCCCATTTCATTTTGTTTTTAAACATTACGGCACCGTAACAAACAATACCAGCAATGATCCCAATTATGGGCGAAGCCCATAATGGAACAAATCCTGCACATGGAGTAATTGTTGCCAAACCAGCAATAGAACCTGTCAATAATCCTACAAACTTTGGCTTACGTTCACGAATCCATTCAATTATTACCCATGACATGGTGGCAAATGAAGCTGCAATATCTGTGTTTAGGAAGGCTGTTGAAGTGATGAAGTCAACGGAAACTTCACTTCCGGCATTGAAACCATACCAACCAAACCAAAGTAAACCACTACCAATAGCAACTAAAGGGATACTATTTGGAGTTGAATTCTTTTCAACACGAGCACCTACATAAAATACTGAAGCTAATGCTGCAAAACCAGCTGTTGCATGTACTACTATACCTCCTGCAAAGTCAAGTACGCCCCACTGTGCAAGAAGTCCACCTCCCCAAATCATGTGAACGAATGGATAGTATACTAAGATCTGCCAAACAGTTAGGAAGATCATATATGATTTGAAGGTTACACGGTTTGCAAAAGCACCTGTGATAAGCGCAGGAGTGATGATTGCAAACATCATTTGATAAGCAATAAATACTACTTCAGGAATTTTCCCATTTGAGTACATGCTGTCAATAGCAACTCCATTTAAAAAAGCTTTATCAAAATTGCCGAAAATTCCACCTTCACCGCCACTAAAGCAGAGTGAATAACCGAAAGCTATCCATAATACGGTTGTCCATGCTAAAGATGCAAAACTCTGTATCATGATACCTAAAATGTTGCGCTTGGTTGCTAATCCACCATAGAAAAAGGCTAATCCAGGTGTCATGAGCATAACCAGACTACAGGCTAATAACATAAAGCCTGTTGATCCAGTGTCTAATGTTGTAACTTGTAATAACATGTGTAAGTCAGTTTGTAGGTTAAGTTGTATAAACTATAATGTAAATCCAAATAGGAAATAGATATTCGAGCTCTGTGGATTAGTGATTACACTGGCTTTAACAGGAAGTGTAAAACTATCGGTTAGTTTGATGTTCCTGTAAACGGTCACTCCGGCATTGATGACCCCTGCTGAGGTTCCATACATGCCTTCATCGAGTGTTGCACCAGCGAAGATATCTATGGTGTTTTCACCAAACGTATGAGTGTAGGTGCCTTCAAGGTAGGTTGAGTAACGGTTTTCTCCTTCAATATCTTTATCAGCGCCATAAACAAAGACTCCTGCTAAAAAGGAAAAGGGCATTACATCGAGATTCTTGTATGATAGGGCTCCTTCTATAGCATGACCAGTGGTCTCATCTGACCAGTTAAAGTATCTCTGACTCTTTATTTCTGGCGTTCCACTTACCGGGAAAAAGTAGTCTGTAGCCATGATACTGAATCCTTTGTAGTTGTATTTTGCATAGAGGTCAACTTCATTATAGTTTCCCATCGTTGATAAGGCTCCCCAATATCCTATCTCGAAATTCCCTACTCCTAGTGAAAGAGTTGGTTGTATTGATGGAGATGAGCCAAAATCTGTTCCACGCCAAACATAGCGGTTCATCACATCCGCTGCGGCATTAAATTTAATCTGTGCTTGTAACCCCCCTATTAAACAAAGGGCAACAGCAGTCATTACAATAGATTTTAAAGTCATAGTGAATGGTTATTTAGGTGTGATTAAGTGTGAAAGCAAAGGTATTGGCATCCCAAACGCTGGTAAATCCGTTAAATAGCCTATTTTATCTAGGTAATTTACCTAGATATGGGCTGTTTGATCTCATTTTCTTCGGAATCGTTTGCGGGTGGTGTTATCTTTAATAATGGACAGATCGTAAACTCCTTTTGTATAATAATGGGAAGACAGGAGGCTGTAGAAAGGATCGTAGAATAATGCGTTAAGTATGTATATTAAGGGTTGACAAGGCCATGGCGAACAGCATATAAGATCAGTTCTGCTGTGTTCTTTAGTGAGAGTTTCTGCATGATATGGTTTTTATGGCAATCAACGGTACGTGGACTAATAAATAAATCAGAGGCTATCTCCTTATTGGATTTTCCATTGGCAGCTAATCTAAGAATCTCTGTTTCCCGTGAGGTTAATTTGATGTTTTCACTCCCTTTTAGGTTATTTCTGGAAAGATGCTTGAGGATGGTTCCGGATATAGTTGGGCTGAAGTAGGTGTCTCCCTTCGCTAATGAATGAATAGCTTCTTTAAGTTCAGAGGCTGAGCAATCTTTGGGCAGATAACCTTTAGCCCCTGCATCGAGGGCGCTAAGTACATATTCTTGTGAACTATGCATTGAAAGAATTAAGACAGAGACACATTGGTAATGAGCTTGCATTCTTCGGGTTATCTCAATTCCTGACTCATCTGGCAGAGAGATATCGGCAATGAGAACATCAGGGATCACCCGGTCGAGTATTTTGAATAGTTGTTCTGCGTCTGAAGCTTCTCCAATAATAGAAACATGCTCGTCTTGTGCCAGGAGTGATTTCAGCCCATCTCTGAAGATCAAATGATCATCTAATAATATGATTTTGACTTTATCTGTTTGATTCATTTGCCGTATGGTATATCTATGGTAATGCAAGTCCCGGTTGACATGGATCCGCAATTATCTATTTTAAATGTTCCTTGTAGCAGTTGCGTTCTGTCTCTCATGTTTGATATTCCATTGCCCGCTTTAAGGTGAGTTAATTGGTGTATGCCTTTTCCGTTGTCTTTAATAAACAGGCGTACCGAGGTTTGGGTTCTACTGAATAGAATATTTACTTTAGTAGCTTGTGCGTGTTTTTGTATGTTGTTGAGAGCTTCTTGAAGGATACGGAATAGATAGATTTTGACATGTTCAGGAAGATCAGGGGGAAGTTGTTCTATCTTAAGCTCAATTAGCAATCCAGTAGACAGATTCATTTCGCGACAAAGGGCTCTGATGGCCTCTTCAATTCCCAATTCAGAGATAACCGGTGGTCTTAGGTTGTTTATAATGGCTCTACTTTCCCCAATAGAACCCTTGATGAGTTCAGCTGCAGAGTTAATTAGCTCTTCTTTTTCTGTCTCGTGGCTCTCTTTTGCTCTACTTAGCATTAAATTGGCTGCTAAAAGGGTCTGCCCTAGGCTGTCATGAATCTCCCGAGCTAATCTCTGTCGTTCTTTCTCTTGCCCATCGATTAAACTTCGAACCCTCTCCTGTCGTTCTTGCTCAATTAATTGACTTTTCTCAAATATGGCAGTTGACATTAAATTGAAGGTCTCTGTAAGCTCGGCTATCTCATCAGTTGTTGTGATTTCTACCTTCTGATGAAGTTCTCCAAGAGCCATTCTGGCTGAAGCTTCTTTTAATAATCGAAGAGGTCTGGTCATTCTGACTGCAATCGTAATAGCCGCAATAAAAATGGCTAAAAAGGAGAAGATACTGATGAAAAGGAGATCTCTTAGAAACTTGTTAAGGGAGGAAAAGACTTCAGAACTGTCTATTTCGGCAGTAATGACTCCTTTAAAACCTCCATAGGTAACTGGTGCAAATGAACCAATGACTTCAATGTCTCGGTAATCTTGATAGATGCCAGTAGCAGTAATGGTTTTGAAGGCCTTGTTTACACCAGTAGTGTTAACCACGATTCTTTTCCCTTTGTGAGTTGCAAAGCGAGAAGAGGTAATCATCTCTTTTTTCTGATTAATTAGATAACTCTCACCGGTTTTCCCAAGACCGTTATATGGGTTTTTGTTTAACATTAGCTCATTAAGTTGAAGAGTATCAATACCGGCAAGAATTAATATACTGTCATACTGCAATGGATAAAGAATGGTAAGTGGGGTACTTGGAAAGGATGTCTCATCAGGAGTTTCTGTAATACCTGGGGTGATGTTTTGATGTTGAAGCTTTGGTAAGGCCAATTCATTAATGGTATACTCTGGGTGGAGTGATTGAGAGCCTTGTAGATGAAGAAAAAGAGACTTTTTCCCGGGTTTTCCAATCCAAATCCATTGGAAAGCAGTGAGGGATCCTAGGTTAATACGGTATATTTCATTTAGAATACTATCATTTAAAGTCTCTATTCGGTGGTTGTTTGTTGAACTAAGTCTGAGTTTATCCGACTGTTTAATTAGGTTATTAAGGGTTTTACTAGCCGCCAACCTAGAGGCTAACAATAGTTGATCATCAAAGAACCGTTGAAGAGCCAATTCTTTTTCAACTCTGACCGAGATTAGTTGATCTTTTGTTCGCTGTAAAAGGGCGTCCTTAGCTCTATTCCATGCAAATAGGCTGATTATTGTGATAGCAGGAATAGCAATCACTAGAAAGAAAATTACCAACTTTTCAGTTAATCCTATTTTCCGCGACGACATGGTTTAAAATCAAGAGGAGGTAAAGATAATGAATTCGGGTTTGCTTGGTCTTTTCCTGAGTCAATTCCAAATAGGAATTGCGGCATTTTGGGCGTTGATTTTTGATGTATCTGCTTTTGATAGGTTGATAAGGCTGTGTAACACTTAAATAGTGGGTTGGCTTGTTTTTATTACCTTTGTGGTCAGACAATATAACTATAAAGGTTGTATAGTGGTCATTCCGGAGTTCATTTTTGTAATTAAATCACGGGATCATGAGACAGATATTTTTAGGGCTTTTCCTTGCTCTTACTTTGATTTCTAATGCACAAAAGGTTGAAAAGATGACAAAATTCGTAATTCACACCCCAAAGGGTGACATGAAGGGCGTTCTTTATAACGACACGCCACTGCATCGTGATAATTTTATCAAACTCGTTAATGAAGGTTGGTATAATGACTCTCCTTTCCATCGTGTCATTAATAACTTTATGATTCAAGGTGGTGGCAATAAGGATGGTCGTACCGATCCTGGCTATACTATTGCTGCAGAGTTTAAGGCCGAACACTTTCATCGTAAAGGTGTACTAGCCGCTGCCAGAATGGGTGATCAGGTTAATCCACAACGGAAATCAAGTGGAAGTCAGTTTTATATTGTACAGGGTCAAATCCTTAATGAGGCTACGATTAGCATGTATGAGCAGAAGATGGGTGTCAAGTTTTCGGAGGAGCAGAAGAAAGCCTATACTACCGTTGGAGGTACTCCTCATCTTGATGGTACCTATACGGTCTTCGGAGAAATTACTGAAGGTCTCGATGTGATTGATAAGATTGCCGCAGTGAAGACTGCTCCTGGTGACAAGCCCATTGAGCCAATCTCGATGACTATTGAAATTATAAAGTAACAGGTCGGTTTCTTTCGACGCTAGATGAGGTAGATTAACGTATCGGGATAGATTAAGTTAAATCTGGTGTATTCCGGGCGGCCTTTTAAAATTAGATTTAAACAGATGAAGACTAAAATCAGTGAATACCTTGAGGAGATTAAAGCTCTAGAGGTTAAAAGTGCTGAGCAGCTCGAGGGTTTTCGAGTAAAATTCTTAGGAAAAAAGGGTTTGTTAAATGACCTGTTCGAGGACTTTAAGAAGGTTGCTCCTGAGGAAAGAAAGGAGATGGGTCAGTTGTTGAACAGTCTTAAGACCTCGGTTCAGGAGAGGTTGAATGAGCTGAAGGAGATGGTTGAGTCTACCGGTGGTTCTGATGAACCATCTCTTGACTTGACTATGCCGGTGAATTTTTCTCGTCTGGGAACACGGCATCCGATCAGTATTGTTCGCAATCAGATCGTCGATATCTTTTTGAAAATGGGTTTCTCTGTTGCTGAAGGCCCCGAGATTGAAGACGATTGGCATAACTTTTCTGCATTAAACTTCCCTCCTGAGCATCCTGCCAGAGATATGCAAGATACTTTCTTTGTAGAGCATCATCCCGTTAGAGGTGACTTAGCTCTTAGAACTCATACCTCAAGTGTACAGGTTCGTGTGATGGAGTCAGGACAACCCCCAATTCGTCAGATCTTCCCCGGTAGGGTATACCGTAATGAGGCCATCTCTGCCAGAGCTCATTGCATGTTCCATCAAGTAGAGGGTTTATATATTGATAAGGGGGTCTCTTTTGCCGACTTAAAACAGGCATTACTGATTTTTGCCCGCGAGATGTTCGGCCCAGAAACCCAAATAAGGCTCCGACCTTCTTACTTCCCATTCACTGAACCTTCAGCTGAAATGGATATCAGTTGCCTTATCTGTGGCGGTGAAGGATGTAATATCTGTAAACACACTGGCTGGGTAGAGGTGCTCGGCTGTGGTATGGTTGATCCTAATGTTCTACGTAACTGTAATATCGATCCAGAGATCTATACAGGTTACGCCTTTGGAATAGGTATCGAGCGTATGACGATGGTCAAGTATCGTATCAATGACCTCCGTCTTTATTTTGAAAATGACCTAAGATTCTTAGAACAATTCGAGTCTGTTTATTAATAGATCGTAATTGTTTGTTGATACTTTAGAAGGGCGGCCATTGGCCACCCTTTTTCTTTTTCCTTCTTTTATTCAACCCAATTTCATTCTGTTAAGCCTCCTACTTCTGAGGGCTTACAGATCTTCTTAAGATTTTCCCAATCTTCTTTACTAAGAAGAGGTTTAGCAACAAAGGTCTTTAGTTCTGCTTCTCTTTTTACATCTCTAATTCGATCTTCTAACTCCGGATGGCTTGAAATCCAATAAGGGATCTCTATTGCACTCTTATTGTTTTCTAATCTCTCAAAGAAATTGGCCAGCGCTTTCGGATTGATCCCTGCATTAGATAAATAGGTAATCGCCCACCTATCGGCCTCCCTCTCCATGTTTCTATCATAAGCCGAAGAGGAGAGATGTTTTAGAATTTGAAGCGCAACTTGTCCCCCCGCTTTCCCTCCTGCTGCTGAAAGAAGTATAGTAAGCCCAACCTCACGAATTAGCTTTTGAATAACATGTCCTTTTTGAATATGCGCCAATTCATGTGCAATCACTCCTGCTAATTCTGGAACGGATCCAGCCTCATTGATTAACCCGGTATTGATGATGATATGGTTTCTCGGCATCGCAAATGCATTGATCTCGTCACTTTTTATAAGGTGAATATTTATAGTAGATGGATTAATCTGATTTGATTCGCAGAGTCTCTCTTTGATCTGCTCAATTGGGTTTATGGCAGAAGTGTCTTTTATAATTACTTGTTGAGATTCTATAGTACTCCAAAGTAGCTCCCCTAGTTTCTCTTCCATCCGATCACTTTTCTCCTCAAGTTTGAGGATTTTAATCCAATCTATTTTTGAAAGTAAAAACCATATTACCAAAAATGATCCAATTAATAATGCTAATTGAGGTAGTAGCTTTTTCATCTATTTCTGTTTGTTAGAATGGCATTATTTAGGTTGTAATCCTTGCTAAGGTTCTTTTTTTTCGTTTGTCTGGTTAGCAAGAAACTTATGGGTTGACCAATATATCGGTTAAAGGGCCAAAGAAGGTCCAATACACATGTTTTCCTTTACGTGTTTTAATGGCGGCTTGGATCGTAATAACGACTTCCGCCAGGTTGAATATTATGGCAGTCATTATCCAGGCAATCCACGAATTCGATAGAGGAAGAGCATCAAAGATGACCGATAGCGTCCAATAAAAACTAATGGAGTTAACAAATAAAAGAGAGAATTGTGATAATAATGCATGCATACAGTGCCAACGTACAAAATAGGTGCCTTTTTTGTTGTTGATCCAGAATATAAAGGTGGCAATTAGGTTGATGATTGGGATAGGCAGTCCTACCATTACGGCAAAGAGCGACATTAGATAACTATTTGAGGCTTTTTCCGCCTCATGCTCCATCGGTTGATATAAGAAAGAGAAGTTTCCTGTTACATCTGTTTTATAAGATTCCATAACCAATTGACTAAGATTAATAGAATTAGTGGAATATAGACCTGCTTTTTCTTAAGAAGGTTTTCTGACTTTATATAGAAATTATAAAAACTACTCTTCCTTCTTAAAAGATCAACTAATACCCAGGATGGAAATACTATTGAGGTAACGAGTGCTATATAGCCCAAAGGATTTGTATGTAAGGCAATGAGAAAGTGCCCTCGAATAATCTCGTATAAAGATCGCGTGGTACCGCAGGCCGGACAAGGGTATCCTGTTACTATTTTTATCGGGCAAAGAGTAATGTGATTAGATAGGTTGTGCTGCCATAGCATGAATCCGATCCATAAAAAGGATCCAGCGGCTAATAGCAGCACAATGGAGTAAAGTTTACGACGTCTAATCAATCTTTAAATCAAAATGATTCATATTGATATTTAACGTAGGTGCATGAAAATCTTTTCTGCATTCTTTTCGCGTGCGACTCCGGAAATTAAAAACCAGTCGACGATGGTCCAAATTCCTAACCCGCCACAAGTAAGCAGTTTGGCAATACCTAAACCGACATCTCCTACTAGAAATCGGTCAATTCCTAGGGCACCACCAAGTAATGAAACAATAAGCATGGTAGTAGGATCCTTAAAGTCTAAAATCTGTATTATTGGCCATTTATTGTCATCCAGCTTAAGCAATGCCTCTCTGATTTGCATTAAATAATGAGATTCAAAGAACTTTCCATTGGCCATCATAAACATGTCTACTTTCTGTACATCCATAGTTAGGATTTTTTATTGATTGAAAGTGTTGAATTGGGTAGTTTTAATTTGCTAAAAGTAAGATTTTATTTGATTTCCTATCGCATTGTATTCTATTTCTTGTGTTTCATTATTAAAGTTTTTTGATTTATATATGGTGATGATTCTTTGTGTAGATAGAGGAGGAAAAAAGAAAGGGACCGTTCTCTCGAGCGGCCCCCAATCAAGGTAATGATATGAAAACTAAAGTTTTTTTAATTTCTTATCTTTTTCAGACTGCATAGGTCTGATTGATATGGCGGCTCCACCACCAGCGGCCAGTTTGAGTTTTAGCTCTGTTTTGGAGTCAACTCTGAAGCTCTGAATTGTATAGGCTTCAGGGTTGGTTTTCCAATCGGTATCTTTTGCATCGGCATAAATGGTTGCTACCATGGTTGTGCCTGTAGGAAGGAAGTTCAGGGGTAATTTCGTCTCTCTAGATTTCTCACCGGTGATCGATCCAATGAACCACTCCTCACTGTTCTTAGCTTTTCTTGCGGTCGTAATGAATTCTCCTGGTTCTGCCTCTAGGTAAATCGTTTTTTCCCAATCGGTTTTTACATCCTTAATGAATTGGAAGGCATCCATTCGTTGGGTATAGTTTTCGGGAAGATCGGCAGCCATGACAAGAGGGCTATACATGGTAACATATAGAGCCAATTGTTTAACAAGGGTACTATGAACTTGTTCTGTTTGATTAGGCTGGTAGTAACTTCTTTTAATCTTAAAGATTCCGGGGGTATAATCCATCGGACCACCTAATAGCCGAGTAAAAGCCAATATTGTTTCATGATTAGGAGGGTTTCCAAGGCTCCAGGCATTGAATTCGTTTCCTCTGGCGGCTTCACAAGCCATCAGGTTAGGCCAGGTGCGATATTGTCCGGTCGGTCTGACCGGTTCATGAGCATCAATCATGATTTTATAACCTGCTGCCTTTTCAAGGATCCGTTGATAGTGGTTAATCATCCATTGACCGTCGTGTTGTTCTCCTCTGGGGATGATGTATCCAACATACCCAGTCTTTACGGCGGGATATCCAAAGTGTTTCATAAAACGAAATGCTGTATCGGCCCAACGTTCATAGTTGGTAGCAGATGCGCTCGTCTCGTGATGCATAATCATTTTAACCCCTTTACTGCGCGCATAGTCGGCGATCTCTTTAACGTTAAAGTCGGGGTAGGGGGTTACAAAGTCAAAAACATCCTCTTTCCAATTGCCGGCCCAGTCTTCCCAACCAATATTCCAGCCCTCTACCAAAACCCCATCGATTCCATTTTCTGCAGCAAAATCGATGTACTTTTTGGTGTTTTCTGTTGTGGCTCCATGCGTTCCATTGGGTGGCATTTTCGTCCAATCTGTAGATTTAAGGTTAATATGGTTGACATTGGAGTAGTTCCAGCTCTTTAGCCCAACATGCATCTCCCACCATATTCCAACCATCTTCATGGGTTTAATCCATTCTGTATTGGCTATTTTATTGGGCTCATTAAGATTGAGGATTATTCTGGATGCGAGGATGTCGGTTGCCTTGTTGCTGAAGATTACGGTTCTCCATGGAAGCGTAACTGGGGCAATCAAATAGGCTTTATTCCCTACTGCATCGGGTGCAAGTGTCGCTTTTAAGGAGAGCTGACCACGATCTATCTGTAGATGCATGGCTGGAAAATTATATAGAGCTGCTTCAAAAATGCTTAAATATAATCCCTCGTCACTTTTCATCATGACCGGACTTTGAATGAAGTCTTTACCTATAAGTGTTTTCGCCCCAATACCATTTTCTGTTGTTCCAATAGTGGCATCTATAGCGCTTAGTCTTGTATGGTTGTAAGCATATTCATTGGAGTTATAATCACCGGGAATCCAAAAAGTCATGGGATCATACGGTAAATTAAAGGTTGTAATCTCATCAGAAACGATAAAACTTCTGAGATTAGGCTGTTCTGGAATCTCATATCTAAAGCCTAAGCCATCATTAAAGACTCGAAAAGTTATTTGGAAAATCCGGCTTTTTTCTCCCGGCTGAACTAAGTTGACTTTAAGTTCATTATGCTGGTCTCTGATCTGAGTCTCTTCGCCCCATACTGGTGACCAAGTTTCATCTTTTGTCTTAATCTCACTGTTGGCAAGAATAAATCCTTTCTCCAGTGATGGTTGTCCTTTCAGTAGCAATCCTAGTTTTGATTCTTCAATGATTACTTTCCCCTCTTTTGTGACGCTATAAGTTGGCTCACCTGCTGATGTCAATGAAAAGGTTAGGGTGATCTTTTTGTCGGGTGATTGAATACTCTGTCCGTTAGCTACCAACAGAGAGAGGATAAAGGCTAATGATAACAGTAAAATAGTTCTCATGTTTCAAACGATCTTGTCAGGATGCGAATATACATCTTTTTTGTTTGTGTAATTACTACACTCTTAGTTTTAGGAAAGATTAACAGATTGGGTTGGTGGCTGTATAGAATTCAAGATTTTTTTTTCAAAGATTCAAGGAGGGAATGGCTTCTGGCTGCTAGTAGCCAGAAGCCAACCGCCAGCTGCTAAAAATCAAATTGAATGCCTTGAGCAAGGGGTAGATCAGTAGAATAGTTGATCGTGTTGGTTTGGCGACGCATATAGATCTTCCATGAGTCAGAGCCAGATTCTCTTCCTCCGCCTGTTTCCTTTTCTCCTCCAAATGCGCCCCCGATTTCAGCGCCAGAGGTTCCGATATTGACATTTGCTATACCACAGTCAGAACCTTCATGTGAGAGGAAGGCTTCTGATTGGCGAAGGTCGTTGGTCATGATAGCGCTTGATAAGCCTTGGGGTACATCATTATGAATGGCTATGGCCTCATTAAGATTTGAGTATTTAATCAGATAAACAATAGGGGCAAAAGTCTCTTCCTGAACGATGGGATAATCGTTATGAGCTTCAATGATAGTAGGCGTAACATAGCATCCGGTTTCATATTTTTCGCCTGAAAGTACTTGGCCGCCAAAGACGAGATTTCCACCAGATTTTATAGCTTCATTGACCGCATGTTGAAAGTCGGTGACCGCAGATTTAGAGACCAGAGGGCCAATATGAGTAGAGGCGTCTAATGGGTGACCAATCTGTAATTGTTTGTATGCTTTAGTAAGACTTTCTTTGAAGGTATCGTATATGCTTTCGTGAATAATAAGTCTTCTTGTGGTAGTACAACGTTGTCCTGCAGTACCGGCGGCACCAAAGACAGTTGCTCTGATAGCCATTTTAAGGTCGGCAGACGGAGTGATGATGATGGCATTGTTTCCTCCAAGTTCGAGAAGAGAGCGTCCGAGTCGTTCGCCGACGAGTCGAGCCACTTTTTTCCCAACTCGGGTTGATCCGGTAAAACTGATAAGAGGCATTCTTTTATCAGCGAAGAAATCATCGCCCAGTTCTGATGATCCGGCTAAAATCAGATTTAATAGACCATCGGGTAAATTATTACGCAAAAGAACCTTGTGCATAACATTATGTACAGCAATAGCACTAGTCATGACCTTTCCGGACGGTTTCCAGACCACGACATCCCCTGCGATAAGTGCTAACATAGCATTCCATGCCCATACCGCCACTGGGAAATTGAATGCACTTACAACTCCAACTATTCCCAGTGGATGATACTGTTCATACATCCGGTGTCTGGAGCGTTCACTGTGCATGGTTAATCCATAAAGTTGTCTAGATTGACCAACGGCAAAGTCGGCAATATCAATCATTTCTTGTACCTCACCCATGCCTTCCTGGAGTATTTTGCCCATCTCCCAAGAGACCAGATATCCAAGGTCTTCTTTGTGCAGGCGTAACTCCTCCCCAATTTGTCTGACGATCTCTCCACGTTTTGGAGCGGGAACCATTCTCCATTGAAGGAACGCCTGTTGAGCCGTTTCCATCATCAGATTATAATCTTCTTTGGTAGCTTGGGTGATTGTGGTGATTAAGCTACCATCGGCGGGTGAGATCATCTCTACTTTTTTCCCGGCTGTTTTGTGCCATTTTTTTCCAGTGCTTAATCCCATATGAGAGGGTTCAATTCCTAAATTCTTAAGACTCTGTTGCAGTCTCTCGCTGTATGGATAATTCATAATGATAATACTTTACAAATATTTATCGTAATAAAGAAAAACCCGGTGCTCTTTGTTCACATGAGCACCGGGTTTAGGTAAATTATCTCTTAATTAGAGTACTACTCAGCTTTTAAGAAAGGATATCTGTAATCTGTGGGAGGATTATAAGTCTCCTTGACAGTTCTGGGACTGGTCCATCGAATCAGGTTAAGTAAAGAACCTGCTTTATCGTTGGTTCCTGAGCCCCGAGCTCCACCAAAAGGTTGTTGTCCGACTACTGCTCCAGTCGGTTTATCATTGATGTAGAAGTTTCCGGCAGCGTATCTGAGTATTTCATGAGCTTTGTCAATAGCAGCACGACATGTTGCAAAAATGGCACCGGTAAGAGCGTATGGAGATGTTTCATCGCAGAGATGTAAGGTTTCTTCATACTTTTCATCAGGATAAACATAAACCGTAAGAACGGGGCCAAAGATCTCTTCTTCAATGGAGATGAAGTGAGGGTTATTGGCTTTAATAACGGTTGGTTCAATGAAGTAACCCACACTCTTGTCGTACTTGCCACCAATTGCAATCTCAGCATCAGGAGTGTTTTTTGCTGCTTCGATATATTTGACGATATTATCGAATGAAGCATTATCAATTACTGCATTAACGAAGTTGGTGAAATCAGTAACATCCCCCTGTTTAATAGTGCCTAACATCTCTTTCATTCGAGCTTCAACACCGGGCCACATTGACTCAGGAATGTAGGCTCTTGAAGCAGCCGAGCACTTCTGACCCTGAAATTCAAAAGCACCTCTAACTAAAGCTACTGCTACTTGATCAACTTGAGCTGATTTGTGCACGAAAACAAAGTCTTTTCCACCCGTTTCCCCAACAAGCTTCGGATAACCACGATAGAGGGTCAGGTTCTCGCCGGCTGTACGCCAGAGATGATTGAAGGTACCTGTCGATCCGGTAAAGTGAATACCGGCCATATCTTTATGACCTAAAACAATACGTCCGATGGTACTGCCTTGTGAGGGTACAAAGTTGATGACTCCTGCAGGTAAACCAGCCTCTTCAAAAACTTTCATCAAATAGTAGTTGGAGAGTAAGGCGGTAGTAGCAGGTTTCCATACGGTGACATTACCCATTAAAACCGGACTTGCGTTCAGGTTGGCTGCGATGGATGTAAAGTTAAATGGAGATACGGCAAAGACGAATCCTTCCAATGGACGATACTCTAGCATGTTCAGATGAGTAGGCTCACTGATGGGTTGATCTGAATAGATCTTTGAAGCGAAGTAGCTGTTAAATGTTAAAAAGTCGATGGTCTCACATGCTGAATCAATCTCAGCTTGATGAGGGGTCTTACTTTGTCCCAGCATGGTTGCCGCATTGATGACATAGCGATATTTGGTACGAAGTAAGTCGGCCGCTCTTAACATAATAGCTGACCGATCGTGCCATGAACGCATTGACCATGCTTTTTTTGCTTCCATTGCAGCTTCAATGGCCATCTTGATCTCTTCTTCTCCGGCAATATGAGCAACCGCTAATACATGCTTGTGGTTATGTGGCATCACAACCTCAACGGTTTTCCCTGTACGAACTTCTTTTCCCCCAATAATCAGAGGAATTTCAATCTTCTGGTTGGTCTGGCGATTCAGCTCCTCTTTTAATAGCCGACGCTCCTCTGTTCCTGGAGCGTATGATAATACCCTCTCATTCTGGGGCATCTCAAAATGATAATGAGCGTTGTTCATGATTAATTTTATATGAGATTTATTATAAATAGTTAAAGGTAGGGAGTTACAAATGTAATCGTTTTCGGGGACATTTCGTAATGTTCAAGGGTTCTTTATCTAACCCTCTTTTGTCCTCAATACTCTGCATACTGTCAAGGATAAGAATAACTTATGAGTTTTTTTTAAGTAGGGGGTAGCTCATAGGGCGGTATTATCTTCCCCTTCGTATCTTCTTCGCTCTCTCTCCATACATTCTCTATTCATTTGGCAAGATTTCCAGGTCTATTTTAAGGGAGATGTAATCAGCTACTACTGGCTTAATAGATCTGTGGATTTGACGTGAATCCATAGCACTCCCTATCTGGAGTATTATCCAAATAATACTGATTTATTCCGAAAGCGAATTCCATTTTAGCCCTCTCCGTATTTTCCCATCTAAGTATGGAGAGAGAGCGAAGGGGAGGCGAAGAGGTAATGGAGAGCTATTGATTTTCTATTTTATCGCGCATAGGTTTTGTTAGGCTCATCCGTTATTACTATTTACGCTTTCTATGGTTTGTTTTATAAGATTCCTCAGAACATCCTCTTTGATATCAGAAAGTTTGTTGATATAAACACAAGAGGTTCCAGTTTTATGTTTCCCTAAAGATTTAAGTAATGGGGCTAACTTTTCAACCCCAATCATGAAGTATAAAGTAATGTTCTGTTTGCGGGGAGAAAACCCAACAGTAAACCAGTCGCCTTGTCTTCCACTTTCGTACTTGTAATGATAGTGACCATAACCTATAATTGATCCACCCCATATAACCGGATTCTGATTGGTCACTTCAGAGAAGATCAAATTGAGCTTTTCACAGTCCAAACGACGTTGCTCATCAAGAAGATTAGAGATAAACTCAGAAACAGAATCTCCGGAGGGTTGAGTCTTTAATTCTGACATAGAAAATCAATTTATTGTTAGATATGTGTTGAAACTGTATAAATTGGTCATCTCAAGAGGCGATACAAAGTTATTATTTTAGGAGTGGGAAGCCAGCGTGTAATGATTTTTTAATGTAAACAGATTACTTTTGCTGAAAAGGCTTAAAGGATGACGATTGCAGAAGCACAGGAAAGGGTAGACACTTGGATAAAAAGTGTTGGAGTAAGGTATTTTAATGAGCTGACTAACATGGCGTTGTTAACGGAAGAGGTTGGTGAGTTGGCTCGTATTATCGCTAGAAAGTATGGAGAACAGTCTTTTAAAACGGGAGAATCAGAAGATAAGTTGGCTGAAGAGATGGCCGATGTACTCTTTGTCCTGATTTGTATGGCCAATCAGACTGGAGTCGATCTCAATGTAGCTCTGGAGAAAAGTCTGGAGAAAAAAAGTCAGCGTGACGCCAATAGACATAAAGATAACCCCAAACTTCAACCATGAAATGGGGGTTACTTATGTCACTTTTGATTACATAGTCGGACAGTGATCCGTTCGAAAATGGACAAATGATAAAGTCATTAGATCCATAAAGATGATAGATATTGAATTTAATTAATAGATATTCAACCAAATAAGTAAATTAGCACAATCGTTGTTATGGTGTGCTTCAAAAAGTGACTTTTATGATAAAAGATTTATTCATTATTGAATGGAAAAGATCATTGCGGAGCTCGTTGTGGCAAAGGAATGTCTTTTTGAACATTATCTTAGGGATCTTCATTCTCTATTTTGTGTTTGTTTTCCTCTTGTTGGGTCTTTTTTTAGATCGAGTCATAGGAGAGGCTTTGGAGATAGAGGGGGTTGATGTGATCAAGGCACTTGGGTCTTGGTTGGTGTATTATTTTGTTGTTGATTTGCTTTTCCGTTTTTTGATTCAGAAGATGCCCGAAATGTCGGCTAAGCCCTTTTTGTTGTTGCCGATCAGTCGGAGAAAGCTTAGCTCAGTGGTCTTATTACAGACGGTTATAAATTTTCTTAATTTGTTTCCACTGATTATTCTGTTACCTTTTTTCATAAATGTATACAGTAGTTTTCCAGGATGGAGTGCTTTCCCGTGGCTGGTATCTGTCATATCCATGGTTGTGGCTGTAAATTTGAAGACTTTTTTGCTAAAACGGTGGCTTGTGGAAAGAACATGGTTAGTAGCCGTAGCATTTGGTGTCCTTATTTTAGTGGGCATCGGGGATTATTTTAAACTAGTACCTATTCGCGATTTTTCCTCGTTTATTTTTGCATTGCCCATTGATTATCCTGTGACGGCATTGCTTTTCTTAATGGCTCCGATAACTTTATTTTATTATAATGTAAAGGAGATGTCATCAAGGCTTACTCTTGAAGGCACCTCAAAGAAGGCCGATAAAGGGATTAGTACTGAGAAGTTTGAAGGCTTAAGGAAATATGGAAAGATTGGTGAGTTGATACTGTTAGAGATCAGCTTAATCTTTAGGAATAAGAGGACAAAAAGTGTTCTTTATTTAATGCCTCTATTCCTTTTGTATGGATTTTTCTTTTATCCCAACCCTATGTATAAAGAGTCTTATGGATGGCTAACCTTTGTGGGGGTCTTTATATCGGGTGGTTTCATGATGAGTTATGGACAGTTTCTTGTGGCTTGGGAGGGAAGTTACTTTGATGCGATTTTAACAAAGAATATAAACTTCGAAGAGTATTTCAAAGCAAAGTATCTTATCTTGGCAATTCCAACAGTCATCTCTTTTATTCTGACAACTCCGTATGTTCTAATGGGTAAGCATCTGTTTTTTATAAATTTGGCGACCTTTATTTACAATCTCGGAGTGACGGTTTACATCTATCTTCTATTGGCAGCGTATAATACTAAGAAAGTCGAATTAAGCCAGGGCCATATGATGAACTATCAAGGAGTTGGTGCAAAACACTTCATTATAATTATTCCGGTCATGGGTCTTCCTATTCTGGTGGTTGCTCCATTCTCATTGTTTGGGATGCATGCCACAGGCTTGATTATCATTGCTGCTTTAGGTGTTCTAGGGATACTTTTTCGATCTTTCATTCTTCGGAAGATTGCTGCATTTTTTATTGATAGAAAGTATGCCTTAGCTGAAGGGTTTCGCCAGCCAAGCTAAATCTTTATGTAGAGTCATTAAATAGTTCATAAACCGATTAAACTGTAAATAAAATGGAATCAACAAATATTACTTTTCAGAATGATATTTTAACTGTCGAGAAACTTTCAAAAGCTTATAATAACACGGTTGTCCTTGATATCCCGAATTTGGTGATTAAAAGGGGTGAGAGTTTTGGCTTAGTAGGAAATAATGGAGCCGGAAAGACAACTCTTTTTCGTTTGGTGCTTGACTTGATTGTCTCATCAAGTGGGGGGGTATTATCAAATGGGGTTAATGTAAAAGGATCAGAGCTTTGGAAAGCTTATACAGGATCGTATCTTGATGAAGGGTTTCTAATCGACTTTTTAACTCCGGAAGAGTATTTTAAGTTTGTGGCCTCTCTTAACAAGATGTCTGATGGTGATTTGAACCTCTTCTATGAGAGGTTTAAGGATTTCTTTAATGATGAAATCCTTGGGAAAAAGAAATATATCCGCGATCTATCGAAAGGTAATCAAAAGAAGGTTGGTATAGCCGCTGCTATGATGACTCACCCGGCCGTGCTGATTTTAGATGAGCCGTTTACTAATCTGGATCCAAGCTCTCAGATCAGATTAAAACAGATGCTAAAGCAGGAGCAAGAAGAGAAGGAGGTTACCATGCTTATTAGCTCTCACGACTTAAACCATGTAACCGATGTTAGTAAACGAATAGTTGTTCTAGAGCGTGGTGTCATCGTGCATGATATCAATACTACTGATCAAACACTTCGTGATCTGGAGGATTATTTCGCTGCTCAAATCAACCACTAAGACTTTGTTAATATGAGAAACCTTTTTACGGTTCTTTTTTTAATTTTTCTTGGATCAAGCCTGTCTGCTCAATATGCTGTCAATGGAGTTGTTGTGGATAACAAGACCGGGGAGCCTCTCGCTTTTGTTAATATTCAGATCAATAACTCCTCAAGAGGAGGATCAACTGATATAGATGGGAAGTTTAGCTTTAATTCAAATCAACCGATAAAGTCTCTGCGTTTAAGCTATGTTGGTTATGAACGATTGACATATAAAGTTGAAGGTAAACTCTCTAATCTTCAACTGAAGATGAATAGAAAAGCCGTAGAATTGGCAGAGGTCGAGATTCTCCCAACTGAAAACCCGGCCAATAGAATTCTCAGAAAGGCTATTGCCCATAGAGACCAGAATAATTATGAGAAGCTGGAGGGATTTAAGTATACGGCATATGAGAAGATGATCTTTACTGTCGATCAAGATTCCTCAGAGAAGAAAAATGCCTCTGTGGCTGATTCGTTGATTAGTAAGGATACCATGCCAGAAGATACTTCATTGCGAGAGATGAAGAAGTTTTTTGCTAAGCGAGACCTTTTCTTGATTGAGAATGTGGTTGAACGTAGCTTTATGCCTCCTGATAGAGATGTGAATAAGTTGACTGCCACCAGGATGTCAGGTTTAAAGGATCCTGTATTTGTGTTTGTCTTATCTCAATTGCAAACCACTACGTTTTATAAAGACATCTTTAAGATTGGTGATCGGAGTTATGTAAACCCTTTGACTGGGGGAAGTTTAGATCGTTACTTCTATCAGATTGAAGATACTACTTATCAGGGGAAAGACTCCACCTTTATCATCTCTTTTAGACCTTGGAAAGGAACTAACTTTGATGGGTTGAAGGGCGTTTTATATATCACTACTGATGGTTGGGCTGTTAGCAACGTCATTGCGGAGCCCTATGTGATGACAGGTGGAATGATGATTCGAATTCAACAGAAATACTCAAAACCGGATTCTATCCATTGGTTCCCGCTTCAGCTGAACACCGACATCTATTTTAAGAATATGGTCGTTCAGGCAGGTAAAGGACCTAATAAAAAGCAAGTATATATTGTTGCTAAGGGTCGTACTTATATCGATAAGGTTTTTGTTGGTAAGGACTTCCCAAGTGGAACGTTTTCAATGTTGGGGACAGATGTTGACCCACGTGCCGGTTCTCGGGATGAGACCTTTTGGAATAAAAACAGAACCGATTCATTGTCACTTAAGAACCAGGAGACCTATCGTTTTATTGATTCTATTGGAGAGAAAGAGAACTTTCAAAGGGTGGCAAAAATCGCTGAAACACTCATGAACGGCAAGATCCCTTGGGGTTGGTTTGATTTACCGTTAGATAAATTTATCAAGTTTAACAACTTTGAAGGGTTCAGATTTGGAGCCGGCGTAGAAACCAACGAAAAGTTCTCCAGAAGGTTTTCTATTAATGGATCTGTTGCCTATGGGCTGAAAGATAAAGAGTTAAAATATAGCGGTGGGGTATCAACGACTCTTTATCGTTTAGCTAATTGGAAGGCGGGCTATCAGTTTCAACATGATGTGGTTGAGAGTGGAAGCACTCGTCTTCCATTGAATGATATCTTGGTTAGTGATCCCTCTTTCTTTAGAGATATTCAGATAAGTAGAATGGATTATGCGCAGAGTAATTCTGTTTGGACTAGTTTCAGGGCTTTGAGGCATTTCCATTTTAAGGTTGCTCTGACCTCATTGACAAGGAGTCCTTTCCCAGAGTACTCATTTCTTAAAGATGGGAAAGATAAGATGGAAGGGACTTTTCATCAGACCGAAGTTGAGGTAGGTTTTCGTTTTGCCTTTAGGGAGAAGTTTTTTAGAACGGTAAGAAGCTTTCACTCACTAGGATCAGATTATCCGATAGTTTGGGTTAATTATACCAGAGGGGTTGATAACTTACTGGGAGGAGAATTGGCTTACGATAAAGTGGATGTGGCAATGAGTCGCAGTTTTTATACTAAGTTTATTGGCAAGACCAGAATAGATATCAATGGTGGTTATGCAACAGGCTCTTTGCCTCTTGGGTCATTGTATAATGCCGTAGCAGCATCTGGAAACTTTACCTTCTTTGCCCCTAAGAGTTTCTCAACCATGCGTATGAATGAGTTTTATTCTGACAGATATGTAGCCTTTTTCTTTTTGCATGACTTTGAGGGATTATTGTTTAAGAGTAAGCATTTTAATCCGAGACCAGAAGTATATTTTAATGCTCTTTGGGGCGATATGAAGCATCCGGAATATCACCTGGGAACCCAAGTTAAGATGCCAGATAAAGGATACTATGAGGCGGGTTTAAACTTTAATAATTTACTAAATCTTAAGCTATACAATCTGGGATTAGGCGGAGCTTGGCGTTTTGGGCCATATAGTCTTCCTAAAACAAAGGATAATTTAAGTGTAATGCTGACCTTTAAGTGGGCCCTATAACAGGGGATTGTAATAGTTTACGCAAAATGCAAATTGAGAACCAGAAAAAATCTTCGTAACATTGCATTTTAAATGACGCGCTAAATGGAATTTTCAGCACAGCAGATCGCCGCATTGTTGTCGGGTACCGTTGAAGGGAATCCTGACGTCAGAGTATCGCAACTATCAAAGATTGAGGAAGGAAAGCCTGGGACGTTGTCTTTTCTCGCTAATCCGCTGTATACACAATATATCTATACTACGGAGGCTTCAATTGTAATTGTTAGTGATCAGTTTGTTGCTGAGAAGCAGGTCTTGTCTACTCTTATAAGGGTGGCTGACCC
>Ga0209066_10001739_pt1 | contig 28084 bp, 24 predicted proteins | sample All_14_2_FD_187198 | JGI IMG/M metagenome (GOLD analysis project Ga0209066, IMG submission 187198) | Freshwater microbial communities in response to fracking from Pennsylvania, USA - Allegheny Zone_MetaG_DW_15 (SPAdes) (version 2) ...
CCGTAGCCGCCGCCTGCTGGACGATCTTCTTTCGGACGGGCTTCATTGATGGTCAGGTTGCGACCACCGTAATCTTTTTCATTGAGGCCACGGATGGCTTCATTCATGGCGGTCTGGGAGTCCATGGTCACGAAAGCAAAGCCACGTGGACGACCGGAGTCGCGGTCCATCGGAAGGTGGATGTCGGTAACGGTGCCGTAGTCAGTGAAGAGAGCGCGGACGTCGTCTTCTGTGGCGGTGAAGGGCAGGTTGCCCACGTACATTTTAGTGTTCATATCGATTTTCTTGAGTTCAGCCAGCCTCAATGAGGGCCTAGTAAGCTCCGTAATCGGATTTAAGAACACCAAAGGAAACAACCTGATGAACGACTTAGCTTAGCCTTTATCAGGTTAACTTGCGAGGTGACCCTCGTCTTCATCGAGGGAATAGCAAACGTTAGTTTGGATTTCGCCGGAAGGTGCCCGGCTGTCCGGTCCTAACAGGGCCCGTTCGCGCATGACCTATGCGCAGCCATTCGTCATTCCGACGCAGGTGCTCAGTGCATTTCCACATCGCATTGGCCCAGGCCGCCGCGGTAGTAATTAAACTGCACATTCGGATGTTCGGCGAGCAGTGACATCGGCACGGAGGCATCTGCGAGGCGCTTTGAGATCATGAGCGCGGAGAGCCGTTGCCCGAGCGGATTGTCGTGCTGGCCGGCATGCCAGACACTGACCTTTTCTGCCATCCAGGTTTCCTTGGGGCCCACCGTGATGGCCTTCTGCGGCACCAGGGTGAGATTGCCACCACCAGAGGTGCGGGCATTCTGCATGAGGGTCACCGGATGCAGATCCACGAGGCGTGTGGTCAGCTTGCGAAACTCCGCGGGCGGCGGTGGTTCGTTCTTGAATTTGCCGGTGCGCTTGGGCGGATCATTGAAGGCCCAGTTTTTGATGTCGCCCTGACCGCATTGCATCACCGCGCAGCGCACACCACTCTGCCAGCTCTTGATGTAGGCTGCTGTGTCCGCTTTCGGGAAATGCAGCTGTGTGTCCGGCATGCAGAGCTTCTTTTGCATGCGGTCAAAGCAGAGGTCGCGGTTCGCTTTTTCAAACGACAGCGGATGCTCCAGGGTCACTTCCTTCTTCGTGTGCTCGTCATACCACTCGTCCATGCCCCAGAAGTGGCCGTCTTTGATCGAGATGCCGAGATCATTGATCAGACGTGCCACGAGCGGGAGCTGCTCCGTGGGGCCCACCGGGCCGCAGATGCCAGCGGGATTGTCCGGTGTGGCCTGCTTCCAGGCGTGGATGTACTCCAGCGCCTCGGCGAGGTAAAAATCTTCCAGCGTATCGAACATCACCACTTTGAATCCGGGACGTGAAAGCTGGCGCAGATCTCGTTCCGTGAGCCGTGCGGCATCATTGATGAGGTCATCTTCCAACGTGGTGTAGTCCCACCACTCCGGTGCGATATGGCTGATTTTACGCGGCATGGTCTGGTTTGGTTGTTCCGGGATATTCAGGGAGAACGCCCGTTTTGCCAAGCTCTCATCATGGGAGGTGGAAAAAATCTCGCGGCAGCAGGGCTCTCCGGCGTGGGGGGCTGTGCACATCCGGATCGGCGCAGCCTTGACCGCTACGATGCACCGCACTACCTGCCTGCATGGACGAAATGCTCAACCACCCCGATGCTCTCACCCGCCTGCGTTACGTCGTGCACCGTCTGCGCGCACCCGGCGGCTGCCCCTGGGACATGGAGCAGACGCACACCTCCCTCATCCCCCATGTCATCGAAGAGGCCTACGAGGTGGCAGATGCCATCCGCAGCGGCGATCCGGCTCAGATTTGCGATGAACTCGGCGACATCCTGCTCCAGCCCGTGCTGCATGCGGAGATCGCCAGCGAGACCGGAGCCTTCGATCTCGACACCATGGCGCACGGCCTGACCGAGAAGCTCATCCGCCGCCATCCGCATGTGTTTGGCGACACCAGCGCCGCCACCTCGGATGCGGTGCTGAAGCAATGGGATGCCATCAAGCGCACCGAAAAAGGCACCGAGCATGAAGGCCTGCTGCACGGCACCGGCAATGGTCTGCCCGCCCTCATGCGTGCGCAGAAGCTGCAAAAAAAAGCCGCGCGTGTCGGCTTTGACTGGCCGGATGCCACGCCCGTCTTTGCCAAGATCCGCGAAGAAGCCGCCGAACTCGAGGAAGCCATCGCCTCGGGCGACAAAGCGCACATGGAAGAGGAGCTGGGTGATCTGCTCTTCAGCGTCGTCAATCTTGCCCGCAAACTCGGCATCGAATCCGAGCCCGCGCTCGCCGCTGCGAATGAAAAATTCACCCGCCGTTTTCACGCCATGGAAACGCATCTGCGCGAGCAGGGCCATGAACTCGGCAAGCTCTCACTGGAGCAGATGGATGCCGCGTGGGATGAGGTGAAGCGCGGGGTTTGACAGCCATCCTGATAAAGGCAACTTTGGGGCATGCACACCATCGAGATTGATGACGAAACCTACGCCAGCCTGGAAATGCTGGCGCAGCGGGAGCATTCCAGCGTGAGCAGCGTGGTGAAGCGTGTGGTGTCCCGAGTGCCCGGTTTTCAGAAACCAGCACCGCCCCCGGTGAAGGTGCCACATGGATATAAGATTTCCGTATCTCCAAGCGAACCATTCACCATGGAAGACGTGTATCGCATCGAAGATGAGAATGACATGCGGGGTCTGACATGATTTGGCTGGTTGATGGCATTTTGCTCGCGGCGTTTGTCCTCTCCGGACATCTGCATCATGCTCAAGCGGAGCAATGGTTTGATCAGCTTACGGATCGTTTTGCCACCTGCTCAGTGACTCAGGGGACACTGTTGCGACTGCACATGCGTTTCGCCATCGACAAAAGCTCTGCGGCAGCTTGGCGCGCGCTGGCAGAAATTGAAGCCCATTCGCTGCATGACTATTGGTCTGACGACCTGCCCTATCGCGAAGTGCCTCATCAGTTGATGCAGGGTCAAAGCCAGATCACTGATGCATGGCTGGTCGAGCTGGCACGTCGCAATGGCGGCAAGGTGGCAACGCTTGATCAAGGAATGGCGGCGACCTATCCAAACGACGCTGTGCTGATCTAAATGGTCATTGAAGATTTCTCATTCCCCAAGCTCTGGGCGCAGGTGCGCACGAAATCGTGGCTGTGGCTGTTTCGGCGGCAGCAGATCGAGGAGGGCGGGCGGCTGCTCAAGCATGGGGACATTGGCCTCGCGGGCGTGCATGTCTGTGCGGAGAATGAGGTGGAGATCATCGCGGGCATCGGAACGGCTTTGTTTAACTCCGCCTCTGTCACGGTGCATTTGCGCCTGCGGGAAGACGGCAGCATGGCGATGACCTCGCACTGTACCTGTGCGGTGGGAACTCTCTGCCAGCATGCGGCGGCGCTGATGCTGATGATGGATCTGGAGGACGGACGCAGACGCATCGAAGCCATGGCGCGTGTGCGGGAGAAAACGTCTGCTGCCACTGAGGATGGATCGGACACGCCGGCGGAGCCAAAAGAGATCGAGCTGCCCCCGTCAGAACCCAAGCCCATATTGCTGGTGCGGCGCATGATGGTGGAGATGCCGCTGATCACAGCAAAACGGAACATCGGCGGCTGGGAGCCGCGCAGCGTTGCCTTCATCCAGCCATGTGCGGAATACGACGACTGCCCGCTGCGCTTCGAGATGCTGGTGCGCAGTCCGGCGCATCAATGGCAGGATGAAAACGGGGAGAGATGCACATTGGTGCGCAATCTGCGTTCCGAACGTCTGCTTCTGACGGATCTGTCCGCCGCCGGTTTTAAATCATTCTCAGAAGCGCTGCCCGGGGCCAAAGCTCCCGAATCCACCCTGGGCTTCATGGCCATGGCGGGCAATCAGGCGCTGCTCTGGTCCCAGTTTCTCAAAGATCAGGTGCCGAAGCTGCGTGAGTCCGGATGGCGCGTGGAAGTGCCGGAGGACATCGGTTTTCAAATCCACGAAGCGGCTGAGGATGCGTGGTTCACGGATCTCACGGGAGATCAGGACGGGCGCGAATGGTTCTCGCTCGACCTCGGGGTTGAGATCGAAGGCCGACGCATATCGATGGTCCCACTGCTGGTGGATTGCATCGATCAGGGGCTCAGCGCTGCCGTGCTGGAAAAGAATCTCGATCAACGCTTTCTGCTGTCACTTGGCGGCGACAAAGGCGATGTACTTTCTGTGCCTGCACACCGTCTGGTGGTGCTGCTGCGTTTCTTTGACGAACTGCTCGCCACGCGGCCCGTGCGCAAGGATGGCAAGCTCCAGCTCGACAAGCTTCGTGCGGCCCAGCTTGCGACGCTGGATGGCCTGCCGATTCGTGCGCCCGTAGAACTGACCGCGCTCAGCCAGCAGCTCGGCAGTTTCCGTGAGATTGGGCTCATCACACCACCGGCGGGTTTGAAGGCGAGCCTGCGCGATTACCAGCGCGAGGGCGCTTCGTGGATGCAGTTCCTGCGCGAGTTTGGCCTGCATGGCATTCTGGCCGATGACATGGGGCTGGGGAAGACGCTGCAGACGCTCACGCATATTTTGATCGAGAAGGAGAGCGGGCGCATGAAGCATCCCTGCCTCATCGTGGCACCGACGAGCGTGCTGCGAAACTGGATCAACGAAGCGATAAAGTTCACGCCTTCATTGAGTCTGCTGCTCATGCACGGGCAGTCGCGCAAGAGTGACTTCAAGCACCTGAAACAGTACGATCTCGTCGTCACCAGCTTCCCGCTCCTCGTGCGTGATGCGGATGTGATGCAGGCGCAGGAGTGGCACGTTGTCGCTCTGGATGAGGCGCAGAACATCAAGAATCCCAAGAGCTTGGCCGCACAGACCTGCAGCGGATTGAAGGCGAAGCACCGCCTCTGCCTCACAGGAACGCCGATGGAAAATCACCTCGGCGAGCTGTGGAGCCTCTTCAATTTCCTCATGCCCGGACTGTTGAGCGATGCCGACACCTTCCGCCAGCATTACCGCAATCCCATCGAGCGTGAAGCCGATGCAGAGCGCCAGAAGCAGCTCAGCACACGCATCCAGCCGCTGCTGCTGAGGAGAACGAAGGATGCCGTGGCCAAGGAGCTGCCGCCGAAGACGGAAATTTTGCACAGCATCGAACTCGGCAAGGCACAGACGGATTTGTATGAAACGATCCGTGCGGCGATGGACAAGCGTGTGCGCGAAGCCATCGAGGTGAATGGGCTGGACCGCTCGCAAATCGTCGTGCTCGATGCGCTGCTCAAGCTGCGTCAGGTCTGCTGCCATCCGCAGCTCTTAAAACAGGAGACTGCGCGCGACGTCACCGACTCGGCGAAGACGGCCTTCCTCATGGATGAGCTGCTTCCCGAGCTCATCGAAGAAGGCCGCCGCATTCTCATCTTTTCGCAATTCACGGAAATGCTCGCCATCATCGAGGCGCGCTTGAAGAAAGACGGGACGCGGTATGTGAAGCTCACTGGCAGCACGAAGGACCGCGAAACACCGATCCAGGAGTTTCAGGCGGGCAAGGTGCCCGTGTTCCTCATCAGCCTCAAGGCGGGTGGCGCGGGGATCAATCTGACAACGGCGGACACGGTGATTCATTATGATCCGTGGTGGAATCCGGCGGCGGAGGCGCAGGCGAGCGACCGGGCGCATCGCATCGGGCAGAAGAATCCGGTGTTCGTTCACAAGCTCATCTGCGAAAACACGATTGAGGAGCGCATCGTCAAGATGCAGCAGAAGAAGGCGGCGCTGGTGGAGGGGCTGCTGGCGGGGCGTGCGGACAAGCTGCAACTGACGCAGTCTGACATTCAGGCGCTGTTTATGGTGGAGTAAGGGCGGATTCTGGGCCTTGTTTTCCTCCTCACTGCCATCACTCCTTGCCATCCATGAACACCACCCGTCTGCTTATCTGCCTTGTTCTCGCGTGTTTCAGTCTAGGCGCCCCTGCGGAAGAGCCGTACACGCCGAAGGCTGGCTCGAATGAACGGAAGGAGATCTGTGACGGCCTGCGTGCCTTCCTTGTCCAGGAATATGCTGAGAAGAAGCTGCCCAAAGCGATTGTTCTGAAGATTGAGCACCTGAAGGTGCTTGGCGACTACTGCTTTGTCGAATGCTCGCCCCGGTTCGAAGATGGGACCGATGCGATTCCCGAATTTCTTCCGGACATCGGATACACCCACTGCCTGAAAAGAATTAACGTGGGCTGGCATGTGATCATCGACCTGAGCCGCACCGATGTTCCTGATCCCAAGGAGAGGGCGCAGCTCAAGAAGTCGTTTCCTGGCGATTTTCCGTGGGAGCTGCTGAGCCCAGGCTGGAAGGAAATCTTTGCGGGGAAGTACGATTGAGGCACTGAGTCCGGAGTTTTTCTCAACCACGGAATACGCTGAATACACGGAAAGGGAGAGGGGGAGGAGGTTTTGACCACGGAGGCACGGATTGACACGGATGGAGGAGGCTTTGGCTTGGAACCGTGCTGGTCGAGTGATCCGTGGTTATGGGCTTCCGGAGTTTCAAACCGCTCATCTGACGCTGTGCGGGCATGATTCAGCCGGCTGCCTGACCGGGAGGATGGTCGGGCCTTTTGTTACGCGCAGAGTCGGGCGGCGGGGCGATTGAGAGGGAAGAATATGGACACACACCCGACACCGCTGCCGCTCGCCGAGAATCTCTGGCTGCTCGCCTATCCGCTGAAAATGCTGGGGGCGGATTTGCGGCGCAATGTGACGCTGATCCGGCTTCGCTCGGGGAAAGTGGTCATTCACTCCACGGCTCCCTTTTCTGCGGAGGACGTGGCTGCGATCCGGGCGCTCGGCGAACCGGGCTGGCTGCTGGACGGGATTTTGCGGCACGACACTTTTGCCCAGGAAGGACGCGCGGCGTTCCCGGGCATCCCATATCTGGCACCCGATGGATTTTCCGAAGTGGTGGGATTTCCGACGGAGCCGATCGTGCCTGCGCCCGTCGAGTGGGAGGGCGAACTGCTGGCGCTGGAAATCCAGGGCGCGCCGGAAGCGCGCGATACCGCCCTGCTGCATGTTCCGTCGCGGACGCTGATCCTCACGGAGCTGGTCTTCAACTTCAGCGACGATGAGCCGCTCTGGACGGAGCTGCTCCTGCGCGTCGCCGTGGGCGGCCAGCATCATCCGGGGATGTCCCGGCCCGTGAAGGCCGGGGTGAAGGACAAGGCAGCGTTCGAGCGTTCGCTGGCGACGATCCTCGGATGGGACTTTGACCGGGTGATCGTCGGGCACGGCGATGTCATTGAGTCCGACGGAAAGGCCAAGCTGCGCGCGGCCTTGGCGGCGGCGGGGTTTTCGCCCGGCTGAATTCTACCCGTTTCGCTACGGTGATGGGCAGTGAAATAGGCAGCCTGAAGGAGTAGGCTTTGAGCTGGTCGGCGGTGAAGTTGGCCTTGGGGAGTGAGGCGCGCAGAAGGTCGAGCTTGAGGCCTGAATCGGCTGCGGCCTTGGCCTAGTCGGGGAGTTCGCTGATGAGTTGCAGATCCATGATGAGGGTGACCGGAGTGGTGGCCACCTAGAGTGATTTAATACGCCCTCGCTGGGGCAGAGTGGACACCCGCCCATTAGGTTATGGCATTATCTAAATGCTCTAAATCGAACAGCAGCCTTTGTGGGCGATTCAATCAGCGTTTCTCTGGATCACCAAAAAACCCTGCTCATCCATTTTGGCACCAGTGATGGTTGCGGCGAGAGGAGAGTCGGGGAGGAGGCTGGAGATGGTGAGGCCTTCGGGGGTGGACTCGATGGTGAGGCCGGGGAGGAGGCGGCCGAGGGATCCTGCTTTTTGGCCGAGCTGCTGGTCTTTGTCCCCTTTGGGCATGGGCGGATTGGGGACTTCTGCGGTGACGAGGATACCGGTGGCTGCATCCATGTAACCGCGCAAGGCGGTGGTCTGGGGAAGGGGAGACGGTTCGCTGTCGATGCAGAAGGCTAGGCGTTCTTGGCCGGTGAGTTGATCGAGCGTGGCGCGGGTGCCGAAGGCGACGATGTGCGTGGGGTGGGCCTCCGGGCCGTGATCGATGAACTTGGTGCCGGGGAGGACCTGGGTGAGGGCTTTGACGGTGCGGTGGATGATGCTGCCTTCGGGTTCGAGGGAGAGGAAGACATCGCCGGGGTGATGCCATTCGATTTCGGCGAGGCGGAGGGCGTTGGCGAAGGGGACGAGGTCGGCGGGGTCGGCGTGGGCCCAGCTTTTGCGCTTGAGGAAGGCTTCGGCGCTGAGGGCGAGCATGGCGTGGCGGACGACTTCGGCGGTGGCAGCGCGTGGGGCGAGGGGTTCGCCAAAGTGGACGGCGACGGGGTAGCGGAGGTGCTTGGGACGTTTGGTGAAGAACTTGCCGCCCTGGAAGGAGAAGATGCTGCCGTAGAGGCCGTCGAGATAAACGGGGACGACCTGGGCATCGCCCTGGCGGGCCATGAGTTCGAAGCCTTTGAGCAGTTCGTTGATCATGCCGTGGCGGGTGATCTGGCCTTCGGGGAAGAGGCAGACGACTTCGCCCTCCTTGAGCGCGGCGGCGACGGCGCGGATGGCGTCTTTGGCGCGGGTGGCGGAGATGGGGACGGTGCCGACGAGGCGCATGAGCCACTTGAGCCACCAGAGATGGTAGAGGGCATCCCACATGACGAAGCGCACGGGGCGGCGGCTGGCGGAGCCGACGATGAGGGCATCGACGTAGCTGACGTGGTTTGGCAGAAGGAGGACGCCGCCGGTGGCGGGGATGAGGTCCATGTGCACGGGTTTCACTTTGTAGGTGAAGCGCACGGCGGCCAGCATGAGGAAGCGCACGAGATCCTGCGGCAGCAGCCGCATGATGTAAACGGCGGCGGCGAAGGTGGGGATGGCGAGGAGGAGGAACTGGGTGGAGGCGGTCAAATTTGCCACCTTCATGAGGGCAACGATGGCGACGGCGACGAGGGTGCCGAGGCAGTCCATCAGATTCATGCCGGCGTGAATGCGGGCTTTTTCATGCTTTTCGGCCTTGTCCTGCGCGAAGGCGTAGAGCGGCACCATGAAGCAGCCGCCCGCTGCCCCGGTGAAGATGATGCCCGCATACATCCAACTGCTGCCGAGCGTGGCAAGGCCGGACCAAAGCAGGCCGGCGACGAGGCCGAAACCGCCGAGGGGAATGAGGCCGAGTTCGATGCGATTGCGGGAGACGTGGGAGGCGAAGAAGCTGCCGCTGATGACGCCGATGCCGAGAATGCCGGCCACTTTCGCGAGCTCCATGGGGCCATCGCCATGGCCGGTGTCGGGGTGGAGCTCTTTGGTTAAGGTGACGAGGATGAAGCTGAGGGCGTTGGAGATGAACCAGAAGTAGGTGACGCCGAGGGCGGCGAGGCGGATGGAGCGGCGGCGGAAGACGATTTTGAGGCTTTCGAAATGCTCCAGCGCCATGCCTTTGCGCCAGTGGACTTCGGTGTGGGAGGGGGTGGTTTGAATGCAGATGGCGGCGATGAGCTCCACCAGGCCCAGGATGCTGATGATGATCAGCGGCCAGAGGGCGGACATCCAGGCATCTTGGGTCTTTTCATACTCGGTGCCGTACCAGATGCCGCCAGCCCACATGCCGCCGAGGATGCCCGCGAGCATGGTGACCTGCAGCCAGCCGGAGACACGACCAAGGCGGCGCGAGCCTGCGAGCTCCTTCATGATGCCCATCTTGGCAGGGCTGAGCACTGCGGCCTGCACCGCGAGGACGAAGAAGCCGACCAGGCAGATTTCCAAGGAGCCGGGCACTCGCTTCATCCAGAGGGCCAGCGCCAGCCACACGAAGCAGATGATCTGCATGACCTGCATCCAGACGATGACTTTTCTCTTGGAAAAACGGTCTGACCAGTAGCCGGCCAGCGGGGCGAAGATCATGTAGGGCAGGGAGAAGATGGCCCCGAGCCAGAGCTCCATGTGGCGGCCCACCCAGGAGTCCTTGGCGATGATGATCGAGAGCGCGATCAGCAGCATTTTGACGAAGTTGTCGCTGAACGAGTTCATCGCCTGCACAAAGAGTACAAGCACGATGGAAGCCCAGTTCCGGCGTGGCAGATGCGGTGCGTTGTCGAGTTCGGCGGAGTCGGGCATGAGTGTCGTTCAATCGACAAAACGCTGGGCCAGCAGGATGTCTGCCGGGAACGTGATCTTGGGGTTCAGGTCAAAGTTTTCGACGACGTGGACGGGCTCGCCGAGGTGCTGGACGGCGGAAACTTCATCGGTGACGAGGATGCCGTCGCGGATCACGGCGTCATAGGCCCGCACGAGGAGATCGCGCTGGAAGACCTGGGGGGTCTCCATGATCCAGGCATTGGCGCGATCAATGGAGCCGATGATGAGGCCTATGCTGTCGCAGCGTTTGAGCGTTTCGGTCATGGGCCGGGCGCAGGCGACGGCGGCCTGAGTGCGTGCGGCATCGATGCAGCGGGTGATTTGCGCCACGGAGATGAGGGGGCGTGCGCCATCGTGCACGGCGACGATCTCACAGGCTGGGTTCAAGGCCTGCAGTCCGGCGTGGACGGAGAGATGGCGCTCTGCACCGCCGCTGATGATCTGGGTGATTTTGGCGAGGCCGCCGGAGCGCCAGGCTTCAAGCTCGGGGCGCAGGGCGTCATTGGTGACGACGAGAATCTCATCGACGGCGTCGCAGGCCTGGAAGGCTGCGAGGGTGCGCCTGAGCACGGGCTGGCCAGCGAGCGGAGCGAGGAGCTTGTTGAAGCCCATGCGCCGGCTGCTGCCTGCGGCAACGATGATGGCGGAGGTCATGAAGGGTCGCGTGGGCGGGAGCCGGTGTGAGGAAGAGTCGGATTTAACAACGCAAGAGATCGGAAGACCGCAGAGAAAACTTTTGGATCAAGCTCTGTGGTTTTTCATTTTTCGCGGTGTTGATTGATTCAGCGCTGCCTTTGGAGGAGGCAAGACTGCGAGCCCGGCTTTTTAGGCGAGGCGTTTGGCGACTTCGGTGGAGATGGACTTGCTGTCGGCGCGACCGGCGACGCGCTCCTGGAGGGCCTTCATCACGGCGCCCATGTCTTTTTTGGAGGTGGCCCCTCGTTCGGCGATGACGGTTTCGACGAGGCTGCTGAGCTCGGCTTCGCTCATGGCGGCGGGGAGGTATTTTTCCAGCACGGCGATCTCGGCGCGGGCGGCTTCGACGGCTTCGGGGCGGCCGGCTTTTTCGGCGCCTTCGACGGAGTCCTGGAGTTTTTTGATCTCTTTGCGCACGACGGCCAGGGCATCGGTGTCGCCGAGTTCGCCGTCAGCGCCGAGTTTCTCGATGGCGGCGTATTTGAGGGCGGACTTCAGGTTACGGATGACGTTGAGGGCCACGGTGTCCTTGGCACGCATGGCGTTTTTAAGATCTTCGGAAATTTGTGAGATGAAGCTCATAAGAAAGGGGCTGCGGGGTTGGTAGTGCTGGGCGGCGGATCATGGCGTGGCGCATGGGTTTGTCCAGACGATAGGCGGGGGCGAAAATGACGAATGGGAGAGAGGGGGATGGATTCCTGATCTGCGGAGGTTTTTGCGGTCGGGCATGAGTGGCGCACTGGTGCGGGGTGTTTTTGAGAGGGGGCAGTGGGGCATTGTGCGTGTCCTAATGCGGGCGGCTGAAGGGGTGGAATGCACTTTGCACTCCAGGAGTTGCCGTGCATGATTCGGGTCCTGTGCAATTTCGACATCCTAAACACGACCTTTACATTCCTGACGAAACTGAACCATGGACGGCGCTGCGGCGGGTGACGCATCTGGGGATTGTTTCGCATCAGGATGACCTCGAAATCGCCGCGTATCACGGCATCACCGAATGTTTTCATGACAAGGAGCAGTGGTTTGGCGGCGTGGTGGTGACTGATGGCGCCGGCAGTCCGCGCAAAGGCCCGTATGAGAGCTATACGGATGAAGAGATGCAGAAGGTGCGGCTGATCGAGCAGCGCAAGGCGGCGTACGTGGGTGAGTACAGCTTCATGGTGCAGCTGGGCTACCCGAGCGAGGACATCAAGAAGCCGAAGCATGAGCCGGCGGTGGCGGATCTGAAGTTTGTGCTGGAGCATGCGCAGCCGAAGATTTTGTATCTTCACAATCCCTGTGACCGGCATGACACGCATGTGGCGACCTTTCTGCGCTGCCTGGAAGCGATTCGTGAGCTGCCGCCGGAGATGCGCCCGGAGAAAGTCTATGGCTGCGAGGTCTGGCGCAAGCTCGACTGGCTGCTCTCAGACGACAAGGTGATGCTGTGGGTGGACAAGCACCCGCACATGCTGCGGCCGCTGCTGGGCGTGTTTGATTCCCAGATCAGCGGCGGCAAGCGCTATGATCTGGCCGAGGAAGGGCTGAGGCACGCGAATGCGACGTATTTTGATTCGCACACGACGGACAAGACGAGCCTGCTCACTTTTGCGATGGATCTGACGCCGCTGACGAAGGATGACAGCATGTGCCCGGTGGAGTACTCCACGAACTATGTGCGGCGGCTTGAGACCGATGTGCATGACCGCGTGAAGAAGTTCATGTGAGGTTGGTGCGCAGATTGGCGGGCTGTGCGGGTGCTCCCTGTGATGCGTGAGACGGGTGTGGCTGCGAGAGCGCTGACCGACAGGCTGGAGTGCCTGTCGTACTCAAATAAAAATGCCAGCCGGTTTCCCGGCTGGCATTTGGATTTTAAAGCGATGGGAGGGGGATGTTATTCCGCGAGCTTGGCGCTCTTGATGATGATGGGCTCCACTGGCACGTCACCGTGAGGGCCTTTGCGGCCGGTGGGGACGGCGGCCATGGCGTCGATGACGTCCATGCCCTTGGTCACCTTGCCGAAGACGCAGTAGCCCCAGCCGTCCTGGCCTGGGTAGTCGAGGAAGCTGTTGTCCTTGAGGTTGATGAAGAACTGGGAGCTGGCGCTGTGCGGGTTGGGCGTGCGCGCCATGGCGATGCTGCCCTTGACGTTCTTGAGGCCGTTCTTGGCCTCGTTTTCGATCTGGGCATCCGGCTCCTTTTGCTGCATGTCCGGGGTGAAGCCACCGCCCTGCACCATGAAGTCAGGGATCACACGGTGGAAGATGAGGCCGTCATAAAAGCCTTTCTTCACATACTTCACAAAATTGGCGACAGAAATGGGGGCCTTGGCGGCGTCGAGTTCGAGTTCGATGGTGCCTTTGGAGGTTTCCATCACGACTTTTACGGGTTTGGCGTCACTCACGGTTTGGGCTTGGGTGGTTGTTCCGGTCAGACCGGCAAACGTGAACACGAGAGCGGCAAGAGTCGGTGCGATTGATTTCATAGGTGGGTTGATTGGGGATGGCTAATGAGCCACGAAGGGCTTGATTTGCAATGATCAAAATCTTGGGGCGCAGGTCTTGACGGCTGAGGGGGCGGGGAAATTCAGCGGTCCCGGCAATAGAATCGTGGCTGAGCCTCCAAGCCGCTTTTGTTTTTGCAGGCAGGAGCAAACAAAATGCGATGGTGAAACAACCGGAGGCGCGGTCTTGGGCGATCTTATCTAACCATGAGCACGCAGGCAAGCATCTACCGAATGGTGACTCCCAAGCACCTGTGCCCGTGGGGATTGAAGGGGCTCGACTTGTTGAAACGGCATGGCTTTCAGGTGGAGGACCATCATCTGGAAACCAAGGAGGAGAATGAACGCTATAAGAAGGACCACGGTGTCGATGAGACACCGCAGATTTTCATCGCTGGAAAACATGTCGGCGGGTACGATGCGCTGCGCAGTCATTTGGGACTGGGCCTGGATCCGAAGGAGGGGAAAACCTATCAGCCTGTGATCGCGGTGTTTTCCATCACCTTGCTGATGGCTGTGGTGGAATGCTGGTCTGAGCGAAGCGCGATCGTTCCGCTGCGGGTTGCCGAAGTGTTCATCGCCTTCAGCATGTGCGTGCTGGGGATTTTGAAGCTGCGGGATCTCCAGAGCTACGCGACGGGATTTGTGCAGTATGACCTCGTGGCGCAGCGCTATGTGCCTTACGCGTATGTTTATGCCTTCATCGAAGCCATTGCCGGAGCGCTGATGATCGGAGGGGTGCTGACGTGGCTCGTAGCGCCGGCGGTTCTGGTGGTCAGCACGATCGGGGCGGTTTCGGTGTTCAAGGCTGTTTACATTGAGAAGCGTGATCTCAGTTGCGCGTGCGTGGGCGGTGGCAGCAAGGTGCCCTTGGGATTCATCTCATTGACCGAAAACGTGATGATGATGGTGATGTCGATCTGGATGCTTGTCAGGTAGCCGGGGTCTTGTTTCCTGATGAGCCGAGGGCTGAAAACAACTCGGCCCGGAAGGACCCAACCAAAATCCTTCCGGGCCTTTAAGTGACCAAGGAGTCCCAACCATGAAGCGACTCCCCAGCTCGTTGTGTGTTTCCTCAGGCGAACCTGAGAAATGTTCGTTGAAGCTTTCGCTCCATCTGCGTCATGGATAGAGCAGGCGTCGGGCCAAGTCTTGCGGGGAAGATGAAATGGCAGGAGGAATCGTGGGGGATTATACCGATGCGATGAATTTTGGCAGCGAGGGCTGGAAACAACTCGGCCCGGAAGGACCCAACCAAAATCCTTCCGGGCCTTTAGGTGACCAAGGAGTCCCCAACCATGAAGCGACTCCCCAGCTCGTTGTATGGTTCCTCAGGCGAACCCGAGAAAGTTTAATGAGACTCGCGCCCCACTGAGGGATGATAGAGCAGGCGGCGGGCCAAGTTTGGCGGGGAAGTTTGCAAAGAGTGAAAATCGCGGGTGTTTTCGCCCCAGAAGGTCGATCAACGGGGCTTGGTAAAGCGATGCCGTAGTCTGGAAACAACTCGGCCCGGAAGGACCCAACCAAAATCCTTCCGGGCCTTTAGGTGACCAAGGAGTCCCAACCATGAAGCGACTCCCCAGCTCGTTGTGTGTTTCCTCAGGCGAACCCGAGAAATGTTTGTGAAGCTCGCGCCCCAACTGAGTTCTTGGTAAAGCAGGCGGCGGGCCAAGTTTTGCGGGGAAATTTGAAAAATGGGAAATTAAAGCGGAGTTTCTCCGCTGCCGCCTGAGAGGTTCTGAATCACTTGTCCCAATGGCTCAAAAAGTGTGGTGACCACAAGGTGGCCCGTGACGAGCAACAACATCGTCAGCAGCACCGTGGTGATCCAAGCCGTGCGTGCGCGAGGGGCACGGAAAATCAAGAGGATCGAGAGGGCGGCCAGCAGCCAGACTCCCGCGAGCAGTTCATGAGACCATTCGACGATGAAGCGCGTTGCAACGGGGAGCTTGTCCTGCGATCCCAGCATGTCTGTAAAAATGCTTTTGAACGCGGGCGCTGCCAGCAGGGCGCGGCTGCAATAATAGAGTGGCAGCATGTTTAACGCTGCAAACACGCAGCGAATGCCAAACGTCCATTCTTGGAGTTCAGACCTCAAAGCGCCGAGTTCCGCGCGAGCGCTGTCTTGGGCATCAGAAGGAGTCATGCGGGGATTTAAACATTTTAGCCAACAAAGCGGCTAAGGCTGCGAGCCGGAAAGGGCGGCAGGACCTGCGGAGGGCAATCTGCGCAGGCCGGTGTGCGGAATTGTGGAGAAGGAAGCCTCACTTCGGCAGCACGCGGACGATGAAGGCTTTCTTTTCGCCGAAGTACTTGGCTGCGACGCGCTGAATTTCTTTGGAGCTGATGTCCGCCATGATCCCGGGGAGCTTTTGGAAATGATCCCAGCCGAGGCCGTTGATTTCATTCCATGCGCAGACGTCAGCCATGCCGGTGTTGCCCTGCTGGGCGCGCAGCCAGGAGGAGCGCCAGGTCACGCGGGCGCGGTCGATTTCATCGGTGTGCAGGCCGTTGGCGGCGAGGTCGTTGATCTGGGCCATGAGCTCCTTTTCAGCGAGCTTCACCTTTTTGGGGTCGGTGCCGACGTAGAAGTAGAAGGCGCCTGCGCCCATGGCGGCAAAGTTTTGCGCGCCGACGTAGTAGGCGAGGCCGAGCTCTTCGCGGATGCGGTTGAAGAGGCGGCTGCCCATGTCGCTGCAGGCTTCATCGATGAGATTGAGCGCATGCACGTCGCGGTCTTCGAGGCCGACGGTGCGGAAGCCGACCACGATGACGGCCTGCTCCTTGTCGAGATGCTCGGTCCACGCGGCGGGCTTGGCGCTGGCGTGGTATTCACGGCCTAGCGCGATCTGGCGATTGCCGCGAGGCAGTTTGGCGAAGGCTTTTTCCACCTGCGCTTTGACCACGGAGGCTTTGACATCGCCAAAGACGGAGATGACGCCGTTGCCGGTGGCAAAGCTGGCGTGCAGCATGGCGCGGCAGTCGGCCAGCTTCAGGCCGGCGACGGACTGTTCGGTGCCGAGCGCGGTGCGGTGGAAGGGCTGGCCGGCAAAGATCTCGCGCCGGGCCTTGCGCATGGCGACGGTGAGCGGGTCTTCCTTTTCTTCGAGGATGTGGGCGATCTGGCGCTTCTTCACCTCGGCAAGCTGGGCCTGCGGCAGGGTGGGATTGAGAATAAGATCGGCCACGAGGTCGAGCGCGTCGGCTTCATCGCCACGCATGACATCGGCACCGATCATGTAGCGGTGCGCGTCCGCGGAGCAGATGAGGCTGCCACCGCGGTTTTCCAGTTCGGAGGCGATCTCCGCAGCGGCGCGTTTTTTGGTGCCTTTGAGCAGCATCTGCGCGGAGATCTGCGTGACGCCGGCGGAGAGATCTGTCTCCGCGAGAACGCCGGCGAGGAAATTGGTGCGGACGCTGACCAGCGGCAGGCGTGGATTTTCCCCCACCAGCAGGATGAGGCCGTTTTTCAGCTTGAAGCGCTGAATTTCCGGACGTGCGGAGTCGGCGGTGGCTTTGGCCTTGGGATCGGACTCGACATCGCTGCCCACGACCACGGTGCTCATCGCTTCCGGGCTCAGGTAGCGGCGTGCGGCATCGCGGATGGCCTCCGGCGTGAGTGCGGAGATGGCATTGAGGAACTGGCGCTGGTAGTCGAGCGAGCCTGAGAGCAGCCAGCCGTTTCCGAGGCTGCTGGCCTGGCCTTTGACGGTGCTCAGCGTGCGAAGCTGGCTGCTGAGCGTGGCGCGCACAGCCTTCTGCAGCTCGGCGCGTCCGGGGCCGGTTTTCTGCATGGTGGCAATGACATCCAGCATGCCCTTCTTCAGCTTTTCGGCGTCTTCAGGATTGCATTCGGCCTCGACATTGAAGAGGCCCACCTCCGGTGCGCACCAGGCGCCGGCCCAGATGTAGTGCGCGAGGCTGCGCTTCTCACGCAGCTCCTGGTAGAGGCGTGAGCTGCGGCCGGAGCCCAGCAGGAATGCCAGCACGTCGAGCGCGGGCTTGTCCGCGTGGTTTTCCCCCGGAATCTGCCAGCCGAGGGCGATGCGTGTGAGCTCGGTGGTGAAGTTTTTGGTGGCGGCGCGGCTGCCGTGCTGGGGCGGCTCCGCAGGCAGCAGCACGGGATCAAAGGCACGGCGCTGCCAGTCGCCGAAGTGAGCGCGAACGGTTTCCAGGATGGCGGAGGTTTCGACATCTCCGGAGATGACGATGAAGGCGTTGTTCGGCACGTAGTGGCGCTGCACAAAGCCGTACACGTCCGCACGGGAGATCTGATCGAAGACTTCGCGATGACCGATGATGGGGTGGCGCAGCGGGTGCTGACGGAAGGCAGTGGCCTGCATCAGATGCTGGATCGTGCTGCCGGGATCATCGTTGTCCATGGCCATCTCACGGCGGATGACATCCTTCTCGCGCGTGAGTTCATCGGCGTCGAACTTTGAATGGCGGATCATGTCCGCGAGGATGTCGAGATAACCTTCGGCATGCTCGGCCAGGCCGTCGATCCAATACACGGTGCGGTTGAAGGAGGTGTAGGCGTTCACGTAGCCGCCCAGCGCCTGGATGCCCTGGGAGATCTGCGCCGGGTCACGCTTTTCGGTGCCTTTGAAAAGCATGTGCTCCACGCAGTGCGCGATGCCCGCGCCGGTGTGCTGCTCCTCGTGCATGCTGCCGGCCTTGATCCACACCTGCACGCTGACCAGAGGGTGGGCGTGGTCTTCACGCACGATGACTTCGAGTCCGTTGGGCAGCGTGGTGACGGTGGCATCCAAGGAGGGGACGGAAAGCGCGCCTGCTTTGGGAGGCACAGCACGGGACAGAACTTTTTTCATGAGGATTTTTTCTCGCGCTCTTCACGCAGAGAGGCTGGGAGGAAAGGGGTGGTGAAGGCGATCTCGAAATCGTAGCCGCCGGCGAAGTCTTCGATGCTGTCTCCGTCGTTTTTGCCGAAGTAGCCGCAGTCGATCAGATTATAAACGATGTTGCCCACGTCTTCGCCGCGCCGGAGGCCCCATTGGTCGAGGATGATGAAGGACATGGGGCCGTACTCGGAAAGCACGTGGTCACGGAAGCCCGCGAGGAGTTCCTGGCCGCTGACGTGCTGGTCCTCGGCGTGCTCCTCGCGGAATTTTTTGGCGGCGATGTGCAGGGCGTCACGCACCAGCTCGTAGGCGGCTGGCTGATAGCGTTTGTCTTTATGGATCGAGCGGCGGACGGCTTCGACAAAGCTGATGGAAGTCATGGACGGGCAAACAATGGAGCGGAGAAGGGCAGGGTCAATGGAGGGTGACGAATGACGACTGGGGGGCGATCCTTCGTGGAGGGGCTAAGGGGCGGTGATCGCTTCCTGGAGGATGGCCTCGAAGCGTTCGGCCATGCGGGTGGCGCTGAATTCCTGGCGGACTTTGTTGATGCCGTTTTTGGAGAGCCTTTCGCGGTGCTCGTCGTCGTTGAGCAGGGCTTCGAGGGTGTCTGCCAGCGCTTTGGCGTCGTCGGGCTTGCAAAGTACACCGCCCTCAGTGGCGGCGATGAGCTCGGGGAAGGCTCCGTGGTCTGGCTGCACCACGGGGACGCCGCTGGAGACGGCCTCGATAACGTAGAGCCCGAAGGCCTCGCCATAGGTGGCGGGGACGCTGAAGACGGTGAGGTCGTGGAAGAAATGAACCTTGTCCTTGAAGGTGACGTTGGGCAGCCACTCCACGCGCTTTTCCAGTCCGGCGGCCTTGAGCTTGCGCTGCAGTTCGGCCACATACTTTTCATCGATGGGCGTCTTTGCGCCGCCGATGCGCAGCTTCACGCGGGGCACGGAGCCGCGTTTGGCCAGGTCGATGAAGGCGTCCACCAGCGTGGTGAGGCCCTTGCCGTGGATCATGCGGGCAAAGTAGCCGATGGTGGGCCAGTTCGGGTCTGGGGAGGAGGTGGTGAAGGCGGTGGTGTCGATGCCATTGGGCATGACCTTGATCTGCCCCTCGGCGGCGTCCAGGCGCTGACGCATGAGGCCGGCGTAGAACTGGCTGGGGGCGACGAACCGGCGGATGCTGCGGGCATTGTGCTGCATGGCCTCCCAGCATTGGGCGCGGTACGGCTCCGGCAGGGTGTCGAGAAAGCTGTCCTCCCCCTGCAGGGAGCAGACGACGGGAACACCCAGTTCTTTTTCGATCGCGGGGGCGAGGCCGGTGAGCAGGCTGTTGGACAGCGAGATGACGTCAAATTTGCCGTGGCTGCGGATCCATTCGAGGAGCTTGTGCCACTCGCCCCACTGGCGGCCTTCGGCGCCGAGCAGCGCGCCGAGGGTCATTTCACCCAGCACCTTGGGGCTGGTCATGCCCATGCGTTTGGAGGCCAGGCGAAGGCGGTCCGGCTTGTTGATCCAACGATGGACAAAGCGCGGCAGCTTGTGGAACCAGGTGAACTTCTGCTGCAAAAAGAGCGAGATGCCGCCGATCTGCACCGGGAGCTCCTGCGAGCCAAACTCGCGGTCCGTGACCAGCGGCAGGTAGAGCGGCGCCATGAGCGCATCGTGGCCGCGTACGCGCAGCGCCTTGATCAGCGCATGGTCACGCAGGCAGCTTCCGCAGTGGAAATTGCCGGTGCCGGGGGTGAGGTGCAGGATGCGCATGGAGGATGCTTGGGAGGGGGAAATGGTGAAAGGGCGAGAAGGGATACGTGGGAGTGGCCTGATTCGTTATTTGGATTTCGGCAGACTGGGAGAATAAGGGCGGGCGAAGGGAAAAACGCGAAAACCCGAACACCATGAAGGCATTCGGGTTTCAGTCATTCATTGGACATTCTGCATGCGTGATCCGTATTACGTTTCACTCAGGCCGCGAGCCATGACGACCTTGCCGGTGCGGACGGTTTCGACGATCTCGAATTTGGTGAGGAGGCGGACGGCGGCGTCGAGCTTGTCAGAGTTTCCGCTGATGAGGGCGATGAGGCTGTCTTCCTGAAGGTCGACGGTCTTGCCGTTGTAGTGCTCGATGATCTGGAGGATCTCGGTGCGTTCAGCGGCGCTGGCGGCGACCTTGATGAGCACCATTTCCTTGGAGACGGCGTCGCGGTCGGTGTGTTCGACGCAATGGATGACGTCGATGAGCTTGTTCACCTGCATGATGATCTGGTGCAGGCCTTCGGGATGACCGCTGATGCCGATGGTCATGCGGCTGAAGCGCGGATCGCGCGTCTGGGAGACGACGAGGGACTCGATGTTGAAGCCACGACGGCTGAACACGGCGCAGATGCGGCCGAGGACGCCGGGCTGGTTGTTCACCATGACGCTGAGCGTGTGGATGTTGATGATGTCAGCCTGGGGGGCTGGCTTTTTGTCGGTGGTGGCGGGGATGCGTTCGCTCATGGGATTTTTGATTTACGTTTGGTGATTGATGCTTTGGCGGAAAGGCGGCGCCTGGCGATTTTGAAGTAGTTGGAGTCTTTCTCAATGCCGAGCCATTTGCGTTTGAGCTTTTTGGCCGCTGCTGCGGTGGTGCCGGAGCCGAGGAAGGGATCGATGACGAGATCTCCGGCGTCCGTGGAGCAGGCGATGAGTTTGTCGATGAGGTTGAGCGGCTTCTGCGAGGGATGTCCGCACTTTTCCTTGGAGATGCCTTTCAGGCTGGGCACGCGGAGGATGTTGGTGGCAAACTTGCCGCTTTCGAGGTGCGCGCGGCGCGCAGCTTTGTCCTTGTAGCGCTTGTCGCGGAGGTAGAGCTCGATGGTGGCGGCATCATACGGAATGCGCACGGCGTCCTTGTTGAACTTCACTTGATCACCTTTGCGCAGGACGAGGATCATTTCGTACTGCGGCGTGAAGCTGTCGCGGCGTTCGTCATAGCCCACCGCGCGATCCCAGATGATGAGATCGTGAAACTGGTGCTGCTGACTGAGACGTGACATGAGGTGGAGGAAGGTGTGCTCGCGTTTGCCTAGCTGTCCGAAGATGAAGGCGAGGCCGTCATCGCGCAGGACGCGCATGGATTCCGCCACCCACGCATCGCACCAGGCGAGGTAGTCGGCGGCTGTTTTCCACTGCGTGTCCCAGGCTTCATCTTCGAGAACGTTAAAATAAGGAGGATCGGCGATGATGGCCTGAGCGACGCCAGCAGGGAGCTTTTTGAGCTCCGTGAGGGCGTCTCCCTGAATGATGCGGTTGGCTTTCATCGACCAAGAGGGATGCGGACAGGGATGCCCGCGCTCCCTTGATTACGTGGACCCCGTGGGCTTTTCCATGCGCTGCTTCGGGGCTTCGGTGATCATGTCTTCGAGTGCGGCACCGGCGGGGATCATCGGGAAGACGTTCTCCGTTTTGATGCACTCGGCTTCGATGATGCAGGGGCCGTCATTGTAGTCGAGGGCCTGCTGCAGGACGCGCTCCACATCAGCAGGGCGGCGGATGTGCCAGCCTTTGATGCCGTAGGCTTCGCCGAGTTTGACGAAGTCGGGGTTGCCGATGAGATCGACGCCGCTTTCGCGGTTTTCGAAGAACAGCTCCTGCCACTGGCGGACCATGCCGAGGTAGCTGTTGTTCAAGATGAGGATCTTGATGGGCAGCTTGTGGATGGCGGCGGTGGCCAGCTCAAACAGGGTCATCTGGAAGCCGCCGTCGCCGGAGATGGAGACGACGAGCTTGTCCGGGCAGGCGAGCTGGGCACCGATGGCCGCAGGGAAGCCGAAGCCCATGGTGCCGGCGCCGCCGGAGCTGAGCCAGTGGTAGCTTTCGTCGTTCTTGTAGAACTGCGCGGCCCACATCTGGTGCTGACCGACGTCCGTGGAGATGATGGCCTTGCCCTTGGTGAGGGTGTAAAGTTCATCAATGACCTGCTGCATGCGGAGGCCGCCCTGCTTCTTGTAGGTGAGGGGGAACTTCTTCTTGTAGCCGTCGAGCGTGGCGAGCCAGTCTTCGGTGGGGAGTTTTTCGACGAGGGGAAGGAGATCGCTGAGAGCGGCCTTGGCATCGCCCTTGATGGTGACGTCCACCTTGATCATCTTGTGGAACTCAGCGGCATCGATGTCGATGTGGATGAGCTTGGCATTGCGGCCAAACATGTGCGGCTTGCCAATGATGCGGTCATCGAAACGGGAGCCGACATTGAAGATGAGGTCGGCCTCGACGATGGCCTTGTTCGCATAGGCGGTGCCGTGCATGCCCAGCATGCCGAGGGAAAGGGGGTGGGTCTCAGGGAAGACGCCTTTGCCGAGGAGGGTGGTGGTGACCGGGCAGTTCAGGGTCTCGGCCAGCATCAGCAGTTCTTTGTCGGCGCGTGCGATCATGGCACCCTGACCGGCGAGGATCACGGGGCGCTTGGCACCAGCGAGAAGACGGGCGGCTTCTTGAATTTTAACCTGATCAATCTTGAAGTTTTCTTCGGGGTGGTAGCCTGGCAGATCCATCGGCTCGTCGAAGGAGCCGGTGAAGGGGCCCTGGCTGAAGTCCTTCGGAATATCGATCAGAACCGGACCCGGGCGGCCGGTGGTGGCGATGTGGTAGGCCTCCTTGGCGATGCGGGGCAGGGAATTGGAGCTCTTGATCAGGTAGTTGTGCTTAACGACCGGGCACGTGATGTTGAAGATGTCGGCTTCTTGGAAGGCGTCCTTGCCCAGCATCCAACTGACCGTCTGACCGCAAAGGACGATCATCGGGACGCTGTCCATCTGCGCGGTCATGAGGCCGGTGATGGTATTGCCGGCACCGGGGCCGGAGGTGACGAGAACGACGGCGGGCTTGCCGGTGGCACGGGCGTAACCGTCGGCCATGTGAACGGCACCCTGCTCATGGCGGACGAGAACGAACTTCATGTCCGTCTTCACGGTCTGCAGCGCGTCAAAGATCGGGATGGCGGCTCCGCCGGAGTACCCGAAGACGTACTCAATGCCGAGATCGGCGAGGGTTTTGATGAGGGCTTGTGCGCCGTCCATTTTTTGCTGACTCATGATGGTTGGGGTGAAAATTGCGATTTAGGGCCACAGAATGGGGTCAAATTGGGAAATCGCAATTGAAAAATGGGGTTTTTCGGGGTGAATTGGCCTCAATTTGGAATTGAACGGCTTAAAAACGCTCAATTTTAGGGTGATAATATGAATTTGGGTTGGTGGTAGTATTGAAAGTTTGCCATTTTGGAGCGAATCCGGGCCTTAACGGTTTGCCGGACGGCGAAAATACAACCAGCTTCGAAACCAAAGGGGGCGGGGCCTCACGCGGGTTTCACCACCACCAGTCCGCACGTGCTCCGAGCGATGCCGCGATCCCCAGCAGAAGCAAACTGAGCCAGAACCAGCGGTTGAAGAGCCGGTCCCACCAGCGCCGTGACTCCACCTCCATGGGCGACTCGCCGACGCGTGAGTTTTCCGCCATTCTCTCCGAACCCAAACGCAGCACCCCGACCAGTCCCAAAAGGCTGTCCACCATACGGACCGCAAAAACGATGACGTGGCCGATGAGTTCTTCGAGCATTGGGCGGGAGGTGAATTGGAGTTAGAGGCCTTGTTCCGGTGAGAGAAAAGATTCTTCTAGGCCAGCTCTCCGCAGCGAAAGAGCCATGCTTCGGCTCTGCCTGCCATTACAATTGCAGCTTCTAACTCTCAGCTCCACCAATGCCAAGCCAACCCAACGGCTCCTGCGATTAGCAGCAGAATGAGGCAGATGAGGCCGCAGGTGACCGATGCCCCCCGAGATTCGCGTTCTGTACGGGACTCGCCGGGAGGGGCGTCTTTGAACAAAAACTTGTCGGCAGACCACAAGGCCCTGAAGAACTCTGCGATGGCCGTCAAGAAGCTGAACATGAGCGGCTACTTCTTGATCCGGTACAAATTCCCCTCGGTGCGAATCAGGAGATCTGAGCCGATCACGGCGTAGGAGGCGAGGCTGCGTTCGCCGAGGTCGTTTTGGGCGAGGATTTCAAATTTCTTGCCGGGCTTCACGACGACGCCGAGGCCTTTTTCGTCCTGGAGGTAGAGCTTGCCGTCTGCGGCGAGGAGGGAGGCGGAGATGGGGCCGGTGCACCGCTCGGAGTAGTGGATGGCGCCGGTCTTGGCATCGGCGCAGGTGAGGATGCCGTTGTCGGCCACGAAGTAGAGTTCATCGCCGATGACGGCCATGCTGGGATTGTGCGGCGCGGCTTTGTCGATGGTCCAGGCAAGGTGGGTGGCGGTGACATCGCCTTTGGAGGAGGCGTCCACTTTGATGGCGTAGAGCACGGGTTTGTCGTAGCCGCTGGAGAGGTAGATCATGCCGTGGGCATAGATGGGGCGGGGGACGACGGAGTAGCCTTGGTCGTAATTGAAGTGCCAGATTTCGGTGCCGGTCCGTGGGTCAAGGGCATTCACCACGCCGCTGCCGGGGGTGATGAGCTGCTTCTGCCCGGCGACGTCGATGAGAAGCGGGGTGCAGAAGGAGAACTTCTTTTTGGCGTCGGACTGGCGGGCGAAGGTCCAGCGGGCTTTGCCGGTGGTTTTGTCCAAGGCGATGACCTTGGGCTCGGTTTCGGCGTCGGCATTGAAGATGAGGAGGTCTTCAAACAGCACGGGGCTGCTGCCGTTGCCATGCACGGGGGAGTAAGCGTACTCCTGCGTGGCCCACACGGTCTTGCCGGTGGCGGCGTCGAGGCAGGCGGTGCCGAGGTGGCCGAAGTGGATGTAGAGCTTGCCATCCTCAAACACGGGCGTGGGGCTGGCGTGGCTGTTTTTGCGGTGGGCGCGTGGGGCGGTGGCGGTGAAGAGCTCCACGTCCCAGACGGGCTTGCCGGTGGCGGCGTCCAAAGCGAGTGCGTGCAGGGAGCGGTCGGCCTTCGGGTCTTCCACGCCGCTGATTGGCAGTGCGGAGGTGAGGAAGATGCGATCACCGATGACCACGGGAGAGGACCAGCCGACGCCTGCGATGGGAGCTTTCCATGCGATGTGCGACGTGGGGCTCCAGGTGAGAGGGAGATTGGTGGCGGAGGAGTGGCCTTGGGCGGCGGGGCCGCGGAACTCGGGCCAGTTTTGGGCGGTCGGTGCGGTGGGGGCAGCCGCGAGGAACGTTGTGGACGAGAGCAGGAGAGCGAGAGGAAGGCGCATGAGGTGGAAAGAACGCAATGAAGGAGCCCGCGTTTTCAGTTTGTGAAAACATGTAGGTTGCCGAAGTGAGTTTAGGGCGGGTAGATCTCTGGATGAGAAAGCGCACCAAGATCTTCCTTTTGGCGATGGCAGTTGTCCTGACTTTCGGCGTTCGTGGAGAAAGCGATCTCATGACCACATCCAATCGTTGGTCGCTTACGTGGTGCGGGTACCGCATCAGTCCCTATTGGCATGAGGAGACCGAGTGTTCGCGTTGGGCGCAGGAGACATTGGAACTGCGATCCCAAGACAAATGGGCGGCTTTTCAACGGGGGGCTTTGCTGGACACTGCGATGAAGACGCCTTACGGCAACTGGATGGACATGCAGTGGTTTCGCGGAGCCTACCTATCAATAACGGAACCAAACAAACAGAAGTTCTGTTCGCTGGCCGTTCAATGCATGTCCCTGCCTCCCGAGAATTGGAAGGCAAGAAAACAGCTGAAAGATGAAGCTGCTGCGCTGCTCACACCCCTTCCGGCAGCGCCACATACGGCTCTTCGTTGAGCACGACTTTCTTCGAGCCGCTGAGGAGCTTGATCCATTCGACGAGGCAGCCGATGAAGATGATGGCGACGGCGAGGAGGAAGAAGGCGGTGACGGCGGTGTCCACGTTGAAGTTGAACTGCTGGGCTGCCCAAGTTTTCATTTCCGCAGGGGTGCCGCCTTTGGCGAGCTTTGCACCATAGTCTTTGGCACCGGCGATGAAGCCCATCTTGGGATTGGCATCGAAGAGCTTGATGTATCCGGCGGCAAAGGTGGCGCTCATGAGGAAGACGAGCGGGATCACCGTGACGAGGAGGTAGCGGGCCTTGCCCATCTTGATGAGGATGGTGGTGCCGAGGCAGAAGGCGATGACGGCGAGGAGCTGATTGGCGATGCCAAAGAGCGGCCAGAGGGTGTTGATGCCGCCAAGGGGATCAACGACGCCCTGATAGAGGAAGTAACCCCAGGCGGCGACGAGGAGGGCGCTGGCGAAGACGTTGGCGGGGAGGCTGCGGGTGTTGCCGAGAGGTTTCCAGATGCCACCGAGGAAGTCCTGCAGGATGAAGCGGCCCACGCGGGTGCCGGCGTCAATGGTGGTCAAAATGAACAGCGCCTCAAACATGATGGCGAAATGATACCAGAAGGCCATCCACGCCGGCCCAAAGGCGCGGGCAAACATCTGAGCCATGCCGACGGCGAAGGTGGGGGCTCCGCCGACGCGGCCGAACATCGTTTTTTCGCCGATGTCGGCAGCCAGTTTGTCCATGCCTGCGACGGTGACGGGGAATCCGGTGGTCGTGATCATCTGCGCCACGGCGGAGGCCTGGGAGGGATCTGTCTGCGCCACCTTGGCAGCGGCGGCATTGATGGCGAAGTATTCGCCGGGCTGCAGCGCGCAGGCGGCGACGAGGGCCATGAGGGCGACGAGCATCTCGGTGATCATCGCGCCGTAGGCGACGCTGCGGATGTCGGCTTCGTTATCGAGCAGCTTGGGCGTGGTGCCGGAGGAGATGAGGGCGTGGAAGCCGGAGATGGCGCCGCAGGCGATGGTGATGAAGACAAACGGGAAGACGCTGCCGAGGAAGACGAGGCCGGTGCCGTCCACGAACTTGGTGAGCTTGGGCATGTGCAGCTCGGGGGCCACCCAGATGACCACGACCGCAAGCACGGCCACGGTGCCGATCTTCATGAAGGTGCTCAGGTAGTCGCGCGGGGCGAGCAGCATCCACACGGGAAGCACGGAGGCGGCGAAGCCGTAGATCATGATGGACCAGGCGATGGTCTCGCCTTTGTAGTCAAAGAAGTGCTCGACGCCCCAGTCCTTGAGGTGGCTGCCGGCCCAGACGCTGACGAGCAAACCGATGATGCCGAAGATGGTGATGTTGCGAACGCTGACGCCGAAGATGGTGTGACCAAAGCCCATGATAAAGGCCAGCGGGATGGTCATGACGATGGTGAAGAGGCCCCAGGGGCTTTCGGCGAGCGCCTTCACCACCACGAGGCCGAGCACGGCGAGCAGGATGGTCATGATGGCGAGCACGGACACCATGGCGACGAGGCCGACGACGGGATTGACCTCTTCCTTGAGCATCTGGCCGACGGATTTGCCGCCGCGGCGGATGGAGGCAAACATGACAATCGCATCATGCACACCGCCACCGAGGGTGGCACCGATCAAGATCCAGAGCATGCCGGGGAGGTAGCCGAACTGCGCCGCGAGCACGGGGCCGACGAGGGGGCCGGGACCGGCAATGGCGGCGAAGTGGTGGCCGAAGACGACCCACTTGTTGGTGGGCACGAAGTCCTTGCCGTCCTTGTGCGTGATGGAGGGCGGGGCGCGGTGCTTGTCGAGGACGAGCACCTTGGTGATGAGCCACTTGCTGTAAAAGCGATAGGCGACGGCGAACGAACAAAGACCGGCCACGACGAGCCACAGGGCATTGATGGTTTCACCCTTGTGCAGGGCTGAGAAGGCGACGGCACCTGCTCCGAGGAGGGAGATGGCGATCCAGATGAGGACTTGAAGAGGCTTGGGCATGGCTTGGAAAAGTAGTCCAGTTGCGCTGCAACTGGATTTGGACAGGGAATTTGGAAGGCGTGGGAGACTAAACGAGACCAGTGGGACTCCAGTTGCGGCGCAACTGGACTACTTGGCTGGCGCGGCCGGTTTGGCGGGCTTGGGCGGCGGCGGGGCGACGTAGGGGGGATTGGTC
>Ga0209066_10001740_pt1 | contig 28082 bp, 24 predicted proteins | sample All_14_2_FD_187198 | JGI IMG/M metagenome (GOLD analysis project Ga0209066, IMG submission 187198) | Freshwater microbial communities in response to fracking from Pennsylvania, USA - Allegheny Zone_MetaG_DW_15 (SPAdes) (version 2) ...
GTCCTTGGCGGCATTGGGGTTGTCGCGTGCCTTCTGGATGTCCTTGACAGTGATCAGGCCGCGCAGCGCGAAGCCCTCATCCACTACCAGCACCTTTTCGATGCGATGCTCGTGCATGAGCAGCAACACTTCGTCGTCACTGGCGCCCTCGCCGACCGTCACCAGCCGATCCTTGGCGGTCATGATGTGGCTGACCGGCGCATCCAGACGTTTTTCGAAACGCATGTCGCGACTGGTCACGATGCCGACCAACTGGTCTCCATCAACCACCGGCACACCCGAAATATTGCGCGCACGAGTCAATCGCAAGACTTCGCCGATGGTCGTGTTCGGCCCGACAGTGAAGGGCTCACGAATGACACCGGCCTCGAAATTCTTGACCTGCATGACCTGCGCAGCCTGATCGGCGGCGCTCATGTTCTTGTGCAGGATGCCGATGCCACCCAACTGCGCCATCGCAATCGCTAGCCGCGCCTCAGTGACGGTATCCATCGCGGCGGAGACAATCGGCAGATTGATGCGCAGATCGCGGGTCAATCGGGTGGACAGGCGAACGTCTTTCGGCAGGACGTTGGAATGAGCCGGGACGAGCGAAACGTCGTCGAACGTCAGCGCCTCGGTGTGGATGCGCATACGGTGCCTCCGCGTAAGGGAAGCGCGACATTATACCCGGCGAACAGGGCGGCGTTGCACCGCGTCAAGCCGATATCGCCGGGTAGTCTGCTTGACGACGCCTACTCGACCCACACCAGTGAGAGCCACGGGATGTAGGTGATCAACAACACCGCCAGCAGCAAGATCAGGAAAAACGGTGCACTGGCGCGAACCAGGGTGGCAATCGGGGTTTTGAACCGATAACTCGCAATGAACAGGTTCATGCCAACGGGTGGCGTGAAATAGCCAAGTTGGAGGTTGGCCAGCATCAGTATGCCAAGGTGCACCGGGTGAACCCCGTAGCCAATGGCAACCGGCACCAACAGCGGCACGAGAATGACAATGGCCGCGAAGATGTCGAGCAACATGCCGACGATCAACAGAAAACCGTTCAACAACAACAGGAAGGCGAGCGGGCTGGCCACGTGAGCGCGGATCAGCTCGAACAGATGGGTCGGCACTTCCTGGTCCACCAGCCAGTTCGACAAGGCCAAGGCCGCGCCAAGAATGACCAGAATCGCGCCTACCATGCGCGCGGCTTCGGCCATGACGTCGGCAAGGCGTGTCAGCGTCATCTCGCGGCGAACCCACAGGGTGACCACGATCACGTAGGCGGCGGTCACCGCGGCCGCTTCGGAAGCGGCCAGCAGTCCCCCGTAGATCGCGGCCAGCAACCCGATCGGCAAGGGCAACTCCCAGCGCGCGTCCGCAACGGCGGCCGATACCTCACGCAAGGAAAACGGCTTGCGCAGACGCGCCATGCCACGCCCTTTGTATACCGCATAGAGCGACAACAGAAAGATCATCAGCAGCCCGGGCAAAATACCCGCCAGAAACAGATCCTCGACCGTGACGGCCGGATCCGTGCCCAACTGCGCGGCGACAAATCCGTAAAGGATCAAGGGCAGCGATGGCGCAAACAGCAGTCCCAGGCTACCGCTGCTGGTGATCAGTCCGAGGTTGAAACGGTCGTCGTATCCCGCGTGACGCAAAGCTGGGTAGAGCAGCGCGCCCATCGCCACGATGGTGACGCCCGAGGCACCGGTGAATGCGGTGAACAAGGCGCTGGCGACCAGCGCCACAATCGCGAAACCGCCCGGCAGCCACTCCAGCAACGCGTCAGACACCCGCAGCAACCGCTTTGGCGCCTGACTCTCGCTCAATACATAGCCCGCCAGGGTGAACAGCGGAATCGCCACCAGGCCCGGCATGCCCGCAAGTCGGTTGAATTCGACCGCGACAATGGCCAGGTCGTAGTCCGCGGCATGAAACCCGAGCAAGGCGATGGCCAGAATCAGGACGAACAGCGGCGCGCCCAGAGCCGCCATCAGCGCTACAACCAACCAGGCCAGTGTCATGGTGTGTCGTCACCTTGCGGACGCAGCAGGCCGGTGAGAAAACGCAGCCCCATCAAGCCGAATCCCAAGGGCAGAATCACCATGCCATGCCAACTCTGCACAAACCCGAACAGTTCACTAGGCGCTTCCCGTTCCATCTGCAGCAGGCTCCAGGCGAACCAGGCAAGCACGCCACACACCAGTGCAGCGAACAACTGCGTCAGCGCATACATCACCTGCCGCAGGCGCGGACCAACCAGATTGGGCAGCACATCTATCGCGAGATGCCGGTGATCGCGGGTCGCCGCCATCGCGCCGAACATGGCCAGCCATAACACCAGGGTTCGTGTTGCCGCCTCGCCTCCCAACCAACCGCTGTCGAACAACAGGCGCTGCGCGATCAGGGTGCAAGCCAGCAACATCGTCGCCGCCAGCATCAAGGCAAGCAGTCCATTCTCGATACGATGCAGCAACTGGCGAAGGGGCGTCAGCATCACGGCGCAGGCATGGCCGCTTGCACAGCCGCCATCAACTCCGACGAAATATCGCCTTTCGTCAGCATGTCGTGACGCACCTGCTCGCCCACACCGCGCCAGCGCGCGATCTCGTTGGCATCGGGCGAAAATCGCGCGACGCCCTCGGCTTCCAGCGCACGCATCGCACTCTCATCGCTACGCCGGTTGTCGGCATCCAGACGCTGTGAGGCGGCCGCAAACGCAGTCTCCACGATGGCCTGATCGGCGCTTTCGATCTTGCTCCAGGCCTTGTTGTCGACCAGGACATAACCGACCACGTAGGTCAGAGGCAGGTCAAACAGATGCTTGACGCGCGTATGCCATTGCAGCGCGATGGCACCCGCCGGCGTGTTTCCAACCGTATCGATCAAGCCGGTCTGCAACGACGTAAAGACGTCCGCCAAGGGCAATGGAATCGGCGATACACCGCCGGTCACGAACGTGGCTTCAGCAATTCGATCATTGTTGGGCACCCAGACTTTCGACTGCCGGAGTTGCTCGGTGGTCTGCAATGGTTGTGTGCTCATCAGATAGGCGAAACCGACGCCCGTGATGCTGAGTACATGAAAACCCTTGTCTCCGACCGCGGACTTCAGCAGCGGGTCGACCTGAGGGCGCACGGCGTCGATCTGCTCATAGGACGAAAACAGGAATGGCAAGCTGTAAATCTGCGCATCCTTGTGAATCAGCGACACCTCGCTGCCAGTCAATGCCCCGCCCTGCAGTTGTCCCAGCTTGATCTTGCGCAGGACGGTGGCGTCGTCACCCATAACACCGCCGGGGTAGTAGCGAATTTCCACCCGCCCTTCGGTCTGCTGTTTGACCTGATCCGCCGCAGCGCGCATTTCGCGCATCCAACCCGAACCCTCAGGCGCCAGGGTCGCGATCTTCACGGTGACGGCATTGGCACCTGTGGCTAACAACAGGAGGACGATCAGCAGGAGTGCGCGCATGCGGATTCCAGTTCGAGGTCAGAAGTAGTCGGAAGCGTTATCAAGCAGGATTCGCGCCTGCTGTTGCGCCAGGGTGTTACTGAGTGTCAAGCCCGGCTCGCGTGGATCAGCCGCAATCACTTGCTGCAACAGTTGATCGTGCAGTGCCTGATCAAACATCAAGCGTGCGTATTGCCGCGCGAACTGGGTCTGCGCCATCAAATGACGACCACCGCTTAGTTCCATCGCGCGTTCGAAGGCGGCTCGTCCCTTCTCGGGCTCACCACCGACCGCAGCGGGCCGGAGTGAATACAGCACACCGAGATAAATCCAGGCACTGCCATGGTCGTAATCGGGAGCCAGTGCAACGACACGATCCAGTGCCGCCGTCACGCGAGGAATCGCCGCCAGCGCCGCGTAGTCATCACTATGGGTCTGGATATAACCGGCCCAGGTCGTGGCAACATCGAACAGCAGGGCGACGTCCTTTTCGCCCACATCGGCCATACGCGCCTGCCAGGCATCGAAAGGCTGATCCAGTGCCGCCGCCAGCGACGGCGATTGCAAACGCAGCGCCCGTTGCGCATAGCCCCAGGCGCGCGCCGACAAACGGGCGGCTCGGGTCGGCTCCTGAATGAAACTGCCCGCATAGGCCGAATACAGACGGGCCGCAGATCGCAAGGTCGATGCCGATTCCGGGCTGCCTTCGATGAGTCCGTCCAACAGCAACAGATAGGCGGGAAGGCCCGCGGCGACCGTCTCTGGATCGTCGTGATTGAGCACACCGGCGGAAAGATTGTCGGCCAGTCGACTGCTGGCACGCTCGGCAATCGACGCACAGCCGCCCGAAAGCAGGGGCAGCGCCACGACGAACAAGCACGTTGACCATCGCTCAGGAAAGAAACGCTTGGACTGCATTCAAATGATCGCTAAAAGGTCGAAAGTTGGGGAGCAATACGCAAGCTAACGGATGTAACCGACATCTGCATGACACGGCAAGCCAAAGTCATCCGTGTCGTCGCTGCAACTGCGCGGCTTCCCAGGTGTTCTGCATCAATGTCGCGACCGTCATGGGTCCAACCCCACCAGGCACTGGAGTAATCCACGAGGCGCGCTGCTGCGCGGTTTCAAACACAACATCTCCGGTCAATCCGCCATCCGGTAGGCGATTGATGCCGACATCGATCACCACCGCACCGGGCTTGATCCATTCACCGGGAATCAGCCCAGGTCTGCCGACGGCAACGACCACGATATCCGCGTCCCGCACATGTCGCTCCAGCGTCTCGCGTGGCGTGAACTTGTGGCAACTGGTTGTCGTACACCCGGCGATCAACAGTTCCAGCGCCATCGGTCGACCCACATGATTGGACACGCCCACGATGACGGCCTGCCGACCGCGCACCGGGCGATCCGTGTGAGACAGCAGATGGACGATGCCTTTGGGCGTGCAAGGACGCAGGCCCAATTGCCGCAAAGCAAGTCGACCCACGTTCTCCGCATGAAACCCATCAACATCTTTCATCGGATCGATCCGATGCAGCAAGGCCACATCGTTGATGTGCGGCGGCAAGGGCAATTGCACGAGTATCCCCTGCACTGCCGGATCAGCATTGAGCCGGTCGACGAGCGCCATCAGTTCCTGCTCACTGGTTTCCGCAGGCAGATCGAAGTCGAAGGATCGAAATCCGACGTGCTTGCACGCACGCCGCTTGTTGCGGACATAGACCGTCGAAGCGGGATCGGCACCCACCAACACCACGGCAAGTCCCGGCTTGCCATGACCTGCAGCGACTTCCGCACGAACACGAGCAGCCAGATCGTCGAGCAGTTGATCCGCGATCTTTTTTCCATCCAGCAGTCGTGCCGTCATGCGCGTGGTCCAGGGAAGTCGCGGCGATTATCCCGCACTTCTCCGCCGATCGTCATCCAAACCGGCGAGCACTAGTGCTCAGGCTTATGTCAGACGCGACAAATTGGCGTCGGCGACGCACCTTCGCCAATGCTGTCCCCAGCCTCGTCGGCACCGGCGCCACACGCCGCACAATCGGGGTCGGGGCGCAGCCGTGTCTCGCGGAAACGCATGGTCAAGGCGTCGACATGCAGGAGTCGGCCACTGAGCGATTCGCCGAGTCCGAGTATCAACTTGATGGTCTCGCTGGCCTGTATCAAACCCACCAAGCCCGGCAACACCCCCAAGACACCGGCCTCGGCACAGTTCGGTGCATCTTGCGGTCTCGGCGCTTGCGGAAACAAACAGCGATAGCACGGACTGCGCCCGCGTTGACGTCCGGCGTCAAACACACTGACCTGCCCGTCAAATCGCTGGACTGCGCCGTAAATCAGTGGCTTTGCAAAGCGCACCGACGCATCCGAGAGAACGTAACGCGTTGCGAAGTTGTCCGCCCCATCGACGATCACATCGATCCCATCGACCAGCGTCTCGACATTGGCGCGATCAACACGCTGCTGAATTGCTTCGACTGTGATCCGCGGATTCAGCGCCAGCAGACTCATACGCGCGGACTCCGTTTTCGGCATACCGACGCGCGCGTCGACATGGATGATCTGTCGTTGCAAGTTGCTGCGCTCGACCCGGTCATCGTCAAGAATGCGCAAATGGCCAACGCCCGCGGCCGCCAAGTAGAGCGCGATCGGCGAACCCAGTCCACCGGCACCCACGACCAGCACCCGAGCGCGAGCCAGCATCGCCTGACCGGCCAGCCCAACGTCCGGCAAACGGATATGGCGCGAATAGCGATCCAGATACTCGGCATCGGCCGATACCGGTTGAACGACCGGGAGTCCTTTCGCCTTCCACGCCGCGAATCCACCCTGCACCGAGTGGACACTCTGGTAGCCCATGTTCTGAAGATCACGCGCGGCAAGCAGCGAACGTTGACCACTGGCACAGATCAGCATGATCGGTTCCTGAGCGGATTCGACATGACGTCCAATGCTGAGTTCGATGCTGCTTCGGGCAAGTCCGATCGCATCCGATGGCATGCCGGATTGGCGTTCAATGTCCTCGCGCACATCCACCAGCACCGCACCGCGCTGCTGACGCGCAAAGGCCTCAGCGACATCGATCTCCACAACGGTCTGACGCGCAACGCTGAGCGCATCGAACGTGCTCACGGCGCGCTCGAACTGTTCAAGATCGGCGCAAACGCTTCCGTGCTCACGACATCCCCGGCGTTCAGCTCGGCGTCGTGTTCGTCGATGACCCACAAGGCATTGCTGCGCGCTGCCGCCACCAAACGGTGAGACCCCTCGACGGGATTCGGCGTGATCCAGAGCTGGCCGTTCTCATCGACGCTGAGGGCGCCACGACGGTATTCGCGGCGTCCGGCATTTCGCGATACCGGTTCGGTGAGCCGAGCCAGCAAAGCCACCGGTCCGTCGGAACGACCTTGCATGGCATCGAGCAAGGGCCTAGCCAACTGGCGAAAGGTTGCCAGCACCGATACAGGATTTCCCGGCAGGCCCAGGTAGAGACTCCGTCCCAGTTCGCCGAACAGCACGGGCATGCCCGGCTTCATGCGGACTTTCCAGAATATCGGCTTACCCGCCTCATGCAGCAGCGCGGGGAGATGGTCCTTGTCACCGGCGGATACGCCGCCACAGGTCAGAATCAGGTCGAAGACTTCCGCCGCATCCATCAGGGCAGCGCGCAGTCGGTTCGGATCGTCGGGCAGCGCTGGCCATGCGACCGATTCGATACCACATTCCGATAGCAACGCCTGCAGCATAGGGCGATTGCTGTCATAGATCTGACCCGGCTCCAAGGCATCGCCCGGCTGACGCAGCTCGTCTCCCAGCGTGAATACGGCCACCGTGGGCCGCACGAATACGTCGACACGATCCGCGCCGCACGCGGCGGCAACGCCGATTCGCGGCGCATCGAGCGTTGTCCCCGCCGACAACAACAATTCGCCCGCCTGCGCGTCCTCACCGACACTGCGCACGAACTCGCCCCGCGCGGTCGGCGCGCGCTTGATCGTCACCGATCCACCGGTCCGTTCCGTGACCTCGCGCATCACGACCGTGTCGTAACCCGTCGGCACGCCCGCTCCGGTGGTGACCAATACGCAGCTCCCCGATTCGGCCAGGAGTCCGATGTCGCGACCCGCAAACTGTTCGCCCAACAGGCGAAGCGTGAAGGGGGCTGGGCCGATCAGGTCGTCCCAGCGGATGGCGAATCCATCCACGGAGGAATTGCGATGCGGCGGCAGGGGAATCGGCGCGCGCAGGTCGTTCGCCAGCACACGCCCTGCCGCGCGTGCGAGAGGAATGCGCTCACTTGTCTTCGGTCGTCGGTTCCCGGCTTGCTGAACCAGGCTCAGCGCCTCGTTGAAGGCAATCATGGTCTGCATCGTCATGGTCCCCAATGAGTCAGTGACTCAAGCGGAAACAGTGTGATGGGAATCAGCCTGGGCGTTCCCGAACACCCACTCCGCTTCTCGGCCTACTTACCCTTCACATGCCTGAGCATGCGCTTGTGTCGGCGCACCTGACGCTCGCTGGGCGCGTCACGCGGCTTGTCCTTGTAGGGATTCTCACCCTCACGGAACTCCAGCCGGATCGGTGTGCCAACCAACTTGAAACGCTTGCGGAAAAAATTCTCGAGATAGCGTTTGTAACTATCCGGCAAGGTCCGCAGCCGACTTCCGTGAATCACGATGGTCGGTGGACTCTGCCCACCCGAATGCGCGTAGCGCAGCTTGGCGACGTGTCCATTGACCATGGGGGGCTGGAAACTCTCGAAAGCGACTTCCAGCGCGCGATTGATCTCGGATGTCCCAAGGATTCGGTGCGCCGAGTCATACGCGCGGTGCACCGCACGGAACAGCTCGCGCATCCCGGTGCCGTGTTTGGCCGAGATCGTGATGATGGGCGCATAGTCGACGAACTGCAGTTTGCGTTCCAGGTCGGCTTTGCATTGCTCACGCTGATAGCTGCTCAGGCCGTCCCATTTGTTGACCGCAATCACCAAGGCCCGCTGTGCGTTGAGGACATGCCCGAGCACCGTCGCATCCTGGTCGGTCACGCCCTCGCTCGCATCGAGCAGAAAGACCACCACTTGGGATTGCTCGATGGACTGCAGGGATTTGAGCACACTGAATTTCTCGACGGCCTCATCGACGCGCGCGCGGCGACGGATGCCTGCGGTGTCGATCAAGCGGTAACGCTTGCCTTCGCGATCCAGATCAACGGCAATCGAATCACGCGTCGTTCCCGGCACGTCGGACGCCAACACGCGCTCTTCGCCCAGCAACCGGTTGACCAAGGTGGACTTGCCCACGTTGGGACGACCGACGATTGCCAATCGAAGGCGGTCGTGGCCCTCGATTGCCGGGTCCATCGCCGCCTCGCCTTCCACGGCGACAGGCAGCAACGCAAGGACGCGATTCAGCAGTGGTGGGATGCCGCGTCCGCCAGAGGCAACCAGCGGGAAGACATCCGCAATGCCCAACCGTGAAAACTCGGCCAGGGCACTCGGCTCATCGACGCCATCCACCTTATTGACCAGAAGGAGAATGGGCTTTCCCTGACGCCGAAGTCGGGCGAGGATTTCTTCGTCATCGGGAGAAATGCCAGCACGCGCGTCGACGACAAAAAGGATGGCGACAGCTTCGTCCACCGCAGACCAGGACTGCGTTTCTGCGAGTCCGGCCAGTCCACCTTCCCCGCTACCGAGTCCACCGGTATCGATGACCATAAAGGGACGGCGTTCAGCCAATCGACATACGCCGTATTGGCGGTCACGGGTCAGGCCGGGCTGGTCCGCCACCAGCGCGTCGCGGGTCCGCGTCAGCGCGTTGAAAAGTGTCGATTTGCCGACGTTGGGTCGACCAACCAAAGCAACAAGAGGTAACACAAGCACCTCACAAGAGGATTTTCCAAGGCTTCAAATGGATTCTCAGCAATCCACGAAGTGCGTCTGTCACGCCGATGACGAATTCTGCACAATTCGATGACGTATTGCGCAGACTTGGCGCACGTCGACGCGAATCTAGCGTCGCACCGCGATCACGCCAGAACGGTGCGCGCTGCCACTATCCAACTCAGCCAGCAGCCATCACCAGACACCGAGCAGAGAAGTCATCATGATTGATCGCTGGCGCATCCGCTTGGCACATCGGACGACACTATCCCGGCCCAATCTCAGCGGCTTGGCGGGAAACAGGTCGCCCGATGGCTTCGCGCATCAATCGCCCAAACGGTAAGCGGCAACCTTTCCGGAGGTGCTCACGACCACCGCAATTCCATCAGGGCTGACCACCGGTGATGCCACGATGGGTTCGTCGCCAAGTTGCTCACGCGCAGCCAAGGAACCGTCGGTCAGACTCAGCCAGTGTACGTAGCCTTCAAGATCACCAACCAGCGCGTAGTTCGACTGCACAGCCGGCGCACTCAACCACCGATGTGAAAGCGCGTCCTGTTTCCACATTGCCGATCCGGACGAGCGATCCAGCGACCACAGGGTTCCCTGGTCATCGACAGTCAGCAACTGTCCTGCCGCCAGTACCACACCGGCATAGCTGGAGACTTCACGATTCCAGAGTGGTCGCGCCGATATCGCGTCAATGGCAATGGCCTGGCCACGGAAGCTGGCGGCGAAGATCTGACTGCCATCGACTACCAATGCCCCGTCCACGTCAACCATTCGATCCAACTCGGTTCGACCTTCACCCACTGCGACGACTTGCTCCCAAACCTGGGCACCGGTCTCCAAGTTCAGTGCGACGACCTGTCCGCCATCGTAGCCAAGGTAAACGCGTCCATCTGCAACTTCGGGGGCCGAATTGCCGCGCAACGTCAGCGCGGGGATACCTCGGTCGTACACCCAACGACGCTCACCGTCGGTCGCGGAAAAGGCGAAGACCCGGCCATCATTAACCCGCACAATCACCAGCCCACGTGCGATCGCTGGCTGGGAAATCACTTCCGACGAGACACTGGCGCGCCACCGCTCATCGCCATTATCGGGATTGAGCGCCAGAACCAAGCCATCAAGCGTTGCAACCACCAGCGTGGACTCCGCCGCTGCCGGCGACGAAGAAACGCGCAACCCGGTCTCGCGTTGCCACAGCGGTCGGCCCGTATCCAGATCGAGTGCCTGCACGTCACCGTCTTGGTCACAGGTGAAAACCACCCGCCCGTCGATGGCGACACGCTGCCGCAGCCCGATCTTTCCCTCACCACCGCCAACCTTTCCGGACCAGAGTTCACGCACCTGGATCTGCGGCGTAAAGTCGGTCAACTCCGCTGGCGGAGCAACATTCTCACGCTTGCTGCTGCGCGAGGAGGAACATCCCACCGACAGCATCGCGACAGCGCACAGCGCCAGCAGAAAAACACGCATCAGGATTGCTCCTCCGCACCGCCACCAATGCCATCGAGCTTCAGCTGCACGATACCGCGCGTTGCCGCGTTGGCATCCAAGTGGGTCAGAGCGTCTTCATACGCCTTGACCGCCTCGTCAACGCGGCCCGAAGCCGCCAACGCGTCACCGCGCAACTCATCGGCAATACCCCGGAAACTCGCCGGAATCCCTTCAAGTCGGGACAATGCTTCGTCGAAACGCCCTGCGGCGACGAGAACACGCGCTTGTCGCAACTGCACCAAGGCTCGCAAGGACGCGTCGCCACCAAGCTTCTCGGCTTGCTGCAAAGCACTCAACGCGGCATCCGAATCACCCGCAGACAAACGCGTGGACGCCAACTGCAGTTGAGCAAGCACCGCGTAGGCAGTCGCCGGGTGCTTCTCTTCAAGGGATTTGCTCAAGGTCTCGATCAACTCGACATCCTTGCGCTCAGCGGCCTGGGTCAGGGATCGATAGTCAGTTGCCGCGGCCTGTTCTGCTTTCAGTCCGGAATCCTGCCACCACTGCCATGCAAAGAAACACAACAGCCCCGCAGCAATACCGCCTAGCAGGGAACCCGAATTTTCGTGCAGCCAGCGTCGAACACGTTCGCCGCGTTCGTGTTCATCCATCATTTCCAAGGACATGTAAGTCTTCCAGTTGACGATCTCAGTTGACGGCATGCACTGCCATCATTGGGGTGATTGTTCGGTCACCCTCCGGTGGGCGCCGCAACGCCATCCTTTCCAAGTGTAATTCTGGCAACGTTAGCGCGTTGATAAGGAGACACGTCGAGCGGCGCGCCGTTCAGTCGAACTTCAACACCGTCAGCATTACCCAAAGCCAAACGGTAACCGGCGGAGACGTCGTACCGATGCGTCGTTCCGGCACGAAACACGCCCATGTCCACCACCTGCCCCGTCGCATCACGAAGTTCGACCCAGCTATCCTGGCTGACGTCGAGCACCAGTCCAGATTCAACGGGAGCGGCTGCAAGCTCAGTCGCTGGTTGCACAGCAATGGCCGGTGGCGTAACCGACAAGCCAGGGGCAAGAGAGGCCATTACCGGATAACTGTCGGCCCGCGTAGCGCCCGTGTTACTCGCGGGCGACATAGGCAAGGGCGAAGTGAGCACCGGGTCGCGTTCCGGGATGGCAACGGTGCTGACCACAGGCACTTCGAGCGGCGTGATCTCGGCCTTTCGCGAGGGCAAGCGACCATAGCTCGCCAGCCAAATGACCGGAACCACGATGGCAGCGGTCAGAAGGACATGTCCTGTTCGACGCACCACACGCAGCAGTCCAATATTCGACCGACGCACGACCGCAGCGGGCAAGGTTGGGGGGATCTGAGCGTCCGGCGACGAGTTGAAGGCGGCGACATGCCCAACCAAAACCAGCGGCATGTCGAGCAGTTTCAGGTACGCCGTCAGGTATCCGCGGACGTAGACGGGCGCACCAAGCACGTCGAAGCGATCCATTTCGATCTGCTCGATGAGTTGCTGTTTCAGGCGCAGACGTTCGGCGACATCCTGCAGGCTCCATCCCAGCGCCTCACGCCGCGCGCGAAGCCGCGGCCCCAACGGCATCTCGTTCGTTGCCTGACTAGACTCAAATTCAAGCGGTAGGTGACTCATGGCGTCTCTGGCTCCCCCTGGAACGCTTTGGACGGTGTGAAATCAGGAAACTCGGAACGCAATTGTTCAATGTAACGCGAAGAAGCGGCGGCGTCACCGAGTTGCGCTTCGATATGTGCGGCCAACTCAAGCGCTTCGGGACTACGTGCCCCCTGCGCCTCAAATCGCTGAATGAAGGCGCGCGCCTTGAGTGGCTGCTGCTGCTCGAACGACAGCTTGGCCAGCGCGAACAAAAGTCCGGGGTTGCTGCTATCGAACTGCAGCGCCTTTCGCAGATGCGCCTCCGCGCCGACCAGATCCCCCGCATCAAGTGCACAGAGGCCAGCATTGGTGTACAGGAGACCCGGCGTCTTGTAGAAGGGGTCATCCATCGCCACCTTGAATCGCGCCTGCGCTTCCTCAAACCGGCGCGATCTGCAGAGAAACTGCCCCAGATTGTTGTTCTCTGCTCCGGACTCCGGTGCAAGTTCGACCGCCCGTCGATAGTGCTGCTCAGCACGACTCACACGGTCGATGCGCTCGTACAGCACCGCGATCATCGTATGCGCGTCGACCGAACGCGGATCGAGCTCCAGCGCACGCGTGAGCTTCTCAAGCGACATATCCAACTGGCCACGCTCAAGATAGGCGCGCCCCATCTGGATATTGTTCTGCACCGCAATCGATGTCGGCGACTCGGGACGCACAGTGGTGGACGTGCCGCTGCAAGCCGCCAATAGCGCGGCGCTCGACAGTGCCAGCAAACCATCACGCCACCGCATGATCGACCGCTCCAAGTTGGGCTTGCTGAAATGCTGCCTGCCGACGCGTGCGATCTACCACTTGTCCTTTCAACTGCCCGCAGGCGGCATCAATGTCATCGCCACGTGTTCGACGGACCATGGTCAACACCTGGGCATCCAGCAGGATTTTCTGAAATCCGCGAACCGTCGCTTCGTCGCTTCGTTCGAAGCGCGTGCCGGGAAAGGGATTGAAGGGAATCAGGTTGACCTTCGCGGCATCCGCGTACTGCACGGCATTGGCAAACTTGCGCATCAACTTGGCAAGCTGCCGGGCGTGTTCCGGTTGGTCGTTGATGCCGCGCATCATGGTGTATTCGAAGGTGATGGACTGCCGCTTCTTGCGCATCGCGTAGCGCACGCAGGATGCCATCAACTCGGCGATGGGATACTTCTTGTTCAGCGGTACCAGTTCGGTCCGCAACTCATCGTTCGGCGCATGCAGGGATACCGCGAGCGAGACGTCCGATTCTTCTGCAAGACGGTCGATCATCGGAACCATCCCGGCCGTCGACAACGTGACTCGCTTGTTGGCGAGACCAAAACCGTTGTCATCACGCATGACCGCCATCGCCTTGACCACGTTGTCAAAATTGAGCAACGGCTCGCCCATTCCCATCATGACGACGTTGGTCAGCTTGCGCTGCTGGTGCGGCACATTGCCGAGATGCCGCGCAGCGATCCAACACTGCCCGATGATCTCGGCTGTCGACAGGTTGCGATTGAATCCTTGCGTCGCCGTGGAGCAGAACTGGCAATTCAGTCCACAACCCACCTGGCTCGACACACACAAGGTGCCGCGCCCCTTGTCGGGAATGAACACGGACTCGACGGCATTCTTGCCCTCCATGCCGAGCAGCCACTTGTGGGTGCCGTCCAGCGCTGGCTTGTCGAGCAAAACATTCGGCGGAACAACCTCGGCATGCCGGACGAGCTTTTCCCTCAAGGCCTTGCCGAGGTCGGTCATCTGCTCAAAATCCGTGACATAGCGGTGATACATCCACTTCATCACCTGATGCGCGCGGAAGCGCTTTTCGCCGAGCGTCTGCTCGAAGAAATCCTCCAGCCCTGTCCGGTCGAGTTCGAACAGGTTCACACGCAAGGCGGTGTCGGTCACGTCAACAGATTCCGGACCCGCTCAGCGCGGGCACAGCTCGGTGGCAGAGAAAAAATACGCCGCTTCAATCGCGGCATTTTCCAGGCTGTCCGAACCATGTACCGCGTTGGCGTCGATCGACTCGGCAAAATCTGCGCGGATCGTTCCCGGCGCCGCATCCTTCGGGTTGGTCGCGCCCATCAGCTCGCGATTCTTCAGCACCGCGTTTTCGCCTTCCAACACCTGAATCATCACCGGGCCGGAAATCATGAACTCGACCAGCGCGTTGAAGAACGGCCGCTCGCGATGCACGGCATAGAAGCCCTCGGCCTCCTTGCGCGACAGATGCTTCATCTTGGCTGCAACAACCTTGAGTCCAGCTTTTTCGAACCGGCTGTAGATCTCGCCAATCACGTTCTTGGCGACAGCGTCGGGCTTGATGATCGAGATGGTGCGTTCCTGCGCCATGGTGCGAAGCTCCTTGGAAGTTTGAAGGGGGAGAATAGTCAGAGCTGCGTATATTAGCATCGATTTTCGACAAAAAACCGACAGTTACAGGCCTCTCCGCATGCTGAGTCTCGCTAGCGCCGGTCCTCTGACGCGCGCTTGATTGACCGCAGCGAGGTCAGCGCGTAGTCTTTCAAACGCTTGTTTGACTCGGACTCCTGCCTTGGTCAGCGTCGCCTTTTCCACCAAAGATCGCCTGCTCAATTGCGCGGAACAATTGTTCGCCGAGCATGGCTTTGCCTCGACATCGCTTCGCCAACTGACGGCGCTCGCCGACGTCAACATCGCCGCCGTCAACTATCACTTCGGCTCCAAGGACAACCTCATCAACGAGGTGTTCCGTCGCCGCCTGGACGATCTGAGCCAACGCCGGATGCGCGCGCTGCAGGAGGCACTGTCGGCGAGCAGCGTCTCTCTGGAACAAGTCCTGGCCGCCTTTATCCAGCCTGCGCTCGAGATTTCAATCGAACACGAAGGCGGCAGCGCCTTCGTTCGCGTACTTGCGCGCGCCTACGCGGAAAAGAACGAACGACTGCGTCAGTTCCTGTCCGACAACTACGGGCATGTACTGCGGGAGTTCGCGCGTGCCATCCATACCTGCGTACCTCAACTGGAGCGCCAGGAACTTTACTGGCGCCTCGACTTCATCGCCGGTTCGCTGACCTACGCGATGGCGGATTTCGGTCTGATACGTCGACAGGCCAATGTCAGCGAACAGGATCACTGCCGGGTCACGGCAGAAAAGTTGCTCCGTTTTGCCGTTGCCGGTCTCACCACTCCTTGAATCCTTCCCCGCCACCCCTTCAGAGGAAACCCATGTCTACCACGCTTCGCATCCGCAAGGTCGCTGTCCTGGGTGCTGGTGTGATGGGAGCGCAGATTGCTGCGCATCTTGTCAACGCCAACGTCGATACCGTGCTGTTTGATCTGCCGTCCAAAGAGGGCGATCCGAGCGGCATCGCCAACAAGGCGATTGCCAACCTCGGCAAGCTGTCGCCCGCCCCGCTCGCCCTTCCATCACGGGCGGCGGCGCTGACCGCGGCCAACTACGATCAGCATCTGGGCTTGCTGACGGACTGTGACCTGATCATTGAAGCCATCGCCGAACGCATCGACTGGAAGAAGGATCTCTACGCCAAGATCGCTCCGCATGTCTCGCAACACACGATCCTCGCCACCAACACATCCGGACTCTCGGTCAATGCGTTGGCCGAGGTGCTGCCGGAAGCACTGCACCATCGGTTCTGCGGCGTGCATTTCTTCAACCCGCCGCGCTACATGCACCTGGCCGAGCTGATTCCCTGCAAGCAAACGGATGCCGCGGTTCTGGATGGCCTCGAGGGCTTCCTGACAACAACGCTCGGCAAGGGTGTCGTACGTACCAAGGACACACCGAATTTCATCGCCAATCGTGTCGGTACGTTCGCGATGATCTCGACCTTCCACCACACCGCTCGCCTTGGTCTTGGGTTGGATGTCGTCGACGCGCTCACCGGTCCGGCGATTGGTCGTCCCAAGAGTGGCACCTATCGTCTTGGTGATGTCGTCGGCCTTGACACACTGGGCCATGTCATTCGCACGCTGACCAACTACCTGCCCGATGACTCCTGGCATCCCCACTATGTGATTCCAGCCGCGTTGACCGCCCTGGTCGAAAAAGGTGCGCTAGGCCAGAAATCCGGCGCAGGGTTCTACCGCAAACAAGGCAAGGACATCCTGGTGCTGGATATCGCCACGGGTGAATACCGCGCCAGTGGCCAACCAACCTCGGACGAGGTCAATGCGATTCTCAAGATCAAGGACGCGGGCGAGCGTCTGGGCAAATTGCGCGACAGCAACGACCCACAGGCGCAATTTCTTTGGGCGATCCAGCGCGACCTGTTTCACTACGCGGCGGTCCATCTGGCGGACATCGCCGACAGTGCACGCGAAGTCGACTTCGCGATGCGTTGGGGTTACGGGTGGAAACAGGGTCCCTTCGAGAGTTGGCAGGCCGCGGGCTGGCAACAGGTCGCTACCTGGATCAAGGAAGACATTGACGCCGGAAAGACGATGAGCGCAGCGGCGCTGCCCGACTGGGTTTTCGATGGGCGCGACGGCGTGCATGCGGATGCGGGCTCTTTCTCGGCGGCCTCTCGCTCGGTGGTGGCACGTTCGTCCCATCCGGTATACCGGCGGCAGTTGTTCCCAGACCCCTTGTTGGGCGAGTCGTCGCGCGCGGGTACCACGGTCTTCGAAAACGCCGGTGTGCGGCTATGGCACGCGGGCGACGATGTGGCTGTGGTGTCGTTCCTGACCAAGGGCAACACGGTCAGCGACGCGGTTCTGGAAGGCATGCAGGAATCGATCCTTCGCGCCGAAAAGGAATTCGCGGGACTGGTCATCTGGCAGACCGCCGAGCCGTTTTCCTACGGTGCCGATCTCAAGGGCATGAGCGGCTTCGTGCAGGCCGGCAATATCGCCGCTCTGGAGTCGATGATCGCGAATTTCCAGACGACCAGCCAACGCATCAAGTATTCGCTGGTTCCCGTGGTGGCTGCGGTTCGCGGCATGGCACTCGGTGGCGGTTGCGAGTTCCAGATGCACACTGCCCGAACGGTGGCCGCACTGGAGAGTTACATCGGGCTTGTTGAGGCGGGCGTGGGACTGCTGCCGGCAGGTGGTGGTCTCAAGGAACTGGCGGTTCGTGCCGGTCAGGCCGCGGGCGCGGGTGGCGATGTGTTCGCGCAATTGAAGAAGGCATTTGAAATCACCGCCATGGGCAAGACGTCCAGCTCGGCCCTGGAGGCCAAGGAGATGGGCTTGCTGCGACCCGACGACGTGGTTGTATTCAATCCCTTCGAGCTGCTGCACGTCGCCAAAGCACAAGTCCGCGGCATGGCCGAGAGTGGCTATCGTCCCGCCCTGCCTTTACGTCAGGTACCCGTTGCTGGCGACATCGGCATCGCCACCTTCAAGTCGCAGCTGGTGAACATGTTGTCGGGGCGTTTCATCAGCGAACACGACATGGAGGTTTCGACTCGTATCGCAACCGTGCTGTGCGGAGGTGAAGTGGATCGTGGCAGCTTGGTCAGCGAAGACTGGCTGCTGAAACTTGAACGCGAGCATTTCTTTGCGTTGGCGCAGATGCCGAAGACCCAGGAGCGCATTGCCCACACGCTGACGACGGGGAAACCCCTGCGCAATTGATCACGCATCGTGGCTGCCACTTCCAGACCATCCCCCTATCGAGGATCTGATTCATGTCCAACCGTCAAATCCAGGACGCCTATATCGTCGCCGCCACCCGCACACCGGTTGGCAAGGCGCCCAAAGGCGTATTCCGCAACACCCGTCCCGATGACCTGCTGGCCCATGCGTTGCGTCATCTCATCGCGCAAACTCCAAGCATCGACCTCCAACGCATCGACGATGTCGTCGTCGGTTGCGCCATGCCGGAAGCCGAGCAAGGCATGAATGTCGGACGTATCGCCGCCCTGCTGGCCGGTCTGCCGGTCGGCGTGTCGGCGCAGACCGTCAATCGGTTCTGTTCATCCGGTCTGCAGGCCATCGCACTGGCTGCGGATCGTATCCGTCTGGGCGAGGCGGATCTGATGATCGGAGCGGGCACCGAAACCATGAGCATGGTGCCAATGATGGGTCACAAGATCGCCATGAACCCGGCGATCTTCAAGGATGAAAATATCGGCATCGCCTACGGAATGGGCATCACGGCAGAAAATGTCGCCAGCCAATGGCAAATCAGCCGGGACGAGCAGGATGCGTTTGCCCTCGCCTCCCATCAAAAAGCCATGGCGGCGATAGCCGCCGGTGAGTTCCAGAGCGAGATTTCCCCCTACGAAGTCGTTTCGCAGCAGCCCGACCTTGTGGGCAACCTGGTTCGGGTCAAGAAGACGCTGGTCGTCAATGATGAAGGCCCGCGTGCCGACACCACCCAAGATGTTCTCGCCAAGTTGCGGCCGGTGTTTCGCGCCGGTGGTTCGGTAACGGCGGGCAACAGTTCGCAGATGTCCGATGGTGCGGGTGCGGTGATGCTGGCATCCGAAAAGGCGATCAAGGAGTTTGGATTGACGCCATTGGCGCGCTTTGTCGGCTTCGCTGTCGCGGGTGTCAAACCGGACGTGATGGGCATTGGTCCGAAAGAGGCGATCCCGAAAGTATTGCGCCAGGCAGGATTGCGCCAGGACCAACTCGATTGGATCGAACTCAATGAGGCGTTCGCAGCGCAAGCACTCGCTGTCATCATGGATCTGGGACTGGACCCATCAAAGATAAACCCATTGGGCGGCGCCATCGCGTTGGGCCATCCGCTGGGCGCCACCGGCGCGATTCGTACCGCAACGCTGGTCCACGGCATGCGGCGTCGGCAACAGAAATACGGCATGGTGACGATGTGTATCGGCACCGGAATGGGGGCAGCGGGAATCTTCGAGTCGCTGTGATGCTTCGCGGGTTCGGTGCCAGTGCGCCGAACCCGCCTTCGCCGCTATTGCAGCGGACCCTCGTCGTGCGACAGTTCGTCCAGCACCTTCTGCATGTAACTGCTCGCGGCGGCGCTGAGCTTTTCGTGATCCAGCGCAAATCGGATCGTGGCCTGGATAAGGCCGAGATGACTGCCGCAGTCGAATCGCGTTCCCTGAAATCGGTAGGCCAGCGTCTTCTGCCTTGCCAATTCGCTGGCGATCGCGTCCGTTAGTTGAATCTCGCCGCCAGATCCTCGTTCCGTCGCGCGCAGCGCATCGAAAATCCCCGGTTGCAAAATGTAGCGTCCGACCACGCCGAGTGTGCTGGGCGCCTGTTCCGGCTGCGGCTTTTCGACCATGGCGTGGATACGACCTGAAGCCCCGGAAAAACCCTCGGTCGCGACGATGCCGTAACTGGATGTCTGCGCCAGCGGTACGTCCTGAACGGCCACCACGCTCGCGTGTTCGGCCTCCGCAAGATCTGCCATCTGCGACAGTGCACCGGCGCCGTCGGGATTCCAGATCAGGTCATCCGGCAGCAGAACGGCAAACGGTTGATCGCCAACCACTGGCTCGGCACACAGAACAGCATGTCCCAAGCCCAATGCTTCGGCCTGCGTGACGAAGATGGCGCGCACATGCGATGGCAACACACCACGAACAACCTCGAGCAGTTCCTGCTTGCCGGATTTGGCGAGCTTTTCTTCCAGCTCGTACGCCTTGTCGAAGTAGTCAGCCACCGCATGCTTGTATCGATTGGTGATGAATACCAGGGTGTCGCAACCTGCCTCGACGGCCTCATCCACCGCGTACTGGATCAGTGGCTTGTCGACGATCGGCAGCATCTCCTTGGGCACCGTCTTCGTCGCAGGAAGAAACCGGGTACCCAATCCCGCTACCGGGAAAACCGCAATGCGAATTCGCATACTAGTTACCAACCTCGTCGGATTTTGTCGATTCAAACTCGGGGACCAGCCTGCCGAGTGCCGTCATCAGGGCCTGATTGTCCACTTCCTGACACGCCACACGCATCGCCTCAAGGACGTCGTCCAAACAATCGTCCGGTAAACGATGGCTCGCCTGCATGATCTTGCTGTGACGTGTCGGTCGATAGCCCTCGAGCGGATGGAACAATTCCTCGAACAGCTTTTCGCCCGGACGAAGCCCGGTGTAGGTGATCTCGATGTCATGATCGGGCTGCTTGCCCGTCAAACGGATCATCTGTTCAGCGAGGTAGCGGATTCGAACCGGCTCCCCCATGTCCAGTGCAAACACTTCGTCCCCTTCGCCCAGCATCAGTGCCTGCAGTATCAATTGGCAGGCCTCGGGAATGGTCATGAAGTAGCGCGTGATGTCGGGATGCGTGACGGTCACCGGACCGCCACGTTGTATCTGCTCTCGAAACAAGGGCACGACACTGCCAGCAGAATCCAGAACATTACCGAATCGCACCGTCAGGTAGCGTGTATCTCCAGTCTGCGCCAAACGCTGGCAGATCATTTCCGCCACCCGTTTGGTGGCACCCATCACATTGGCAGGATTGACTGCCTTATCGCTGGAGATCAACAGGAAGGAGGACACGCCATGCGTCTGTGCCGCCTGTGCAAGACAAGAGGTTGCGAGGACGTTGTTGCGCACAGCCTGACGAGCCTGGGTTTCAAGCAGTGGCACATGTTTATAGGCCGCCGCATGAAAAATGATTTGCGGCGCGTGATCAGCCAAAATACGCTTCACCAGCGGTTGATCCCCGCAATCCCCAAGCAGGCTGTGTAGTGTTAGCGCCGGAAACTCCGCGCGTAGTTCTTGATCGATGCGATACAGGTTGAACTCGCTGAGATCAACGATGATCAATGTATCGATTCCCAGTCGGGCTACCTGCCGACACAGCTCGGAGCCGATCGAGCCACCACCACCTGTGATCATCACGCGTTTGCCGTTCAACCCCGTTCTGATCGCAGTCCAGTCCAGACTGATCGGGTCACGACCCAATAGATCCTCGATGGCCACCTCTTTCAACTGGTTGAAATTGAGGCGCCCGTCAATGATGTCCTGCAAGCGTGGCACGGTTCGGAACGGCAAGCCGGTGCGCTCACATTGCTCCACCACACGCTGCATTTGCTGGTTGTTCGCGGAGGGCATCGCAATCAGGAGCATCTCTGCAGCCACCTCCTTTGCCAGCGCCTGCAACTGTTGCAGTTCGCCCAACACCGGAACGCCATGGACCTTTGCGCCGCGCAATGCCCGGTTGTCATCGATGAAGCCCACCGGTCGATAGTGGCCCTCGCGCCGCAAATCCCGCGCCAATGCCTCACCCGCACGCCCTGCGCCGAGAATAAGCACACGAACAGCATTGACGCTCGCGCGCGGGACACTGCCATAGCGACTGTCTTTCCAGTAGCGATACAGCCAGCGCGGAGCCCCCAGCGCGAGCACCAATACCGCTGGATAGCTGAGCAGTACCGACCTCGGGATTCCCTCAAGCCGGTTAAACAGGAACAGGCCGCCGAAAATCGCCATCGCGCCCAATGCAGCGGCCCGAGCGATGTTCCAGAGGTCCGGTAGGCTGGCGAATCGCCATAAGCCCCGATACAAGCCTGTCCACCACAGCACGACGCCCTGCGCGATCAGGACAACCCATAGCTCGACCGGCAACCACTCGAATGCGGGCGGATGCGAAACAAAGCTGTATCGCAAGCGCAAGGCGAGAAGCCAGGACATCCACACCATCAGAAGATCGTGGACCACCACCGCAAACCGGGGATGGATTGATCCGATCAGGCGGGCGACCGTGCGCGTCATGCCCTGCCACTCCGGAGGCGCGACAGGCAATAGCGTTTGCCCCGAACCCAAAGGAACGTCGCCACCAAAATGGCGGACAGCAATGCGGGGACGGACAAGGCGGGATAGAACCGTGCAATGAACATGTGGGGCAAGACGACCAGAACGTTGAAGCCGACAAAACCGAGCACGACCTGCGCATGCGAAAACCCACTGCGCACCAGCCATTGATACAGATGCTCGCGATGCGGAGCATACCAACGTCGACCGCGCCACACGCGCGAAGCCAAGGTCAACCCGGCGTCCGCCACCATGCCGAGCACCGGGAACAACAACACCAGTCCCGTCGCGTCACCGTTCCATAGCAGCACCGCGACCGCAGCAAGCAGGAACCCGAGACTGCCACTGCCGACATCGCCCATGAAAATCCGTGCTTTGGGAAAGTTGAAAGGCACGAATCCCGCGGTGGCGCCTGCCGCGACCAGAGCAAACGCCATCACCGCGTCACGGTTTTCAAGGACGGCCAGCAGTGCGTAGCTGGCAAAGCCCAGAACGGCGTTGATGCTGGCGAGGCCATTGATGCCATCCATGAAGTTCCACGCATTGGTCATGGCGACCATCCAGAGCATCGCCAGACCAAACCAAACAATGGACGCATGCGGTGAAGCAAGGAGCACCAGCGCGATAGCGGCTCCGAAAACGTGAACCAGCAAACGAACCCGCGCCGACAACGCATGATGGTCGTCCACAAAACCGACTGCGGCGATGCAGCCGAGGCCCAGCAATAGTCCCGCCCACGGGAGATCCTGCGCCACCGCCCAGGCGATGAAACAACACTGCACCAACACGAATGCGGCGCCACCACCACGCGGTGTCGGCTCATGGTGCGAACGTCGGTGACCTGGAAGATCAATCAGCCGCATCCGACGCGCATACCAAAGGAAGCTGATCGTCAACATCGCCGACACACCAAACGCCAGCCCGAAGGCGAAACCACGCGACGACAGCTCGCTCAGCACGACCTATTCGCCCGCTGCATTGTGAATCGGCTTGATGCTTGCCCAACTCTTGCAACTGGGGCATTGCCAGTGATGCGCACGTGCGCCGAAGCCGCATCGATTGCATCGATAGGTTGGTGCACTTGAGACCAGCCGCTGATTGATCTGACCGAGTCCAGTCAACAGCCGATGGGCGTGCTCGGGCGTTACAGCACCCTCGTTACTCATGCACAAGGCAATCAGCGCGCTCTGCCCCTTGATGGAGGGACGCTCCAGCAGTTCCTTCATCAGGAACTCGCCTGCCGCTACCGCACCTTGTTCCTGCTGGATTATTCGTGATTTCGCCAGCAACGGTGCCACACCGGCATACCGCCCGATCATTTCGCGAAGAAAATCGTGCGCTCTCTGGCGCTCGCCAAGTCGCTCGTAGAGGTCAAGCAGTGGACGCATCACTTCAATGAGGATGTCGGGATCGTGTCGTGCCACGCGCTCGAACGAGCGCATCGCCTGCAACGCATCGCCATCGGCGAGCGCCAGGCGTGCTTCGATCAAGCCCGCGCGAACCGAGTTCGCCTCGTTCGCGTAGGCATTTCTCAAGTGCTTTCTCGCCGCTTCGAGATCGCCTGCAGAGCACTGCTGCTCGGCCAACTCGCACTCGAACTGGGCAATCAGCCTGCCCATGGGTTCGCCGGTCGCGCGCTCAAGTTTGTTCGAGTGCTCAATGGCTTTTTCCCAGTCACGCTCCTGCTGGTAGATGGAAATCAGATGTCGCAACGCTTTCGGAGCCAGTGTTCCTTCCTTGACCAAGTCGGAAAACAGGACTTCGGCGCGATCCAGCAGTCCGGCGCGCATGTAGTCTTCGCCAAGCTCAAGGAGTGCAAGGGTCCGGTGTTCATCACTCAGACTGACTCGCTCGATCAGGTTCTGATGAATCCGGATGGCACGTTCCACCTCACCGCGCCGACGGAACAGATTGCCCAGCGCGAAGTGGGTTTCAACCGTATCCCGATCAATGTCTGCGATCTGCAGGAATACTTCGATCGCCTTGTCGGGCTGTTCGTTCAGAAGATAGTTCAAGCCGCGGAAGTAGCTGCTCGACAAGCGAGTCATGCGACGTCCACCGCTGCGAAGCGCCGCTCGGCGCCCCGTCCACCACCCGGAAAGCGCGGCCACGGGCAGCAACAGGAACAGCAGGCTCAGTTCTTCCACAGGGGTTCCTCAGCAGACGCCAAGAGATCGTCAGTCGGCCATCGCCCGTCGACGAGGACCATCGTCCCGCGTGTCAGGAGACATCGTGCGGGTCAACCAGATTGACGCGCTCACGGAGTTCCTTGCCTGGTTTGAAATGCGGCACATATTTGCCGGAAAGCGTGACGGAGTCACCCGTCTTGGGATTGCGCCCCACCCGTGCGGGTCGGAAATGCAGGGAAAAACTGCCAAAACCACGAATCTCGATGCGGTCTCCGCCCGCCAAGGCCGAACTCATTTGCTCAAGGACTGACTTCACCGCCAGGTCCACATCCTCGGCCTTGAGGTGGGCTTGCTTGCGTGCCAACAGTTCAATGAGTTCAGACTTGGTCATGATTGTTTGATCTACTTGAATCCTGGTCTGCGCAGACCATTTCGGCCGCGCAGCGCAAAAAATGACCACCGGCGCAAAATGCGCCGGTGGTCACGGACGGATTACTCCGACTTGCCACTCATTTGCTCACGCAGCAGCGCGCCGAGCTTGGTCGTACCGCCCGAGGCACTCTGGTACTCGTCCAGCACGTCCTGCAGGTCGGCTTCTTCCTTGGCGCGAATCGACAGCTGCAGGGTGCGGCCCTTGCGATCCATGCCAATGAACTTCGCCTCGACCGAATCACCCACCTTCAGATGCTGGGTTGCATCTTCGATGCGTTCCTTGGCGATGTCGGACGCGCGCAGGTAACCTTCGATGCCGTCAGCCAGATCGATGGTGGCACCGCGTGCGTCGACTTCACGCACCGTCCCGGTGAGGATGCTGCCCTTCGGATTGGCCGCCATGTACTGACCAAACGGATCCTGCTCGAGCTGCTTGATGCCCAGCGAGATGCGTTCGCGTTCCGGATCAACCGCCAGCACAACCGCTTCCAGGTTTTCACCCTTCTTGAAGTTGCGGACGATGTCTTCGCCGGTGGCATTCCAGGAAATATCGGACAGGTGCACCAGACCGTCGATACCGCCATCGAGACCGATGAAGATGCCGAAATCGGTGATCGACTTGATCTGACCCGACACCTTGTCACCCTTCTTGTGCATGGCAGCGAATGCTTCCCACGGATTCGACGTGCACTGCTTCATGCCCAACGAAATGCGGCGACGCTCTTCGTCGACATCCAGCACCATGACTTCGGCTTCGTCGCCCACCTGGACCATCTTGCCCGGGTTGACGTTCTTGTTGGTCCAATCCATCTCGGACACGTGGACCAAGCCTTCGACGCCGGCTTCGATCTCGACGAAACAACCGTAATCGGTGACGTTGCTGACCTTGCCGACGATGCGCGAGCCAGCCGGATAACGGCGAGCAATGTTGTCCCACGGATCTTCGCCCAGCTGCTTCAGACCCAGCGAGACGCGGTTGCGTTCGCGGTCGAACTTGAGCACGCGAACGTCGAGCTCGTCGCCGACGTTGACCACTTCGGACGGATGACGTACGCGCTTCCACGCCATGTCGGTGATGTGCAACAGACCATCGATGCCGCCCAGGTCCACGAATGCGCCGTAGTCGGTAAGGTTCTTGACCGTACCCTTGACCACTGCACCTTCCTGCAGGCGATCGAGCATCTGCTCGCGCTCTTCCGAGTGCTCGCTCTCGACCACTGCACGGCGGGAAACGACGACATTGTTACGCTTGCGATCCAACTTGATGATCTTGAACTCGACATCCTTGCCTTCGAGATAGATCGGATCACGCACCGGACGCACATCGACCAGCGAACCGGGAAGGAACGCGCGGACGTCCTTGATGTCGACAGTGAAACCGCCCTTGACCTTGCCGCTGATGCGGCCGGTGATCGTGGCGTTGGCTTCCAGGGCTTCTTCGAGTTCGTCCCACACCAGCGAGCGCTTGGCTTTCTCGCGCGAGAGTACGGTTTCGCCAAAGCCGTTCTCGAGCGAGTCGAGTGCGACCTTGACCTCATCACCCACGGAAATGGAATAGGTGCCGTCGTCGTTCTTGAACTGCTCAAGCGGCACGATGCCTTCGGACTTCAGTCCGGCATTGATCACCACGACATCGGAGCGAATTTCGACGATGACGCCCAGCACGATGGCGCCAGGCTTGAGCTTGGAGAGCTTTTCGCTCTGCTCGAACAGTTCAGCAAAACTTTCGGTCATTGGATTGAGTTCCAGGTTGAACACACGGACCGCCGCAGCGGCCCACCTTCTGTGTGGTGCCATCAGGTGGCACCAATGAATAACCTGCCATATCCCTCGGCAGGGCCTTGCTCACATCGCGAGTGTTCACGATGCAAACGCCTTCGAGGCGCGCAAGCGCAGCCTCGTTGAAACAATTGGATCCGCGTGAAATCCCCGAACGGATCTCAGGACTTCGCAGTCACCAAGCCAAGTACGCGTTCAACCACCTCGTTGATCGAAACGCCGGTCGAATCGAGCAGAAGCGCTTCCCTGGCCGGCCGAAGCGGTGCCACGGCCCGCTCCGCATCGCGCGCATCACGGGCGCGAATTTCACGCAACAGACCGTCAATGCTAACCGCAAGTCCCTTTTCGCTCAACTGCTTATGTCGTCTGGCGGCGCGTTCTTCAGCGCTCGCGGTGAGGAAAACCTTGTATCGGGCATCAGGGAAAATCACCGTGCCCATATCTCGGCCATCCGCCACCAGTCCCGGCGAAACACGAAAAGCCCTTTGCTTCGCGAACAAGGCTTCTCTCACTGCTGGAATGGCCGCGATGGCCGAGGCGGCCGCGCCTGCGGTTTCAGTACGCAACTCATCGGTAACATCGACGGCGTTGACCAGCACGCGCGGCTCGTCGTCAACATGTCCTGACCGGAACGTCACCTGCGTTTCAGCGGCACAACGCGCCAGCGCCTCGGAATCGGAAAAATCCAGGTCCGCCCAGCCCGCGGCAAGTCCCACCGCGCGGTAAAGCGCACCGGAGTCAAGAAAATGCCAGCCCAGCTTGTGGGCAACGGCGCGCGCCACGGTCCCCTTCCCGGAACCGGAAGGGCCGTCAATCGTCAGTACCGGTGCCAATAGGTCGTCAACAGTCATCCGCACAGTTTACCAGTGAACCTGCGCGATGCCGAACCGACTTTGATCAATCACAAACCTGGATATTCATGCCAGAACTCACCGCCAGCTGGTCGAAGCCGGGGAACGATGTGGCTACATTGGCGCAATCCTGAATCCTGATTTCGCCCGTGGCGACCTGCGCGGCGACCGCGAAAGCCATCGAGATGCGGTGATCACCATGGCTTTCGATCAGCGCGGATTGCAGTACGCCACCATGAATCGATGCGCCATCGGGCGTCTCGTCGACAGCGATACCTGCTGCACGCAAGCCACTCGCCATGACAGCAAGACGGTCCGACTCTTTCACCCGCAACTCAGCGGCACCACTCACCCGCGTGACGCCATCCGCCGCCGCCGCGGCGGCAAACAGGACGGGGAACTCATCGATCATGTCCGGGACGATGGATTCCGGTATGTCCGCCCCATGCAAGCGCGCAGCGCGAACACGGACATCGGCTACCTGTTCGCCCCCGCTGACGCGCTCGTTCATCAACTCGATGTTTGCCCCCATGAGGCGCAAGGCATGCAGCAACCCGGTTCGTCGAGGATTGATGCCCACGCCGTCCAATCTCAAGTCCGATCCGGGAACCAGACAGGCTGCCGTGATAAAGAACGCCGCAGAAGAAAAATCGGCAGGAACCTTGATCTGCGTCGCGCGCAGCGATTGCCCACCGGTAAGTCGCGCCATTCCGGGGTGGTATTCGATCTGCAAGCCGAAGGCGGACAGCATGCTTTCGGTGTAAT
>Ga0209066_10001741_pt1 | contig 28071 bp, 20 predicted proteins | sample All_14_2_FD_187198 | JGI IMG/M metagenome (GOLD analysis project Ga0209066, IMG submission 187198) | Freshwater microbial communities in response to fracking from Pennsylvania, USA - Allegheny Zone_MetaG_DW_15 (SPAdes) (version 2) ...
ATATTAAACTTATTGATTTTTTCAATAATCAGGAGACGAATTACAAGAAAATTCTTCAATCGTGCGGGATCGTCTTCAATCCTACGCCCCCATGAACGGCACGCTGAAGTATCAATCGGTTTCAAACGGAAGCAATAAACGCCTCGTCGACGGAGTTGATTCCCGTTTCCTGACCAATAAATTGGCTCATGATGCGGTAGTATGACGAAAACATGTTCACCACACTCACACTTTAGAGGAGCCTCTGCATGAAAACCGCCTTCAAAGCCATCGCCTTCCTGATTCTCACCTTCTGCGTCACGGCCTCCGCCGCCCTGGCCGGGGACACCGACCCTCTCTTCATCAACCTGACCAGCGACGACCCGCACCGCGCCGAGATGGCCATCACCTTCGGCAAGGCCCAGATGGGACTCGGGCACCCCCTGACCATCTTCCTCAACGACAAGGGCGTCTTCGTGGCCTCCGTCACCCAGGCGCCGCGATTCGCCAAGCACCAGGAGATGCTGGCCGATCTGGCCGCCAAGGGTGCGACCATCCTCGTCTGCCCGATGTGCACCAAGCAGTTCGGCCTCAAGGAGGCGGACTTCGTAAAGGGTCTGCAGCTGGGTCGGCCGGACCTGACCGGCCCCGCCCTGTTCAAGGACAACACCAAGACCCTGTCCTGGTAGCCTCCGGATTCCCCGGCCCCCGAACAGGGGCCGGGGAACGATGACGACACAGGCTCATGTGGAACAGTGACGCAGCCAGGGCGGCTGCCATGGACAAACCCGCCCGGCCACCCACTCACCGGGAATAAGGACTTCATTCATGAAAAAGTGCCTCCTCGTTCTTCTCCTCCTCGCCATGAGCGCCTGCGCGCAGAAGGCCGCCACACCGACCGACGCCCAAGGTCACGGGCACGGGCATGGGCATGGGCACGCCGCGACCCAGGCCCAGAGGTATTCGGGCGTCCCCGAACATTTCCCGGCGACCCCGCAGCAGGACCCCTCGCTGAAAGGGAGGGTCTACACGCTCAGTACGTATTACGCCAAAACCTACGAAGACCTCAGGGTCATCTCGTCAGCCGTCAAGAGCAAGGACTCGGCAGCCCTGCAGGCCATGGTCTCGAAGGGCAGCGCCTTCGTGGCCCCGAAGGCCTCCTCCGTCGTCATCGAGGACTCCTTCACCCCGGCCGGCGACCTGCCGGTAGTCAAATTTCGGTTCCTGCAGGAGTCTGGGGAAGGCTTTACCTATAAATCGTACCTCTATGAATTCCAACCGAACTCCATGTGAGTGCGAGCATGGAGTCAATCAATTGAGCATGGGCAAAGATATGTACCTATCCGCTTGACGATAGCCATATAATTGCTAATAATATTCGTTACCAGAAACAGGGCTTATGTGTACAATTCGGACAAATTTAGTCAACAAAGGCCCATCCGGGTGACAAGCGGATCGTTGAACTGAGCCTGATGCATGTGGAAGCGTAATGAGCACGCCGACGGGACGATGATCCTGCGGACGCAGATTCGAGACTGACATACTTTACGGGAGTCCGCGCCATGAAAAGACGACAATTCATCAAGCAGGCGGCACTGGGCACGGTGGCCCTGACCGTGGGCTTGAAAGCCCCGTTCCTGCTCCGGGACGCCTCGGCCCAGCAGACGGGGCCGATACGGCTGGGGATGGTCACTGCCGACGTTGAGATGGTGGACACCAGGCTGGTGCCCCACTGGGTCTACACCGTCAACCCGGTCAGCTCCGGGAACCCCGGCCAGCCCGGCCTGCCCGGGCCCATGATTTTCGCCCACGAGGACGAGGAGATCGTCTTCGAGGTGCACAATTTCATCGATGACGGCCGCAAGAGGCGCTTCTCCGTGGTCGGCAACAATTTCATCGGCAACCCCTTCGCCAACCTGGTGCTCAGCCACGACGACGACCCCGGCAACCCGGAAGTCATCGACTTCGGAACCGGCACGAGCAACAAGGTCTCCGATCCCGACAACGGCATCGCCTTCGGGCAGAGCGTGACGGTGACCATCGCCCCCTTCACCCTCAGGCCCGGCACCTACATCTACAAGGACCCGACCCTGGGCTACATCAGCCGGGTGCTCGGCCTGCACGGCGCGCTGACCATCCTGCCGTCCAGGGCGAACGGTCCCATCACCAACCCCTACCGGCTGACCGCCCGCCCAGGGGAAAACCCTCCGGCCAACGCGCTGTCCACGCCGAACGTCACGGCCCTCTTCAACGATCTCGGCGCGGGCACGCCGCTCTACGGACCCGACGCCCTGTTCCCCGGCGAGAAGTGGTTCGCGACCACCGACGACGACCCGACCTACAACCCCAGCGGGTTGACGCCCGGCTCGGATATGGACTGGCACCACCACCATATCTTCCACCACCACCCCGTGCTGGAAAAGTTCTACTACCGCTCCAGGATCTGGGTCCATTCGGCCATTGACCCGGTGCAGCACGTCGCCATCATCAACCGGAACGGTCCGGTCCCGGCCCTGAACACCAGGACCGACGAGGAGTGGATCGAGGCCTTCCGCAACGAGCATCTGCCCCACTACTTCACCATCAACGGCCGCATGGGCGTCTACTCCGCCCACTCCCACGACATCTCGAACGTGTCGACCGTGGGACAGCCTGTGCTGGTGCGCATGATCAACTGCGGCCTGGTCACGCACTCCCCGCACTTCCACGCCAACCACGTCTTCGTGACGGCCGACAACAACGCCGTGGGCGGGTTCATCCACTACACCGACCAGCAGGAGAGCGGGCAGGTCTTCGACCCCGACAACGTGGCCTTCGTCGACACCCTCACCCTCGGGCCGGAGTCGCGCTACGATGTCGTCTTCCCCTTCACCAGGCCGCCGGACATCCCCAAGATCCTCGACGGAAACGGCATGCTCCTCCCCATAGCCGAGATAGCACGGGAGGAACTGGCTCTGGTGCTCGGCGGGGTGAAACAGGACCCCATGACCTACCCCATGCACTGCCACACGGAGATGGCCCAGACGGCCGCCGGCGGAAACTACCCGCAGGGCCAGGTGGTGCACTCGGAGTACTTCGGCGAGTTCGGCACCTTCTTCACGCCGCGCAGACGCGGCTCCATCGTGCCGATCATCCAGCCGCTGCTGCTTGACAGCTAGGGCCGGGACAGGCGCCGACAACTGAGAGTCGAAGACAACGAAGGACGCGGTAGAGCGGCACGCCACCGCCGAAAGCCCAAACGGAGCTCCTTCGAATCACAAAGAACTTGGGCAGGCAGGATACACGTATGGCAGACTATCAAGAATTCGGGGTGGACAGGCAGGGGTCCTTCATGCACGGCACGGAGGAGGAGCAGCGCGTCCACAACTTCAAGCACATTTGTCCGCCCACAAACGGCGCAAACAACTTGCCCATCGTCGACGACATGCTGGTGCGCTTCCCCGCGAGCCCGGTCATCAACGGCAACGTGGTGGAGTTCTACAGGGACGTCTACAGGGAAATCCAGGTCACGCTCCCGGCCAACGTGGCCACGCGCGTCAACCAGCGTCTCCAGGCGGAGGTCGGCGACAACCCCGGCAACCAGCTGGAGATGTGGGTCATCGGGGCCAACATCCCGGGCGTGGGGGACATCGAAACCTACCCGTCCCAGCCGATCCGCGTCCGCCAGGGACAGTATGTCCGGGCCACGGCCAACAACCACCACGGCTCGCACACCATCCACTGGCACGGCATCGAGCCCACGGCCATGAACGACGGCGTGGGCAAGCACTCCTTCGAGATCGCCCAGGGCGACGACTTCATCTACCAGTGGGTGCCGCATCAGGCCGGGACGTTCTTCTTCCACTGCCACAAGAACACGGTCCTGCACTTCGAGATGGGCATGTTCGCGCTGCTCATCGTCGACCCGGACGTCCCCGGCGCGCCCTTCGCCACGGGCGGACCGGGCTTGGTGGCCGGCAGGCTCGACGTCGACAACGGGTACGACCCGAACGGCACGAACTTCATCAACTACCACCAGGAAAAGATCTGGGTCGCCGACGACATGGACTCCCGCTGGCACTTCAACCATGCCGGCGCCAACGAGGGACATGGCCACAACATGCAGGACTGCGACGAGGACGCCCCCATGGCGGCGGAAACGTTCTACCAGTTCGATCCGGCCCGCATGAACCTCAACCTCTTCAAGCCCGACATCTTTGCGGTGACCGGGGTCTTCCTCGACTACGGCAACACCGGCCCCGCGGGTGGCGAAGTGGAATTCGGCAACCCCTTCCAGGGCAACATCGCCACCGGCAACGCGGGCAACCCGAACCTCGGCCTCGTTCAGATCAACGCCCTGGCCGGCCAGAAGATCCTCATCCGCTTCCTCAACGCCAGCTACTCCATCGTGGACCTTCGCCTGCCCGTGGACTGCTTCATCATCGCCATGGGAGGCATCCCGCTGGGCGCCACGGACAAGACCAAGTACTCCCGCCCCTACCGGCTGCCCAAGGGCTCGGCCCTGTCGTCCATCAGCGCGCGGCGCTTCGACATCATCCTCGACACGAACGACCTTGGCACTGGTGATCCGCTTTTCTTCGACCCCTCAAACCCCACGTTCCTCCACGCCACCCTGACCTACTACGACTGGATCAAGGGACGACCGGGAGGCAAGCGAGCCATCGTACGCATTCCCATCAATCTTCCTTAAGGAAAGCATTTTCTTTGGAGAGGAACCCGTCAACAAGGAGAAACAGACCATGATCAGCATCAAGAAAACCGTAGCCACCCTGGCGACCCTTCTGGTTCTCCTGGGTTCCGCTTCAGGCCTCATGGCTCAGAGTCAGACTTTGGGGCTTCCCGAAGTACCGCATGGCTATCCCGCCTACTTTCAGGACAGCGCCGGGCTCAAGCTCGAACTTTGCCTGGACAACGCCACCATGTGCTTTTTCGATCCCGTCACGGACCCGAACAATGCCTTCGCCAACCTCATCGGCTGGGAAGGCGAGGCGTTCTGGTTCCTGGCCGAAGCCACCGGAACGCTCCCGGGCCCAAGCGGAGACTCGGCTCTCCTGGTTCTTGGCATCGAAGCCACTTACGGTGGGAGTGAGGCCGTCGTCGACGGCGGGCAGATCTCTTTCGGCCGGTTGAGGATCCGAATCGATACGAATGACTCGGGACCTGGAGTGTACCGGATCCTGCACCCCTATGGGGAAGAGATTTTAAATGCGGATGTTGCCGACACACGTGCGATCAATTTCACGCGTGACGTTGGCGCCGTGAACGTCCTGGACCCGGCTGCCGCCTTCAACGGCACCCTCATGAGCGACGTCATGAACCCCGGCCGCGCCCTGCCCCTGAATGCGACCGCCTTCCTGACCTGGCCTGATTACGAGCAGAACGCGAGCCTGCAGGAGCAGTTCACCTACGCCAACGGCACCACGGTGACCAGGCAGTACATCGGCATGCCCGTACCGCATGTCGTGGAAGGGAGCCCCTACGGCGCCGACAGAAACCGCTTCATCGTCCAGAAGCAGAACGGCCAGAACTGGGACACCCTCCTCGATACCGATCTGTTCACGATCCACGGCCGGGTCTTCGTTGACAGGACCATCGTGGCGAAAACGACTTACGGAGACCAGCCTCCCGTGCAGATGCTCGCAGGACACGGACCCATCAACCGCGCCACTCCTTTCCTGGAGGGGAGCAATGCAACGATAACCGGTGCGCTCGTTCCCGATTACCCTGTGGGCTACCCAATGTGGTACGAGGACATGTCAGGTCTCAAGCTGACGATCACCTTCCCGCCCATGGGCATCTCCGAACCTGCGAACGCCACGATCCCCGAGCAGGTCGCCCTGGCGACCGGAGGGGAGACCTTCTACTGGTCGGCCTTGGCGCTCCAGAGGGATTTCATTGCCGGGTTCGACGCCTCCGTGGAATTCGCCATGGAGGGGACATTCGGCGGTGACGAGTCCCTGGTGGACGGCAACCAGATCGCCTTCGGGCGGACACGCATCCGCATCGACACCCCGTCCGTCGGCACCTACACCGTACAGCACCCATACGGGAACAACACCTTCGAAGTGACCAACGCGACGGAAGGCATAAACTACACCGCCGACGTCGGCGGCGGCGACCCATTCGACCCCGACGCCGCCTTTGTCGGTGCGCTGTACGGCACCATCGGTCCCGAATTCCTGACCTGGACCACGTTCAACCCGAACATCGCCCTGAACGACCCGCTTCTGGTCAGAACAGTGAACGGCACGAGGTTCAGCTACGTCGGCGACCCGGCCACCCCGCACCCAGTCAAGGGAGGGCGCTACAGAAACGACGTCCTGATCACCGGCCCCAACGGCATCAACTTCACCATCACCGACTTCACGGTGACCGGTCAGGTTTTCAATCCGCAGGGATTCGGCTTCCTGCCGTCGATCTACCTCCTGCTGAATGAATGATACGGCAACCCGTCCGGGCGTGGCTCTCCACGCCCGGACGGCCACAGCGAATGAACTTTGAAAGTACGGAGCATTTGCCTTCTGATCTGGGCCCTTCTCCCTCTGGGGGCAGCCGCACAGGAAATGCCGGAAGCCCCGCCGCAGAACGCGGCCAAGGTTGTCTGGCAGGAAAACGGCCGCAGGATGCAGGCCTGGACCACATTCGACGAGATGGCGGTCTTTCGGGGACGAATCCGTGACAAGGTGGACCCCGAGATTTTTCGGCAACAGATGCGGGGCACCGCCCCGAAGAGAGACATACTGACCATGACGCCCTTCGTATCCATGATCCGCACGCAGAAGCTCGACGCTTCCCGGTTCGCCTCCAGGCGCGGCATGGATACGCTTGTCCGGCGTACGCCGGGGGCTCCCCCGCGGCCCGTCAGCCCGGTCTTCTACACGACGGGGCGGCGCGATGCCGCAGCGGGCATGGCCCTGACGGGCGAGGTCGTGACCACCTTCGCGCAGCAGCCGACGCCTGCCCAGCTGGAAGACATCGAACGGCGGTTCAACGTGTCGCTGGCGCGGTCCGTCACCCCGCGATCCTTCATTTTCGAAGCAGAGACGCCCTGGCAGTCGCTTCACGCAGCCAACGAGCTGAACCGCTCCGGCCTGGTGGCCGAGGCCTCGCCGCACTGGCTCAAGCTCAAGGCCCGGCGCCTGACCAACGACCCCCTCTCCCCGCAGCAGTGGCACCTCTCGAACACGGGCCAGCTCGGCGGGACGCCCGGCGCGGACGGCAACATTGCGCCGGTCTGGGAAGGTTTCACGGGCAACGCGTCGCATGTCGTGGCCATTGTCGACGGCGCCGTTGAGATCGGCCACGAGGACCTGCAGGCCAATGTTCAGCCCGGACTGAGCTACGATTTCGTGGCCGACGAGGCAGACCCCGCCGACGCTTCCGACGACCCGCACGGCACGGCCTGCGCAGGCATCGCCGCCGCCAGGGGCTTCAACGGTCTCGGCGTCATCGGCGCGGCCCCCGAAACGGGCCTGGCCGGACGGCGCCTGCTGGGCGCGGAGACGGACTTCAACGAATTTCAGGCCTTCAGCCGCAACAGCACCGCCATCTCCGTCTACAGCAACAGCTGGGGGCCCGTGGACGACGGCATGCGCCTTGAAGGGCCCGGCCCCCTGGCCCTGGAGGCCATCCGCAACGCCACCGTCCACGGTCGCGACGGCAGGGGCAGCATTTTCGTCTGGGCCGGCGGCAACGGACGCCAGGATTTGGACAACAGCAATTACGACGGCTACGCCAACCTGCGCCAGGTCATCGCCGTGGCGGCCAGCACGGACAGGGGGGAACAGGCCCCCTATTCCGAGCCCGGCGCGAACATCCTGCTGAACGCGCCTTCGGACGGCGGGATCGCCGACATCACCACCACGGACCAGACGGGCCAGCCCGGGTACACGTTTTCCGAGTACACCAGCCTCTTCGGCGGGACCTCGGCGGCAGCGCCCCTGGTCTCGGGCGTGGCGGCCCTCATGCTCGAAGCCAACCCGCAGCTGTCCTGGCGCGACGTGCGCTGGATCCTGGCCGCAACGGCGCGGCAGAACGACCCGTCAAACGCGGACTGGACCGTCAACGGCGCCGGGATGCACGTCAACCACGCCTACGGCTTCGGGACCGTGGACGCCAAGGCGGCCGTGGACACGAGCGCAGGCTGGCCCGGTCTGGGCCCGGAACGGACCGTGATGGCCGAAACCCGGCCGGGCGCGCTCATCCCCGACAATTCAGGAACAGGCGCGTCGTCCACGCTGCGGATCGACGACGACCTCGTGGTCGAACACGTCGACATCTGGTTCAGCGCCGCCGACCATCCCCGCTGGGGCGACCTGGAGATCACGCTGACCTCCCCCGCAGGCACGGCCAGCGTCCTTTCGCAGCTGCACGCGTCCGGCGGGACGTACGCATACGACAACTGGCGTTTCGGCTCCGTTCGGCATCTGGGCGAGCGCTCCGCAGGGGCCTGGACCCTGACGGCGCGGGACAGGCGCAGTGGGCAGATCGGAACTTTCGAGCATTGGAAACTGGAGATTCACGGGCATGACGCCCCGGGCGGCCCCGGCCGCATCGACATAACCCCGGCCCTGATGCTGCTGCTTCAGGACTGAAGGCAGTCAACTTCTCACACAGGAAATGGTGCCCAATGGCTGGTCGGAAATTTTCAGCATCGCGACACAGAGAAACGTTCGCCAGGTTCTGCCTGTTCCTGACGATCCTGTGGACCCTGTCGCCACTGACCAGCTTCGCGCAAGTGGGAGCCGACCCCGAAACGCTGATCCCTCCGGCCCTCAACGCCACTGAAGCCCCCCTGCCCGACCTGACGGGCATCGTGGCCAACAACACCGCCGCGCTCATCCTCGGCAAGGCGCTCTTCTGGGACATGCAGCTCGGCAGCGACAGCCTGGCCTGCGCCAGCTGCCATTTCCACGCCGGGGCCGACAACCGCGCCAAGAATCAGCTGAGCCCGGGCCTGCTGCGGGTCAACAACCCCTCCAGGGCGGGCGAGCCCGACACGACATTCGGCAACGCCCAGGGCCAGACGCCCTCACGCAAGGTCGCGGCCCCCAACTATGAGCTGACCCCGTTCGACTTCCCCTTCCGCCGCTTCGCCGACATGGAAGACAGGAATTCGCCCCTGGTCTACGACACCAACGACGTGGCCTCCTCCCAGGGCTCCTTCGGCGGGTTCCTCCTGGAGACCGACCCGGACCCGTCGCGCTTCCCGGATTTCTGCGGCGGCAACGACACCACCTTCGAGGTGTCCGGCGTGCCCGTGCGCAAGGTCGAGCCGCGCAACACGCCCACGACCATCAACGCCGTCTTCAACCACCGCAATTTCTGGGACGGCCGCGCCAACAACATCTTCAACGGCGTGACGCCCTTCGGCGCGGCCACGCCCAACGCGCGCGTCGTGGTCTTCAACGCCACCAGCGAGCTCGACCTCGAAGCCATGGCCCTGGACAACGCGAGCCTGGCCTCCCAGGCCGTGGGGCCGCCCCTGAGCGTCTTCGAGATGGCCTGCTCGGGCCGCACCTTCAAGGACCTTGGCCGCGGCATGCTCGACCTGATCCCGCTCGGCAAGCAGAACATCGACGCGAACGACAGCGTGCTCGGCGCCGCGAGCGGCCTGCGCAACGCCAACGGCACAGGGCTGGACACGACGTACAGGGAGCTCATCCGGACGGCCTTCGACCAGCGCTACTGGGGCGGGGACGGCGCGGGCACATTCACCGTGACGGACGACGCGGAACCGATCATCATCCCCGGCAACGGCGTCGGCTACACGCAGATGGAGCACAACTTCCCGATGTTCTTCGGCATCGCCATCATGCTCTACGAGGCCACCCTGGTTTCCGACCAGGCGCCCTACGACGCGTTCGTCAGAGCCAACCCCGAACTGCAGAACGCCACCGTCGAGGAAGTCGAGAATGAAAACGAAGGCCAGCCCCTGGCCAACGCCACGGTCAACTTCGTCCCCGGTTTCGGCCGGCGCGAACTTCTCGGCCTGGACGTCTTCATGAACAAGGGCCAGTGCATCGCCTGCCACAACGGGCCCGAATTCACGAGCGCATCCGTCCGCCAGCGCGGCGGCCCCAACGGGGAGCTGATCGAGCTGATGGGGGCTGAAGGCAACCTCCCCTATGACGGCGGGTTCTACAACATCGGCGTCAGGCCTTCCTCCGAAGACCTCGGTATCGGCGGGAACAACCCGGCCGGGCCCTTGTCCATCACGCGTCAGATTCAGGAGGAACAGGACCCGAACAATCCATTCGTGCAGTTGGGCCTCATCCTCCCGACAACGCGCATCGTGGTCGACGGAGCCTTCAAGACCCCGACCCTGCGCAACGTGGAGCTGACCGGCCCCTATCTGCACAACGGCGGGCTCTCGACCCTGAAGCAGGTCGTGGAGTTCTACGACCGCGGCAGCGACAGCAGGAACGTCACCGGCATCGACAGCTGCGACCCCTTCGGAGGCGCGGACGAATCCGGCTTCGGCAACGCAACGGCCAACGGCGCCCAGTGCTCCAACCTCCACCCGGCCATCGTCCCCCTGGCCCTGACCGAAGCGGAGATCGACGCCCTGATCGCCTTCATGATCGCCCTGACCGACCCCAGGGTCAAAAACGAATCTGCCCCCTTCGACCACCCGGACCTTCCGATCCAGAACGGGCACCTAGGGAACCAGCTGAACGTGACCACGGTGAATGTGTCCTCGGACGATGGGCAGACGACGGATGTGAGGGCCAAGGACAGCTACTTCATACTCCCGGCTGTTGGAGCCGCCGGCCGAGCAGCCCAGAACCTCGCCCCTCTGGACACCTTCCTGAGTTTGAATCCGTTCAGCTTGGGGTTGCCGGTGGTGATTGTGCCGAGTATCGCCCCGCTATTGCTAGATTAGTTTTATCTTGCGAAAATTATTGCATTTATTTTTACGACCAAGCCTTGCGGACAAATTTTAAATGTTTAAATCTATATATATGTTTCCTTTCTATCTAAATGAGTATTCTTAACCACATTCATAATGTTCAACATCATGATTAATAATCAGTTAAAAATCATCCTATTCGTAATTATGACCATTTTATACCACTCAGAGTCCTATTCAGAAGGCAACACTGTCGATAAAAGAACACTATATTATAGCAATAGGCCAGTAAAAGATATTTTATTCGACATCTCATCAAATTTTAACTATAAACTCGACTACAAGGGCCCCAATAGATCACCAAAAATATCAGTACAAGTAGATGCGTCTAATGTTAGTGACAGCGTGAAGAGTGTATTACGAGAAGCTAAATACAAGAATACAAACTTTTCTATCGATGATATCAATAAAAAAATTGCTGTGAGAATTTTGGACTTCAATACAATAAATGAATCACGCGAAGGATCCACAGCAAAGGCAATTAGCTTATCCGAAGAAAATCAGCCACTTACCAGGGAGCAAATTTATGATTTGAAGGAACAAACAGAAAAAGAGGAGGCAAAGCAACATGAAATGTCTAAACCACTATCTTTTGAACAAATATTGACTCTTGAAAATAATAATTTAATTTTATCAAATATCAATATTGACCCTATCCCTCTGAATAGTACTCAATTAGAAGCCCTTAACCAAGAAAAGCATCACACTGAAATAGATGCAATACCATTGACAAAAAAACAAATTAAATTATTAACAGAACAGTCTTCAAGCATAAATGACCCTCAATTTTAACATTAACAAGACATGATGAATCACATATATGATAAATACATTATACTGACAATTTATTAGCTTAAACTCCATTCATAAAATATATACGACAAATACACTATTATATATATACCCCATTAACTTGTAATCTTTATGACTACAAAACTTTAATTAGGAGAAGAAAAATGAAAGCGAAAATCACGGTTTTAATGAGCACAATCGCTGTAGCATTTATGTTCCTGTGCATAACACCTCAAATGGCTATGGCACAAACTGTCGAAACTAACGCAACAATTAATTCTATCGCCCAAGGCCCTTCAAACGTCATAATCAACGCAACGACAACAACAATCGGAACTGTTAATTTCTTTATTCCTAACGGAGATCCTTTTAAAAAGGAATTTTTAGCGATCGCCTTGACAGGAATATCTACAGGCAAGAACGTTACTGTCCTGTTTAATGCTGGAAACTTAGTCATTTACAGACTTGCAGTTACAAATTAGCATTCCCAATAAAAATTAAGAAGCCCGTTAAGTGACTCGTGTTTCTTAACGGACTTCTTAATTTTATCACATCATTTAGTCTACACTTAGCTGCAGAATCATAACAATGCTTTCGACAAAATACATTATTACAGTGACTGCATTATACACTACTAATTAATCACTCAAATATACAAGTTAACGTATATACCCCTCCCCCTCCAAAAACAGCAAAATCACCTGCGCCGCCTCAGCAGGTGTCATCTCGGTGCTGTCTATGGTCACCTCTGGATTCACCGGCGGAATATACGGATCATCAATACCCGTGACCCCCTTTACCAGCCCAGCCCTGGCCTTGGCGTAAAGCCCCTTCCTGTCCCGCTGCTCGCACACCTCCAGCGGCGTGTTCATGAAGACTTCAACGAACCCCCCGAACTGGCTGATGAGTTTTCTGTTGTGCTCCCGCGCCTCCGGATAGGGAGCGATGGGGGCGCAGATGGCGATGCCGCCGTTTTTGGTGATCTCGCTGGCCACGAAGCCGATGCGGCGGACGTTGAGTTCGCGGTGCTCCTTGGAGAAGGTCAGCTCGGAGGACAGGTTGCGGCGCACAATGTCGCCGTCGAGGAGGGTCACGGGGCGATCGCGCATCTCCAGGAATCGCGCCAGCAGGACCTTGGCCACCGTGGACTTGCCCGCGCCCGACAGGCCGGTCAGAAAGACGGTGAAACCCTGTTTGCTGCGCGGGGGATGAGCCCGCCGAAGTTCCTCCACCACATCGGGGAAGGAGAACCAGGCGGGGATGTCTATGCCGTGTTCCAGCCTGTTGCGCAGTTCCTGCGACGTGATGGCGAGCACGTTCATGCCCTCCGTCACCTCGTCTGCGGGTAGATACTGCGCGCGCTCCTCGACATAAACCATTTCGCGCATGGGGATCATGGCGATGCCAGTCTCGCTCTCATGGGCGCGCACCAGGTCCTGTGCCGCGCCTTTCGGGTAGAATGCCGTACCGATTCCAGCGAATGGGTCGGCCTGATCCTGGGCCACCACGAAATGGGTGCAGCCGTAATTGCGGCGGACCATGGCCTGCAGCAGGGCTTCCCGGGGGCCTGCCTTGCGCTGGTACAGGGGCAGCAGGCCCAGGCTGATCATGTTGCGTGGGAACTGGCGGACAAAGGCCTGGTAGGATCGAATGAGCGTGTACTGGTCCAGGTCGCCATGGTACTGCACCCCTACGGCCGGGTGCAGCAGGATGGTCGCGCCAGCCTCCCGCGCGGCATTGGAGATCATCTCCTTGTGGGCGCAATGCAGGTGCTGCTCGCTCTGAAAGCCGATGACCTTGCGCCATCCGTTTTGCGAAAACCGGCGATGCATTTCTGACGGGGACAGCCGGAGGTCCTGAAAGTCAAAGTGCAGGGGGAGCGACAGTCCCTCCAGGCTCCCGCCGACATAGTACCGGCCGGAGTTGGACAGGATATAGCTCACGGAAGGATGCGCCGCCGGGTCGGCGGTTCCGTAGACCGCTTCCGCCTCTCGCTCGAAGTCCGGAAGCCAGACATCGGCCACATTGAGGACGGCCAGCAGGAAACCTTCCTGATCGCGCAACGCCAGCTTGTCTCCTGCCCGAAGCGTCTTGCCCGTCTCCGGGGCGACATCCAGGCAGACCGGCAAGGGCCAGAGTTCCCCTGACGCAAGCCGCATGCACGACAGGACGCTTTCATAATCGGCCCGGTTCATGAAGCCGCTCAAGGGGAAGAACGCCCGGTTCAACAGCAGTTCGAGATCGCAGAGCTGACGGGCCTTCAGGTTGACCGAAGGAAGAGCGATGGCCTCTGCGCGCAGGGCCTCGGCACGCTGGAAATGGACAAGAAGTGATTCGCTGTACATTGTCTGCCTCAAGAAAAAATCGTGCTCTTTGAGCCCCGTCAGGACTTTCGCTGCTTGTTGAAAAACCAATCGGCTCACAAAATCCCATGCATTTCATGTTCAAGCCAGACAGCACCAAACCATCCATCAGAGGCGCGTCGAGCGATGAAATCCTCAATGAACTCTTGAGGCCGTTCAAAAACCGTTCTGGCAAGGCGAGAAGTGATTTTGGAGGGTGAAGTGTAGCCGACTACATGAACCCTTCAAAATCACTGAACAACGCAGTCCAGAACGGATTTTTCAACGGCCGCTCAACGCCTTTCGACAATAAAGAACGGGTTGAGCAGGTCCGCCTTGTTGTAGGTCAACGGCTCCCCCGTGTCGACCCTGACCACGACGCATCCCGCGCATGCCGCCACGGCATGACCCGCAGCAGTGTCCCATTCCATGGTCGGGCCGAGTCGTGGGTACACGTCCGCCGCACCTTCGGCCACGAGGCAGATTTTGAGCGAACTGCCGATGGACCGCACCGTGACGCGTTCATGCTCCTTTTCCCGGGCAGCCACAAACGCGGCGAATTCCGGAGTCTGATGGGAACGGGAACCGACAATGGTGTATGCTCCGGCCTCCGGTTTCGCGCAGGGCAGTGCGACCGCGGCGGCGACGGTCTCGCCCATCCCACGCAAATCGTGTGACGAAGCCTTTTCGAGTCTGAACGCACCCTTTCCATGGGAGGCGAAATAGAGCGTGTCGAGAACCGGCGCGTACACCACCCCGAGCACAGGGCGCCCGTCTTCGATCAGCGCGATGTTGACGGTGAATTCGCCGTTGCGCTTGATGAATTCCTTGGTGCCGTCCAGGGGGTCTACGAGCCAGAAGACAGGCCAGGCGCCGCGCTCGGCATACGGGATGTCCCTCCCTTCTTCGCTCAGCATGGGATGACCTGTGGCGGCAAGATGCTCGGAAATGCGCACATGCGCGGCCCTGTCGGCCAGGGTGAGCGGGGATTTGTCGGGTTTGGTCTCGATGCCGAAATCCGCGGATGCATAGATGTCGAGAATGACTTGCCCCGCCGCCATGGCGGCGCGGATGGCTGTCAGCAGGTCGTCGTGACGCATGATGGGCGGTCCTCGATGTTGTTGTTCGACGGGTGATGGCTGCTCGATGACAGGCTGCCTGAACCGGGCAGGCCGGCATGGTCGAGCCACGTCATCGCCAACCGTCCCGCACCGATTTCGCGCTGCGCCGCAGCGCCCGCTCCGCAGCCGCCCCACAGCACATACTCCACATCCCCGCAAGGCTTGCCCAGCGCCGAATAAACCTTCGGCATGATGGGCACGTGGTCGCCGAACCAGCACAGCTCCAGCGGGCGGCCGCAGGCGTTCGCCCCGGCGGCGAGCTTGCCGATCATGGCGTCGGCGTTGCGGAGATGGCGCAGGTACACCGTCAGATCTTCGAAACCCTCGGGCGGAGCGGAGGTGTACAGCGGCCGTTCATCCTCCGGGCCGACCTTTTCCAGGTGCAGCGGGCCATGATTCTCCATGGTGATGGCGAACACGAATGTCGGCGTCGATGCGGATTGCAGCGTCTCTAGAATCACATCCGCAACGGCCGTGTCGCCGATGTACGGGCCGAAGCGTTGGGCATGCGCGAACCTTTCGATCCCCCAGAAGTCATCGAAGCCCAGGCGCGGCATGACCTTGTCGCGCAGGTAGAAGCTCCTGGAATACGGGTGGATGCAGACGGTGCGGTAGCCGAGCCCGCGCAGGAACGCGGCCAGCGTCGCGACCTTCCATCCCCGCGCCACGGCCCTGTAGGGGTTGAAACGGTGCGCCCCCAGCACTGCGTTGTCCACGCAGGACAGAAAGGAGAACTCCGTGCGGATGGTGTTGGCCCCCCAGGCCGGGACGCGCAAGGTGCCCCAGGCCCGGGATTGCGCCTTGAGCTTGTCGTATTCGGCCAGCACCTCGGGCCGGATGCCCGGATAGAGCTTGCGGGGGTCGAAAAAGGACTCGCTCTGCACCGCCACCATGTGGGGCAAGGCCCTCTGCGGGCCGCGTGACAAGCGGAAGGGCGGCGACGCAAGGCCTTCGAAGGGCGAGGCCACGGCCGGGAGCGTGCGGCCGGACATCCCGTAACGCCAGAGGCAGGCTACGAAACCATGGGCGCGCAGGTCCTGCCGGGGGTCGAAGCTCATGGACAGCGGGCGTCTGTCGGCCGCCCGGATGCAGGCCAGGCCCAGTGCCGCCACGGCACCGCCGCCCAGGAGGGAGGCGCGCCAGTCAAAGCGCAGGAAGGAGCCGGCCTCGGTGACGGCGAAATACAGCAGCGCCAGGCCGCCGGCCACGGAGACCAGAAAATTCCCCCACCCGAAAAAAGGGATGTAGAGCCGCGGGTAGCGGATCATGTCCGTGAAGTACTCGTAGTCCTGAAAGACGAAGGGCTCGTCGAGGGACGCGGCCTTGGCGTTGCCGACCAGCACGAGGATGAGGGACAGCACCGTCAGGAAGCCTGCCGCCAGCCAGGGGTTGCCCAGCAGAGCCGTCAAGACCCCGCTGACGACGCACAGCGCTCCGGCGTGCAGCGCCCAGGCTCTCCATGGGCGCAGGAACATGGGCCTGGGCCTGAGCGCGAGCTCCAGGACCGCCGCCGCGGCCACGGCCAGGGCCGCTGACGCCAGCGGGGCGAACACGGCCTCAGCGCGCATAGCCCAGCCAGCGCACGATGCGGGTCGACAGGGCCGCGGGCAGCACCGCCAGCCACCATGTCCCCCAATTCAGGGGGAAGGGGAAGCTGATGCGCGCCCGGTCGCGCTCCAGGCCCCGGCGGATGAACCGCGCCGCCCGGTCGGGCGTCCAGAGAAAAGGTTTGGGGCCGGGCATGCGGTCGCACATGGCCGATCTGACATAGCCGGGCATGACCACGTTGACCCGGATGCCCCTTGGGCCCAGCCACCCGCGCAGCGCCTCGCCATAGGCCTTCAGGGCCGCCTTGCTGGCGCTGTAGGACGGCGTGAGGGGCAGGCCGAAGTACCCGGCCAGGGAGCTGAAGATGGCGATCTGCCCTGAACCGCGCGCAAGCAGGCCCGGCAGCAGGGCGTCGATGACGGTCATGGCGCCCTTCACGTTCACGTCGAGCAGGGCCTCGGCCTCGTCCCAGGGCTCGGGCTCGCCCGCAGGGCCGACGTTGGCGTTCATGCCTGCCGCCAGAATCGCCACATCCGGCATCCCCGACGCGCAGACCGTCTGCACCCAGAGCCGCAGGCCGGCCGTGTCGCGCATGTCGCAGGCGTAGGCGGACACCTCCGCCCCGGCGGCCCGGCAGGAAGCGGACAGGGTTTCCAGGAGAGCGGAGTTCCTGCCCTGCAGAAAAAGAGTCGCGCCCTCGGCGGCGTAAAGTCCGGCCAGGGCGGACCCGATGGCCCCCGTTGCGCCCGTGATGAGGATGCGCCGCCCCTTCGCGTCATTTCGAGCCACGTTCCCTCCCGTCACGCATGCCCCACACCAGGATCATCCCGAAGCCCAGACAGGCCGTGACGCTGATGGGCAGCAGCACGACATTCCCTGTCGCCACGCCTGCGACCGTCGTCAGCACGGCGTAGGCGAGGGAAAAAACCTCGCCCCGCTGCAGCCAGGCGTCGATCCTGGGCCGCTGCGCGCAGACCTCGTCCCCGCCCTTGGGCGTGCGGTTGAATTCCTCGAACACGCCCCGGGCGGCGCGTATCCCACCCACGAAATAGTACAGGGCCATGGGCAGGAAAAGGCTGACGTAGGCGTAGACATGGGGAAGCATCCGCACGGCTCCCCTGCCCCCCGCGAAATCGTCCCACATGGGCGACCCGGCGAGATTGGCGAAGCCCCAGACGGCCACGAGCGCAAAGAAGGCCAGGGCCGCGAGCACGAAGCCCGCGCCCTCGAACTGCACGAAGAGCGTCAGGGGCAGGCTCAGCAGGAACAGGCAATAGATGGACGCCAGCAGCAGCGACGAGAACATCATGGACACGGCGTGCAGGCGCTTCATCAGCGGCATCTTCGTGCGCAGCATCCGGCCGACGTGGCGGAAGGCGCTGTGGATGAGCCCGCGCCCCCAGCGTTCGCGCTGCACCCTGAAGGCGCTGACCGTCTCCGGCAGGATGGACATGGACACCACGTCCTTCAGATAGGCGTACTTCCAGTTCCCGAGCTGGGCCTTGTAGCCGATGTCGACGTCCTCGGTGGCCGTGGCCGCCTTCCAGCCGCCCATGGCCTCCATGCATGCCCGCCGCCAGACGCAGGAACTGCCGCTTAAGGAAGCCATGTTGCCCTCCTCGCTCAGGCCCACGGTGACGAACTGCTGGTGCCCCATCTCCATGGCCTGGAACTGCGTCAGGAAGGAGGCGTTCCTGTTCTCGTAGTCGATGCCGGTCTGCAGGAAGCCCAGGCGCGGGTCCCGGAAACAGGGGATGGTCTTCAGCAGAAAGTCCCGCGGCGGCACGAAGTCCGCGTCGAAAATGGCCAGAAACTCGGCGTCGATCTGGCCCACGCCGTAGCTCAGGTTCCCGGCCTTGGAGCAGCGCCGGGACCGGCGCCTGAGGTAGCGGATGTTCACGCCCCCGGCGGCACGCTCCTCCACCAGCGACCTGGCCAGGTCGCTGGTGACGTCCGTCGAGTCGTCCAGAACGGCTATTTCCAGCTGTTCACGAGGATATTCCAAAGCGCACACGGCATCGACCAGGCGCCTGATGACCCCGGATTCGTTGCAGACCGGCAGGAGGACGGCCACCCGCGGGTACTGGCCCTGCTCCCCTTCGGGCCGCAGCGGGATCTCCGACAGCCTGCGCCCCTCGACCTTGCCGGACACCCTGACCATGCGCAATTCCAGCAGCACGTAGACCGCAAAGCAGGCGATCACGGCGTAGAACACGCACTCCATGACCAGGGCGAAAAGCTGCGCCATGCCCTCAGACCCCGGCCACGCGACAGATCTCCCTGATCCGGTGGGACCAGGTGTGGGCGGACCGCACGTAACGCGCCCCTTCGGCCGCGCGCTCCAGATCGTCCCTGTCCGGGCCGTGGCGCAGGCGCGCGAAGGCCTCCTCGGCCTCCTCCGCAGTGGCGACTACGCGGCAGTACGGGGCGAAATGCTTCGCCACGCACGCGCTGGGGTTGGTCATGGCGATGCCGCCGCAGGCCAGGATTTCGAGCAGGCGGCGGGAGCACATGGTCGCGGAGTCCGTGACGGAGTTCACGTTGATGGACAGGGCGTGGGCCTTGTACAGGCGGGCCGTCTCCCAGTGCGCCACCCGGGGATGAACCCGGAGCGCGTCCGTCTCGGGGAAGCGGAACTCGAAACGCTTGGAGAACCGGTCGTGGTTGCGGTCGAAGACGTCGATCCTGGCCCCCGCCCCCTTCGCCGCCCGGAAAAGCATGTCCAGATAGAGACGCCTTTGATTCAGGATCTTGCGGTAGTAGCTGCCCGTGAAGCAGGCGGACCTGGTCGAGAAGTTGAAGCCGTCGAAGGAGTGGAAGGCGGGTTGGTAGGGGATCATCAGGGTGTCGACCGTGGTTCCCGCAGGGACGACGGCCCGATAGCACGGGACGCAGTTTTCGTCCGTGGTGAAGACATGGTCGAAAGCCTTGGCGATATCGATGAAGTGGTCGAAGAACGCCCCGTCGTCCTTGTTCCAGAACACCGTGGGGATGCCCATGGCGCGGGCGCATTCCAGGACGCGAAAGATGGCCGTGGGCCTGGTGCAGCGCAGCCAGAACGGCTGCTTGGCCAGCTCGTAGCGCCAGCGGCCGCACCAGCCGTGAAAGGCCGACTCCACGAGAAGGATGTCGGGCCGCCAGGAATGGAGCACCTCGCGGAAGTTCTTGGGCGTGACGTTTCTGACCCGGCATTCGAAGGTCAGGCAGGCCTCGGTCAGGTGGTCCGCGATGAGCGCCACCTTCAGCCCGGCGAATTCCCCCTTCCGCTCGGTCACGACCGGGGCCTGGGGGTACCTGTAGAAGGTCGTGCTGAACTTGCGGACAAGGAGGCCGATCATGCGCGCTCCCCGCCCTGGTTGTGGGGCTGAGCCACGTTCCGCACGAACCTGTCCCACGTCCTGTGCGCCAGCACATGCTCGCGCGCCCTGGCCCCCAGAGCGGCCAGCCGGTCGGGCTCCCGCAGCGCCTCTTCGATCACCACTGCCAGATCCGCAGCGTCGCCGGCCCGAAAGAACCAACCGGCGGGGTCGACCCCGAGTTCATCGCGGAAAACGGGCAGGTCCGGCACGACGACGGGCTTGGCCATGGCCAGGGCCTCCACCAGCTTGATGGGCGGCACGATCTCGCAGACCTTGAAGGGCTTGCGGGGGATGCAGACCAGGGAGCAGCTTTCCAGGATTTCAAGGGCTCTGGAAGGGTGCACCCTGCCGAAAAACTCGACACGGCCGCTCTGCCCCAACTGTGCGGCCTTCTCCTCCAGGCCGCCTTTGGCCTCGCCGTCGCCGACGACCCTGACCCGGACCTCCACGCCTCGCCCCGCCAGCATCGCAACGGCCTCGATCAGGGTATCGAGGCCCTCGTAGGGCATGATGGACCCGGCGTACCCGATGGTGCCCGGCTCGGCCTTGGCTGGGTCGGGCGGCAGTATCACCGCCGGGTCGACGCAGTTGGGCAGCAGCCCCATGCGCTCGGGCAGCACGCCCCAATTTTCCTGCGCATACCGGCCAAGCTCGCGGGAAATCACGAAAAGCCTGTCCGCGTGCTTCGCCACCAGCCCTTCGAGCTCCAGCCCCAGCTTGTAACGCGCGCTGTTCTCGAACCACGCCATGCGCGAGGCGCGCGTCAGTTCCCACAGGCCGCGCATTTCGTAGTGGAACGGGATGCCCAGCTTCCGGGCCGCCAGCAGGGCCGGCAAGGCGTTGGTGTGGTTGGAGGCGGCGTGGATGGCGGCAACGCGATGTTTCCTGGCCGCATCGGCGATGACTTTCGATGCCTGGACGGCAAACTGCAACACGTGACGGTTGTTGGCGGGCCGTTGCGCATGGGCGTAGGCAATCCCGTCGACAATGATCTGATCCCCCCCCGCCTGCGCAACCCTGTCCGACCTGTCCCAGGGATAGCCCGGGCGAGTCAGCACATGCACGGCCGCGCCAGTATCTCGCAGGGCGCGGATAACGGCGTGCGTGCGTGTTGTGTAGCCGCTGACATGGTACGGGAGGCAACTGGCCGGAACGTACAGCAGGCTGCTCGGAACTGGATCGTACGCAGTGTTTTCGGACCGCGAAAAATGCCCGAGCAGCTTCTCCACACCCCACACTGTCACAAACCTGTCCAGCTCAAAAATAAGTTCACTAATCGCGCTTATCATCATATTTTAAAAAAAATTATACATTATTTAAAGCACAATTTTCACTTTAGCGACTTTGCATTATCAATATCAACAGTATGTGTTGTCTTGATCTTGCCACTTCGAAGAAGTTTTAAAAAATCATCAGTCGTGATGATGTCATAATCCTTCGACAAAATGCGCATCAACTTTCGGAAATCCTCGCATCGTCTGTCATCTCGATATGATCCACAACCATTTTCATCCCAGTACAAGAGAGACCAGGAGTGCAGCAAAACAACCAGCACCTGAAGGGATCGGCCCAAGGTATATGGCCACAAGACGCGCCAAGGCGGGTCTGCATAATTTTGCGACGAAGGGAAGGCGAGTCGCCCCCACCAGACATCGCGACCAAAGGTCGGAAATTTTCTCTCCGTTATGGGGACTTCGACAACACCATTGGACCAGAGAAACGGATGCGAGGCGGGCTCGGCATACGGGCAGACACCATCGACGTAGGCTCGCATGGAATTGTTGAAGGAAAGCGGAATGCCCAGTTCAGCTTGCGCCCTGAGCGTCCCGCTGCTCCACCGAAACGAACCGGCCCGAAATGCCCTTGTCGGCTTCCCGGTCACCCCCGCAAGATAGTCACTGAAATAGCGGATCGTGAAATATGCCCGTTTATCGTCGTATTGGTTCAGCAGCCGAGGCCGTGGGTTGAACCCATGATCGATCCAGAAGGAATCCGGCAAAAATTCGGAGTGCGTGTGCAGCTGCACGTCATGTCCCATGCTGTCGAGCCAGCGTGTCGCCTCCGCAAATTCATGGCCATGGATATAAACCCCGCACGCATCGACGAAATAGACCAGTTTGGAGTTCATTTCATCCGCAATGGAGCACATTTCGCGAATGCCCGCAGTGCCCCTTTCATGTTCGCCCCAAATCAACCGTTTGACATGATCCCGGCATGCACGTTTGGGCTGGGCCTCCGTGTCCACAGTCACCAACGCGTATCGAGTACTCTTCACCTTGGAAATGCTCCGTATTTGACCGACACGTCACCCTCAGCGGGGCGATCGAATCGGAGTTCGTGCGTCGTTCGTTCATCCCGCCAGCGAAACCGGCCCCTGCGTCCCGAGACTTCAACCCCTGACCATTCACGATCCGGCTGAAGCTGACCGGAAAAGGCAAACACGGTTGCAAAAGCCCCGGTGCTCGAATCGCGCAGTTCATGACAAAAAGCGTGACTGGGCACAATGTGCCGTTCCCTGGGAGACCACCACCCCTGCACCGTCGGCTCCTCCTCCCCCAGGTACGGACGAGAGGGGACCGGGCCGGAAATCAGGGAAGAAATTCGCAACACGTCTCGCCCGCCGGGCATGGCAACCTGATATTGCCCCTGCTCCGCAACCAGAGGCAATCCATGGCCAAGATGGAACCATTGCCTGACAGCATGCTGCTCGTCGCTCTCGTCGCAAAACCAATCAACAACGACAACCCATTGGCGGGGCTTGAAAAAAATCATGCGGTCATGCCGGACTGAGCCGAAGTGCCTGCACCCCGCTTCAACAAAATACAGACCGGCCTCGTCAGCCCCCCATCGGCGCAGGGCGCTTCCGTAGGGCGCCGCCCCCTTCCTGGGGAAATTGCGCCCGTCGAACTCGAGGGTATTGTGCGCGCGTGTCGACTCGCAATACACCCGCCACGGATCGGAATACCAATGGCCGTCACGCCACAGGTCCGAATCCTGCTCAGTCTTGCCGATGTACCCGTAACGGCCCGCGTCCACCAGGATGTTGCAGCCGCGCTCGAACCAGACAAAGCTCAGGTCGTCGGCATGCTTATGGGTACGGGAGTGAAATGCGGCGTTGAGCGCCAGGTAGCTGTGGGACATCAACTGGTGCGGATCATCACCCGGCGCCCTCACGACCCAATATCCGCCATCCTGAAATACCCGCATAATACCAGGTGACGGAGTACCGACCTTGCCGCCGCTGGCCCAAAAACGCATCTGAGGGGTCAGCCAAACCCTTTCGGCCTCTTCAGGTTTGCAGGCGAAAGATCGATCGTCCGTGTCGCCGAAATTAACGATGTGCTGGTTCGGCAACACGAACCAGGACAATGCCTCCTCGATTTTTTGGAAATACCCGTTTGGCTCAAGGTGCTCCAGCAGTCCTGCCTGAAGGAGCGCCTGCAGCGAAGTGTACACGTGGTAGTGATAGTCTGGAGAATGTTCCCTGTGCACACCGTCCTGCGCAAACTGCTGCTCCACCATGCCCTTCAGACGCTCCCGCCCCTGCCCCAATGCTTGAGCCATGGTCGGCGAGGCGGCGGCGAACCGTCGCCCCATGGCAATCTGACCAGCCACTTGATAAAAACCGTGGTTGCTGTGGAAGGCGATATTGGCATCATCGGCCAAGTATGCGGCATGCTGCTCCAAAGCCCCCCAGAGCTTTCGACGAGAATCTGCGTTCAAAATGCCGTTTCTCTCTGCGGCATCGAACAAATAAGCCAGGCGGTAGGCCCGCAAGCCGACAGACATGTCATACCAGGCAAATGGGGAAATGCCGGCCGTCGCGGGATCGGAATGCTGGTCAATCCAACTCAAGACGACAGGCAGGCAAAAATCCAGATACTTTTGATTCAGAGATGAGGAATGGGCCCTTAACAACGGGTCGATCATGGCCCAGCACTGAAGTCGGTAATTGTATGTCCTCTGATCATGACTCTTCAGGAGCCAAGGGATCTCCCCTCGCAAATCGAGCGTTTCATCACGCCGTATGGGCCAACCGTGGGCGAGGATCCTGTCCGCTCGCGCAGTGTCGGCAGAGGCATGAACGCTATCAACCAACCTTTCGAAAGGGATCATCTCACACGCTGCATCAATCGTCGGGACCCCTCCACCTTTCGTCTCGATCCCGAGCACATTCTCAAACTCTCTCCGACTTGCCAGCCCCGCCGACAAGGGCACGGCCAGCGCGTCACGATATCGCCAGGCAAGGTAACGCCGCTTCCTGTCACGATACGACGGACCGCTTCCGTTCAGTTCGGGCAGATATTCGACCAGCCACCCCAACCGGGAATAAAAGGCAAAGTCGGCCACATCGGTCACGAGAACCGGCAAGAATTCCGAATGATCACCCAGCAGGCTCTTCATCCCCTCGCACGCGTCGCGCACAAACCGACGGTCATGCCCCTCTGACCAGATCAGCAAGGGCGTCGCCTGCGGGGGATTCTGCGCATGCTTCAGGCCTGCATGCCACGACTGTTTCAGATACCGGGACCGGCTCAGGCCAAGCACTCGGAGGGCGCGCCCCACATTGTGCGATAGGCGGAGATGCCAGACCGGCGAAGGCTTTTGCGGCAGCAGTTCGTAACGCACCAGCAGGGCCCACTCCGGGTCATCGGCCCATCCCTTCAGCCGGGCGCGCAGCGCCTCGGTTTCCTGCACAAGCGTCACCGCTTTCTCCGGCGGCCGGCCACGGCAAGTATTTCGTCCGCAGCCAGGGCCGCGCCGTTCATGGCGATTGAGGGCGCCTGGGGGTTTGTGCCAGCAACCACTTCAAGCAACTGCCCCACCGCCCTCTCGCGCTCCTCAGCAGTTTCACATGCAGAGACCACCGCAGGGGCGTTGTCGGCAACCAACCGGGCCCGCCGGTGCTGATCGTCCACGAGCAGGGCGTTGGGCACCAGCAGGCTCGGCACCTGGGCCTGCACCACCTCGCAGCAGGTGTTGTAGCCGGCCGCGCCGACGAAGGCGTCAAAGGCCCGCAGATAGCGGACCAGCGGATAGGTCGAAATGGCCTTCACCCCTTCCGGCAACTCCGCATCGCGCACGGAGATCGGCGCACGAGCCCAGACCGCCTCAAACCCGGCCACAGCGAACCGCCGGATGAGATCATGGCCGATCCCGCTGACATCCTTGAGATTTCCCGGCCCGAGGGAAAACAGCGCATAGCGGCCATCAGCCTGCAGCCCAAGGGCCTCGCGGGCGGCACTGCGCCCCATCAGATCGTTGTCCTCAAGCACCGTGACCGGCGGGACGACGATTTTCTTCCCTCTCGCCGGCAATGTCTCTTCATGAAAAGAAGCACCCAATTCCCCGGGCACGATTATCAGGTCAAAAAGAGCCTCATCTACCGGCACCTGCTTGACCTCTGGTTTCAGCAGCCCCCGGTTGGACCAGACCATGGCAGGCTTCCCGTACGCCCCGCATGCGGCCATGAACCCCTGAAAAGGCCAGGTGCCGTCAAAAACCACCACATCGGGCCGCACGCGTTCGAGCATCAACCCGAAACGCACGGCAAGTTCCTGGTTCCAATCGTAGGAGTTATTGCAGGACCAATAGTGGGAAACGTAATAATCGGCCTCAAAACCCATTTCCTCGATCATTTCGACGGCGGAAGCCAGAGAGAAAAAAGAGGCGAGAGCCCTGCCGCTCAACTGCCGGGCATAGGCCAGACAGCGGTTCATATGGCCCATACCGGAGCCGTTGACGTTGACAAATAGTATGCGAGCCATCGCTATATTCGGATCGCTTCGAAAAACATCGAAAAATGAACAGGAGGACGCCAAAAGATTTAAAGAACTCATGTATTGTGTGCAGCGTTAATAATTCCAACGAATTCTAATAATGTAGGCCGCGCTATAATAGGCGACGCAAGTCAGACAGCGCGAAGTAATCACATCTGCTCTTCATCAGCGCCTCTGAGCATCACATCCTTAAGGAGATCCAACTGAGCCTCGGCGCGGAGCAACTCTTCACGCATCCTTTTGAGCTGCGTCGCTTGATCTGCAATGGTCTGATCGCGACGATCCAAGCTGTTCTTGAGTAGGAAGGAAATCTTTTCAATATCGTTCGCCAGGTGCAGTGTTAGCGTGTCAAGGGGTGCGGACAATGAAAGACACTTGAGTGGCTCGCTCTTTGACAATTCCGCGCGTAAATCAGCAATCAAACAATCATCCTTTCTCAAAACCTCGGAGATGAGATCACTCAAAGGATAGGGTGTTAATTCAATTACGAGACAAGCTTTAACTGGCAAGCTAGCCAACACATCGTTCGGCACAGCCAAGTCAAACTGTGGGTCATCGTTTAAGCTCAAGAGCAGCAAGCCTTCTTTACTGGGTCGAATAAAAAGGCCTAAAACATTTACAAACGTCATTATATCGCCATTCCAAGTCCATAATTTGGAACCATCGGATTTCTCCAAAGTCAAACAATGAAGCCACAAGGCCACTTGGCAATTTGCTAAATCAAGTCGAATGCGCGCAATGGGCTTCAGGTCAGAAGGTAAGGACAAACGGATAGTTTGGCGCTGCTTTGAGATGGGATAAAGCGCAGCTACCCCGCGAGACTCAGTATAGCTTTGCGGAACGCCATCGACGATCTCTGAGAGATATAGACGAGCCTCACATTCCAGGGGAACTTCGCTAGAGACGCCACCGGTAGTATTTTTGCACCGAAGAGCTTGTAAATCATCGATCGCATACATCCACTCGATCGACTTCGCAAGCTCACCACGGCAGATATTAAGTAGATCGCGTACAGTATCGATGTGTCCTTCATCCAAGCCCCGGGAATTTTTTGCAAAATTCAACAACCCAGCATGTAGATCGAGGCATATTGACTGCAAAGGTGAGGCAGCTGATTCGTCAAAGAATTGGCTATGCCGCAACTCCTTTGAGAGAAAGTCTCTTTCGAACCGAGTAATTTCCTCCAGTTTCAACCGATCACCAGTTCCAAGGAAACTGGCGATTCGTAGTAGTTCCTGACGTGGCGAGTTCATCATCAAATCATAATCAACAACCAAGCCGCCAAACTGAGACAGCGCATCAAGCCCTGACAACTGATGGCAAGCCCATAAAGCAAGTGCCTGGGCCTTCGGCATATTGTCCCGCCGAGCCAATGACTGAGCAACGCTAAATGGGTGACGGTTTGCCAAAATAAATACTGGCTGCACGCCAACTTCTGCAAACACAGGTCTCCAAAAACGCCAAAGGCGGCTGATGCGAGGATCCTTCAGGCCCCACAATTGTTTATCACTGAAGCGACTACAGACCTCGTTCTTTATCCTGAACTGGTATTCGACGACAGCTTCCGAATCAATATTTGGAGGCATAATCAAGGAATCCCAACGAATTCCAATACGACGAAGAAAAGCTTCATCGATTTCATTAGTAGCCTGATCTTCGAAAAAACCCTTCGGGTTATCCACTCTTGGATTAATAAAGCGCACACCGAGTTCGACCCCAACAACCGCCAAGGAATGAGCAAGCACGGACGTACCCGCACGATGCGCGCCCAAGACAAGCACGCATTTGCGTGGACTATTTTCTACAAACTCAGCAAGGCTCATAATGTGGACTGCTCCTCATCGTTTCGCAGAACAAAAACTAAGGCCACTCCTAACGCCACGCGAAGTCGAGCGAAAGTCTGTCACATTAACCAGCCAACGCCAAAGCCAAGGCATAACGACCCGGTGATCATAAATGTACTCAAAATAGTTAAGGCCGACATGTCCGGACATCACACGGACGTATTTAAACGTGAACGAATGTTGCAAAAAGCTGCCCCTGATCATCAACTCCTGAATCATCTTGATTAATCCAATTAGAGAACTTCGACGACAAAATTGATAGAACAGATATAAAAAAAACGTTAGCAATCCGATACAAAGGCATAGAGTACACCGAGGAAAAATTAAAGCAACTTTGGTAAAAATAATACACATAAAAATGTATTAAAATTAAAATTGATTACAAATTTAGAGT
>Ga0209066_10001743_pt1 | contig 28061 bp, 26 predicted proteins | sample All_14_2_FD_187198 | JGI IMG/M metagenome (GOLD analysis project Ga0209066, IMG submission 187198) | Freshwater microbial communities in response to fracking from Pennsylvania, USA - Allegheny Zone_MetaG_DW_15 (SPAdes) (version 2) ...
CCATTGCCCCGGCGTCGTTCATCGAATTCAAGCGCTGGATGGCCGCCCATGCCGCCCATCGCCCAGAGGCCAAGCGGAGGCGCGACATCCGACAGGCTGACATCGTCCAGCACCTGCTGGATGAAGGGCTGCTGATCCCCTGAGCCCGTAGGGGCGATCAACTTGCCAGCGCACACCCGCACACCGTGGGTTGCCGCACAGACCCACCCCGCGCATGGCATGCATAAGGGCTTCAGCCCCCTTGTAAAAACCCCCTGAAAGGCCTGCCATGCGCCAGCAACACTCGACCGAGACCCGTGTCAAACCGCTTACCCAACAGCAGACGGACTTCACGTCCGAGGGCTCACCGCCACCCGGCAAGGTGTCTGGCACCGCCGCGCTGCCCCCCGCCCATGAACCCTTGAAGCTGGACAAGGCCGCGCTGCGCGCTGCTGCCGATGACCTGGGCCAAGGCGCCGTCACACCGCATGACAGCCCCTGGCGTGAAGACGTCATCCAGTTGCTCAACGACGCACTGGCCACCGAACTGGTGTGCGTGCTGCGCTACAAGCGCCACCACTTCACGGCCGTGGGCCTGGCCTCGCCCAAGATCGCCGAAGAGTTCCTGGTCCATGCCAACGAAGAGAGCGTCCATGCCGACCGCCTGGCGCGCCGCATCGTGCAGCTTGGCGGCGAGCCGGACTTCTCGCCCGAATCGCTGACTCGGCGCAGCCATGCACCGTACGATGCATCTCGCGACCTCATCGCCATGATCCGCAGCAACCTCATGGCCGAGCGCGTGGCCATCGAAGCCTACGGCCAGATGATCAGCCTGATTGCCGGCAAGGACTCGACCACGCGGCGCCTGCTGGAGGACATCCTCAGCGAGGAACAAGCCCATGCCGACGAACTGAGTGACTGGCTTGAGCAGTAGGCGTGCGCTCTGCAGGCGCTTGCGTCCGCAAGCGCACAGACCAGCCATGACGAGCACCGCAGCATGCCTGATCAAGAACATGTCGTTCGATCAGGATGCCCCTCATGCAAGCACTCGTCTACCAAGGCCCCGGCCACAAAGCGCTGATAGAACACCCCAAGCCCAGCATCCAGGCGCCCGGCGACGCCGTGGTGCGCATCACCAGCACAACCATTTGCGGCACGGATCTGCACATCCTCAAAGGCGATGTGCCGACCTGCTTGCCGGGCACCGTGCTGGGCCATGAAGGCGTGGGCGTCATTGACGCGGTGGGCGCAGGCGTCAACAGCTTCAAGGTGGGCGACAGGGTGTTGATCTCGTGCATCAGCGCCTGTGGCCGCTGTGACTACTGCCGCAAGGGCATGTACTCGCATTGCGAGACCGGCGGGTGGATCCTGGGCAACCGCATAGATGGCACCCAGGCCGAGTTTGTGCGCATACCGTATGCGGACACCAGCCTCTACCCCATACCCGCAGGCGCCGACGAAGAGGCGCTGGTGATGCTCAGCGACATCCTGCCTACCGGCTTCGAGTGTGGTGTGCTCAATGGCAAGGTGCAGGTGGGCAGCAGTGTGGCCATCGTCGGTTCAGGACCGATCGGGCTGGCCGCGTTGCTGACGGCGCAGTTCTATTCGCCGTCGCAGATCATCATGATCGACCTTGACGACAACCGGCTGTCGGTGAGCCAGCGCTTTGGTGCGACCGACCTGGTCAACAGCAGCGATGGACTGGCCGCCAAACAAGTGATGAAGCTGACCGGTGGGCGCGGCGTGGACACCGCCATCGAGGCGGTGGGCATCCCCGCCACCTTCGAGTTGTGCCAGGACATCATCGCGCCGGGCGGCACCATTGCCAACGTGGGCGTGCACGGCGTCAAGGTCGACCTGCACCTTGAGCGCCTGTGGTCGCACAACGTCACGATCACCACCCGGCTGGTGGACACAGTGACCATTCCGGTCTTGCTCAAGACCGTGCTGTCTCAGCGCATTGACGCCAAGCAGTTGATCACCCACCACTTCAAGCTGGACCAGATCCTTGAGGCCTACGAGACTTTCAGCAAAGCGTCAAGCACGAAGGCGCTCAAGGTCATCATCCAGCCCTGAATCAGTTCTTGCCGAACTTGGTCTTGGCCGCGGTGACACAGGCTGTCTTGGGGTCACCAGACAAGGCATCGCACTTTTCCAGGGCGACCTTGTAGTCGGCATCGGTCTTGTCTTGTGACGCTTCCTTGTGGGCTTCGACAATGTCCTTGCCCATCTTGAGATCAGCCAGGGCCTTGGCTTGAACAGCCTTGGCTTCCTTCACACAGACGTCCTTGACGTTGCCTGACTTGTCTTCGCACTTTTCCTTGGCGACAGAATAGGCTGCTTCAACTTTGGCCACGCTGGCCTTGTGCGCGTCTTTGGCCTTGCCTGTGTAGGCGTATTCCAGCTCGGCGAAGGCGATCTTTTCCTTGGCCTTGCTTTCTTCAATACAGATGTCTTTCGCGTTGCCAGCCTTCGCCGAGCAAGCGGCCTTGTCTACCTTGTAGTCAGCACTGATGCGGGTCTTGCCGGTTTCGTACTCGACCTTGGTGATGGAGGCGGCATGCGCTGCGGTCATCGACAAAGCGCAGAGCGCCACGGCAGCGAATGATGTTTGCAGTGAGGTGGTCTTGTTCATATGGTTCTTTCTGGTTGTGGTCAAAATTCAAACGATCAATGGGCCTTACAAGCGGCCTTACAAGCGCCCGGTCAAGAGCAAAACGACGATGACGATGACGATCAGGCCCAAGCCGCCGCTGGGGCCGTAGCCCCAGTTCCTGCTGTGTGACCAGGTGGGAATCGCACCGAGCAGCATCAAGATCAACACGATCAACAAAATGGTGCCCAAGCTCATCAACGGCTCCTCATGAAGTACATAAGTTCAGCGTAGCCACATACCCGTCTTGTTTCAGTTCGCTATCGCACAGATCGATGTCGCAGATGACCGCACGATGGCTTGGGTAATGAACCCAGTGGGCAGCACCGCCTGCCCACGCCACCCATCGGAGCCAATATGACAAGATCACCCTACCGCGGTCTCTCGACCTTGCTTGCCACCGCAGCCTTGACATCCATGACGCTGTTCGCACCTGTTCACGCAGCCACAGCAGAAGACCTTGACAAGGACGCCAAGCAGGCGCTTCAAACGCTGTACAAGAGCAATGCGTTTGCTGAATCACTGTCACGCAAGGCCAAGGCCGTGCTGATCTTCCCCAACATCGTCAAGGCAGGTCTGGTCTTTGGTGGCAGTTATGGCGAAGGCGCCTTGCTGGAAGGCACCAAGGTGGATGGCTACTACAACTCGGTCACCGCTTCATGGGGCCTGCAAGCCGGTGCGCAGTCTTATGGCTACGCCGTCTTCCTGATGACCGACAAGGCCGTGAAGTACTTGCGCGACAGCAAAGGCTGGGAAATCGGTGTCGGCCCGACCGTGGTCGTGGTGGACGAAGGTGCGGCCAAGAACCTGTCCACATCGACACTCAAGGACGATGCCTACGCCTTCATCTTTGGTCAGCAGGGCCTGATGGCCGGCGTGAGCATTGAAGGCACGAAGATCACGCACATCAAGCGTTGATATAAAAAAAGCGGTGGCGGCCAGCTTTTGTAATCGCTGGCCACCACCGCATGAGTTCAAGGAGCTTTTGGCCCCCATCAGATCAGGCCAGATGACGGTCTGCGTGGCTCATCACGCCGGGGTTGCGGGCATTACGCTTGCGCAACAAGGTGGGTACGGCCAGAACAGCCAAACCGACCAGGAGCAGGTAGCCACTGCTCGCTTCAGGCACAGGCTGGGCCATCACAGACAGGTCGTAAGTTCCCTTCAAGCCAGGCTGGAAAGCACTGGTGCCGCTGCCTGTGGCTTGCCCACGCACAACAATGGAGAATTGCCCTGGCACGGTCAGGTCTTCCACTGCGAAGTAGGCGGTGGCAGGGCCAGGGTTGCCATCGGCCTCCAGGGCAACACCTTGACCATCCCACCCGCTGTAGACGGTGAAGGCGTTGGTCACAGGCCAGACGATGTCAACGTAGCTGCCCAACTTGAGTTCGATGAGCGAGGCCGACATGATGCCGGACGTGCCCGTGAAGCTGAAGTTGTAGGTGTCGGTGAAGGCGACATTGCTGAACTTGTCAGCCTCCGTCGAGAACGGACCATATGACAGGTCAAAAGACGCGGCGTGCACGACAGTGCCGCCCAAAGCCAGCACGATGCCGGCAGCGAGGTGATTCAGTTTCATGGAGACCTCCGATAAGGAGTGAAGGGGATAAGTGACTGACACATGATGTAAGCGTTGTGGTCTTTGTATCTGTACGCCACCGAACGCAGGGCCTGTGTTTGCTGGCGAACAGACCCGAGCGCAAGGCCACACCCACGATGCGGTGGTGTTTTCAAACCGCAGGATGTCCCCCCATGATTCAAGCCCACGCCACCCCATTGCGGGAGCTGACCACCCGGCTGGCCGCACCTCTGGCCACGCCCACCGATCTGCAAAGCGCCGCCACCTTCGATGTGTCGCTGGCATTGAATGTTTTGCTGGCCGATGTGTATGCGCTGTACCTCAAGACCAAGAACTTCCACTGGCACATGAGTGGCCCGCACTTTCGCGACTACCACCTGATGCTCGACGAGCAGGCAGCGCAGCTTTTCGCCATGACCGACCCGATGGCCGAGCGCATCCGCAAGATGGGCGGCACCACGCTGCGGTCCATCGGTCACATTGCGCGCACCCAGCGTGTGCAGGACAGTGACGCGGAATACGTCACCCCCAGCGAGATGTTGATGGCACTGCGCGATGACAACCAATTGCTGGCCAAGCACTTTCGGGATGCGCACGACACCTGCAACCAACACCGGGACATCGCCAGTGCGAGCCTGATCGAGGTCTGGATCGACGAAACCGAGCGCCGGACATGGTTCCTGTTCGAAGCGACCCGCCCCGATACGCTCAACCACTGAGGTCAGTGGCACCACAGGCACGCAGAGACACACCAAAGCGGCTGCCCAAACCGGCCTGGCTTTGAACCGTCAGCGTGCCGCCCATCATCTCGACCAGTTGCTTGGTGATGAGCAGCCCGATGCCGGTTCCTGGGATGCTGCTGCGCTCCAGGCCCAATCGATTGAAGGGCTGAAACAGGCTGCTCATTTGCGCCGCAGACATGCCCCTGCCCGTGTCGGCCACGGTGATGTCGATGCAGCCCGCCTGGGCCGTGTCAACCGTGACATGCACCGACCCGCCTGGCGAGTTGTACTTGATGGCATTGCTCAGCAGGTTCACCAGCACCTGTACCAGGCGCGCCCTGTCGGCCCGCACCATGAGCTCATCGCCCACCACGGCAGGGATCTGCGAGAAGGTCATCGACAGGCCGCTGTTCTCCAGCACCGGATCGACCATCATCAAGGCTTCGTCCAGTTGCGCTTGAAGCGGCACGTCGGCCATGTCGATGCGCACCGTGCCCGATTCGATGCGAGACAGGTCCAGCACATCCTCAATCAGGTTCAACAGGTGCCCACCAGCACTCAGTACCGCCTTCACGCGCTGGCGTTGCACATCGTCCAGCACATGGCACTTGTCCAGCTGAAGCAGTTGGGCAAAGCCCAGTATGGCGTTGAGCGGTGTGCGCAGTTCATGGCTCATGCGCGACATGAAAGCTGATTTGGCCTGACTGGACGCCAGGGCCGCCTGACGCTCCACGTCCAGCGCCACCGCCCGGTATCGGGCTTGTTCGAGCAGCTTGCGATCGTTGATGTCGGTCACCGAGATGCAGCAGGCCTGCTCGTCGGGCAACAGCGTTGCGACAATCTGAACTGCCAGGCGAGGCTGCCCTCGGGGCGCCAGGTCTACTTCAATGGCCTGCGCTGTGACGGCAGCGAAGACCTGGACTGTCAAGGCATGGAAAGCCGCCTTGTCTGCGTCGTCCATGTAGGAGGCGAGTCGCTGCCCCACCAGGTCCACGCTGGTCGATCCCAGCAGGCGTGCGCCGACCACGTTGGCTTGAACGATGCAGCCCGAACGGTCCAGCGTGAAGTAGCCCACAGGCGCGAAATCATAGAGTTCGGTGTACCCCGACAGGGCCGCTTCCACTTCCGCGCGCGAACGCTGCAACTCCTCGTTCTGCATCTCCAGCTCGATCTGGTGAACCTGGAGCTCGTGCAACAGGCGCTGAGCCTCGTGCATGGACTTCGGCGCCTCGTCCAGAGGCGCCTGGCTGTCCAGCCTCGCTTGCGCGCGCGCTCGCAACGCTGTGGCAAGACGCCTCTTTTCAAACGGCATGTGATTCCCGACTTTTGAGCTTATGTGCGCGACCGTAATGGCGTACTACAAACGGGTCTGTGCGACAACGCACAAGCTGCCGTGCGCCCTGGGTTTGCTGGCGCACAGACCAATCCGGACACCCGGCGCTACAAAGGGTCTTCACAACGGAGACCGACATGCACACCTCATTGATCAAGACGCTCAGCCTGGCCACATTGGCCGCATTGGTCACGGTGCTGAGCGCTTGCAGCGGCATGTCAGGGCGCGACAGGAACACGGCAGCGGGCGCGGTCATCGGCGGCGCGGCGGGCGCGGTCATCACGGGCGGCAGCGCAGCAGGCACGGTCGGTGGTGCGGCCGTCGGTGGCGTGATCGGCAATCAGGTCGATCCGCACAAGAAGTAAATTCCCGCACCAGCAAGGTTCGCCAACGTACAGACGGCGAGCCATCAGGCCGCTACGCTTGCCAGTCAGTGACTGCTGTGTGGCAGTGACGTATCATCACCTCCTGCCCTACCGGCCCTGAAAGATCCCATGCCCAAGCACAGCGTAGCGCCCCACATAACGGCCCAATTGCGCTCGAGTGCCGAAGATCGGCTCAGGCAACGCAACGCACCACCCACGCTAGGCTGGCCCACGGGCACGCAGGCGCTGTCGCTGTTGCACAGCATGGCCGCATCACCGGCCACCGCCAGCGATGCACTCAAGGTGTTGCATGAACTGCAGGTGCACCAGATCGAGTTGGACCTGCAAAAAGAACAAGCCGACCAGAACCGGACCCAGCTGACGCAAGAACAAGCCCACTATTTTTCGCTGTTCGACCTGGCGCCTTTCGCTTACCTGACGCTCAATGCCGATGAGGAGGTGATGGAGGCCAATCGCATAGCGCGTGCCTGGCTGGGTGTGCCGCAGTCAGGGCGGCCCATCAAAGGCCTTGACAGTTTTCTCGCGCCAGAGTCACACCAGGCTGCACACGACGCTTTGACGCGCTTGCGCGGCGGCAGCAGCGGCGAGACCTTCAGCGCTCGCCACCGCACCGGCGGCCACAGCATACTGGTCAGCGCAACCAGCGCACCTGACGCACAGTTGATTTACGTGACCTTCGTGCCGACAAGCCCCATAACCGGGCACTGACGGACATGCGCATTGTGGGCATCGGCGCCTCTGCTGGGGGCCTGGCAGCGCTGGAGCAGTTCTTTGCGCAGGTACCTGGTGGCTGCGGCCTGGCCTACGTGGTGGTGCAGCACCTGGACCCGACCCAAAACACCGTGCTGGCGGAGCTATTGCAACGGGTCACCAGGATGCCTGTTTGTGAGGTTACTGTGCCGATGGCCGTCGAGGCGGATCACGTCTATGTGATCCCGCCCAATGCCGAACTCAGCGTCAGTCGAGGCATGCTGCAACTGAGTGGGCCAACGGAACCACGTGGCTTGCGCTTGCCCGTCAATGTGCTGTTTTCGTCCATGGCCCGGGACCAGGGGGCAGCCGCGATCGGGGTCGTGTTGTCCGGCATGGGCAGGGATGGCACGCTGGGCCTGCAAGCAATCAAGGCCGTGGGCGGCCTGACCCTGGTTCAGCAACCCGCATCAGCCCAGTTTGACGGCATGCCCAACAGCGCCATCGCAGCCAACTGCGCCGACATCGTCGCCACGCCCGGCGACATGCCCGCCCGTATCCTGGCCTGCATCGCCCGGGACAACGTCGAGCCGGGGCTTCGTCAGGCCGAGCCGCCGGGACCAAAGCACCCAGGCGCCGGGACCACCGAGCCCCTCCAGGAGATCTTCGGCCTGCTACAGCAGCAGACCCGGCATGACTTTTCGCTCTACAAACCCAGCACCCTGCATCGCCGAATGGACCGGCGCATGGCCATCCATGGCCTGGCCAATCTGGCGGACTACGCCAGCTTCCTTCGCGAGAACCCGCAAGAAATTGACCTGCTGTTCAAGGAACTGCTGATTGGCGTGACCAGCTTCTTTCGTGACCCGGCCGTCTGGCAGTACATGCAGGACAGCGCCCTGCCCGCCTTGCTGGCAAGGCAGACCGGCCAAACCGCACTGCGCGCGTGGATTGCAGGCTGCTCTACCGGTGAGGAGGCCTACACCCTGGCGATGGTCTTCACGGAGCTGATTGAACGCCTGCCCGCTTTCGCCGGGCACACGCTGCAGATCTTTGCGTCGGACCTGAGTGCCGACGCCATCGCCACGGCGCGCGCAGGTCGGTATCCGGTCGCACTTGGCCAGGCCATGTCGCCCGAACGGCTGGCGCGCTTTTTCACACAGCACGAGGGCAGTTTGTGCATCGACAAGGCCATCCGTGACATGGTGCTGTTCGCGCAGCACGATGTGGTGCTGGACCCGCCCTTCACCAAGCTGGACATCCTGTGCTGCCGCAACCTGCTGATCTACTTCGATACGACGCTGCAACGCCGGCTGCTGCCCCTGTTCCACTATAGTCTGAGGCCCGGTGGTGTGCTTTTGCTGGGCAGCTCTGAGACCATCGGGCCGTTCAACCAGTTGTTCGAGCCCATTGACGCCACGTTGCGCCTGTATCTGCGGCAGGCCCGCATGGCAGGCCACAACCCCGACCTGTTGCTGAGGTCATTCCCCCCCTTGTCGACAAGACCAAAGGACCGCGCCATGCCAGCCTCGCCCTCATCCCTTGTTCAGGGTGTTGATTCGCTTCAGGCTGCAGCTGACCATGTTCTGCTTCAAGTTCACGCGCCACCAGCCGTGGTGGTCAATGGCAGCGGCGACATTGTCTACATCAGCGGGCGAACCGGTCGTTATCTGGAGCCCGCTGCGGGCAAGGCCAACTGGAACTTCCATGCGATGGTGCGTGACAGCCTGCGTGAGCCCATCGCCCAGGCCATCAAACAATCGGCCGCGCTGCATGAAACCCTGAACTTGCGTGGTCTCAGCGTGACAGCGCCTGGTGCTGCACCCATGCTGGTCGACGTGACCGTTCAGGCTTTGAGCGAACCCTTGTCACTGGATGGCATGGTCATGATCGTCTTTCATGACCTGGGGCCCTTGCCCCGCAAGGGCCGACGCCAGAGCGCCAGCCTGCTGGACGCCAGCCATGCGGCAGAAGTGCAGCAATGCCGCGAAGAGATCCAGGCCTTGCACGAAGAGGCTCGCAGCTCCAAAGAGGAGCTGCAATCGGCCAATGAAGAGTTGCAGTCCACCAATGAGGAGCTGCAGTCGGCCAACGAGGAGCTGACCACGTCCAAAGAAGAGATGCAGTCGATGAACGAAGAACTGCAAACGGTCAACGCCGAAATGCAGACCAAGCTCGATGACCTGGCGCTGGCGCAAAGCGACTTGAGAAACCTGCTCAACAGCACTGACATCGCGATGCTGTTCCTGGACCAGAACTTGAACGTGCGGCGCTACACCGAGCGGGCCACCAAGATCATCAACCTGCGCGACAGCGACATTGGCCGCCCACTGAGCGACCTGACCACCAGCCTGCAGTACCCAGCCTTGCATGACGACACACAAGAAACCCTGCGCACGCTGGTGTTCTCCGAAAAGCAGATCCTGACCAGCGACCAGCGCTGGTTCTCGGTGCGCATCATGCCGTATCGGCGGCTGGACAATGTGATCGATGGCGCGGTGATCACCTTTGTGGACATCACCGTCACCAAGGAACTGGAGTCCAGGCTGAGGCAGGCTTCAGCCCCTTGAGGCGTGGCCGAAAGCCGGAAAGGCCTTGGCCATGGCCAGATAGGCCGCGCGGGCTTCGTCGCTGTCGGCTGGTGGCAGCGCGATGGCCAGTTCAACATAGAGATTGCCAGCCTCATGGGCACCTGACGCGGGGATGCCGCGCCCTTTGAGGCGTAACTGACGCCCTGACTTCCACCCTGCAGGCACAGTCAGGTCGGTGTCACCGCCAGGTGTGCGCAGCGTGAGCCTGGTCCCCAGCATGGCTTCCCAGGGTGCCAGCGCCAAGTGCTGATGCACATCCCTGCCCTGCGCACGCCAGCGTGGATCAGCCTTGAAGTGCACGGCCAGCAGCAGGTCTCCGGCCTTGCCTTCACCGTGGCCGGGATGGCCCCGCCCTGCCAGGCGGATCTGCTGCCCCTCGTGCACACCCTTGGGAATGCTCACTTGCAGGTGATGGGGCTCGCTCACCGTGTGCCCGGCCTCGTCATGCTGCGCGCTGTGCAGCACCATCGTGCGGGTGGCGCCTTGGTAGGCGTCCAACAAGTCGAGTTCGATGTCGGCATGGAGGTCACCGCCACGCATTGGCTGCGCGGATGGCATGGGGCCACGACCGGCTCGGCGCGTCTGGGCTGATCGGCCAAAGAGTTGGTCAAAAAAATCGCTTTGTTCGTCGGCACCGGCCCAAGGCGGGGCGCTCGCATCCGAGAAGGAAAAGCCTGCGTCCCAGCCCGGCGGGGGCCGGTAGTCTCGCGCATCCTGCTCGGATGGCATCTGGCCCAGCGCGTCATAGGCGGCGCGCTTTTCGGGATCGGACAACACGGCGTTGGCCTCGTTCAAGCCGATCATGCGTTCGGTGGCATCGGGGCCCTTGCTGATATCGGGGTGATGCTTGCGCACCAGCTTGCGATAGGCCTTCTTGATCTCGTCGGCGCTGGCCGTCCTGGCCACACCGAGCGTCTTGTAATAGTCCTTGAATTCCATGTGCGGCACTCCGTGCGATGCCGCACCTTAACTCTGCCAGCTGTTCGTGTTGTTGTGGCCAGCCTGAGCTTGTGGTGCGGCACGCATCAAAAGGACCATGACACTGGTCATGGTCCTTTTCCTTTTACCGACCCGAGATCAGCGCTTGTGACGCTGGTCCTTGATCGCCTCCTTGACATCACCAAGGTGCTTCTGGGCGCTGCCCTCTGCCTCCTTGACCAAACCCTTGACTTGTTGGGTGGGATTGCCAATCAACTCGCCGCCCTTCTTCTGAATATGACCGGCGGCCTCTTTGACGACGCCTTTGACTTGATCTTTGTTCATACCATCACCTTTCAACACTCAAGAAACACGGCGTCCGCTGATGACTCTCAGCAGTACCGCGACCAGGGCCAGAACCAGCAGGATATGGATCAGGCCGCCCACAGATGTCGCCGTGAGCATGCCCAGCAGCCACAAGACAATCAGCACAACAGCAAGGGTGTAGAGCATGGTGAGACCCCTGTTTACTTGGCAGACACAGCTTCTTGCTGCGGCGCAAAGATGACTTCAACACGGCGGTTCATCTGCCGTCCAGCTGACGTGGCATTGGTGGCCACAGGCTTGTCTTCACCATTGGCGCTGGTGCGCAGATGGCCTGCAGGCACGCCCAGCTCGATCAAGGCGCCCATCACCGCATCAGCACGGCGCTGCGACAGGTCCATATTGGCCCCGTCGTTGCCCACGCTGTCGGTATTGCCTTCGATCAGGGCGGTGCGTTGCGGGTTGCGCTTGAAGAAGTCCGCCAGCTTGGCCAGGTCTTGCCGGGCGGCAGGCAGCAAGCGGGCTTGCCCTGTGTAGAACAGGACGCCACCCAGTGTGACGACCATGCCCTTGTCCGTCTTCTTGGCACCCAGGTCGCCGAGCTGCTGCTCCAGGTCGTTGATGCGCGCATCACTGCGTTGCACGGTGCGGTTGGCGTCAGCCAGTTGAGCCTGCGCCAGGTCGGCCTCGCGGGTGCGTGTGGCCAGGCGCAGCTTGTCGCGCTCTTCGCCGGCAGAAGCCACCGTGGCCTGGGCGGCACGGCTGATGGCTGTCTCTTGCGCAATGGTCACACGCTGGTCAGCCAGGTAGGACAGGTGGTCAACATTGACGACATCCTCGCCCTTTTCCTGGGCCAGTTCAGCGCGGGCCAGCGCCTGGGCTGCACGCTTGAGTTCGGCGGGGGCCAGGCTGCCCACTTGCGGATCTTGCTGAGCTGAACGCAAGTGGGTACGGGCACGCTCCAGGATGTTGTTGCGTTCAGGGGTGGTGTTGCAGGCAGCCAGCAAGCTGGCCAGGATGGCGACGGACAGGGCACGTGAATTCATAGGGGTTCTCCAGGTCAGCGTGAGCCGGGGCTCAGCGGACGGTCTTGCGGTTGAGTTCTTCGCGCAGCACGCGCTCGGCGTCTTGCGTCTCTTGGGCTGACTTGCCCGAACGCACGGACTGGGCGCGCAATTCGGCGACCTGTGCATCGACTTCAACCTGTTCAGCCAGCATGCGCGCACGCGCATAGTCCTTGTTGGCCACGGCGGCGCGGGCGGCATCCAGCTTGCTCACGGCAAGCTGCAAAGGCCCTGCGGCGTTGTCAGTGGTATTGGTGGTGCTCGCGTGCTGCACGGCCGCTTCGGCAACCGCCATTTGTTCTTTGGGCATCGGGGTGCTGGCACATGCGCCCAGCAACCAGGCCGACGTGGTCACCAGCAGGATCTGGGCGACGAGGCGAGTGGGGTGGGGGTGGTTCATGCTGTTCCTTTGTATTTGTGCTTCGAGTAAGCACAGATTAGGAACAAGCATCAGCGCGGTCTGTCTGCCAGCGCACGCTGCGCCAGCGCAGTCACGCCATCAGATGGCCATGCGGGCCGGCAACAGGCGGTCGTATTCGGCCTTGACCACGGCGTAACACTCACAGGTGCGTTGCTCCAGACCTGCCCGATCCAGCACCGTGATGCGGCCACGCTGGTAACGAATCAAGCCAGCCTGCTGGAGGTGACCTGCGGCCTCAGTCACGCCCTCACGCCTGACGCCCAGCATGTTGGCAATGAGTTCTTGTGTCATCAACAGTTCATTGCTCTCCAGCCTGTCCAGGCTGAGCAAGAGCCAGCGGCACAGCTGCTGGTCCAGCGAATGGTGGCGGTTGCACACCGCTGTCTGGGCCATCTGCGTGATCAGGGCTTGCGTGTAACGCAGCAGCAAGTGCAGCACCGGCATCGACCGGTTGAAGGCCTCCAAAAGGTGATCGGCCCGGAGCCTGAAGCCCTCGCCTGCGCTCTGCACCACGGCGCGGCTGGGCGTGGTCTCGCCGCCCATGAACAGCGACACGCCAACCAGCCCTTCTTTGCCCACCACGGCAATCTCTGCGGAGTCGCCGTCTTCCATCACATAGAGCAAGCTCACGATGGCGGTGATGGGAAAGTACACATGGCTGAGCTTGCAGCCCGATTCATACAACACTTTGCCCAAAGGCAGTGTGACAGGCTCCAGCAGTGATATCCACTGCGCCAGCTCCTCTGGCGGCAATGCAGCCAGCAAGGTGTTTTGTCTAGGGTCGTTGTCCAGGTTCATGTGCGCTCCAAAGCCGTTGTCGGCGTGAGTGCGCGCCAACCAATGGTTTGCCAGACCCCATAACTCAATGGTCAGTATGGGGCCTGCATCCGGCATTGGCCCGAATGGCCCCTTGCGTGTGCTGGCGCACAGACCGTGTCATGGCTTGACAACTAGGCTCAGCGCCTCGTAAACGGGAGCAAGCCATGAGGCTTTTCAGCATCGAACACAGCCAGTGGGCCTACCGTGCCGACTTCGCCATTTACGCACTGGCATCCATCGTGATGGCAGCCTTCCTGCTCATGGGCAGCCCCCATGGTCAAAAGGCCGAGTTGCTTGTCGCTGCAGGCCTGGGTCTGCTTGGCTGGCCACTCATCGAGTATGGCCTGCACCGCTTTGTGTTGCATGGCCTGAGGCCATTCAGCACCTGGCATGCAGCCCATCATCAACGCCCACACGCGCTGATCTGCACGCCCACGGCCTTGAGCGCCACGCTGATCGCCATACTGATCTTCATGCCGATTGCGCTGTTGTCAGACATCTGGATGGCTTTCGCAGTGACCTTCGGTTTGCTCACAGGCTATCTGGGCTATGCCGTGACACATCACGCCCTGCACCACTGGCGCATTGACAACGCCTGGATCCGGCGACGCAAGCTCAGCCACGCCCTGCACCATGACCCGCGCCGCCCAGAGGGCCACTACGGTGTCACCAGCTCACTTTGGGACGAGGTGATGGGCACGGATAACCGGCACGGCTTCTGAAAAATGCGCGCTGGCGCACAGAAGAAATGGGCGCCACGGCGCACGCTGAGACATGCCAACAAGAGGACCCATCATGGACACCAGTCAATCAAGTTTCTACGTCTTCAATACGCACGTCGAGGCTGAAGAGGCCATCCAGTCCCTCAACCGTTCCGGCTTTGATGTGAAGAAGCTGTCGCTCGTGGGCAAGGGCTATCACAGTGAAGAACACCCCGTTGGCTTTTACACATCGGGCGACAAGATCAAGTCCTGGGGTGGGGCTGGGGCCTTCTGGGGCGCGATATGGGGTCTGTTGCTGGCCCCGGCCGTTTTCTTCGTGCCTGGCCTGGGCCTGGTGGGCATGGCCGGCCCCCTGGTCCCTGCCCTGGTCGGCGCACTGGAAGGTGCTGCGGTGCTGGGCAGCGTGTCGGCACTGGGCGCGGCGCTGAGCCAGGTTGGCGCCAGCAAGGAACAGATCATCCGTTACGAGACCGCACTCAAGGCCGACAAGTACGTGCTGATGGTGCATGCCAACCCGGAGGAAGTAGCCAAGGCCCACACGGTGCTGGCCAATCTCGAAGCCTGGAAGACCGCTTGAACCACACAAGGAGCCAACATGGCCATCCCATTGCCTGACATCGACACGCTGGCGCCCACCCCACTGCAGACGCACCTTCAGCAGTGTTCGTTCGCCGCGGGTGCTGTACATCGACTGAGCTGTGTGCTGGAGGCCGTCGAGGCTTTCATCGCGCCGCGCCTGATTTCCGTGCTGGTGGTCGTTGCCGTTCTGATCGAGATAAGCTTGTCGCTGTCCTTCGGATCGCCGTGAGTCGTTCTTCTCTGCATCGGTGGTTGCCTCAGGCGGGCGCGCCCGCCCTGTCCATTCTTGACCCGGCACGTGGCCTGATCGATACACCCATCCGAGCCGACATCTTCGGCTCGGGCCGCTTCCAGCAGCATGGGCGCAGTCTGGGCCAGGCCCACGCGGTGTGCGTCAAGGCACCGCGCCGAACGGCCTTCTTTCCGCGCATACAGGACAACATCCGTGTACTGCGCGAGGCCCATGCCTACATCGGCCTGCAGGAGGTTGCCGGACACCATGTGAGCCCAGCTGGCGAGTGGCTGCTGGACAACTTCCATGTGGTGCTGGCGCAGATCAAGGAGATCCACGATGGCCTGCCATTGCGCTACTTCCACGACCTGCCCGTGCTGGCACAGGCCCATCTGGAAGGGCTGCCGCGCATCTACGGCATTGCCTGGGCGTTTGTTGCCCACACGGACAGCGCTTTTGACGAAACCTTGCTCGTGGACTTCTTGCGCGCGTATCAACTGTCACGCGAGTTGAACCTGGGCGAGTTGTGGGCCCTGCCGACCACCCTGCGCGTGGTGCTGATCGAAAACCTCAGGCGACTGTCCGAGCGCGTGGCCGCGGCCAAGGCCGCACGCGACATGGCCAACCTCTGGTGCGACCAGATGCAGGACCGCAAAGCCGTTGACGTGCAACTGCTGCTGGCCAGCATGGCCGCCCGTGGGGTGGCACGCCCCTTTGCACTGCAGGTGATGCAGCGTGTGCAGTCCGAAACGTGGGCCCCGTTCGACAAGGGCGTTCTCGGGCACAAGGCAGGCGTGCAGTCCCTGGCCGACTCCCTCAAGAGTGCGCTGCCCGACCATGCTGCAGCCCAACTGGCTCAGCAATCGGAAGAAGCGGCCGACAATCTGAGCGTCAGCAACGCCATCACGGCGCTGCGTCTGCTGGGCGATGCCGACTGGCGCGGCCTGATTCTGCGCACCAGCCTGCTGATGCAACAGATGCAGGCCTCTGCTGTGTTTCAGGCTGAGCGCGACGACACGCAAGACACCACCTTGCACGCCATCGAGCGCCTGGCCCTGCGCAGTGGCCTGAGCGAACGTGCGGTGGCCGCCGCCCTGATCGCGCAGATGAGCACGCCACCTGATCTGCCCACGTCCACCCCAAGCTATTGGCTCACAGGCCCAGGTTGCCAGACGCTACGTCAGGCGCTGGGCCTGCCCGGCAGCACCTGGCCATCGTGGCTGCCCGACTGGCGTCCCTTGGTTCTGAGCGCCTACCTGGGCACCATGGCGCTGGCCACCTTGGGCGTGACGGCCTGGTTCGTGCGGCAAGGCGGCTCGCCCGAGCGTGTCCCGGTGCTGTGGCAGGTCGCGCTGGGCCTGCTGGCCATCTGGCCCGCCAGCGAGGCGGTGGTGGCCGTGTTCAACCGGCTGATCAGCGAGTCCGTCTTGCCTCGGCGCCTGCCACGCCTGGCTTTGCCAGCAGGCATACCGGTGGCGCACCGCGTGCTGGTTGTCATCCCTGCCCTGCTCAGCGACTCCGTCACGCTGCATGCGCTGGTCAAACAACTGGAACGCCATCACCTGGCCAATCAGGAGCCACATGCCCAGTTCGCCCTGCTCAGCGACTACGCCGATGCAGACGAAGCTGGTCTGCCCGGAGATGCGCCCATGCTGGCCGAGGCTGTGGCGCTGCTCCATGCCCTGGAGGCACGCCATGCCGACGGCAGCGAGGGCCCTCGCCGCTTCTTGCTCCTGCACCGCCAGCGTCGCTGGTCGCCCAGTGAACAGCGCTGGATCGGGTGGGAGCGCAAACGCGGCAAGTTGATCGAGCTGATCGACTGGCTGTCCGGCCAGGGCCCCAAGCCCTTTCTGGATCTGGGTGCCCTCTCAACGCCACACGCGCAAACACCCTATGTGCTGACCCTGGACAGCGACACCTTGCTGCCACCAGGTGCCTTGCGCGAACTGGTCGGCGTGGCCGCCCACCCGCTCAACCAGCCTCATGTGGACCAGGCACAGCGCCGTGTGGTGTCGGGCTATGGCATTTTGCAGCCTCGCATCGTCACGCCAATGTGTTGCCCCGACAAACGCACGCTGTTCCACTGGCTGTTTGCCGGCCAGGGCGGCATCGACCCCTACAGCGCCGTGAGCTCGGAGGTCTACCAGGACGTCTTCGGCGAAGGCACGTTTTCAGGCAAAGGCCTGTTGCATGTGCAAGCCATTCAGGCCGTGCTTGGCAAGCGCCTGCCTGATGGCCTGGTGCTCAGCCACGACCTGATCGAAGGCTGCCTGGCGCGCTGCGGTGGCGTCAGCGACATCACCCTGATCGAAGAAGACCCCCATGAGGCCGATGTGGCCGCATCACGCCTGCACCGCTGGACACGAGGCGACTGGCAACTGCTGCCCTTGTTGTTGCAACGACGGCGCTTCAGGCTGGCCGCCATCCACCGATGGAAGATGATTGACAACCTGAGACGGTCTCTTGTCGAGCCCATGTCGGTGGCCCTCATCGTGGCCTGCCTGCTGCTGGACGGCCATCTGGCCTGGGTGGCCCTGGGTCTGGTGGCTGCAGCCTTTGGCGCAGGGCCCTTGCTTGGTGCCATTGCCGGGCTGGCGCCCCGCCGCGAGGCCCTGGCATGGCAGCACTTTTTCAGCCAGTCCTTGATCGACCTGGGCCGTGCAGCAGGTGGCACGGCGTGGCGCCTGGTATTGCTCCTGTCTCAAGCCGGCTTGTTGGTCGACGCCATGGCCCGTGCGCTCTACCGCATGGCGTGGAGCCACCGCCATCTGCTGCAATGGACCACCACGGCCGCCAGCAGCACCACGGGCTACCGACTGGCCCTGCCTGGCCGGGCGATCTGGCGCGGACAAGGCCTCACCGTGTTCGCCGCAGCCACACTCCTGGCCTGCTTGTGGATTGCCGGGACACCTTCGCCGGTCTGGGCGCTCGTGCTGTGTGCGTTGTGGGCAGGGGCACCTGTCTGGCGCCATCTGGCCAGCCGCACCTGGGCCGGCCCTGGGTACAGGCCAGGCATGCTGAGCAAGACGGACAAGGACTATCTGCTGGCCGTGGCCCGCGACACCTGGCGTCTGTTCGAGCAGCATGTGGGCCCCGAGACCCGCCACCTGCCACCCGACAACGTGCAGACGCTGCCCTACACCATGGTGGCCGAGCGCACCTCGCCAACCAACATCGGCCTGTATGTGCTGGCCACGGCCTGCGCGCACGAGTTCGGCTGGATCACCTTGTCCGACTGCCTGGCGCGCTGCGAAGCCACGCTGGCCACACTGGCCACGATGCAGCGCCACCGAGGTCACTTCCTGAACTGGTACGACACGCGCGACCTGAGCCCACTGCTACCTGCTTACGTGTCGACCGTGGACAGTGGCAATCTCTGCGGTCACCTGCTGACCGTGGCCTGTGCCTTCGATGAATGGGCACAGGACAAAGCACTCATTCAGGACGGCGAAGCGGGTCAGGACAAAGTGAGCCGCCTGGGCCTGCTGGCAGCCTCTTGTCGCGAACTGGCGCTGCAAGCCGAGTTCGGCTTCCTGTTTGATGCCAGGCGCCGCTTGCTGCACATCGGCTACCGGGTCGCGGAACAACAACTGGACAAGGGCTACTACGACCTGCTCGCCTCCGAGGCCCGCCTGGCCAGCCTGTGGGCCATTGCCAAGGGCGATGTGCCTGTCAGCCACTGGGTGGCCCTGGGGCGCCCCTTCTATGCGGTGGGCGCGCACACGGGCATGCGCTCGTGGTCAGGCTCGATGTTCGAATACCTCATGCCTTCGCTCATCCTGGACGAGTTACCCGCCAGCGCACTGGGCCAGGCGGGCCGCTCTGCCATCCATGAACAAATCGCCTACGCGCACCATGTAGGCCTGCCCTGGGGCATGTCGGAATCGGCCTACGCTGCGAGCGACCACACCCTGGCCTACCAATATGCACCGCAAGGTGTACCCAGGCTGGCACTGCGACGCACGCCACCTGGCGAGCTGGTGGTGGCGCCCTATGCCAGCGCCCTGGCCGCGATGTGGGAACCGCAAGCTGCCTGCGACAACCTGCGCCGCCTGGAGAGCCTGAAGGCACGCGGCGCGCTGGGTTTCATCGATGCGCTCGACTTCACTGTGGACCGCCAGGCCGTGGGCGACGTGGCCACCCCCGTCAGCACCTACATGGCCCACCACCAGGGCATGACCATCGTCGCCCTGGCCCATGTGCTGCTGGACGGCGCACCGCGGCGTTGGGGCATGGCCGATGCGCGCCTGGGCGCCGTGGCCACGCTGCTGCAAGAGCGCGTGCCCCGCGCCTTGCCACGCCTGCAAGAGCCACCCAGCGTGGCCACCTTGCAAAGCGACCGCCGGGAACGCTTCACGGCAGTCACCCGCGACGTGGTGCCTGGCGAGCTGGCCTTGCAACCCACGCAGTTGCTGTCCAACGGCCGCTACAGCGTGGCCTTGCGCGCCAACGGTGCCGGCTGGAGCCGCTATCAGGGCGTCGACATCACCCGCTGGCGCGATGATGCCCTGCGTGACGCGCATGGCAGCTTTCTGTATCTGAGGCGCCAGCCCCACTTGCCACCCGTTTCGCTGACCCAGCATCCGGCACCAGACCCCGATGCCCACTACCAGGCCACCTTTCAGAGCGACCGCGTTCACCTTGATGCGCAATGGCCCGACCTGCGCACACGCTGCACAGTGTGGGTCAGCCCGGAGGACGACATCGAGTTTCGCCAGATCGAGTTCTGGAACACCTCATCTCAATCGATCAGCCTGGAGCTGATGTCGATGTTCGAGGTCTGCCTGTCCGAGGCCCGCGCCGATGAAACCCACCCTGCGTTCGGCAAGCTCTTCGTACAAGCTGATTGGGATGCCGCCGACCACGCGCTCTACCTTGCGCGACAGCCGCGCCTGGGCACCGAGGCCGGTTTGCACGCGGTGCACTTCATCGCCCACGCCGACGCCAACCTCACCGTGGTGCGCGTCCAGACCGACCGCGCCCGCTGGATGGGGCGCCACCGCGATGCGGCCCACCCGCTGGCACATGTCGACTCCCTCATGGCGCCCACGGGGACATGCATCACCGGGCTGGACCCTGTAGCCGCCTTGTCCATGCAGTTGACGCTGCCCGCACATGGCAGCGTGCAGTTGACCTTGGGCACCGCCGCCGGGCACAGCCGGGCCGATCTGGAGACGCTGGTAGACCGCTACCACCAGAGCGTGCTGATCGAACGCTCGTCGTTGATGTCGGCCACCTTCATGGGTATCCGCTTGCGCGAAATGCGCCTGCCATCGGACGACCGCGTCGCCATCCGTGTGCTCACCACCGCCATGGCCATGGTGCTCACACGCCCTGGCCTGGCCATCGGCAACGGGCCCTGCAACCGCCAGGCGCTGTGGCGCTTTGGCGTGTCAGGAGACCGCCCCCTGATCGTGGTGGACATCAGTGAAGTGCAAGGCCTGCGCATGATGGCCTCCCTGGTCCAGGCCGCACGCCTGTGGTCATGGGGCGGCCTGGCGTGTGACCTGGTCATGATCAATGCCGAAGCGCACTCCTATCTGATGCCCCTGCAAAGAGCCCTGCTGGCCCTGCGCGAGCGCCACCTCGGTGACGTGGTCACCAGCGCGGCGGCCGGTGGCCTGCATGTGCTGCATGTCAATGAGCTGTCTGCCCTGGAGCGCGGCACCCTCAGCGCCCTGGCCCGCGTGCAACTGCATGCCGATGGTCGATCGCTGTCACACCATGTGCTGGAGCTGGTCGAATGGCATGACGAAGCGCAAGCCACGCGCGACCAGCAAGACACCACCCCTTTGCGCCTGGCCGGTCCCATCACACCAGGCCGCGCCAGCCGGGGCCACTTCGACCCCGGCCATGGTGGCTTTGCATTTGACGTGAGCGCGCGCCACATGCCGCCCAGGCCGTGGATCAATGTGCTGGCCAACCCTGACTTTGGCGCGCAGGTCTCCGAGGCTGGTGGCGGCTACAGCTGGGCGGGCAACAGCAAGCTTCACCAGCTCACGGCCTGGTCCAATGACCCGGTCAGCGACCAGAGCGGCGAAGGCTTTTTCCTGCAGAACTTGCACACCCGCGAGGTCTGGAGCGCAGGGGCCGGCAGCGGCCATGCCCATGCGGCCAACTACAAGGTCGAGCACCGACAGGGCAGCACCTGCATCCAGCATCGACATGGTGACCTGAGCGTCACCACCACCTGGTTCGTGCCACAGGGTGAGAACGTCAAGCGCGTGCGCATCACGCTGCACAACCACAGCGCGCGCACAACCGTGGTCCGCGTGGCCGGCGTCATGGAGTGGATGATGGGCGCCATGCGCTGCGACCGTCAGGCCATCCACACCGCCTTTGAAGCGCTGCCAGGCACCATGCTGCAAGCCCTGCAGGTAGACGTCCTGCTGGCCACCCAACAAGATGGCCACGCTGGTTTTGGCGGCCACACCGCCTTCCTGACCCTGCTCAGAGAGGGCGTGCTGGATGCCACCCTGGCCGACTGGACCTGCGACCGGCGCGAATTGTTTGACACCCGCGGACGACGCATCCTGCCCGACCACCTGGGCATGCAAGCAGGCAGTGGCCTGGACCCTTGTGCGGCCGCATCGCTGACCCTGATCCTGCCGCCGGGCGAAGGCCGCGCCTGCGTCTTCACGCTGGGCCATGCCGACACGCTGGCCGCCGCGCGCGAGCTGGCCCACCGTGCCACCTGCACCGACGCGCTGCAACAACGGCAAGCCGTCATCCAGCAGTGGGATGCCCTGCTCGGCGCCGTGACCGTGCACACACCCGACCCCTTGTTTGACGCCCTGGTCAACCGCTGGCTGCCCTACCAGACCCTGGCATGCCGCCTGTGGGCGCGATCAGGCTTTTACCAGGCCGGCGGGGCCTTCGGCTTTCGCGACCAACTGCAAGACGCCATGGCACTGGCCCTGTCTGCGCCTGCGCTGCTGCGGTCGCAACTGCTGTTGTCGGCCTCGCGCCAGTTCCCGCAAGGTGATGTGCAGCATTGGTGGCACGGGCCCACAGGCGCTGGTGTGCGCACCCATTGCAGCGATGACCTGCTCTGGCTGCCTCATGCCGCCGCACACTATGTGGCCGTCACGGGCGACACCAAGGTGTGGGACGAGCTGGTGCCCTTCGTGGAAGGCGCCGCCATTCCCCCGGGCGCAGAGGACGCTTACTACGCGCCAGGCGTCAGCCCCGAGCATGCCAACCTGTACACCCATTGCGCGCTCGCCATCGACCACAGCCTGGCGGTAGGCAGCCATGGCCTGCCCCTGATGGGCACCGGCGACTGGAACGACGGCATGAACCGCGTCGGCCACCTGGGCCAGGGCGAATCGGTGTGGCTGGGCTGGTTCCTCAGTCTGGTCATACAGGACTTCGCCCCCATCGCCATCGCGCGTGGCGACACCGCACGCGCCCAGCGCTGGCAAGACGCTGCACAGGCCTTGCGCACGGCCTTGCAAACCAAGGCCTGGGATGGCGAATGGTTCATGCGCGCCTTCTTCGACGATGGCACGCCACTGGGTTCCAAACACAACACGGCCTGCCGCATCGACCTCATTGCGCAGGCCTGGAGCGTGCTCTCGGGTGTCGCCACGCCCGCCCAGCAAAGCCAGGCCATGGCCTCGGCCCAGCGCTGGCTCATGGACGACGAAGCCGGCCTGGTGCGCCTGCTGGACCCACCCCTGAACGGCCACGTGCCCGATGCCGGCTACATCCAGGCCTACCCGCCCGGCGTGCGTGAGAACGGCGGGCAGTACAACCACGCCGCCGTGTGGGCCCTCATGGCCCAGGCCGCACTGGGCGACCACGACGGTGCCTACCGGACCTTCACGCGGATCAGCCCGGCTCACCGCAGCGGCAACCCCAGCCAGGGCCCGGCGTATGGACTGGAGCCCTATGTGCTGGCCGGCGACATTTACACCCAGGCCCCATATGTCGGGCGGGGCGGCTGGAGCTGGTACACGGGCTCGGCATCGTGGTTGCACCGGGCGGCCATCGAGTCACTCTGCGGGCTGTGCGTGCGCGGCAACCAGGCCAGCCTGACACCGCGCCTGCCCAGCCATTGGCCCAGCGTCATCCTGACACTGCGTCGGCATGGGCGCGAACACGTGTTCAATGTGTGTGCAGCCTGGGCCGACGAGCCCATACAACAGGCCAGGTCGCAAGGCGCCAGCTCGCTGGCACCGGGCGAGTGGCTCAACCTGGATGAAGGCGACAGGCGTACGACGCACCTCGTGATCAGAACGGACCACGTGTGTTGGCTTCCTGCTGAGAGCACCTTGAATGCGGGTTGAAAGGCCAAGGTGGCTTGGGCACACTTTGCATGATGAAAGTTGTACCCCTGCTGTCCCTGCTGCTGGCCACCTCGGCCTTCGCCGCCACACCCACCACACCGGTTCTGGGCGAGCTGTCCCGATGCGACCGCAGCTTCTTTGAGGCCCTCAAGCACCTCGCACCCGATCTGGCCAGCCACCCGCACTTTGCCAGCGGCCCCACCTTCGCCTACTTCAAGGTGGCCGACCGCAGCGACCCCGAACGCAGCCTGCAGCGCTTCAAGACCCCGCTCAAGCTGGGCAAGATCGAGGTCATGGGTTACTTTGATGAATTGATGAGCCTGGGGGACAACAATGTGTTCGTGGCCTGGGGCTTTCTGCTGCGCGCACCGATCAAGGACGTGATCCCGGCGGTTCAGGCCGAGGTGTGGGACAACAGCCGCCTGCAAGCCGATGGCGATGTCTACATCCGCATGGAAACCTGGGACCCGGCCCGCCCCGAGGATGGCTGGCAAAAGGTGGCCACCCCGGTCGGGATGGACGCGCAAGCCGATGCCATCGAGCGCGAACTCAAGATCGAACCCTACGAGCGCGACCCCTCGCTCACCCGCTTTGGTTGTTCGCTGCAAGGCGCCGTCAGCAAGGCCATGCTGAAAGAGGCGCGGCCCGATCTGGGCGGCAAGACCCCCTTGGCCCGCTGATTGGCCATCGCGGCCCGGCACGCCGCTTGCACTGACGCTGTACCAGTTCAGCCCTTGCAGGTCGGATCACCAAGGTGTGACCCGATCTGGGGCGCCACAGCGAAAGGTGCAAGCCGTGATATCCAAACAGGTGATCAGCAGCGACGACGCGTTCCAGATTCTGCAGGCCGCCCAGCAAGAGGCCAGCAGCAACCAGTGGGCCGTGTCGATCGCGGTGTGCGATGACGGTGGCCACCTGCTGGCCTTCATCCGCATGCCAGGAGCCAACCTCGCCTCGGCTGCCATCTCGCAGGCCAAGGCGCACACGGCCGCCGTGATGCGCCGCGAGACCAAGGGCGTTGAAGAGATGATCAATGGCGGCCGCACCGCCTTCCTGTCTGCCCCTGGTCTGACCGGCATGCTCGAAGGCGGCGTGCCCATCATGCTCAATGGGCATTGCGTGGGCTCGGTGGGCGTCAGCGGCGTCAAGGCGCCCGAAGACGCCCAGATCGCCAAGGCGGGTGCAGCGGCGGTGGCACCGGGCTGACGCCCCCCTTCAAGCCATCAACCGTTTGACGGCCTGACGCGCCGCCGCCTTGAGCTCGGCCATGTCCACGCCCATCGGCTGGTCCTCGTTCACCACCCGCTGCCCGGCCACGAACATCGCCTTCAAGCGCGGCCGCCCGCCACTGGCCACCGGCCCGATGGCCACATCGTGCAGACCAAAGTAGCGCGGGTCGTCCAGCGCGTAGATGGCCAGGTCGGCGGCCATGCCGGGCGCCAGCGTGCCAATGGCGTCCAGCCCCAGCACCGTGGCGCCGCCCGACGTGCCCCAGGCCACCACGTCATCGGCCGTCACGGCCACACGGTCGCCCTCACCCTCACCGCCGCTGAACAAGGGCTGCCGGCTGTCGCCCCCGGCAGCGCGCTGCATCAGCCAGGCAGCATGCACCTCCGAGATCATGTCAGCCGCTTCGTTGGACGCCGCCCCATCCACCCCGATCGAGATGGGCGCGCCCGCCGCCTGCAAGGCCATCACGGGGGCAATGCCACTGCCCAGTCGCCCATTGCTTTGCGGGCAATGCGCGATGCCAGTGCGGGTCTGGCCCAGCAGGGCGATTTCTTCGGCATCCAGCTTGACCAGGTGGGCGAACCACACGTCTGGCCCCAGCCACTCGTGCTCGGCTGCAAAGCGCACGGGCGAGGTGCGGTGCATGTCGTGCACCGAGTCCTGGTAGGCCACCGTCTCGGACAAGTGCGAGTGCAGGCGGATGCCCAATCGCCTGGCGGTGCGGGCGCATTCGCGCAGTTCGGTGGGCGACATCGAGTACGGCGGTGTCACTGGGGCCATCACCACGCGGCGCATGGCATCTGGCGCAGGGTCGTGAAAGCGTGAGGTCAGCCGCGCCATGTCGGCCAGATAGTCGTCCAGCGATTCGGGCTGGAGCGCCGGAGGCAACGCGCCCTCCAGCCCACGCACCTGCGTCGACCCACCGCGCGCCAGCACGAAACGCAGCCCCAGGCGATCGGCCTCTTCAAAGAGGATGGCCGAGCCGTCAAAGGGCATACCAGGGTAGTACAGGTAGTTGTGGTCGGCCACCGTGCCACAGCCCGACAGGGCCAGCTCGACCAGGCCGATGCGCGCGGCGAGGCGAAACAAGCCCTCGTCAAAGGCCGGGCGGAACCGGTAAGGCGTGGCCGCCAGCCAGGCCGTGAGTGGCAGGTCGATGCCGTGCGCATCGCCTTTGAGAAGAGACTGGAACAGGTGGTGGTGGGTGTTGACCCAGGCGGGGTAGACCACGCAGTCGGTGGCGTCGATCACGGTCTCGCCGGGCTCGGGTCGGAGCTGGCCGATGGCCTCGATCACCCGACCGCGCAGGCGAATGTCGGGGCCGCTCAGCCGGGATGCGGCACCGGGCTGGCCACTCAGGATGGCCGCCGCGTGGCGTATCAATGTGCTCGTCATGGTGTGGGTGCTTCTCATGCGCCTTGTGCGCTTTCGTGCCAGTGTCCCAGCGCCTTGTTGGACAGCCAGACCATGCTGACGAACAACAACACACCAGTCAGGGAGATCAGGACCAGCGCCGCGAACAAGCGCGGGATGTTGATCTGAAAACCCGCCTGCAAGATCTCATACGCCAGGCCGGCGCTGGTGCCGCCCGTGCCCGCCACGAACTCGGCCACCACCGCCCCGATCAAGGCCAGGCCACTTGATATGCGCAGGCCACCAAAGAAAAAGGGCAAGGCGCTAGGGATGCGCAAGCGCACCAGCGTCTGCCAACGCGTGGCGCCATTGAGCTTGAACAGATTGAGCAAGCCCGGGTTGACGCTGCGCAGCCCCAGCACCGTGTTCGAGATGATGGGGAACAAGGTGACCAGGGTGGCGCAGATCACCAAAGCCGCCGTGGGCTCTTTCACCCAGATGATGATCAGCGGGGCGATCGCCACCACCGGCGTCACCTGCAGCAAGATCGCATACGGGAACAGGCTGGCCTCGATCAGGCGGCTTTGCACAAACACAAAGGCGGCCGCCACGCCCAGCACCACAGCCAGCACAAACGCCAGCAGGGTCACTTTGAGCGTGACCGCCAGGGCGCGCAGCAGGGCCGGCCCATCACTGTGCAAGGTCTGCGCAATGTCCGTGGGTTTGGGCACCAGGTAGGTCGGCACCTCCCAGGTCGTGCACACAAACTGCCACATCAAGAGCAGGCACAGGCCAAAGCCCATGGGTGCCAGCCAGTTCAAAACGCCGGGGCGTTCAAGCAAAGGGGTGGTCATGGTGGGGCTCCTTCAATGCACGTCGGCAGGGTCGCTGGCCGACATCAGCAAGGCCGACAGTGAACGGCAGTGCTCGGCGAACGCGGGTGACAGGCGGTAGGCCTCGGAGCGGTCTGGCTCGGGCAAAGGCACGTCGGCAATCAGCCGGCCTGGCCGCACCGCCATCATCACCACGCGGCTCGACAAGAACACCGCCTCGTAAATGCTGTGGGTCACGAAGACGACGGTGAGGTCGCGCTCGGCCCACAGGGCCCGCAAGTCGGCATCGAGCTTGTTGCGGGTGAACTCGTCGAGCGCCCCGAAGGGCTCGTCCATCAAGAGCACATCGGGCTCGGTGACCAGCGCACGCGCAATCGACGCCCGCATCTGCATGCCCCCCGACAGCTCGCGCGGGTAGACCTGCCCGAAGGCCCCCAGCCCCACCTGGGCCAGGGCCTTGGCCACACGGGCATCACCCTGCTCGCGCGGCACGCCTTGCAGGTCCAGCGGCAAACGCACATTGGCGGCCACCGTGGCCCAGGGCATCAAGGTCGCCTCCTGAAAAACCATCGCGGTCTTGAGGCCGGATCTGGCCGGGGCGCTTTGCCCCGCCCAGCGAACCTGCCCGTGCGAGGGCGACTCCAGCCCGGCGAACATCTTGAGCAGCGTGCTCTTGCCGCAGCCCGATGGCCCGAGCAAGGAAACGAAATCGCCGCGCTGGATGCGCAGGCTCAAACGCGACAAGGCCAGCGTGCCATTGCCATAGGTCTTGTCGACCTGGTTGGCATGCAGCACCGTCTGCACCTCGGTGGGGGTGGTGACTTTCATCAACATGGTGTGGCTCCGATCTTCAGGCTGCAGGCTGGATGGGGATGTGGCGGTTGCCCTTGTGCACCTCGACTTCGCCGTGGGCCTTGAGCAAATCCATCAACTGCCGGCGCACGATCAGGCCCGGTCGGTCTGAAGGCATGTGGAACTCCTCGCGCCGCTGCGTGTCAACGCAGGCGTCAAAGTCGGTCGCCTCCAGGATGTCGCGGTCTTCGGCCGTGATGGCCGCGTCCCAGTCGATCAGCTCCTGCGTGCTGCACTGCGCCTCGCTGTCATTGCGGTAGAGCCACTGCACCAGCATCAGGCGGTCATCGCTGATGGGCGTGGCGCAGTTGTAGATGATGTGGTCAATGCCGCTGTCCGGGTAGCTGCAGCCAAAGCGGCGCACAAAGGGCAGGTAATAGCGGTTGACCAGGTGCCGCTTGGTGATGGGCTCGGTGCTGCCCGTCACGCGATGGCCGGCAGGCGGGTTGTTGATGGGCACCAGGGTCTCGGCCTCAAAGCCGTAATCGGT
>Ga0209066_10001744_pt1 | contig 28058 bp, 10 predicted proteins | sample All_14_2_FD_187198 | JGI IMG/M metagenome (GOLD analysis project Ga0209066, IMG submission 187198) | Freshwater microbial communities in response to fracking from Pennsylvania, USA - Allegheny Zone_MetaG_DW_15 (SPAdes) (version 2) ...
CCTGTGTCATCGAGACGCGCATGCAGGAATGCGCGTGCCTTGCGCCAGTCGCGTTTGAGCGTCGCCCGCGACAGACCCAGCAGATCACCCGCTTCTTCGAGCAGCAGGCCAGAGAACACCCGCAGTTCGACCAGACGCGCAAGACGCGCATCGGCGGCCTCCAGAGCGCCCATGGCTTCGTGCAGGTCGATCAGGGTTCCCAGCCTGCTGTCATCCGGAAGCACCGCATCGACTGCGCCGAGCGTGGTGATCGGCGCCTCGCCGCCGCGCTTGGCGGTGAGGCGTTCGCGTGCGCGATCCACCGCGATCTGCCGCATCGCGCGCGCGGCAACCGCAAAAAAATGCTGGCGGTCATTGACGTTCAGCGATTCCGGCCGCGCCAGGCGGAAGTAGGCTTCGTGGACCAGCGACGTGCGTCCATGACCCTCGCCGTGGGACGCCGCGCCCTGACGCCCGGCGATCCGTCGGAGGTCGTCGTAGACCGCATGGAACAGCGCCTCGGCGGCCCCGCGATCACCGTCGCGCGCACGCGAAATCAACAGCGTCAATTCGTCCACCGTCCACCTCGGTTTGGACTCTGCAGGACTGTGACACAGGGCTTCAGGTCAGGCAACCAGCGGCCTTTTCCAACGCCCATGAGTCAGGAAATCGACTCGATGGTCAGCTATCAGATGACGGGCGACCGCTGGACCCCGCGCGACGTCACCGTGACCGACACCCGCGAAACGCTGCCCGCCGATTCCGACCTCGCAAACGAACGCTGCTGAGTCGCCGCCGCCCGCGACACCGCCACCGCCAGTGAGACCGCCATAGACCCGCACCCCGCGGGGCGACGGCGTTGTAGGGCGGGGGTCAACATGCAGTGATGTTCCGGCGGTGACCTTGTGCAACGACACGAGGCCAGACCCCGCGCGTAGTGCTTGGTACTTTCACCACGCTTGCTGCGCACGCGGTTGGGACATGCATCCTGCCGGGTCAGGGTGACGAAGTCGTGTCGTGGGCGACTCGGAATGCGATGGGGAACAGGCGTCGCATGCCGCAACGTGGCTCACTTTGGTGAACGCTCCCGGTGGCGCGCCCGCTTCGGTCGATCTACGAAGAGCTCGCTTGAAGGGGAGTTCGAGCTTTGAATGGTTACCGCGTTCGACACGCGAGCGTCAGCAGGGAAGGGTCGATACGTGGCAATGCCATTGCCGAGTTGCCCATCGAAGTTGTCTCCCCAGCATTTCAGCGTGTCCAAGCCAAGCCATGCACAGCTATGGCTCCGTCCAGTAACTACGGCTTTGGCAGGCATTGACAACCCGACGACGGTGACAGGCATCGTGCGAGGTTCGCGGGTACCGTCACCGAGTTGGCCGTACCAGTTCTGACCCCAACAGCGTACGGACCCCGTGTTCATCAGTGCGCAGCTGTGATTGCCCTGGGAGGTGATGGCGGAAACGCCCGATTCCAGGCCCGCAACCGGCGTGGGAGTCCAGCGTTCTGTCGTGCTGCCATCGCCCAGCTCGCCTTCCGCGTTATTTCCCCAGCACTTCACCGCCCCCGCATCGGTCAATGCGCAGGTAAAGAGCACGCCAGCCGATATCGAGACTACCCCTGCGCTCAGTCCGCTGACTGGCACGGGTGGAAGACTCCATATGGTGCTCCCATCGCCCAGTTGGCCATTCGTATTGTCGCCCCAACACTTCACCGCGCCGGCACGCGTCAAGGCGCAGGTGTGTGTGAAGCCCGTGGCGAGCGCAACCGTATCGGGGGGGGCGGCGCTCACCAGGAACGGGGTGGGGCGGTATATCGAAAGCTCCTCTCCCACTTGGCCGTAGCGGTTGTCTCCCCAGCACATCACATTACCGGCGCTGCTCAATGCACAGGTGTGGGAATGCCCCGGAGTGATGCTGGCAATGCCTGAGTTCAAGCCGCTCACGGCGACCGGCACATCGCTGTCGTTCCTGGAGCCATCCCCAAGCTCTCCTGAATAGTTCTGGCCCCAGCACCAAGCGGCGCCTGCGGCAGACAGCGCACAACTGTGGTCGCCGGTCTTGACCGAAACCATGCCGGACTCCAATCCCGGCATCACCGCAGGAACCAAGCGGGGCGCTGCAGTGATGTCGCCGTCGACACGGGTGTAGGTGTCCCCCCAGCATGACACGCCACCGGCGTTGGACAGCGCACACCTTGTGGTGACGGCTTTGATGCCGGGAGACGGTCCGTTCACCGATACGGCAGACCATTGATCGGCGGTGCTGCCGATGCCGAGTTGGCCATGGGCATTGCCGCCCCAGCATCGTAGTTCGCCGCTTGCCGCCACCGCACAACTATGCAGAGAACCTGCGGTCAGCTGCACGACGTCCATGTTGGTGCCATCGATGGCAACGGGAACGCGTGTCGACTGGATCGTGCCATCACCCAGTTGTCCGCCGGCGTTGTAGCCCCAGCAATGCACCTCGTTGTTACGGGCCATTGAGCAGGTGTGAAAGGTCCCGGCCGCTATCGCCTCCACCCCGGAGTCCATTCCCATCACGGGGGTAGGGCTCAATTGCCTGGACGACGCACTGCCCGTGCCCAACTGCCCGCTGCCATTGCCACCCCAACAGAGCATCGCACCGATGTCAGTCACCGCGCAGGTATGACGGGACCCTGCGACGATGGCGTTTACGGAGCGGCCAATACCCGCAACTTTTCGCGGCTGGAGTGCCCTGGTGGTCGTGCCATCGCCTAGCTGACCGCTTGTGTTCAGGCCCCAACACCATGCGTTTCCCGCCGTGTCGATGGCACAGCTGTGGTTGCTTCCCGCCGCAAGGGCGACGACGCCTGCGCTGAGCCCATCGACGAGTGAGGGGACGGCACTGGGAGATGTTGTTCCGTTTCCAAGTTGACCGAGATGATTGTCACCCCAGCACCAAACCTCGCCGATAGCGGTCAGCGCGCATGAGTGACGCTCACCGACGGCCAGCGCAGTCACCCCGGTGTCCAATCCACTGACAGTCGTCGGTTTCAACTGTGGCGCGGTGCTGCCATCGCCAAGTTGTCCAGAGTCATTCTGACCCCAGCACCTCACGCTTCCCGTCGCTGACACGGCGCAGGTGTGGAGCATTCCCGCCGCGACGTGGCGAACACCTTCACCCATGTCCTGAACCACGGTGGGATCACCATGTCGAATCGTCGTGCCATCGCCAAGTTGGCCGAACTCGTTGTTTCCCCAGCAGGAAACAACGCCATCGCGACTCAAGCCGCAACTGTGCAGGCCTCCCGCACTGATCATCGACATGCGGGTGTTCAGCCCGGTGACGATGGTCGGCTCTCCATTGCGGATACCTACGCCGTCGCCGAGCTGTCCGCGGTCGCGCCTGCCCCAACACTGGACAGCCCCGGATCTGGTCACTGCACAGGTGTTCTGCACGCCGGTCGAGAACGCGGACACTGGCTCAGGCAGGCCAATCACGTCTGCCGGTGTGCGCCGCTCTTCGGTGTCGCCAAGGCTGAGCTGCCCGTCATCATTTCCACCCCAGCATTGCATCGCTCCCGAATCAGTCAACGCACAGGTGTGCGCGTCGCCTGCATCAATCGCAATAACGCCAGGGCGCAGATGGGCAACCTGGACCCAGCTGGGCCAGTCTCTAAAGGTTCCATCACCCAATTGGCCGTACCAATTGTTGCCCCAGCACAGCATTGCGCTTGAGTGAAGGAGTGCGCAGGTATGTGCGCCTCCAGCCGTGATGTGCTTGACACCGGACGAGAGCGCACTGACCGGAACAGGCTGGAATCGATTGATCTCCGTCGCATCGCCAATTTGGCCGCTGGAATTGACACCCCAGCAGTAAACGCCGCCATTGCGATTGAGTGCGCAGGTATGGTAATCGCCTGCCGCAATTTCCACGATTCCCGGTTCCAGTCCTTGCACCGCGACCGCTTGGGATGGACTTGTGGTGCTGCCGTCGCCCGACTCTCGGTAGTAGTGCCTGCCCCAGCAGAGCACCACACCGTCGTTGCGCAGGGCACACGCATGCGCCAAGCCGAGGGCAATTTGCGAGACAGGGGCGGCAAGCCCGCGGACCTCGGTTGGTGTCAGTTGTGCTGCCGTCCCGCCGTCGCCAAGCTGGCCAAGTTCGTTGTTGCCCCAACACCAAACCTTGCCATCGTTGGTCAGAGCGCAGGTGTGCAATCTCCCGGCATCCACCTGCATGGCGCCTTCCAGAACACTCACCGCGTCAGCGATAGCACGATCGGTGGTGCTGCCATCACCTAGCTGGCCCTCGTCGTTGCCGCCCCAGCAGCGAACCGCGCCACCCGCACTCAGCGCACAGACATGGGCATAACCCACGGTCACGTCAACGGCATCGGAAAACGGAACTTGCGCAGCCAGATGCATTGATGGCAACCCGAACGACAGGCCAATCAATACGAGCCGCAACGATTGAGTGGCCGTTTTGACTAGGTGAATCAATGGAATGGCGCGGCGGCGCGGCATCGGGCGCTCCTCAAACGGCGGAATTCAATCGATATCTTCCACCATTGACGACGCTATCGGAAGATCAAAAACTGAATACTTCGCGTGACACCATGCACCCTGGAGAGTCAATGCATTGGACTCGCCCCCAAATATCTGCCTTGATCGACAGACAAACGACCATCCTGCCGCAGCAGGGTGACGAAGTCATGTCATGGAGTCATTCCGTGCAGATGTGGGCTGCATAGGCAGCGACTCATCGGCGTTGGAGGCCTCGCTCACTGTCGTGCATCACTTCCGATGGTCGTTGTCGGAGTCTCGATCAGCGCGCTTGCGAACGGCGCGTCTTGCTCAGCGGTGGCTCGGTTCGGCGGCATGCACGATAGACACGCGCTGCCTTTCGGGTGTCAGAACACGTGGCAGGCGGGTCCAGCCACGCCAGCAATGTCCAAGGCAGCGACGATCTTCGCGTCACCCCGCACGCGGCCTTCCCGCGACTCGGTCGCACCGACGACGACTGCCAACGTCGGCAACGACGCTCACACCCGGCCACGACTCATCAAATCGCTCGCCGTTGTTCGCTGCGATCGAGCCAATGCGCACATTGGCTCGATCGACGAGGCAATCAACCGCCGAGAATCCGGGTTCGGGAGGCACCAAGCCCAGCCATCATCATGACGAGCAACAAAATGCCAAGCAGATTCATGCTGGGCACCGTTGTTGCCGGGAAGCTGATGCCCATCACAATGGTGCTGGTACCGGTGAAGCCTTGCGAATCCGTCGCGGTAATGGTGACCGTGAAACTACCGAAGCCTGTCGGTGTGCCCGTGATCGCACCGCTAGTCGACAAGCTCAGGCCTGAAGGTAAGGTGCCGCCCGTGACTGCGTAGGTGTAGGGACCGGTGCCGCCACTCGCACTCAACTGGCCGTTGTACGGCAAACCGATGGCACCGGGCAGCAGACTGGCGCTGTGGATGACAATGGTCGGTACGGCATCCAGTGTGTAGTTCTGAGTGACCTGCGCGGCCGTGCCTTGCGTGCTGTCGGTCGCGGTGACACTGAAGTTGAATGTCCCGAAACTGGTTGGGCTGCCGCTGATCACGCCAGTCGACGACAGATTCATCCCTGCAGGCAAGCTACCGGTGAGCGTGAACGCATAGGGCGCGACACCACCGCTGGCGGTCAAGGTCTGGCTATAGACCACGCCGCCCTGCGCGTTCGGCACGCTCGCGGGCGAAATCGCGATCGTCGGTGTGGCAATCACCAGCGTGTAGTTGCCCACACTGCTCTGGCCGTTGGCATCCTCGGCAGTGATGCTGAGCGGGAAGCTGCCACTTTCAGTCGGGATTCCCGCGAACGCGCCCGCCGTGAAACTCAGTCCGGCTGGCAACGCACCCGAGCGCGTGTAGGTGTAGGGCGCTGCACCACCCGATGCCGTCATCGCTTGCGTGTAGGTCGCACCCGCAGTGCCGCTGGGCAAACTGGCCGGGCTCAGCACGATGGTCGGTGCCGGAACGTCGATCGTGTAACTCTGCGCAAGCGTGAACGGTGCACCGATACCTGTGATGACCGTATCCGTCGCCGTCACGATGATGGGATAACTACCCGGTGCGGTCGGGGTGCCGCTCACGGTATCACCGCTGAATGTCAGTCCCGCTGGCAAGGCGCCGGTCAGCGCATACGCGAACGTGCCCGAGCCACCGCTCGCCGTGAACGTCTGGCTGAATGACGTGGCGTAAGGCGCATTGAGCGAACCGGCGGCTGGCGTCATCGACAGCGTCGGTGCCGCAATGCTGAGGGTGTAGGGGCGGTTTCCGCTCTGCGCAAAGTTGTCCGTCGCGGTAATCGTGAAATTGTAAGTGCCGACCTGATTCGAGGTGCCCGACAAGGCGCCGCCAGCAGCCAGCGTGATGCCCGGCGGCAGACTGCCGGTCGTCACCGCAAAGGTATAGGGCGCGGCACCGCCCGTGGCCGACACCGTTGCACTGTAAGCCTGCGCAACAGTGGGATCCGCCAGCGTTGACGGACTCACGATGACCGACGGCGCACCGACATCAATGGTGTAGTTCTGTGCGATCGAGAAGGGCGCGCCAACACCGGTGATCACTGTATCGGTCGCGGTGATCGTGATCGGATAACTACCTGGTACGGTCGGCGTGCCACTCAGCGTGTTGCCGCTAAAGCTCAAACCTGCCGGCAAGGTGCCAGTGACGACGTAGGCAAACGTGTTCGATCCACCCGCCGCCGTAAAGGCTTCGGTAAACGGCGTTGCATACGGGGCATTGAGCGTGGCCGGTGCTGGCGTCAGCGACAGAATCGGCGCGGCGATGCTGAGTGTGTACGCACGACTGCCGGTCTGGCCGAAATTATCGGTTGCCGTGACGGTGAAGTTGAACGTGCCGACGTCATTGGAGGTGCCCGTCAGTGAGCCGCCGGTCGTGAGCGTGATACCCGGTGGCAAGCTGCCAGCGCTGACGACGAAGCTGTAGGGCGAAGCGCCGCCAGCGGCCGTCAGATTCTGGCTGTAGGCCGACGCCACCGTCGGATTTGGCAGCGTCGGTGGGTTGACCGTGATGGTCGGTGCAGGCACGTCGACCGTGTAGTTCTGCGCCACAGTAAACGGTGAGCCAGTGCCGCTGGAGCCGGTGTCGGTGGCCGTAATGGTGATCGGGAAGCTCCCTGGCACCGTCGGCGTGCCGGAAATGCTACCGCCACTGAGGGTGAGGCCAGCGGGCAGCGTGCCGCTCAACACGTAGGTGTAAGGACCGATGCCACCGCTTACCGCAAATGCCTGCGCGAACGCGGTGCTGTAGGGCGCATTCAGCGTGCCGGAGGCCGGTGTCATGGACAGCGTTGGCGCCGCCACCGTCAGCGTGAATGCCTGGCCGACGTTGTAGGGACCATTGCCCGTGCTGCTGTCGGTTGCCGACACGCTGACGTTGAATATGCCCGCGGAGGTTGGCGTACCCGAAATGGTGACGGAGCTGGCGGTCGTGCCGGTGATCGAGAGACCACTCGGTAGGTTGGTCACCTGGTACCCGGACCAGGGCGAGGCGCCGCCATTGAAGCTGAAGGTTTGCGTATAGGGCGCGCCAACCGTCGAAGCAAAACCGCCACTTGGGGTAATGGTGATCACCGGATCCTGCACGGTCACACTGACCGTGGCGGGAGAGGAGGTGCCACCGCTGTTGCTCGCCGTATAGCTGAAGCTATCCGGGCCAGCGTAGCCGGCGGTTGGCTGGTAGGTGATCGTGGTGCCGCTGACCAACGCCGTGCCCTGTGTTGGCGGCGTGCTCAGGGTCAACGAGGTTGGACTGCCACCCGACAGGCTCAAGGGCACATTGGTCGCCGCCGCGTTGTAGGTCACCGACAAGGCGGAGTTGCTGGCAACGGGCGCCACGTCAATGATGGTGATGGCATAGGACTGAGTCGCCGTATACGGGCCGGTGCCGGTGCTGCTGTCCGTCGCGGTGATGCTGAAATTGAACGTGCCCAGCGCGCTCGGCGTGCCGGTGACTTCACCGGTCGAGGGGTTCACTGTCAGGCCGCCTGGCAAGGCACCCGCCGTCACCGCGTAAGTGCGGGGCGCGGTGCCACCGGTTGCTGGCGTGATCGAAGCGGAATAGGCCTGACCCAAGGTGCCACCCGCCAAGGCTGCACCGGGCAGTGTGATCGTCGGCGGAGCCATCGAAATGCTGTAGGTTTGGCTACCCGTGAACGGCCCAGGCGCGCCGCTACTATCGGTGGCACTGATGGTAAACGTGAAGTTGCCTCCCGCGGTCGGCGTACCGCTGACCAGACCGCCGACAAGTGTGACGCCTGCTGGCAGCGCGCCGCCGGTCAACGCGAACGTATACGGCCCCGCACCACCACTCGCTGTGATCGTCTGGCTGTAGGCGGACGCGACGGTACCGTTCGGCAGCGTGGCCGGATTGACGGTAACCGGCACATCATCATTGCTGATGGTGCCCACACCTTGGTTGTCGCTGATCGTCGCGTTGGTGGCACCGCTCAAGTTGACGAAAAATGTTTCGTTCGCCTCGGGCACGGTTTCACCGATCACGGGCACGGTGATGGAGCGGGTGGTTTGACCCGCGATAAACGTGAGCGTGCCGCTGGTATTGGTGTAGTCGCCAGGTTGCGTGGCCGTACCATCGATCGTGGCATAGTTCACCGAGACCGTCTGTCCACTGGCAGCACTCAGGGCGACCGTGAACGCGGCACTCGCCGTACCGGAATTGCCTTCGGTGACGATGACATCGTTGATCGACAAGCTCGGCAACGGATCATCGTTGGTGATCGTTCCGACGCCCTGGCCATCGCTCACACTGGCGTTCGTCACGTTGGTGACGTTGACAAAATACGTCTCGGCGGGCTCGTTGGCCGTATCGCCATTGACCAACACCGTGAAAATGTAGGTGCTGCTGCCAGCGGGGATGGTTTGGCTGGTCAGCGAGGTCGCCACGTAGTCCGAGCCGGACGTCGCCGAGCCATTTGCCGTCGCGATATCGAAGGCGACACCGCCCGCACCCGCAGGCGCGCTGAGACTGACCGTGAAGACAAAGCTGGTCGTCCCTGAATTGCCCTCGGTCTGCGAGACATCGTTGATGGTCAGCGAGGGTAGGGCGGCGGTGGTGAACGTACCGGTGCTGGAGTAGCCAGTGCCCGCCGCGCTGGTCGCATAAGCCTTGTAGCTGTAGGCCGTATTCGGCGTCAGCCCAGACGCGTTCAAGGTAAACACGCCCGTGGTACCGGTGGTCGTGAGGTTGGTAACGCCGAGGCCACCCAGTTGCGGGTTGTTGTTCGTCGCGGTGACGGACAACACCACGCCATGCACCGAAATGCTCTCGCCGCCATCGGCCGTCACATTGCCGCCCAGGGTCGCACTGTTCGCGGTCACTGCCGATGAGGTTGGTGACGTCACGGTCGGCGGCGACGTCGCCGTCATGTAGGTCACGGCGCCAGCGTTGGTGTTCGCGCCGTTATCCCAGCTTGGCGACACCGCCAGGAAATTGCCATTGCTCAGTGCCAATGCCGGGCCGCTGCCAACGAGATCGTTCGCGATATTGCCCACCACGGAATTGCTGGAACTGACCGGTCCGACGCAGTCGCCGATGGTTGAACCATTGCACAGGGTCAGGGCGCCACGCGTCCCATTCCAGTTGTTGTGCCGGAGTAGATAGTTGTTGCCATTCGCGATGACTTGACCAAACCCGACATTGTCGGCGTTCGTCGTACCCACGAGCGCATTGGCGCTGGAGATAGTGCCCGCAGCACAGCCGCTGGCAGCGTCGCAGACGCGCACGAAACCGGCATCGACCACCGCGCCGTTGTCCCAATTGGGCGCACGAATGACAAAATTGCCGTTGTCCAGGAGGGTAATGGTTGAGCCTCCGACGCGATCGTTGCTGATCGAACCGACGAGGCTGTTGGCCGTGGTCAGTTCGCCCGTACACGCCCCAGCGGTGCAGAAGCGGATCGCCCCCGCATCGGTGGCGGCACCATTGTCCCAGTTGCCAGAACGCACGAGGGCCAGCCCGCTGGTCGAAAACGTCAGTGCGTTCAAGCCTTCGCTGGCCGTGGCGCCAACTACGGAGTTCGACGCGCTGACGGTCTGATTGGCACAGGAATTGGTGGTGTGGTTGCAGAACGTGATCGCACCCGCATCCACCGTCGCGCCACGATCCCAGCTCGATGTGCGCACCGCGTAGAAATCGCCTGGACCCACCGCAATGCTGTTTTGCCCGACCTTGTCATCCAAGGTGGTGCCCGTTAACGAGTTGGCCGCCGACACCGCGCCAGTACAGCCGGTACTCGGGCAAAACGTCGCGGCGCCTACACCGTTCGCAACGCCATCCCACTCGTAGTTCAATGCCACATAGGAGCCATTTCGAACCTCAACAACGCCGCCCCAGCCCACCAGATGGTTGGCCGCCGTACCCACCAGAGAGTTGGCACTGGTGACGGTACCCGTGCAGCCGCTGGCGCCATTGCAGAGGGTCACGGCACCTCGCGTGCCGTTCCAACCGGGACTGGACACCACGTAGTTGCCATTCGACAGCCCAATCACCCCAACTTGACCAATCTGGTCACCAAAGGTCGACCCGACCAAGGAATTGGCACTGCTGATCGTCCCGGTACAACCGGTGCTGATACTGCAGCGCGTGACCGCGCCCAAGTACGCGCTCCAGGTTGGGCTGGAGAACACGTAGAACCCCGTGGACAGCTCGACAAACGATGTCGAGGAGCCGACCTGATCGCTACTCGCGGTCCCCACCATCGAGTTGCCGCTGCTGATCGTCCCGGTGCACCCGGTTGTGCCGCTGCAGAGCCGAACGAAGCCCGCATCCGTCGCCGCCCCGTTGTCCCAGTTCTGCCCTCCAAACACGTAGTTGCCGTTCGCCAAGGCGAGGATGGGGGTGCCGATCTGGTCACTCGCTGTGGAGCCGACGGCGGCATTCGAAGAGGTGATCGGACCAACACAGTTGCCGGTGCTGCCATCACACCAGCGCACCATTCCGGCGTTGCTCACGGCACCGTTATCCCAGTTCGCGGCACGCACGACATAGTTGCCGTTGGTCAGCGCGGTGATCGTTCCGACCGCATCACTGGCGGTCGTACCGACCATGGAGTTGGCGGCTGACACCACGGCACCGCGACCGGAGGCGCCAAACGGATGGCAGTTGCTGCCATTGACCCAAGTCACCGCACCGACGCCGGCGGTGGCACCGTCATCCCAACCGCCAGAGCGCACCACGTAATTGCCATTGGAGAGGACGACCAGCGTGCTGCCACCGACGTTGTGCCCAGCCGCGCTGCCGACCAGGGAGTTGGCCGCACTGATGACATAGCCCCCCGCTTGATACTCGGCCGCGGTCAGGCAGGTCACCGCACCAAAGCCACCGTTCCAGTTTGGCGACTGGATCACGACATTGCCGTTGGGCAGTTCGGTCACCGCAAACGAGCCGATCTGGTCGCTGGCGTTTTGCCCCAGCGTGGAATTGGTCGTACTGATCACACCCGAGGTGCTGGCCAGCAATCCAGCAGATGACATCATCAATCCCAGACCAGCCAGGCCCAAAAATATCGATCTGGAATGCCGAACGACGCGGGCGCTTGTTGCACGGAATAGGGCAAGCATTTGGGCGCGACTCCTTGAGACGACGGAAAGCAAAATGGGACCACCGGCTGCAAGAAGCCATCGAAAGCCGCCTGCTGGCTTGATTGGGGATCGGTTGAGATCACCTGGAAGTGCAACGGGATTCACGACGTCCCGATGCCGCACGTAGCGGGAATGTCTGGAGTCCACCGCTACTGTAGCCGATCCGTGGCAGGGTGCTTCGCATTCGCAATGGCAGCAAGGGGCATCGCACCACGGACATCGACTTCGCTGCGGAACTTCGCCTTTTTCCGTGCCTGTACAACTCGGAGAGTCAATGCAGATAGCCTGCCCAAATAGCTGCCTCCATCGACACAGAAGCGACGATCCTGCCGCAGCAGGGTGACGAACTCATGTCGAGGTTTCGTTACTCAAAGCCATTTGAAAACACGGGGCTCGACACCGTGAACACGGCATCCAAAGGCAGTGAACGGAAGGATCTCCGTCCGAGGCCGGCCTCCCCGCTGTAGTTCGATCCCCAGCAATTGACTTCACCACCAGAGGTGATGGCACAAGTATGTTGGTACCCGGCACTCATGGATTGGGCTACGAAGCTGGGTGCAGAGACACCGACCGGTGTCAGATAGGTTCCGAAACCACCATAACCAAGCTGACCTTCCCCTCCCAAGCCCCAGCAGAACGTTCCTGCGCTGGAATAGGCGCACGTATGCCAATTGCCAGCCGTCAATTCCCAATCGGCAACTGCAAGTCCAGCCACGTTGGTGGGGCTCACGACGGGCATCATGCTGATGTTGCCGTCGCCGATCTGGCCATACTCATTGCTTCCCCAACACATCACGGCGCCGTTGCTCAGCGTCGCACAGGTGTGTCCGTCACCCGCCGCGATGGCGATTGCGGCAGCGCTGAGGCCGATGACAGGTGTTGCAACGGGCCGCGCTGTGGTTGAGCCATCGCCCAGTTCACCCCTCCAATTTTCACCCCAGCATTTCACTGAACCCAGTGTGGTCAGGGCGCAGCTATGCAGCGAGCCAACCGCGAGCGTGACCGCGCCCTCGTCCAGTCCTACAACGGCAACAGGACTGGATCGATACTCGTATGTGCCGTCGCCTAGCTGTCCACCCTGATTGTTTCCCCAACAGTAGACCGAGTTGTCGGTCATCCGTGCGCAGGTGTGGGCATAGCCTGCGTATAGGTCGGCGACATTGCTTTCCAAGCCCAACACTGGCGAAGGGGTTGTTCGCCATGCACCCGAGTTGCCGCCACCCAACTGCCCGGAACTGTCGTTGCCCCAGCAGTACGCCGCACCGCCGTTCAGGACGGCGCATGTATGTAAGGCGCCCGCGGTCACGGTCAAAACGCCACTCGGCAACCCATTTACAGCGACCGGCGTCGTTCGATTTTCGAGGGTTCCGTCACCCAACTGTCCCCATACATTGGAACCCCAGCAGCGGACTTCCCCGGTATTCGAGAGTGCGCAGCTATGTCCCGCACCGGACGCAATATCCACCATGTCAGCATCGAGCCCGGTCACGGGCGTAGGCGAGGCAAATTGATAGACCACGTCGTCGCCAAGTTGCCCAACCCTGCCATCGCCCCAGCAGCGAACACGGTGATCTGCTGCAACAAGGCAGCTGTGTCTCCCGCCTGCAGCGATGGCGATGACGTCGCTGTTTTCTCCGAGGACAGGCGTGGGCGAGTTGCGTTGACTCGTACTTCCATCGCCAAGCCGTCCGTACTCATTGGCACCCCAGCAGAAAGTGCCAGCCGCCGAGGTTGCGCAGGTGTGGTCACTGCCAAGGGTAATCAGACTGACGTCCTCGATGCCGATGACCTGGGCAGGCGATGTCCGATCGGTGGTGGTTCCGTCGCCAATTTGTCCGGACGCGTTGTTGCCCCAGCAGTGCATCAAGCCGTCGCCTGAAACGGCGCAACTACGGTTGCTGCCTGTCGACATCGACAGCACACCCGGATCAAGACCATTGGTGAACACCGGCGTCAAGCGGTTCTCCGTACTGCCATCGCCCAGCTGTCCGTCGCTGTTGTAGCCCCAGCAGAGCAGGCGGCGTGCAGCATCCAACGCGCAGGTGTGATTGTTGCCAGCGCTGATGCTGGCAACGTTCGAACCTAAGCCGATGACATCCGTCGGGGTTCGCCGGCTCGTTGTCGTCCCATCGCCCAACACCCCATAAGTATTGTTCCCCCAGCACTTCGCGATTCCAGAGACGACGGCGCAACTGTGGTGCCTGCCCGCAGACAGCGAAGTCACACCCGAGGTCAGCCCAACAACCGTTGTCGGCAATGATCGACTGGTCGTGGTGCCATCGCCGAGTTGACCAAAATGATTGCCCCCCCAACAGACCACTGAGCCAAGGCTTGTCAGCGCGCAGTTGTGAATGGCTCCGGCTGTGATTTCCACCGCATTGATCAGGTTCTGGACCTGAACGCCGCTTTGTCGCGACGTCGTTGTGCCATCGCCCAACCTCCCGTACGCATTGTCACCCCAGCACCAGACCGTGCCATTGGCGCGCAGCGCACAGGAATGACTTTCTCCCGCCACGACCTGAATCGCGTCATCGAAAGGCACCTGAGCGACCGAGGGCAGGGCAGGGCAGGCGAGGGCAATGACTACGCTGATCAGCAGATGGCGTAGCACTCGGGAAATTCGCGAGTACCGGGTTGAGCAAGAGGCAAATGGGAGGCGCGACACGGCGGGTTTCCTTGGCAGTGGGTGGCGCGAACGGGTCGACGCCACGCTCAATCCGTTGAAGTCCGGTCGAGCGCTGCGCGCTTCGTCCGGTGCACTCTGCTGACACGCTCGAGATCAGCATCAAACACGACCTGCAGGCCCCCACCTGCACCTCACGCATTGCTACATGTGGCCGACGATTGTGCAGCGACGCCGATCACATTCCACGCGCCAAAACAGCATCGAACCGCGACGCCAATTCACGCAGAGTCGGAGGTTAGATCAGGTTGCCGCGCGCCTTGCCCAAGGTCAAGCGTGTTGCGGTTGGTTGGTAACGATTGTGCTGCGCGTGAACAGCGTCGAACAGAGCGAGCTTGCGAAGTGCATCAACGGAAAGGCCTGGCTCGCACGACATCGACTTCGCTGCGGAACTTCGCCTTCTGGCGGCAGTCGGCGTCTTGCGCGATCAACGTGATCTCGCCTTTGTGCTCGCCAAGCCGGGCGGGTCACCGAAGACCTTACCTCAAGGAGCCACTCATGCCGTCACCCAAGCTCATCACCCTGCTGCTGGTTGCCCCCTTCGCGCTTTCCGCATCACTCAACCCCGCGCACGCAGCGCAAGATCCGGTGGTCGCGACCACGCAGGCCGCGCTCAACGCGCTGCCGGACGAGGCACGCATCGCCAGCGACCTTGAGGCGCATTCGCAGACTGCCCGCCTGTCGACCTTGGCCAGCGTGCCGAACGCTGATCTGCAGGCCGATTACACAAGCATCCGCAGCTCGGTTCGCAATGGGGAAACACTCGAATTCCGCGTGACCTCGATCTACAACGCCAAAGTGCAAGGGGAACCGCAGCGGGAAGTCGACTCGATGGTCAGCTATCAGATGACGGGCGACCGCTGGACCCTGCGCGACGTCAAGGTGACCGACACCCGCGAAACGCAGCCCGCCGATTCCGACAACGCAAACGAACGCTGCTGAGTCGCCGCCTGCGACACCACCACCGCCAGTGAGACCGCCATCGCCCCGCACCACGCGGGGCGATGGCGTTGTGGGGCGGGGTTCAATTCGCGGTGAGGGTGTGGCGGAGACCTCGTGCGAGATTGCTAGCTGTGCCCCGGATTTGTTGCGAAACCTGAAGTCACACCGCACTGAAAGACTGTTTCAGGGCGGTCCAAGGTGCGGAGCCACGTGTGCGCGTGTCCAGCGGAAGAACGTGTCGATGTCACTGATCGTGGAAGTCGATTTTCATTTCAACAACGGGATGCTCTCGGCAATTGACTGGTTCGTCGACTGTGGCGAAGAGGTGGTCGCCTAGTCGATGGGATTCGGCGTAGGACTGGCATTCGAGTTCACTCCGCTTGCTTTCGACCTGCAGGGTTTGTGCAGAGCGCGGGCTGTCTTCTCTCGCAATCAGTCGAAAACACAGAGATGTTGTATGGACCAGTCGTCTGCGTTGTTTTGGTTGAGCGCGGTTGACTCAGCTTTTTGGATAGCAGTTCCCACGGTTATGACGCATGATTCGCAACTTCGTGCGTCTGGCTTCAATTAATGCAACTGCTCATAACCACTACCAATACGCAGGCGACCGATCTCGGCTATCTGCTCTCCAAGAACCCAGAGCGTCACCAGACGTTCTCGCTGTCCTTCGGCAGCGCCCATGTCTTCTATCCTGAGGCTTCTGCGGAGCGCTGCTCGGTCGCGCTGGTGGTCGATGTCGACCCTGTTGGCCTGGTGCGCGGGCGAGGCGAGGGGGAAGGGCCGTTGACCCAGTACGTCAACGATCGCCCATACACCGCCTCGTCATTTCTAGCCGTTGCGATCGCCAATGTGTTCTCCAGTGGCATGGCGGGCAGCAGCAAGGCGCGTGCGGAGCTGGCAGCAGCAGCGATTCCGCTGGAGGCCGAGGTGCCCGTTCTGCGCTGCCGTGCGGGCGCGGCAAAGCTGCGTGCTTGTTTCGAGCCGCTGGGTTACCGCGTCGACGTACAAGCGTTGGCGCTGGATGAGACGTTTGCTGACTGGGGTGAAAGTCATTACTTTCGCCTTCACCTGAATGGACACCTGCGCCTGTCCGAACTGCTGCAGCATCTCTACGTACTGCTGCCCGCGCTCGATGGTGACAAACACTACTTCGTTGGCAGTGACGAAGTGCAGAAGCTGCTCGCGAAAGGCGGCGACTGGCTGGCGACGCATCCCGAGCGCGACTGGGTTCTCTCGAACTATCTCAGGCGTCAGCGCTCGCTGGTGCGGGAGGCACTTGGTCAGCTGCTTGCCGCACCGGAGGAAGACGTCGAGCTGGGTGAGCGCGAAAAAGAGGCCGGCGAGCAGCAGTTGGAGCGCGCGCTCAGCCTCAATGATCGCCGCATGGCTGCCGTGGAAGACGTGCTGCTGCGCAGCGGTGCGGCAACCGTGCTGGATGTCGGATGTGGCGAAGGCCGACTGTTGGCGCGGCTGCTGGAGCAGCGCCAGTTCCGTAAGCTGCTCGGCATGGATGTCTCAGCGGTGTGCCTCGAACGCGCGGCCGAGCGTCTTAAACTTGATCGGCTGGCGCCCCTGCAGCGCGCGCGCATTGAGCTGCTGCAGGGCAGTCTGACCTACCGCGATTCGCGCATGGCCGGCTTCGATGCCGCCTGTGCGGTCGAAGTGATCGAACACATCGATGCCAGTCGCCTGTCGGCCTTCGAGCGCACGCTGTTTGAGTACGCCGCGCCTGGCCTCGTGGTCATCACCACCCCTAACGTCGAGTACAACGTGCGCTTTGCCAATCTGCCCGTGGGCGCGATGCGCCACCGCGACCATCGGTTCGAGTGGACACGCGCCGAATTCCAGACGTGGGCGAACGGCGTCTGCGAGCGATACGGCTACTCGGTCGAGTTTTTGCCGATTGGGGATGTAGACCCCGAGCTCGGGCCGCCCACGCAGATGGGGGTGTTCAGCCGATGAGCACGGTCCGCATTCCCGAACTCGCCCTGGTCGCTCTGATCGGAGCCTCCGGCTCTGGCAAATCGACCTTTGCGCGCGCGCACTTCAAGCCGACGGAAGTGATCTCGTCGGACTACTGCCGTGCCCTGGTGGCCGACGACGAGAACGATCAGGCCGCCACCAAGGACGCCTTCGACGTTCTCTATTTCATCGCGGGCAAGCGGCTGGCCGCTGGCAAGCTGACCGTGGTGGACGCCACCAACGTTCGCCCGGAAGACCGCAAACGCCTGGTGACCTTGGCGCGCGAACACCATGTACTGGCCTCGGCCATCGTCTTCGATCTGCCGGAACGCCTACTGCACGAACGCAACGAAATCCGCCCCGACCGCGACTTCGGCCCGCACGTGGTGCGCTCGCAGACCCAAAGCCTGCACCGCTCGATGCGCAGCCTGGAGAAGGAAGGCTTCAAGGTCGCTGCGGTGCTGCGCAGCGTCGAAGCCGTCGCCGAGGTGCAGATCACCCGCGAGAAGTCCTGGAACGACAAGCGCGACCAGCACGGGCCTTTCGACATCATCGGCGACGTGCACGGTTGCCTGGACGAATGCGTGCAACTATTGCGCGCCCTGGGCTATGTCGTGGCCGGTACTCGCGAGTCGCCCGACGTGACCGCGCCCGAGGGGCGCCGCGCGATCTTCGTTGGCGACCTGGTTGACCGTGGGCCGGACTCACCCGGCGTGCTGCGTCTGGCAATGGCCATGGTTGCCAACGGCACCGCGCTGTGTGTGCCTGGCAACCACGACGTCAAGCTAATGAAGAAATTGCGCGGCCGTGATGTCAAGATCAGCCACGGCCTTGCCGAAACGCTGCAGCAGCTGGAATCCGAGCCCGACGACTTCCGCCGCGCCGCCGCTGACTGGATCTACTCGCTGGTCAGCCATTTGGTGCTGGACGAGGGCAGGCTGGTGGTCGCCCATGCCGGTATGAAGGAGAAGTTGCAGGGTCGCGCCTCAGGTGCCGTGCGCGACTTCGCACTGTACGGAGAGACGACTGGCGAAACCGACGAGTACGGTTTGCCGGTGCGCTTCGACTGGGCCAGCGAGTATCGCGGGCAAGCCATGGTCGTTTACGGGCACACGCCAGTGCCCGAAGCCGAATGGGTGAACCGCACGCTTTGCGTCGATACCGGCTGCGTGTTCGGCGGCAAGCTCACCGCACTGCGCTATCCGGAGCGCGAGCTGGTCAGCGTGCCGGCCGCGCGCACCTACTACGAACCGATCAAGCCGCTGGCACCGCCCAAGGCCGAGACGCGCGACGTCAGTGTGCTCGACATCGACGACGTGCTGGGCAAGCGCGTCCTCAAGCCGCGCCTGGGCCGCACCGTGACCATCCGCGAAGAGAACGCACGCGCCGCGCTGGAAGTCATGAGCCGCTTCGCTGTCGACCCGCGCTGGCTGGTGTACCTGCCGCCCACCATGTCGCCGCCCGCCTCGGCCGCCGAGGGCGAGCTGCTGGAGCGCCCTCGTGAAGCCTTCGACTACTACCGCAGCGAGGGCGTCACCCAGCTGGTCTGCCAGGAAAAGCACATGGGCTCGCGGGCCATCGTCGTGCTGTGCCGCGACGAAGACGTCGCCGCGCGACGCTTCGGTATTCGCGGCGATGGTCGCGGCGTGATCTACACGCGCACCGGGCGCCGATTCTTCGCCGATGGCGGCACCGAGGAAGCACTGCTCGGAAAGCTCGACCGCGCGATGCAGGCCAGCGGCCTGTGGGATGAACTGACTACCGACTGGATCGTGCTCGATGCCGAGCTGCTGCCTTGGTCCGCGAAGGCGGGCGACCTGCTGCGCCAGCAGTACGCCCCCACCGGCACGGCGGCGACGCAGGCGCTGCGCGCATCCATCGCCTGGACAGCGCGGGCCACGGCAAGAGGCATCGACCTCGGCGCCTTGCCGACGACACTGGCCCAGCGTAGCGAGGCGGTGCGCCACTACGTCGCCGAGTACCGTCGCTACTGCTGGCCGGTGAACAGCGTCGCTGACCTGCGCTTGGCCCCCTTCCACGTGCTGGCCTACGAGGGCGCAGCGACACTGGAGCAGGGCCACCGCTGGCATCTCGATCTGATCGACCGACTGTGCGCGGCCGATGCCAGCCTGTTCCGCCGCACCGAGCGCCGCGTCGTTGACTTGAGCGATCCCGAAAGCGAAGCCGCCGCCACCGCGTGGTGGCACGCGATCACGGCCGCGGAAAGCGAAGGCATGGTCATCAAGCCGATCGACGGCCTGGTGCAGGGCAGGAAGGGCCTGCTGCAACCGGCCATCAAATGCCGTGGTCGCGAGTATCTGCGCATCATCTACGGGCCAACCTATACCGAGCCCGCGAACCTCGACCGCCTGCGCCAGCGCGGGCTGGCGCCGAAGCGCACGCTGGCCCTTCGCGAGTTCATGCTGGGGCACGAGGCACTACACCGCTTTGTAGAGCGCGAACCGCTGTACCGGGTGCACGAATGCGTGTTCGGTGTGCTGGCACTGGAGAGCGAACCTGTAGACCCACGGCTTTGAGGCGAGGCACTCTTCCTCAGCCGGGACGTGGGACAGGGAACATATGGCAAAACAAGACCTGACCCTCTGCTTTACGGTGAGGTGCTGGCGGTGACCCTGTGCAACGTTGCTAGACCTGGCCCCGTGCGTGTGTGCGTGCGCTCCGACACCGTGCTTGGTCGTGCTTGGTCGCTAAGCGCGATATCTTCCACTTCGCCCCCGTAAACTGCGAATCGATTGAAGATCGCTTTAGATGAAGCATGGCACAAGCCCTGACCTACGTACCTGATCAGATACTCAAAGACGCTGCGAATCACAGCGAGCTGGTCGTCTTTGTCGGCGCGGGTGCGTCGATGCTCTGCGGCAGCCCCGATTGGCGTGGATTCGCGAACCAAGTCGTTGGCGCACTCGAGAAAGGCGGCGTGCTCAGCTTCTTGGAAGCGGAACAGTTGCGCGGATTTGGTGACCCGCGGCGAACCCTTTCGATTGCGATGGCGCTCGCCCAAGAGAAGGACATAGCAATAGACTTCGACGGCATCTTGCACCCTGCCAAGCCTGCGGCGATCGGCTCTGAGCTATACGAGTTGCTGTCGAGCTTGCGACCCGTCTTCGTCACAACCAACTACGACAAATGGCTCGACGATTCTGTGCCTGAGGAGCTGTCAACAGAGCTCAAGGTGGGCGGCGAGGCGGAACCTGCAAAGGGACTCGGCGCGAGGCCAAAGCACTACTTGCCCCAGCATTTGTCGCCAGCGCTGCTTGCCGAACGCGGAGCCGTGATCCATCTCCATGGTTCCTATATGGATCCGAGTTCGATGGTGGTCTCGTTGAAGGACTACATCAAGCACTATTCGGATGAGCGAGTTCTGGCGTTTCTTCGGGCGATGTTCAAGAACCACACGGTGCTCTTCGTAGGCTACGGGCTTGCTGAGTTAGAGATCCTGGAACACATCATTCGCTCCAACGAGTCGCTGCGAACTGCGACGACTGAGCCGCGACACTTTTTGTTGTACGCCCATCGGTCAACCGAATTGGTCCAGAAGGGCTTCATCGAACGCTTCTTCCACGACCAGTGTGGCGTATCCGTTATCCCGTACTGCATCGACGCCAAGGGCTATCCGGAAATAGTTGAGGTCTTCAAGGCCTGGAAATCTGAACTGGATGTACGAGACCCGACGACGTTGGATCTTCAATTGCACCTAGATCGATACATCGCGTCTCCGAATACAGTTAATCGAGACGCGGCGCTCCGACTTGTTAGCAGCTGGCCCGAGCTCGTCTCGTACTTTCTAAACTCCTTGAAGGACGCAGTTTGGTTCAGCGACCTCGACGGCGCCGGCCTATTCAATGCGAAACACAGCCCCAGCGTGAGGGTTGTCGAGAACGAACGTGGCACCTTGTATCAGGCTGAGGGCTGGCCCGCACTACGCTATCTAGAGCAGATTTCCGCTTCAGCACAGGGCGACCAGGCTGCTCGCATTGCCGGCATTGTTCGGAGTATCAGTTCGGACGCTCAGCAGCGAGGTCTTGAAAATTGGAGGACTTGGTGGTCCCTCGCCACAGTTCTGTCGCAGTTGCCACTTGACGTACTGACGGACGCGGACATTGACATGATTCGCTCTTGGCTGAAGGGTCGGTTTGAGTCAAACATGGTGGGTCAAGAGCTAGGCGAGAAGCTCCTGCCGCGACTTCTGGACAGTGCCGAGCCGGCGAACTGGCATAGGGCAATGCTGCTGGTCGATGCACTATCGATGGTTCGGAGCACTGGGGAATCATCATGAGCGACAAAGCCGGGGTGTTGGACAGTTACCACCTGGGCGAAGTGCTGAAGCCTTCAGCGAGGAAGCTCGGCGAGCGCTGCGGCGCTGCCGCCGTTGACATGTTGGCTCGCCGCTTGACCGACTACATCGGCTCCGCCGAAGACGATAAGTACTCATACATATGGCGCTCGGCGATAGAAGACCACGAGCAGGATGCTCACAAGGAAGACGCACGCGCTGTACTCGTTGATGCCGTCCGTGATGCCGCTCTTGGTGCTACGAGCACCAGCTCCCCTGCGGCGTTGGCCATTGTCAAATCACTTCTTGAATCCCCCTATCCGACGCTTACTCGCGTGGGAATCTACGTGTGCGGCGAGCACTATGGAACCGTCGGGGTAGCTTTCTGGGAATGCGCAACGGGGAGTTGGTTTCTCGAAATTCCCTACTGGCATGAGATTTATTGGTTCATCAACAAGGCTTTTCCCAGATTTTCCGTCGCCCAAAGGACCCAATTCTTGAGATTCGTAGAGCAGCCAAAAGGGGATTGGTCAGACGAGTCACGACAAGTGGAGTGGGACGAGACCCATAGGCGTGACCTGTTGCATCCGGCCTTTGGGCTTGGCGATTCGGAAGTGGATGAGAAGTACCAGAAGCTGATGGAACGATGGGGGCCGGTACGAGACCACCCAGACTTCCACATGTATTCCACTGGCGGATTGGTGGGCGACCGAAGCCCCGTCGCATCAGATGCACTCCTGAGCATGTCTGATGACGAGTTGGTGGCCTTCCTAAATGACTTTGTGCCCGATAGCCGGAGTTGGGATGGTCCGACAGATCGAGGGCTCGCCTCATCCATCTCTGCAGCGGTGAGGGCCAGCGAGGACGGCTTCGCGGGCCGAATCGGTCTCTTTGCTGACTTGGCGCGTCCATACCAGCATGGGCTGCTTCGGGGACTCAAGCAGCGGTGGTCCGATGACAAGCGAGACATCAATTGGCCGGCTACGCTGTCGCTCGTGCAGGCCATCGTTTCCGCACCGTCCTTCCGGGCGGACTTGGCTGCCGATCAGGCTGAAGGGTGGGAGCCATCCGTGCACTGGGTTGTGAGCGACATTGCTGACCTCTTGAAGGACGCAACCGGAACAGAGCGCCACCTGCCATCCGCGCTCCACACATCGTGCCTTCAAGTTCTGCGTCTTGTTCTCGACGCTACTCCGACAGATGCCGGGGAGTCGAGCGACGCCGTCTCGCATGCAATCAACTCTCCCAGAGGCCGGTCTCTGGAGTCCCTAATTTACCTCGCGTTAGCTATGCGGCGCGAAGAAGTTGCCGCCAACAGGAGTTCAGCTGAGACGTGGCTCGCCGTTGGACCGGTATTTGATGCTGAACTGGCAACTAGCGAGTCTGGGCGCAATGCTGACTTTGCGGTGATGGCGGGGATGTACTGCGCAAACTTCCACTACTTGAGTGCAGAGTGGACGGAAACCAACTTCGATAGACTCTTCTCGTCCACCAACGAACCAGCTTGGATGTGTGCGGCGCAGGGTTTTGCGTATCAGCGCCATCTCTATGCTTGGCTATTCGTGCGCCTTGTCGCAGGTGGGCACCTGAGGCGGATGGTTTATTCGGAAGGCTTGCCTAACCAGGTGGCTGATAGGGCTCTTCAGTTCTTGGGGCTTGCCTATCTTGAAGGGATGGAAAGCCTAGACGGAAGCGGTCTGCTCAGTGAACTGGTTTCGGAGCTGAAGGTAAGGGAGCTATCGCAGCTGTGCAGGTTCTTTTGGGCGCTTCGAGGGAAGACCGAGCCATCTTCCCGCGTGCGCAAGATACTGGTGTTCTGGATGAAAGTGGCAGAGCAGGTTCGGGCAAACTGTGCCGACGTGCCTGAGCTGCAGTCGGCTCTCAGCCAGCTAGCGGTCTTCATTCACGACCTTACGCCGGACGTCGTTGCGGCATTGGTCGACGCGGCGCCTCATGCGCAGGATAGGCATCATGGCTATATGCTGGTTCAAAACCTTGCGCGTCTTGCGAGCCAGTATCCGAAGCAGGTGGCGACGATCTTCCGCGCAGCGATGTCAGGGTTCTTGCCTGACTACCGCAAGGAGGACGTGATTGCATGCGTCAAACGATTGGCAGAGGCGGGTGAGATCAAGGAAGCAGAGTGGATATGCAACGCTTACGCGGATCAAGGCTCGATACTCCTGAAGGAGACCTACCAGGAATTGCGTCCAAGACATCTTTCGCGCGGCAACGGCGACCAGATCGCCGAGTAGCCCAGTAGATTGCATTACCGCAGTGGAAAGTGCGCTTAGATGCAGCCAATTTAGATTGGGCGACTGATTGCTCCTGACCGATAGCGGTTTGTGAATACTGCTAAGTCGCAATTCGACACGCGTGGCTCGAAGCCACGCGTGTCGAACAATCTTTTGGCCCAAAATTTGGCACCTACCTCCCCGGCATAGCAAACCCTCTCCCGCGCGCCCCCGCTCTCGGATGCGGCCGCTCTCCATCCTGATTCCTTCCATCCTCATCCTCGCCACGCAGTTTGTACGGTGGCGTCCAGCGTGGGTCTTGGGGTTTGGGGGCTTTGATTTCGAAGTCGCTTCGGCTGGTGGTGTCGGCGTGGGCGATTTCGAGTTTGTATTGGCCGGGTGTGGGGTAGAGGCGGTGGCCGAGGCGTTGGGATTCGGCGTAGGGCTGGTTTTTGCGTTCGTCGCGTTTGTCGGCGTCGAGGGCGTGCAGTGTTTGCTGTTCGGCGGCGAGGGCGAGTTCGGCGTCGAGTAGCAGGTTCCAGTCGAAGCTGTTCAGGCCTGCAATGGCTTCGCGCTCGAATTGGGCCAGCGGGCGGTCTTTTTCGTCCAGCAGGCGGAAGCGCACGGTGCCAGCGGCTTTGGCCCAGAAGGTGCCGGTGAGTTCGGGCAGGTATTCGGGGCGGTCGTACCAGGGATCGGGGCGGCGGCGCCAGTCGCGTGAGGCCTGAAGGTCGTCGATGTGGAACAGGTGCACGTCGGCGTTGCGCACTTTGGCATCGAGTTCCTGCAAGGGCAGGGCGTCGACGATCCAGGCGCTGCGGCCATGCGTTCCGGCGATCAGTTCGCGGTCGCGCGGGTGGATGAACAGGTCGTGCACCGGTACGTTGGGCAGGCCGCCGTCCAGTGCCTGCCAGTTTCGACCGCGATCCAGGCTGGCGTACACGCCGCGATCCGTGCCGACGTAGAGCAGGTCGGGGTTGACGGTGTCTTCGCGGATCACGTTGACCGGTTCCATCGGCAGGCCGTCGGCGATGGATTGCCAGCTCGTGCCGAAGTCGTCGCTGCGATACAGGTAAGCGCGGTCGTCATCCTGACGGTAGCCGTTCAAGCTCAGGTAGATGCGGTTGGCGTCGTGGTGGGAGAGTTCGATGCGGCTGACCCAGCGATCGGCGGGCAGGTTCGCATCCACTTGCTGCCAGCGCGCGCCGCCATCGGTGCTGACGTGTACGTGGCCATCGTCGGTGCCGACGCCCAGTCGACCGAACTGCAGCGGCGATTCGGACAACGACGTGATCGTGGCGAAGGGCACGTTGCCGCGTGCGGTCGAGCGGGTGAGGTCGGGGCTGATGGCGACCCAACTGCGGCCACGATCCAGCGAGCGGTACAGACGGTTGCTGGCCATGTAGACGGTGCGCGGGTCGTGCGGCGACAGGATCACCGGCGTGCTCCAGTTGAAGCGCAGCACGGGCTCGGTCAGCGGGGCGCGCGGGCGTACTTCGTGGCGTTTGCCGTCCTTGTCGATGCGGGTGTAGTTGCCGAACTGGTAGCCGGTGTAGGTGTCGCCGGATTCGTTGTCCACCGCCACCCACATGCCGTCGCCGCCGTTGATGGGCGACCAGTCTTCGCCGAGTTCCCAGCGTGTGCGGCTGCTGCCTTTCCAGGTGCCGTTGTCCTGCAGGCCGCCATAGACGTTGTAGGGCTCGGCCATGTCGGCGTGGATGGTGTAGAACTGGCCGACCGGCTGCGCGTCGACACTGCGCCAGGTGACGCCTGCGTCGTAGCTCACGTCCAGTCCGCCGTCGTTGCCCAGCACCAGTCGCTGCGGAAAGTTCGGGTCGATCCACAGGGCGTGGTGATCGCCGTGCACGCTTTCGTGATTGGCGTAGCCCGACCAGGTCTTGCCGCCGTCGCTGGACACCACCAGCGGCACGCCCATGGTGTAGACGCGGTCGGCATTGCTCGGGTCAACCGCGATTTCGGCGAAGTAGTAGCCGTAGGTGTAGGTGACATCGCGGATCGGTGTGTCGTGGGTGCGGTGCCAGCTTCCGCCCGCGTCGTCGCTGCGCCAGACGGTGTGGCCCCAGGTGGGGTTTGCGAACAGGGCGGCGTTGCCGTCTTCGAGTCGGCTGCGCAGTTGCGCCAGCGTGATCGAGCCGTCGCGCACCTTCGCCAGCAGGCTCTTGGCGTCGAGTTCAACCGGCAGGTCAGCGCCACGGATGAAGTTTTCGATTTCCTCCGGGTCCTGCTTGAGGAAGTCCGCTTTGCTCATCGTGCGCAGGCGTTCGGGCGACAGCGGGCGGTCGCCCAGATCGCGCAAGGATTCCGGTAGCTCGGCCCAGTGGTCGATGGTGGCGTACACGGTGTCGGGCTGACTGCGCGCCACCGCCAAGCCGATGCGCCCCACGGTCTCGCCGTGTGGCAGGCCGCCGCCCAGTTGGCGCCAATGGCGACCGCCGTCTTCGGATTTGTAGATGCCCGAGCCGTCACCGGCCTCGGTGAACTGCCAGGGCGTGCGCTGGCGGTCCCACAGCGCGGCGTACAGCACATCGGGGCGGCTCGGATCGATGACCAGATCGCTGGCGCCGGTCCAGTCGTCCTGGGGTTTCAGCACTTGCGTCCAGCTTTCGCCGCCGTCTTCGGTGAGGAAAATGCCGCGCTGCCCGCCGGGCGAATACAGCTTGCCCGCCGCGGCGACCAGTACGCGCTTTCCGTTGCGCGGGTCCACCACGATGGCGGCGATGCGGTCACTGGCGGTAAGGCCCTTGCGGGCGAACGTCTTGCCGCCGTCGTGGCTGACAAACAGTCCGTGGCCACCGTAGTTGGAGCGCGCGGCATTCGATTCACCGGCACCAACCCACAGCGTTTCCGGGGTCGACGGGTCCACCGCTATCGCGCCGATCACGGTGCTCGGCAGGCGGTCGGTCAGCGGCTCGAACGAACCGCCGTTGTTGGTCGTCTTCCACACGCCGCCACTCGCATACGCCACATAGAAGGTATACGGCTGGCCCGGCACCGAGGCCAGATCGACCACGCGCCCGCCTTGCCCGATGGGTCCGACGCTGCGCCATTGCAGGCCACGGAAATCCGACGCCGCCTCCATGCGCTGATGCTGCTGCCACGCCGCTTCGCGCTGCTCGGGCGTGCTGGGCGCCCCCGGTGTGGGTCGCGCTGCCTGCGTGACAGGGGCGAAACAAAGCAACAGGGTTCCGATCCAGATGGCGGTGCGCATCGAAGGCGTCTCCGTGGGAAGGCGAAGTGGGAAAGGTTGACGGTGATGTGTCGCAGAACTTGGATCGTTGCACAAGTGCGGATTGTCGTCGTGCCCGGTCGAACTGCACGAGGATCGTGCGCGATACACCGTATTCGCAGTGGAAATCGGTGGCCTTGAAAAGGATCGATTTATTTGTCGTCACTGCGCCGCTAACGCTCGCTCCATCATTGCGCGGTCATCGCCGCGAAAGCGGGGATACAGATCCGCGCCGCATGGTCGCGTTCCAGAATCGCCGTCATCCCCGCGAAAGCGGGGATCCAGCTTGTTGCTTGGCGCGGGCGCTGCCTTCGCGCGAACCCGGCCATCGACGACATCGTCGCTTACCACAATCGCCGTCATCCCCGCGAAAGCGGGGATCCAGCTTGTTGCTTGGCGTTGGCGCTGCCTTCGCGCGAACCCGGCCATCGACGACATCGTCGCTTCCCATCTGGAGGCAGGACACTGCGTCGCGCGTGCTTGAGCGGTTTCGCATTCTGAGTTAATGTACCAGCGCGCTAGTACATGTAGACGCGGATTCGATGCCACCGGTGTTCGTCAGCGAAGCATGTGACAAGCCTGTTCTTGATCAGCTCCCCTCGCCCCTTGCGGGAGAGGGGCTTTGGACTTCAGTGCTGATAGGTCGCACCGAACCGTTGTGACATGAATCGGTGATCTGGAATCCATCAGAGCAACACGCTGCAAACCCGATTCAGACCGCAGTTCCCTGAGTTCTTACCAAGCCGGAAGGTTTCATTCTTCACCATGAAAAAACGCCTTGCGCCCAGCAATAAACGCCCTGCCGCCAAGGCACGCCAGCCCGAATTGGCCGAAGCGCTGCTCGGTTTGAAATCGGTGCAGGAGGTGCGGGCGTTTCTGGTCGATCTGTGCACGCCTGCCGAGCTGGAGGCTCTGGCGGATCGCTGGCGTGTGGTGCCGCTGCTTTTGCAGGCGATGCCGTATCGCGAGATTCACGACCGCACCGGGATCAGCGTCACCACGGTCGGTCGTGTGGCGCGCTGCCTGATGCAGGGCGAGGGCGGCTACCGCGCCGCGGCGCGACATCTGGGCTTGTCCGACGACTGACCGGCTC
>Ga0209066_10001747_pt1 | contig 28034 bp, 19 predicted proteins | sample All_14_2_FD_187198 | JGI IMG/M metagenome (GOLD analysis project Ga0209066, IMG submission 187198) | Freshwater microbial communities in response to fracking from Pennsylvania, USA - Allegheny Zone_MetaG_DW_15 (SPAdes) (version 2) ...
CGGAGCGACCACTGCGACCTACTCGATTCCTTCTGTGCCCTTAGCGTACGACAACCGCAAGTTCCGTTGTGTCGTCTCGAATACCTGCCTCCGCGACACCTCAGAGGTGGCCACTTTGGAACTGAACTGTACCTCCGCTGCGCCCGCAATTCCCGGCCCTATTTCCGGTGGCGCGCTGATCTGCGCAAACGCAACCTTGACGTATTCGATCGTTCCGGTTGCTGGCGCGACCAGTTACACGTGGACGCTTCCGCCGGGCTGGACCGGGAATTCGAGTTCCACAAGCATTGACGTGACGACCAACGACACCGGTGATATTTTGAAAGTAATGGCCTCGAACGACTGTGGCAATTCGGGCGAACGGACGCTTCCGGTTTCCATCAATCCAAATCCCTGCCGGCGTGGAGTGCATTTCGATGGAGAAAATGACCATCTCGCTGTCGGACAAAATGATCAGGCCTTGTCTGGCGATCTGACGATCTCGTTTTGGATAAAACCAGATCTTTTGACCGGAGAACAGACCCTGATCTTCAACGGTCGTGAGTTCATTGTCGGCTTGAGCAACAGTCGAATCAGGTACAAACACTCAGATGATTGCTGTGGCTACGACAATACGGTGGACATGGTTTTTTCCGACAACCTGGAGCCGGGAAAATGGACCAACATTGCGATCACCCGAGCGGTTGAAAACCGAAGCATTAGCCTTTACTTGAATGGAAATTTTGTCCAAACCCAAACCTACGGCGCCAACGCTGCGCAACCGGGCGACAACACCACAGACCTGATCTTTGGCGCAGGTAAGAACGGTGCGTGGTCCAATTTCAAAGGTGCGCTCGACGAGATCAAGGTTTGGAGCCTCGTCCGCACGACGGACGAACTGAAGCAAGACCTGGTTTGTGTCCCCGTCGGCAACGAACCCGATCTGAAAGCCTATTACAATTTTGAGACTGGACAGCCTTATGGCGACAACCTGGCCGTGACGAACTTTTCGAATCTGGCCAGTGCTTATGGAGCGGCCTCGGTGCGAAATATGGCGATGCGTGGCACCACCTCGAATGTCGTTTCCGGCGACCTGCCCTCATTTTTGTTTCAAGACCTCGACGGAGATGGCTTCGGCGGCGCAAGCGCGGGCTGTAATTACACCGGCCCGACGGTGACAAATTCGACCGACTGCGACGACCAGAACAGTGCCGTTAACGGGAATGCCCTCGAAATCTGCAACGGGATAGATGACGATTGCAGCGGCATCATAGACGATATCCCGAACACTTTTGCCAGCACCAACGTACCCGTTCCCATACCAGATGGTCAGACCATTTTCTCTACCCTCACGGTCAATAGCCCGGTAACTTCCCTGGTAGATCTGAATGTTTTGAACCTTAACATTTCCCATATTTGGGTAGCGGATCTGACGGTCGTGTTAAAAAGTCCGCAAGGCACGGAAGTGACCTTGTTGCAAGCGATATGTGGTGATCAGGATGATATTTTGATCAATTTCGACGATGAATCCATGGCCGGCTATGGTACTTTCCCCTGTCCACCGGTCAATAACGGGACCTACAAACCTTTCTCGCCCTTATCCGCTTTCGACGGGGAAAACCCGAACGGGACCTGGACTTTGACCGTAATAGATGTTTATGAGGATGGCGGCAGTTTGAACGCCTGGAGCATTGAATTCCCGTCCCCGCCCACAACCTTATATTCCGATGTGGACGGCGATGGTTTCGGAAACGCCGCTGTCAGCATACAGGCTTGCAGCTCCCTTGCAGGCTACGTCAGTGACGCCACGGACTGCGATGACAGTAATGGCCAGATCCAACCTGGCGCAACGGAGATCTGCAATGGTTACGACGATGATTGCGACGGCTTCGTAGATGAGGGCGTCGGTTCTGTTTGGTACGCCGATGCCGATGGAGACGGCTACGGGAATGCGGCCAACACACAAACTGCTTGCAGCCAACCGGCTGGTTATGCAGCCAACGGCGATGACTGTGATGACAACAACGCATCCCTCTACCCTGGCGCAACAGAGATATGCAACAGCCTGGACGACGATTGCGATGGCATGGTGGACGAAAACGTGGGCGCCATCTGGTACGTCGATGCAGACGGTGATGGCTACGGCAACGCCCCCGAAAGTGTTCAGGCTTGTGTACAACCTTCTGGGTATGTATCCGGTTCAACCGACTGCGACGACGCCAATTCCGATATTTACCCAAGCGCCCTGGAAATCGCCAACGGGCTCGATGACGACTGCAATGGCATTGTTGACGACACGATCTTGGTTAGTTCAATCAAGCAGGTTTTGGGCAACAATGAAGGAAAAATCAGGTTCGTACTCCTCCCAAATCCGGCGGATGAAGTGTTGAACCTCGTTTTTGCGGGAGATCAATGGGCCATCGGCCGGGTAGAAATGTATAATCCGATCGGCCAATGCCTCCTGACGCAGGATATCAGGGTTGAACCCGGTAAAGAAGTCGTTTTGCGCATCGACCATATTCCGCAGGGCAATTATTTCCTGGTTTTCAGAAGCGCAGATGGGGCGAGCTCTGGGGAGCGGTTCATCATTGTCAGGGATAAGAAATGATTGTGCCCCGTCTGGTTTTCCGCTCCAACCCACCATACCAATGCAAAGGCGCGGCGGCAGATCAGCCTGCGATGGCGAAAGTGGGAGACCGGCGCGGCGAAAAGTCAATGATTGGTGGCTACATGCAGGGTTATCCTCCATTGTTTTGCTGTGCGGGTCTGGCTGATTCTTCCTTGTAGTCTGCCAGGTGTTCCCCCAGCAGGCCCACCAGTCACGGTAAAAAAAAGACAGCGCACCGGAACCAAATCATGGGTTCCGATGCGCTGTATTGGCAAACAGCCCGCTCTTACTGGCCTGCTGCTTTCCTTTTTTCCTTAAAATCCAGCAACAGGGAGAAGATGTGTGAATACTGCACGGCCGATACATTGCCGATATCCGTAAGTGCGTAGTCTATTTTCACCCGGCCAAAACGGATTCCCACGCCAAAATTAGGCTGGAGGGAGAGGTTTTCCTTCGCGGGATTAAAATCATCTTTTACCCGCTGGAAGTTGCCGACGCCAAGGCGAAGCTGGAGGAACTTCTTGTAATCGGCCTCTAACCCGAATCTTGGGTCAATATTCACTGAAGAAGAGCTGATCAGGACGTTGCGCTGCCCATCCGTGGTCCAGATCATATCGAGTGCAGGGGTCAGGGTGGATTCTTTGCCCAATTTAAAACGATAGGCTGCGCCCAGCACAAAACTGGGATTGGTGATTTCGGTATTGCTTACAGGCAGTTCATTGCCGGTTGCGGCCCAGGTGGCACGAATATCGTCCGTCAGGTCAAAGGACCAGGAATTGAAGGTGGTTGTAAGGTCGCGGCCCTGGATCCCGAGCATCAGCGGGCCTTTCCGGTATTGGGCTCCAAGGTCTGCTCCAAAACCCCAGGCGCTGCCGAAGGTTCCAATCACCCGGCGCACTACTTTGAGCGTGCCCCCTACCGAAAGGGCCGGATTGCGCAGTTTGCGGGCATAGCTTCCCATGAGCGCGTAGTCGGCGGCGCTGAACTCCGTAACATTGTCGTAATTGATGGTGCCGTCGGTGTTCACCAGGTTGATGGTGTATGGGATATTGTCAATGCCGAGGCGGATGAGCGAGAAGGCCAGGTAGGAACTGTGATCGCGGTTAAGCGATTTTCCAAAGCCGATCCAATCGTATTTTCCTACTCCGCCGAACCACTCCGCGTGCATGGCGCCTGCCTGCAAGGGTGATTCGATTTGGCTGAGGCCGGCCGGATTCCAGTAGGCAGCCGTAATATCGTTGGTGAGGGCTACCTGCGCTCCCGACATACCGTGTGCCCGACCCCCTACTCCAATGGCAAGGAATTCGTTGGAATATTTTTGTGCAAAAACGGCGGAGCCGCCGACCAGGAGCCAAAGCCCGAACAAGAGTAGTTGCTTTTTCATATTGATGTGCTTGACGTCGTAAAATCAGGGAGGGTTGCCCGGATAGAAGGTTGTTTTGCGGATTAAGCCCCCTCCTGTTCCAAGGCAGCCTTGCAGTAATTCTGCACCATTTTAAGCTGGCCATAACTGTATTTGTCTCCAAAATGTGCCTTTACTTCAGCATTGGCCATGGCCCTGTTTTCCCTGAAAAAGGCTTCGATCTCTGCTACCTCTGCCCGGTCCATGAGGGAATATATATCCAGTTGGCCCAGACCCACAAAATGTGCCAGGTGGCCTTCAATGGTGGTCCGCACAAGTCCCCGCTCCAACGCAATTTCATCCATTGTTTTACCGGCCTTGAACCGTTCAAAACTCTGGGTTTTAGTATCCACTTTGGCTAATGGCGGGTCCTCCGTAGCGGCTTTCAATCCTATGATCTGGCCTGTTTGTACCTGGTGTTTGTCGCAATATTCCTGGATCATACTGATCAACGCTTCGCCAAATCGCTGGCTTTTATTTGCCCCGATGCCCTTGATCTTTTTCAGGGCGGCCAGGTTCAGGGGAAGCACCTCCGCCATTTCTATCAGGGAGCGGGTGGCCAGTACCTCGTAAAGTTCCAGGTTGTAGGTTTCGGCCGTCTCTTCGCGCCATTTTTTCAGTCGGACAAACAGGGCGGGGTGCGGGATGTTTTTGGGTGCGCTGACGGAACTTGCCGGAGCAGCAATAGCTTTCATTTTGCTGAAATCCAGTTCGCCATCGGCTTTGGCACGCAGGTATCGGGTAGCAGAAAAGCCTGCCTGGAGATTCGCAAAGCAGGCATTTTTGATAAATATTTCTTTTTGCAAACCTTCCAGCGCGTCCACAGCAGTCTTTTGGATGCTTTTATTATCGGTCAGGATCTGAATGCTTTTGGTAACAGGCAGCAAATCTTTCCCCAGTTTTTCTCCAAAATAAACCCCCGCGTTTTGAAGGCGGGCTTGCAGCTCCTCATTTTCTTCCGGCAATTCAGGCTGGGTAAAATACTGTCGAATCTGCGGCTTAAAGCGCTCGGAAAAGGAAAAGATCTGCTCATTGGCCCGGGCTTCCAGGTCCCTCAACACTTGTGCTGCCTCCTGATGCAAGGTATTCTCATTCTCCAGAAACACGCGATTTAGCTGGTAGAATTGTCTGCGGAGTCGGGAAAAATCAAAGAGTTCGAGCAGCAGCGATTGTTGGTATTCCGCTTTGGAACGCAGCAGGTGAGTTTCATCCGGGGCGTTTTTATCCGCTTCTTCGGTGTAGTTTTTAACGACCTGATCGGTTCTGACGCTCGAATGGATGATCCGGGAGCGGAGTACGATGCCTTCAAAACTCTTGCAACGGCTCAGGGCCACATATACCTGCCCATGCGCGAAGGCTGCCTGTGCGTCTATGATGGCCCGTTCAAAGGTGAGTCCCTGACTTTTGTGAATGGTAATGGCCCAGGCCAGTTTTAAGGGGTACTGGGTGAAGGTGCCGAGTAGTTCTTCGGTCACCTCCTTGCTCTGTTCGTTCAGGGTGTATTTTACATTGGACCACTCCGCAGGAACCACGGCGATTTCTTCCGGGTCGTCGGGACAGCGGACATAGATAATGCCATCGCTGAAGCCGGTTATTTTGCCAATTTTGCCGTTATAAAAGCGTTTTTCCCGGGCCAGGTCGTTTTTGACAAACATCACCTGCGCGTCTTTTTTGCACTCCAGGGTTTCCTCTGCCGGGAATGCAAAATTTGGAAAATCTCCCTCGACCTTGGCTTTGAAGGTGAATACCGGCTGCGTAATGGCAGCCAGTTTTTCATTGTTGATGGCTTGGGCTGAAGCGTTGTGGGCGGTCAGGGTAATGTATGGAGTTTCTTCACTGGGCTGAAAATCAGCTACATAGCGGCTGTTTAAAGCGTTTAGCACCGATTCGTCGATCTGGTTGTTGCGCACTTTGTTCAACAACTTGATGAACGTATCATCCGACTGCCGGTAAATGTGTTTCAATTCAATCGAAACCGGATCGGTATTGCGGAGGGCGTGGCTTCCAAAAAAATAGACTGTCTCGTAATGTTCGCGCAGCAAATTCCACTCCTCCTCTTTCACGACGGGGGGGAGCTGGTGCAAGTCGCCGATCATGAGCAATTGGACCCCGCCAAAGGGTTTGTTTCGGTCCTTGTACCGGCGCAGTACCTCGTCAATCCCGTCGAGTACATCGGCGCGTACCATACTGATCTCGTCGATCACCAGCAGGTCGAGACTCTGGATCAGGCGTTTTTTTTCTCCCGAAAAGCGCCGCTGGCGCGATGGATCAGCGGTGTTTCCCGGCAAAAAAGGCCCGAATGGCAGTTGAAAAAAGGAGTGGATGGTCATGCCCCCGGCATTGATGGCGGCTACCCCGGTTGGGGCAACCACGACCATACGTTTGGGCGATTCCTGTTTGATCCGGTGTAAAAAGGTGGTTTTTCCGGTGCCTGCTTTTCCGGTCAGGAAAATGTTCTTGTGGGTGTTGCGGACATAGTCGAAGGCAAGTTCAAGTTGCGTGTTTGATTCAATGGACATAGTGGCCTTTCTGGGGCTTTAAAGGTGAAAGGTGTACGAAAGTACAAAAATATGCCGGGAATATCAAGGGCAAAGTTTGCCTTTTTAAAAGTACCTGGATCGGCTGTTATAGTCGCCCATAAAAAACGGCGCGAAGGGCAACCAAGCCCTCCGCGCCGTTTGTATGATTTACAAGGACCGGTAGCGTTACAACATGGCCTTAACCATGGCTGCAAATTCCGCTACACTCACGGCTCCCTGGTCTCCTTCGCCTTGTTTGCGGACGCTGACGGTGCCAGCTTCCACTTCTTTTTCACCGACGATGAGCAGGAATGGAATACGTTTCAGTTCGTTGTCGCGGATCTTTCGGCCGATGGTCTCATTGCGGTCGTCCACTACGCCACGCAGGTCTTCCGCTTCGAGGGCCTGCTTGACTTTGTAGGAATACTCCACAAACTTGTCGGACACCGGAAGGATCGCAAACTGTTCGGGTGAAAGCCAGAGCGGGAATTTGCCGGCGCAGTTCTCGATCAGTACGCCCATGAAACGTTCCATCGAGCCAAAGGGAGCCCGGTGGATCATGACGGGTCGGTGCTCCGTGTTGTCGGCGCCGATGTACGTCAGGTTGAAGCGTTCCGGCAGGTTGTAGTCCACCTGAATGGTGCCGAGTTGCCAGGAACGACCCAGCGCATCTTTCACCATGAAGTCGAGTTTCGGGCCATAAAAAGCTGCTTCGCCGAGTTCGGTGACCGTGGTCAGGCCGACTTCTGCTGCGGCATCAATAATGGCCTGTTCCGCTTTGCGCCAGTTCTCGTCTGTGCCGATGTATTTGGATTTGTTGTCCGGGTCGCGGAGACTGATCTGAGCGGTAAATTTTTCAAAACCCAGTTTTTGCAGCACGTAGCGCGTCAGTTCCAGTACGCCGAGGAACTCCTCTTTGAGCTGATCTTCGGTACAGAAAATATGCGCATCGTCTTGCGTAAAGCCTCTCACGCGGGTGAGGCCATGGAGTTCGCCCGACATTTCATAGCGGTACACGGTACCAAACTCCGCGATCCGCACCGGCAGTTCGCGGTACGAGCGCGGGCGATACCCGTAGATCTCGCAGTGGTGCGGGCAGTTCATTGGTTTGAGCAGGAACTCCTCCCCTTCCTGCGGCGTGCGGATGGGCTGAAAAGAGTCTGCGCCATATTTTTCCCAGTGTCCGCTGGTCACATAGAGCTTTTTCGAACCAATATGCGGCGTGATCACGGGCTGATAGCCACGTTTGACCTGTTCTTTCTTCAAAAAATCCTCCAGCCGTTGACGTACTGCGGTGCCTTTTGGCAACCAGAGTGGCAGGCCGGATCCCACTTTATCGCTGAACATGAACAATTCCAGTTCCTGGCCGAGTTTGCGGTGGTCGCGTTTTTTAGCCTCTTCGAGCAGGGTCAGGTACTCTTCCAGTTCCTTCTGTTTCGGGAAAGTAATGGCGTAGATCCGGGTCAGCTGCTTGCGTTCCATGTCCCCGCGCCAGTAGGCCCCGGCAAGGTTGAGGATCTTAACCGCTTTGATGTTTTCTGTGTTCGGGATATGCGGTCCGCGGCACAGGTCGGTGAAGTTGCCTTGCTGATAAAACGTGATCTGGCCATCTTCCAGGCCGTCGATCAGTTCGAGTTTGTACTCGTCGTTCTTTTCAGTGAAGTACTTGATCGCGTCTGCTTTGGAGACCTCCGTACGTTTGTACTCGCTTTTATTGCGGGCGAGTTCGATCACTTTTTGCTCAATTTTGGCAAAATCAGCCGGGGTCAGCATCCGGTCGCCGGTGTCCACATCGTAGTAAAAGCCATTTTCGATGGCCGGACCGATGCCGAATTTAGTGCCCGGGTACAGTGCTTCGAGCGCTTCAGCGAGCAAGTGGGCGGAGGAGTGCCAGTAGGTTTGTTTGCCTTCCTTGTCCTCCCATTTGTGAAAGGTGATGCTGCAATCCGAGGTGATCGGGCGGCTCAGATCGCGGACCTCGCCATTGACAGAGGCCGCCAGTACCACGCGGGCCAGGCCCTCGCTGATACTTTTTGCCACGTCCAGGGCAGTCACGCCGGCGGCATACTGACGAATGTTGCCGTCGGGAAATGTGATGTTAATCATGAAAAAAGTGTTTTAGCCCGGCCATACAACGGTCGGGTGCCCGTGCCCCATACGAACGGAGTGGGCGGTTTGTAAAAATGTGAAGCGCAAAGGTAGGGGAATGAATCTTTTGACGCAGCCTCGAAACCAAGTTGATTCTGAGATAGAGGTATAATTTACTCCAATTTAAACTTGAAAGGGAGCTGATACCGTACACTTACCGGAACCCCACTGATAGAGCCCGGGTTCCAACGGGGCATTTTTTTTATCACTTGCAGCAACGCATTGGATAAGACCGGGTGTGGCGTTTCCTCGACTTTAAGCTCCCGGATCTCCCCCTTCCTGCCAACTACAAATGACAAAATAACCTTGCCACTTATTCCCTCCTCTTTCGCTGATTCCGGATAAATTATTTGCAGCGAAATGAATTGATACATCGCGGCCAAACCACCCGGATAGGAAGGTTCTATCCAGTCTGTACGTTCTTCCAGGTCTTCTTGATAGACCTGAACCTTGGGACTGCCGTCTTCGTTAAAAAATACGCCGCCGATGAGGGAGTCTTTTATCCACTGCAATTCTCTTTTTAATTGTCCATTGGGGTAAAAGCTTTTGTCAGCACCTTGTTTTTTGCCGTTTTCGTACAGCGTTTCCTCTAAAAGGGCGCCGTTAGCATACCACCTGCTGCATCTGCCATGCAGGATCCTGTTTTCAAAATCGCTGTACCGCCAATTGTAAATGATCCGATTGCTGTCCAGGGAAAAAGTAGCAACCGCACATTTGTTTGGGTTGTCTGACGAACATTTTTTTATCTCCATGAATTTTGCTTGAGTTCGGGACTCGACCGCTTCGTAATGCTGGTCAAAATACAGGGTATCCTGAGCCTTTAAGTGAAAGTTTGTCAGGATGATACAAATGAAAAATAAAGCAACTGGAATGCTAGGCTTTGTATGGCGCTTTTTCATTGGAAGGGAATTGACAGGTTTTTTAAAATGCCTGAACCGGCCTCAAAACTACTTTTTCACCTTGAAATTTTCGTACAAAAACGTTGGTGCATTCGGGTCATTCACGATGGGCGAAACCCCTGCCGGCCAGAGCATCACCTCGTCCACCAGCATAGCTTTGTTGCCAAAGGATTTGATCTGAACCTGAGCGCCGCGCGGCAAATTAAACCGGGCCTCTGACCGAAGCCAGCTATCCTGCACATCATTGGATTTTCTGGTTTCGACCTTGATGTTTTCCAGCTCAGCGCCCGACTGGTCCCGGATGCTCAAAAGCCAGAATCCGGCGCTCCACTGGCCGGGATCAACATAGGTCCAGCCAGAAAAAACCATCTGGATGTCCCGCTCAAACGGTGAAACAAAACTGGTGATATCATCTTCCTGGGCCTTGGTCTGATGACTGCCTTTGCCATAAAAAGTGTGGCTGGAAGGCGTTTCATCATAGCTCAGGTGAAGACTGGGCGCCGTATTTGTGCCGGTACGAAAGGCGGTTTTCGCGGCCAAAATAGAGGAGTTGTTCACCAGATCAGACAAACGCAGCCGGTACAGCGAAAAATCCTTGGTTTCGGCAACGCGCTCGGAAATATCTACCATGAATTTTTCTCCGGCTTTGAGCTCGGGAATGGCATCGGAGCCGACTACCAGCAGCAGATCTTTCTGGTTGGGGAATTTTTGCAGCAGGGGTCGTTCTACCAATGGATTGGAGAGCATTTGTACCCGTTCCAGGGTGTGCCCGAGTCCAATTCGAGACAGCATCGAATTCACCATGGGTAAACCAGTGGCCAGGGAGATGCGGGTGCTGTACATCTGCGTTCTGTAGTTAAGTGTGGACAGGATTTTATCAGACCAGGCCATCATTTTCGGGATGGAAAGCAAGGCCTGATATTGGCTTGCATCGATCTTGTTTTCGAGCAGGATGTCCTTTATTTCCTGCTCGTGTTTTTGGTCATAGTAATTCTCATTGAATACCTCCTTGAAGTGTGGGCGGATGTATTGATTGATCTCTGCATTCCAGATCGCAGTGGTAAGCAGGATAAACAAGGAGGCCATATACCAGGGGGAGGTCACCCGGAACAGCCGGTCCAGGAACACCGCCGCGGTCAACGTGAGGGCAAAATAAAAGGTCCAGCCCAGACGTCCGGAAGCTTTGAACATAAGCATCCAGCCCATATTGTTTTCCAGCCAGTCCGGCGAAACCTTGATCAGACTGGTATTGGCCGCCATTAAAAAGAGCAGCAGCGAAGCGCCTAATAGAATGCGGTGTTCTGAGGTAATACGGTGTAATTCAGGCTTTTTCTTGCCTAAAAATGGCGAAGCCAGCGTCATCAAAGCCATCACAGCCAGGCAAAGTGTGGCAATCAGTCCAACATTGAGCATGGCCTCGAATTCGATCTCCGGAACCATGATCTTGTTGCGTGTCATCCAGTCGTGCAGGAGGGAGTGTGGTGGGTGAAAAAGCCCCTCAAAATTGGCATGATAGAAAAAGAAACCCCATTGCGGGTTCAGACGGTCGTGTACGGTGTCGAACAGTTTGAAATTTACAAAAACCAGGCCCAGCGCCAACAGCCCCATGCCTGAAATGATGGCAGGGCGTTTCCAGTTTTTCCACTTAAATCCTTCTGCGGCAAACAGGAGTAGCCCGGCAAGAATGAGGAAAAAATTGACATTGAAGCCCGTATATGGATTGTTAAATGTAAAAAATACGGATACTGCCAGCATCAGGGCGTCCCGTTTTTCCAGCTTTCCTACCCGATATTTTCGCAAAAACCAGAGCATGGCCATCGGGATCAGAAAAGGATACGCGAGGCCAAAATGCCCGCCCATGCGCCTGATCTGTGGGGCCAGTAACAGGATCATGGGCGCCAAAAGGACCGCCGTGAGCCAGTGGACTTTCAAAGCTCTCAGGACAAAATAGATCAATACTACCGCTATAAAAAGCAGGTAAAGATTCAGGCCATTGACGAAACCTACGGTTAGTCCCGAAATATCGGTCAGGTGCTGGTTGATCCATTGAAGCACATTGGAAACTGCGCCCTGGGCATCCGTCAGATAGATGTATTCTCCATCCGGATAGTTCATGCTTCGGAGCATGGAACCATCATCATATCGGGTGTGGTAGGCCGTGTTGTAGTACAGCATCAGTGCATCCCCTCCAAAGGAATACATCATGGTGTTGGGCCGGCTGAAGTATTCCTTGAAAATTGGACGGGCAAGCAGGAGCAAAAACAGGGCTGCAGCGAGTGCGCCGAGCCATAGTTGCCATTTTGGGGAGAAAAACCGCGTAGATGGAAGAGAGTTTGCCAAGTCAAAAACAGCCTGTCAGTTCAACAGATCATCATGGAGCGATATCGGTGTTGACAGGTTGGCAAAGGTAAAAATTCAGGTCAATTTGGGGAGTACCCTGGGGCTTTAATAGCTCTACCCCCGTTTTCCCCGAAAAAATGCTGTCATCAGAGCGCCGCATTCTTCTTCCATGATGCCCATTTCCAGCTTGGTTTTAGGGTGCAGCAGGTCTTTGCCTCCAAAAAGCATGAAGCCGCGTTTTTCATCAGAAGCGGCATAGACCACCCGGCCGATCTGCGACCAGGCCAGGGCTCCGGCACACATGACACAGGGCTCCAGGGTGACGTATAGGGTGCAATCCGGGAGGTATTTACTGCCCAGGTGCGAACTGGCTGCCGTGAGTGCCATGATCTCTGCATGGGCTGTTACATCGGTCAGCATCTCAGTCTGGTTGTGCGCCCGCGCAATGATCCGCCCGTCGCAGACAATGACCGCACCCACGGGCACTTCGGCTTCTTCAAAGGCTTTTTGGGCCTCTGCAAGGGCCTGTTTCATGAAATATGGATCGGAGTGGACAGAGAGCATGGATCGGTTTGTAATCTTTTAAAAGGGGTTCGGAATGGTTAGAGCAACTCAGGGATCAATCATTTCGAACGGTTCTGTGCTCCGAAGATCATTTGAAAATCATCCATTACATAATCATTGCCAATAGGCGTATCGATGCAATACTCGATTTGGAAACCGATTTTGAAATAAAAGTTGATGCTTTTAAAGTTGCAGCGATTTACCCGTAACCGCAGCACCCGCAGGTCGGGGTAGCGGGCCAGGAGGAGTTCAAACACAATGGTACCCAGTCCTTTTTCGCGTGTTTCCAGGTAATATTTGTTCGTAAAATACTCCCCGTCCCCTTTTGGAGTCAGTGCAATGAAGCCCAGGACTTGTCCGTTTTTTTCGGGCAACCAGAACTCCTGGCCTTCTGCGTCCATTTGCTGCTTCAAAGCCGCATCGCTGTAATTTAGACCGAGCATGAACTCTATCTGGGCATCACTGATGATACCCGGATAGTGTTCCCACCAAATGCGTTCGGCCAATTGGCGAATGACCGAAATGTCGGCCTCCGTGGCCCGGCGAAGGGAGAGGTTTGTCATGGCGTCCTTATTACAGCCTACTTTTCCTTCGTATTCAGCAGGTTCAGCACCTGTTTCGTGATATCCAGGCTGTCGTTTGCAAGCAGGATCGGGCCGCCCCGGGAGTAAGAAAGGATGTAATCGTAGCCGATCTGGGCGGAGAGTGTTTTTAATTTCGCTTCTACATTGGCATAGAGGTCGTTGAAGGCCTTTTTCTGGTCTTCGCTGAGCGATTTGCTGAGGCGCATTTTTTCCTCTTCAAGTTTTTGACCGCGCTGCATGAGTACCCCTTGTTGTTTTTCGGCTTCAGCCTGGGTCATGTTGCCCTCCTGGAATTTTTGCTGCAAGGCCGCTGCGTCTTTCATCAAAGCTTCTTCTTTGGAAGCGAGACTTTTTTCAGCATTGGTGAGTCTTTGTTCGATGCTGGCTTTTTGTTCTTTCAGCCATTCGTATTGGGCGTCCAGAGTGTCGCCGTTCACATAAGCAATGCGCGCGCCACCGGCCAGGGAAGGGGGGGCTACAATGGTCTGGCCTGCGTCAGACTTCGAGTTGAAATGCAAATAATACAAATGCCCGACCAGGGCAAACAGAATGATATTGAGGATGAGCGGCAGATTTTTCATGCAATATTTATAGTTTCGATTTCAATGTTAGAAGTTTCAGGTGCAAAGGTGGCGCAACGGATTCAACTTTCTTAGGGTAAGAATCAACTTATTCTGTGGTTGAAGCCTCCAGCTGTCCCATTCGAAGTTGGCTGCTAAGCAAGCCGCGCCGCAGCTTCAGCCACCCCCGCAGTCCATTGTTCCCCTGTTTTTTGATCCTTGATGGTCAAGGTATTAGAGGCCATTTCTGCTTCGCCAATGATGGCGACAAAAGGAATACTTCGTTTGGCGGCGTATTCAAATTGCTTTTTCAGTTTGCCGGGCTCCGGGTAGATTTCAACGGATACCCCGGCAGCGCGAAGCTCGGTGGCACATTGAAAAGCATAGTCAAAAGACGGCTCGTCGAAGGAGGCGAGCATGATTTTGACACTTTCTGAAAGGGTTTCGGGGAACAGGTTCAAGCCTTCCAGCACGTCGTACACGCGGTCGGCGCCAAACGAGACCCCAACACCCGAAAGTCCGGGAACCCCAAACACCCCGGTCAGATCCGCATAACGCCCGCCACCGCCAATGCTCCCCATCTGGTAGCCTTTAGCGGAAACTTCGAAAATGCAGCCGGTGTAATAGGAAAGGCCCCGAGCCAGGGTAATATCGAATTTGAGTTCGTTTCTGAGGCTCGTTTTTGATAAAAGCTGATAGACCCGTTCGAGTTCTTCCAGACCTTTCAAGCCGGTTTCGCTCGCCGAAAAAATGGGCTTTAAGGATTGAATATCAGGGGTTTGAAGAATCTTTTCAAGGATAGAGATCGCCGATTCGGGAATCCCGCGCTCCATCAGTTCCTTGCGGACGCCGTCAATTCCCACTTTGTCCAGTTTATCGATTGCCACGGTCATGTCCATGAAGCGGTCGGAAATGCCGGCTGCCTCTGCAATGCCAAAAAGCACTTTTCGGTGGTTGATCTTGATGACCACCGGCAGGTTCAGTTTTGCAAAGGCCTCATCGTAGATCTGGATCAGTTCTGCTTCATACAGCAAAGATTCCGAACCGATCACATCCACATCGCATTGGAAGAACTCCCGGTATCGACCGCGTTGTGGACGGTCGGCACGCCAGACAGGCTGGATCTGGTAACGTTTGAAGGGAAAGGAAAGGGTGCCGCGGTTCATCACCACATAGCGGGCGAAGGGAACGGTGAGGTCATACCGCAGACCGCGTTTGGCGATGCTGGCGGTAAGTTTACCGGAATTTTTACTGGCCAGGGCATCGGCATCAGCTCCGGCGAGGAAATCACCATTGTTCAGGATCTTGAACAGCAGTTTGTCGCCTTCTTCCCCGTATTTTCCGGTGAGTGTACTGAGGTTTTCCATGGCGGGTGTTTCGAGCGGCTGAAAGCCAAACTTCACGAATACCGAGCGCAGGGTATCAAAAATATAGGTCCTCTTTCGCACCTGTTCAGGTCCAAAATCACGGGTGCCTTCGGGAATGGAGGGTTTTTGCATGGTCAGAAAATCAGAAAATTAAACCTCCGAGGTCTTCCAAGGCCTCGGAGGTTTAAAAACAGGGCACAAAAATATGGAAAATCTGTGCGTAAGAAGAAGGGTCCCCAAAAGATACCGGGGACCTTTATAGTTTTAATTTTACTGTCCCACACTTGCCAGGGTACCCAAAAACAGGCCTTTCATGGCAAGGATCGCGGTGATGATCACGGCAGCAGCTGTGGTGTATAGGGCGATTTTCTTGTGTTTATGCTCATGAAGGTGCGCTTTTTTGGCAAAAGTGCGGCCCAATTGGATCAGCACAATGGCGAGGATCATCCCGCTGATGTGTTCCATTTTGAAATAGCGCACCCATGGATCGCTTACAGGCAGGTCTCCGGTGGTGTAGGCGCTGGTGAAAAAGTACTGGATAAGGCCCAAAAGCAATTGCAGGTGAGCAAGGATCAGCAACACCAGAGAGGCGGTGTTGTCGGCTTTTACAAAATGTTTTTTACCCATCCAGCCTGACCAGGAGCGGAAAAGCACCCAAAAGAGGGCAATTAAGATGAGATAGCGGTTGTACGAGTGGACTGCGTTTAGTAAAAAGTGTAAATTCATGGTTGCTAATTTAGGTGATATTCCTGCCTGCCAGCAGGAATTTGTTGGTTAGACGAATTAAATCGTGGCGAAGATAAACAAACTCTTTTCGTTGCGAGTATGGAACGAAGATCGAAAATTGATCCATTGCCGGGCAAGGTGATGTTGAGATCCCGGCTTGTTTTTATGCAAGTAACAGGATGATTTTCAAAACTTCGGAGGTCTTTGGCTGACAATTATAGCGTCAATGCAGGCCACGTTTCCGCAATTCCAGTCCATAGACCAATCCCATAAAGGCGCCAAAAAAGACCACCCGAATACTCCAAATCGCAGTTATTGAAAGCAAGGGTTCAAGCCAACTGCTGATTCCCCATAACATGAGCACAACGATGGGATATAAGGCCATCCTGGCCAAAGGATAAGGCACGGGATAGTGTTTTTGCCCCGTGTACCAGGTTGCCCAGCTCATAAAAGCGTAACAAACCAGGGTTACCCAGGCTGCGCCGTAATATCCGAATGAAGGGATTAAAAAGAGGTTGAGCAGGATGGTAATACCTGCACCGGCCACGGAGATCCAGGCGCCCAGTCCTGTACGGTCTTTCAGCCGATACCACACTGAAAAGTTGTAGTAAACGCCCAGTAAAAGATTGGCACACAACAGAATAGGCACTACATGTAGGCCGCTGTGGAATTTCTCACCAATGAAATATTTGACCAGATCGAGAAATAACAGGATACCCAGCATGCCAGCTGCTCCGGCGATGGTGAACCACTTGGTTACTTCTGCCTGTGTTCGCAGGGAATCCTTGTCATTGGCATGCCGGAAGAAGAACGGTTCGGCAGCATACCGATAGGCCTGGGTGAATAAAGTAATCAGCGCCGCCAGCTTATAGTTCGCCCCAAAGATGCCCACTTGTCCAAGGTTTTCTTCCGGGGTTCCTGGGAGCAGGTATTTCAACATGGCACGACTGAACATTTCATCCACAATCCCGGCAAGCCCCACCACAATGAGCGGAGCGGCATAAACCACCATTTTTTTCCACATTCCAGCATCAAAACCTGCCCGGACAGCCCGAAACTGTGGAAACAGCAGCAACAGGGTAAAGGCACTTGCCAGGAGGTTGGAGAGGAAGATATAGGCAACGCCTTGTCCAGGCTGCCATACCAGGTGCACCCAATCCATGCCTTGGTCAGCCGCCCAGGGGCAGAAAACCAGCCAGAAAAGGTTCATCACAATGTTGACCGCAATATTGCTTAGGCGTATAAAAACGAAGCGTTTTGGGCGTTGCTCAAGGCGCAAACGGGCAAAAGGCAATTCTGCCAGGCAATCAAACGCGAGGATCAGGGCAAACCAGCGTACATATTCCGGGTGCTGCGGGTATTGCAACGCGTCCGCGATGGGCTGGGCGAATAAAAGTAATAGGGAGGCAATGACAGCGGTGCTTCCAAACAAGGAAATCATCCCGGTAGAATAGGCTTTGTTACGGTCTTCCACGGGGGTGCCAAAGCGAAAAAAGGCCGATTCCATTCGGTAGGAGAAAAATACCATCAGGAATGCCACCGTCGCATAGAGGTCTGTTACTGCTCCATAATCACTCGTGGTTTTTAACAACCGCGTGTGCAGCGGAACAAGCAACATCATGTTCAGGAGTCGCCCTAAGATGCTGCTCAGGCCATACATGGCGGTTTCTCCGGCGAGTTTTTTGATCAACGACATGGGGGCAAAAGTAGAGCAGAATTGGTAGATTTTTTAAAATTGAAATTTCGGGGATATCCTCTGAAAATCAATTGGTTGTAGAAGTATTTGTACTTTTTGATCCGGTAGTGTTTCAAAAAAAATATCCCCCGCCGGCAAACTGCCAACGAGGGATATTTAATTTTCTTAGGGAATCACTATTCCATTTCCTGTACTACTTCTTCCACCTCCGGGATCATGCGTTTGAGCATTCCTTCGATGCCCGCCTTGAGGGTAACGGAGGAGGAAGGGCAACCGCTGCAGGAGCCCTGCATGGTTACATATACTTTACCCGCTTCAAAGGCTTTGAATTCGATGTTGCCACCGTCCATTTCAACAGCAGGTTTAACGTAGGTATCAATCAGTTCTTTCACTTTTTTGGCGATTTCGCCGCCTTCTCCGCTGAATTGTACCGCATTGCTGGTCGCCAGCACTTTTTCCATGTGCTCTGCAAAACCATCGAGGATAATCGTACCGTCCTTTTCAATGTAGTCTTTGATGAACTCCTTGATTTTCAGCATGATGTCTGTCCAATCATAGTTCATCTCCTTCGTCACCGTCACATAGTTATTGTTAAAATAGACGCTTTTGATGTAAGGAAGTTCCATCAGGCTTTTGGCCATTGGACTCCATTCAGCAGCCATTTCCATTTCTTTGAAATCGGCGATACCGCGGAAAAGCATCCGGTTGGTAACATATTTCAGCGCCTCCGGGTTAGGCGTTTGTTCCGTGTAAAGCATCACGGGGCTTTTAGTGATCGTATCCATCGAGAGAAAATTTCTTTTATTGTAAATCTGCGGCAAAAATAACAAATCGGGCGCTGAATAGTTTTGAAAAACATCCACTCCGCAATTAGAACGGCCACGCATCGTTTCAAAGCCATTCATTTCAATTACCCGACTGTACATGAGAAACTACTCCCTGCTCCTTTTGTTCGCCCCTCTTTTTCTTTTTTCAAATTGCACGAAAGAGGACCCTTCGAAAAGCGAAGCAAACCTCCAGTTCCAGTTCAAATTTGACCCCAACCAGATCCGGCTCAACAACTTTGGTCAGCCGTCCGCTATACCTGCCGGTCATGCCGCACAAACGCCCGAATTTCACGAAATGAGCGTGCACTACCTTGAACTGGCGCCCTCGGCGTTCACTTTACTGGGTACAGGGGCTATTGTGTACAAGGGCGAAGAGACCACCAAAGGCGGGGAAAACGCAGTGGATTTTGACCGGGTTGCCAAAGGTGGAGACCAAGCAGTTTTTGCCAAAATAAACCTGAAAAACGTTCCTCCTGGCACTTATGAGTGGGTTCGTGCAAGCGTGACCTACCAGAACTATGACGTGCGTTTCAACATCAACAACATTCCATTGGTAGGGAATTTATCGCAGCAAAAAGGGACCATAGCCTCCTTTGTTGGCTTCAATACATATATCAGCAGCATCACGCCTCGCAGCAAAACACTCCTCCTGAACGATGATAAAAAGCAGGGGTTCTGGGCTTTTGAGACCAACCTGAGTGCACCCTACGATGCCTACAACCAACTTTATTCCGGGGAAGCACCGGCCGGTGCAACCACCGTGGTCAATCCGCTTTTTGGGAGCAGTCCAATTCCGGCGGGCTCTTGTGTGGTGACCGGCAAGTTTGAGACGCCGCTTGTGGTGACTGGGAATGAAACGGAAGATCTGACCGTTACGCTCTCTTTTTCCATCAATCAGAGTTTTGAGTGGATGGACAGCAATGGAAATGGTCAACTGGATATTTACGCAGATGGGGTCACGCCTCCCGAGAAGATTGTGGATATGGGACTGCGTGGTTTGTTGCCAAAATGGGAATAATTTGGAGCGCTATCTGGATCTTCTTCCAAAAAAGAGACAGATTTTAGGGAACCAAAAGAATTTTAGCGGGGTTTTTCGAGGATTTGCCTCGAAAAACCCCGCATCTTTGCGCCCCGAAAATGGACCAGTGAGCCTTACTGTATCGCTTTTATCCGTCTTTGCCTTTTGCAACGGCGGGTATTCATTTTTCGCTCCATCACTTTATTACTTCATCAATAATGGCAAAAGAAATAACACCCCGCTCCGAAGACTACTCACAGTGGTATCTTGATATTGTGCAAAAGGCTCGTTTGGCCGATAATTCACCGGTGCGTGGCTGTATGGTCATCAAACCTCACGGCTACGGGATCTGGGAAAAAATGCGGGATCAATTGGACTTCATGTTCAAGGAAACGGGGCACGTCAATGCCTATTTCCCGCTTTTTGTGCCCAAAAGTCTGTTTGAGGCAGAGGAAAAAAATGCCGAAGGTTTTGCCAAAGAATGTGCTGTTGTGACGCACTACCGACTCAAAAACGATCCGAACAGACCCGGTAAACTTATGGTGGATCCGGAAGCCAAACTCGAGGAGGAACTTGTGGTGCGCCCAACCTCAGAGGCTATTATCTGGAATACTTACCGCGACTGGATCCAGAGCTATCGCGATCTGCCAATTCTGATCAACCAATGGGCAAACGTAGTGCGTTGGGAAATGCGTACCCGCCCATTCCTACGTACCGCAGAGTTCTTGTGGCAGGAAGGTCACACCGCGCACGCAAGCGCAGCAGAAGCGGTAGCAGAAACTGTTCAGATGCTCGATGTTTATGCCAAGTTTGCGGAAGAATGGATGGCCATGCCAGTCATCAAAGGGGTAAAAACTGCCAACGAACGCTTTGCCGGCGCGGACGATACCTATACCATTGAGGCCCTGATGCAAGATGGCAAGGCACTTCAGGCGGGTACTTCCCACTTTTTGGGTCAGAACTTTGCCAAGGCATTCAATGTACAATTCCTGAACAAGGAAAACCAGCAGGAGTATGTTTGGGCCACTTCCTGGGGTGTTTCAACGCGGCTCATCGGAGGTCTCATCATGACCCATTCGGACGATGACGGTCTGGTGCTTCCGCCCCGTCTTGCACCGATCCAAGTGGTGATCGTACCCATTCCAAAGCCATCGGAGGAATTGACCGTGGTGGCTGAAAAAATTGCTGCCGAACTTAAAGCGAAAGGGGTTCGGGTCAAAATTGACAATGACGACCAAAATCGTCCGGGCTTCAAATTTGCAGAGTATGAAATGATCGGCATTCCGGTTCGTCTCGGACTGGGCCAGCGCGATCTTGCAGCCGGCCAGGTGGAAGTTGCACGCCGCGACACCAAAGAAAAATCTAACGTGCCCCTGGATACGATTGCTGACCATGTTGCAAACCTGCTCGAAGAGATCCAGGCCAATCTTTTCAACCGTGCCAAAGCTTACCGCGATGAGCACATCACGAAGGTGGATTCCTGGGAAGAACTGGTGGAGGTAGTGGAGAACAAAGGCGGTTTTGCCTATGCTCACTGGGACGGCACCACAGAAACGGAGGAGGATATCAAAGCCCAGACCAAGGCAACCATCCGCTGCATTCCGCTGGGCTGGCCTGAGGAGGCCGGCAAATGTGTCCGCACCGGAAAACCGAGTGAGCGGCGGGTTCTGTTTGCCAAAGCGTATTAAAATAAAAAAGCATACGGATCAACGGATATTCTGGACTCCAAAAGAGGCCAAATCCGCGTCGATCCGTATGCGTTGTATTTGAATAGAACTTAAGGTGGAGACATGACTTAGTGTTGTGTCTCCATTTTCTTTACTGCTTTATCAGCTTTCCGCTTGCCAGGCCATTGCTGCTTTTTAATTTCCAGAAATAGACGCCAAGTGGCTGATCTTCAAAGGAAACACGCAAGGCTTCCCGACCCTGGGCCTGCCATTTTTTAACAAAAACCGGCTTGCCTTCAGCGTTGAATACTTCCAGAACGGTTTCTCCAGAAAGGTTTTCCAGGGCGAAGATCGCAGCTTCGTGCATTGGATTGGGGGAGATGGTTGCCATGGGTAATACGGGGGTTACCGTACTTACAGAAGGCTGCCATTCCAGGGCGGCCTGCACAGCGCCCAAAGCATCCACGCGCCCCCAGCCATAGGCATGATTAGGTCGGGCAATGCCGGAACTGCTCCCACAATCGAGGGTGTCTGCCAGATAAACGGCGGTTTGTTCCACAATGTCTTCAATGTCCTCCACGTGGCCGGCCAGTGCCGGATTTGCTGAAAGTACCAGCGCTACGAGTCCTACAACATGTGGGCCGGCCATGCTGGTGCCGCTGAAATTGGCATAATTGCCGCCGGGAATACTGGAGTGGATATTTTCGCCCGGTGCACTTACGTTGGGTTTCATTCGATTGCTGCCGTCGATCAACACCGGGCCGCGGCTGCTGAAACCGGAGATATAATCATCAAAACGGGTAGAGCCTACACTGAAACTTTCTTCAAAATAAGCCGGTGGCCCGAAAGTGCTGGAGCAGCTTGAACCAGCATTGCCGTTGCTAACTACCACGACTACCCCGGAAGTCTTGAGATTGATGACTGCTGTGCGCATCAATTCGTTGACGGTCAGGTCTGTACAACCTTCCTCCACGGCACAATACCAGGAATTGTTGATGACATGCGGAGCCCTTGCAGGATCCGGATTCAGTCCGCCGAGATCCGTGGGAGCAAGAAACCACTGGAAGCATTCGATGTAGCTGGAAGGTCTTCCCCAGCCGCGCTCCATGTTTCTGCATGCTACCCAGGTTGCACCGGGTGCCACACCGATCTGGTTGCCAAGTCCATCGTCGCCGGTCATGGTTCCCATGGTGTGGGTGCCGTGACTATTGTCGTCGCAAGGAACCGGGGAGTTGAGTCCGCAAGGATTTACGCCCGGATTTCCGGAGGTATCGTAGTTCAGGGGACTGAAATCATGGATCGCATCGTGCCAGTTGTAGTCGTGTTGGGAGGTGGCCACATCGCCGGTCCAACCGCGGTATTTTCCCTGGATAGCCGGGTGAACCCAGTCGTAGCCGGTGTCGGCGCCTCCTACGGTGATCCCTTGTCCGGTGAATCCCAGGTTCCACACTGCAGGGGCTTGTATTTTATCCAGGCCCCATTCGATGGTGTTGCGTTCCTCAGCAGTAATGGCAGATTCTGTCTCCAGCATAGGTTCGTTGAATTCAACCCAAGGGTCCGAAGCAATGGCTTTAACCTCGGAAAGTTCAGCCAGTTGTTGGAGCAGTTTAGCATCAGCATTCGTGACCGCCAATGCATTTACCAGGAAAAGACTGTTGGCAGAAGCGCCGCTTGCCTTCAACAAGGTTAGGGCGTTCTGTTGAGCGCGTTCGGCAGTTTCCTGCAGCCGGTTAAAAACGAAACGGGCTTTTTCAGATTTGGTATGAAGGGTTTGTGCCGCCCGCAGATCGGCTTTTTCTGAGAAAACAACCAGGACATCCACGGATTCACCACGGTCCAGTGCAGCCCGCAACTCAGGAGCGATCTTCTCGCGCCAGGGCGCTGTTTGACTGAACAGGTTGACAAACAAGCAATTAAGGAGAACAACGAAAAACAGTTTTTTCATGAAAAGTCTAAAAAATTTAAGCCTAAAGGTAGGATGATGTCCAGGTGGTATTGATGTGAAATGTTTGATTTCGCCAGTGGAGGCGATAAAAGTTGCTGCTTGGAAATAGTGATCGAGGTATGACGCTATGCAGGGTCAGACAAAGCGTTACGGACGTTTTACCCGCATGCGGAAATCCAGGGTGGCAAACCCGCCCGCGTCAAAGTGCTCAATGCGCAACTGATGTGCTCCATTGAGTTGGACGGTGATTTCGTCTGTCTCAGGCTCGTGCACATCCCAGTGATTGATCAAAAGTTTGCCGTCGAGGTAGAGTCGTACGCCATCGTCTGAGGTAAGATCGATCACATATTCGCCGGGAGCTATGTTGAAACTGGATTCAGCAATGGTAACAAAGCGGTCCTCATTTACGCCGGGTTCCGGACTACCCCACCAGGCAAAGTATAGGTCCTTCTGTGTTTTTTCGGCGACTGGCTTGCGGGAAGCGATAGTCTCAATATTAGCGAGACTATCGGTTGGAGTCGCGTTAAAAAACTTTACGTTCCAATCCAGCTTTTTCTCGAAGCGATGAAAATCAAATTTGTACACCTTGCCGGTACCGATATTTTCTCCAAAAACAGTTTTTACCACTTGTGGGCTGGTGTATTCAAACTCAATAAAGACCGCCTCGCTTTTCGGGTCGCGTTCCACGGTAAGGGTAGCCGGAACGGTCCCTTTTTTTGCGCTGACACTTTTCAGGCCTTCCATTTTGCTGATCTTCCACTCGCCGGAGGGTCCGATCAATACCAGGGAGTACAGATTGCCTGCCATGGTGTCTATGGTAGCGATCGGACGACGGAAGTCAAAGGGGCCCCATTCGTCCACCAGGATGAACCGGCGCCCACGCGGGAAGCCTCTCGGCAGTGCAGCGATCATTCCGTCCGATAAGCTGTCGGGCTCATGGAGTTCATTGAACGGAATATCAAGGGCCGCGTAGGGGTTTTCGGGGCTTTTGCCCGGATGGGAGAAGTTGATGTTTTTCGAGGCGTTGAGTTCGGGTTTAGCCCATACCGCTGCGATCTCAGCATCCGTACCATAAATATCATTGCGAATAAATTTCAGGTTTTCATTGGGTTTGGACGCTTCCAACAGGTTGTCAAAGCCCAGGAAGAGATTCTCTCCATTGATCGAAATATTTTGAGAGCGACTGATTTTCAGTGGTTTACGGGTGTCTATAAATATATTTCGGTCAATCAGGCCATCCCGGCTGCGGGTATCCCGTTTTTGAGCGTAGCCCCAGTCGGCAGGCTGCGTTTCGCGTGCCCAGAGCTGAATTCCAGTGCTGTCGTCCTGAAAAAGGTTGCGTTGAATGGTGTCGTTTTGGCCGTGCTCAATCGCGATCCCTGTTTTGCAATCGGCAATATAGTTGCCCATGATCACGGTCTCATAACTATATCCTCCCCAGATTCCGTGGGTACATTCCCGAAGAATATTGCCCTGGATCCGGTTGCGGGAGAAGGTAACCTCAATTCCGTTTGTGGGAGCATGGCTGAAATCATTGCCAAAGATCAGGTTGTCGTTGCAGCCCCCCTCGCCGGTATCCATCGTGGTCTGTCCGGCCCAGAGAAAAAGGCCGTCGCCGGAGTGCGTGGCGGAGTTGTAGGCAATGGTATTTTGGCTGCTTTGTTCGTACAACAAAATACCCGCCGAATCCTGTCCGCGCTGGTAAAACCCATGGGAGTATCCGCGTACATTCCAATCCAAACGATTGTGCATCAATTTGTTGCGACTGCTCCGGTAAAGCCCGATTCCGAGCCCGGAGTTAAAGATGAAAAAGTTGTTGTACACCATTCCATCCTTGCAACCCGTCATCAGCAAGGCATTCTGACAGCTCGTGATCCGGCAACCTTTTACAATGGCCTGCTGACAGTTTTTAAGGTAAATACCTGCTCCGTAACGCAGCCATTCGTCCTGTTCATTTTGGTGGTAGCTGAGCCAGTCGGAGAAGTCCTCCCGTTCACGGATGGAACGCAGGCGAGGGCGGTAGTTGTAAGACAGGTCACAATCTTCGAGTTTCAGACCTTCTACGCCTTCGGCATAAATGGCCACTTTATAACCCCTCGCGCGGGCATTTTTTAGGGTAATGTTTTTGCCTTTAATCACGATCCCCGTGCCGATAAAAAGGTTGGGTAAAACCCCTTCCAAAGCGCCGCGCATTTCGGCATTTTGAAAATCTATGACGAGGTTTTCGCCGGAGATGGTGATACAAGCCTCCTTGTTCGAACCAGGAATGAGGGTATATGGTTCCGGAACTATTTTACATGATTCCTTGATAATCAATCCGTTATAAAGCCGGATCTCCGAGGTTTGGGCGAAGAGGAGTTGCGGCAGAGCCAGAACAAAAAGAAGCCACAGACTTTTCATACATCGAATTTTTAGGGGTGAAAGTACTGCACAAAATTCCCTCTGCAGGTTGAATTGGACGGCATCCTGTTTTTCGGTTTTCCAGGGATTCCATTTTGCCCAGCCCTGGAGGTTTTGAATGGTTCTCAGGACTTCCCGAAAAAAAATCCGGGTTAAGCTTGTAGCTCCGAATATTTTTCAAAATCTTTGCATCATCGTACTGTTACACCAATACAACAACAGATCAATATTTCATCCTCCCATGCATACCGTCACTGCGCGCTTACCGTACTCCGATGCCTTGCCCGTTTATCGTTCCTTAAAAGGCGCTGGTCCGACCTGCCTGTTCGAATCGGATGCTGCGACGGATCAATCGAGCCGGCTATCGGTCATTGGTTTTGATCCGACCCTGGAGTTGATCGGCAAGGATGCGTATCTCGATATTCGGCTCCTGGATCCACGTGGGGCAGTTTTTTATGATTTTGTGAAAACGGAGTTTGCCCCATTTATAGAAAGCGAGCGTGCCGGGCGAATTTTATTACACCTTCCCAAAACCCCGTTTCAGGGGGCAGAGGACCAGCGATTGGAACGGCAAAACATCGTGCAGCCTTTGCGTCGAATGCTTGCTCAATTTAAAACTGCGGATAAAAATTTCATGGGTTTTTACGGAGCCCTGGCCTACCAGTTTGTATTTCAGTTCGAAGATATTGAACCAATGAAGGCATGTCCGGAGCCGGATTTTCATTTGTTTCTGTTTGACAACCTCTTGTTGTTCAATCATTTGACCAGAGACCTTTCCCTTTATGTGACAAGAGAAAGTGAGCAGGCAGCACAACAGGACCTTGAAATGCTGCTTCAAAAAAAGAACCTACACCCGAGTGACGCAGCGTCCTTATCTGATAATCCTTTGTTGTCGGATGAGGCGCTGCATATTGGTAAATTCATTGCGACTCCAGATGATGAGACCTTTAAAAAACAGGTTGAACGGGGGATTCAACTTTGCCATGACGGTGAATTGCTGGAGATCGTACTGAGTCGCAAACTTACGGCCACCGTAAGCGGAGATTTGCTCCGGCTCTATGCCCGGTACAAGGCCATTAACCCGTCGCCCTACCTGTTCTATTTTGATTTCGGGAATGAGATCCTGCTGGGTGCAAGTCCGGAAATGATGCTTCGATTTGAAAACGGGCGGGCTACGTTGCGCCCTATTTCAGGCTCGGTTCGCCGGTCACAGGATCCCATCGAAGACCATCGTCTGATGATGCAATTGCTCAATGACCCCAAGGAGAATTCAGAGCTGGACATGCTGATTGACCTGGGCCGCAATGATCTGGCGCGGATCTGTCAGCCGGGAATTGAGATTGAACACTACCGTATTGTTGAAAAATACTCCCATGTAACGCACACCGTATCGCAACTAAGCGGGACCCTGCAGCCGTGTTATTCTGGTTTCGACGCCTTAATCGCCAGTCTAAACGCAGGAACACTTACCGGAGCCCCAAAGATCGCAGCGATGCAGCAGATTGAAACGATCGAACAACATACACGGGGATACTACGGAGGCTGTATTGGATGGTTGCTCCTGAACGGCGATGTCAATACCGCGATCACCATACGTACGGCTCATGTACGGGATGGACTGCTTTCATTTTCTGCAGGGGCCACCTTGTTGTATGAATCCGTACCGGAAAATGAACTACGGGAGACCAGGATCAAGGCGGGAGCTTTTATGGCAGCCGTGGAGGATTTGACGGCTGTTCAGGCCATTTAAACGGCTTTTTTAGACAAAAAAGCCCCCGAAGTTGGGACAACTTCGGGGGCTAAACTTGAGTGCTTATATTGAAACGACTTATTGTTTCACCACTTTCACGGCTGCGCCAGCGCCGTTCTCGGTCGCGATACGCACCACGTAATTGCCGGCTGGTAAATGTTGCAGGTCAATATCCAGGAAATTTTCCCCGGCCGAAAGGCTGAATGAACGGGTCATCAGCATTTCACCCAAAAGGTTGTGGACACTAACATTGGCATCGCTGGCAAGCGCCGAATGCAGGGCCAATTGAGCAAAATCTGCCGTTGGATTGGGTGAAATTTTCAGGTCAAAATGCTGACCCTCCAGTACTTCGGTACCAACCTGAAGATCGCGGTTGCCGTTGGCAAACCAAATGCCCCAGTAGTGCGCAGAAACCACCTGGCTGCTACCTCCCAAAGGCTGGATCTTATTGGCGTTCAGACCTTGCAGACGCAGGTCGTAGCCCGTAGAATTTGGTTTTTCGTACAGCAATTTGTTGTCCAGACGATTGTAGTTGGGCCAGCCAAGTTCACCGTTATTAGCCACGATGACGTCATAATCGCCCGTTTCTGAATTCGCACCATAAATATCATACCGTACAGCATTGAGTTCGTCAATCAGGTCGAACGCAATGATAAACGGTGAGTTTTTAGCAATAGCGGGGTTTCCGATGCTTACTTTTTCAGGCAAACCGGTGAACAGTTTGGTGATGAATGCGTCGCCGCCATCGGTGAACTGGTCGTTTTCCCAGTATTGTACAAAACCAATATCCCAGTATTCCACTCCATCCAGGCTATTCAAGGCGTCGTACATAAGGAATTGACCGGAATAATCGAATTCGAGTACATCAGCATACTCTACATCGCCAGTGATCTGGCCTTGTGAGTAGGTCGGATTGTAGAGGAAAAAAGTTTCAAAAGCGCCCAATGGATCTGCCAGGTCGAAAATATAAATACGGGGTTCAGCGAAGTCCAACAGGCCCGCGATAAACCGTCCGTCTTTAGAAATGGCGACATT
>Ga0209066_10001748_pt1 | contig 28030 bp, 25 predicted proteins | sample All_14_2_FD_187198 | JGI IMG/M metagenome (GOLD analysis project Ga0209066, IMG submission 187198) | Freshwater microbial communities in response to fracking from Pennsylvania, USA - Allegheny Zone_MetaG_DW_15 (SPAdes) (version 2) ...
TTTCTTACTGCGTGCAACCGAGCCCGGATGGCCTGGCGCAAGCCTTCATCCTTGGCCGCGACTTTGTCGGCAACAACCCCAGCGCACTGGTGCTGGGCGACAATATTTTTTACGGCCATGATTTTCAGGGCCTGGTTAAAGGGGCTGGTCAGCAACCAGCGGGGGCCACCGTATTTGCCTACCATGTCAATGATCCCGAGCGCTACGGCGTCGTCGACTTTGATGAAATGCATCGTGCCCTATCGATTGAAGAAAAGCCCGCGCAGCCCAAATCCAATTACGCCGTCACCGGCCTGTATTTTTACGATCAACAGGTCTGCGACATCGCTGCCGACATCAAACCATCAGCCCGTGGCGAACTGGAAATTACCGAGGTCAACGCCCGCTATCTTGAACAGCAGCAACTCAGCGTCGAAATCATGGGCCGTGGGTATGCCTGGCTTGATACCGGCACGCATGACAGCTTGCTTGAAGCAGGGCAATTCATCGCCACCATCGAAAAACGCCAGGGCCTCAAGGTCGCCTGCCCGGAAGAAATCGCCTATCGCGCCGGCTGGATCAGCGCCGGGCAGATTGAAAAACTCGCCCAGCCGCTGCTCAAAAACGGCTACGGCCAGTACCTGATCAGCCTACTCAAGGCCTGACCCCAGATGGACATGGTGGACCTGCGCGGCATTGGCCACTTCACCTTCGGTTTCCTTCTCGGCACCGTGGTGTTTTTTCTAGTGCGCGCTACCTGCCACAATAAAGCGCGGGAATGGGCCTTATATGGCCCATTCTTGCCATTTGCCCTGGGTCTTTATGGCGCCTTACCCTATCTGCTCTACCGCGCAGGCATGGTCAGCGATGTCACGGTCAACGCCCCGATCATGAACATTTTTCTTGGCTACGCCGGTTTGAATCAAATTCCAGCCTTCAAAGCCCTCGGCAACTTTGAGCTGTGCACCATCATTCTTGGCCTGAGTTACAGCGCCTTGTGCATTCACTACATCCGATTCATCAAGCAACTACGCCGCAAAACGCATGCCCAATAAACACGTTTATCTCGCCATTGGGGCTGCACACGGGGCTGCCATCGCCACGTATATCTATCACCGGCGCCGGGCATGGTTTGCCAAATACCGCTGGGTACGGCGTTTGTATCGCTGGGACCGCGACTGGGTGCTCTACTTACCCATCCTGATGCCGCTGATCGGCCTCTGGGGGCTGATCCCGGACATCCTGCATGGGACGGGCGTGTTGAGCAAGGCAGAAACCCGAGCCCCATTTTTTGATCTGTTTTTCTTTCATTCAACCCTGGAAATTTTGGAAGATAACAATAGGTCCATCGATTATTGGTTGAATATTGGCGGTTCTTTTTTATTGTTTATTTTGTCAGTGGGTCTTTTTGTTTTTTACAACAAAAAATCTCAAGAATTAATAAGAGAAAGCGATTAAATAATGCCTGAGCATTTAAGGGCGCTAATTGTAATTTTGGTTCTATCATCACTGACCTTTGTGGTTTTTCGCCCGGCATTTGAACGGGTCATCGAAGCCTCGCGCCTGAACCGTTATTTCGCAATCTGGGTTGCCATCACGATTTCTGCATTTGTTGCGCACAATATCTGGATATTCACCGCTGCGCTAGTCATTATTTTGATATTTGCTTCGATGAAAGAAAAAAACATCGTTGCTTTGTACGTTTTTATCATGTTTGCCGTTCCTCTGCTGCCTATCAAGGTGCCGGGGTTTGGCGTGATTGAATATTTGATTAACCTGGATTATCTGAGAATTGTTAATCTGGTACTGCTTTTCCCCCTCCTGTTAAACCGTCCTAAGGGAAATGAGCGTACGGCTAAATTGGTTGGAGTTGTTGATAAACTGATGATTATCCTGGTTCTGTACATGACCTTGCTGATGCTTCGCGAAACAACAATGACGGATGCGATACGCGCTGGGGTGCTACACGTTATTGATATTTTGATTCCTTATTTTGCTATCAGTCGGTATGTGAATTCCTTGGATCGAATGCGCGAAGTTTTTGGCGCGTTAGTTTTTGCCGGACTTATTTTTGGACTGCTTGCTGCTTTTGAGTATTTTAAAGCTTGGTTGCTTTATTCTAGATTGCAGAGCGCGTTGGGGGTGAGTGGTGGTTTCGGTAACTATTTAAGGCGGGGATTGGAGTTACGTGCTCAGGTCAGTACAGGACAGCCGATCCCATTAGGCTACATCACCGCTATGATTTTCGGAGCATGGATGTATGTTCGCCATTTTGTAGAAAATTCAAACCATCGAAAATTAATTTATGTGCTTTTGGCTGTAGCGGTTTTTGCACCCATTTCCAGAGGGCCTTGGGTAGGTTGGGTGGCGATGATGTTCGTGATTTTCTATCTGGGAAAAAACGGAACAACAAAATCACTCGCCTTTCTGTTTGTCGGGGTTGCAGCTTTCATGGTGATTGCTGTTCTTCCCGGCGGAGAGCGTTTCATCAATTTGTTACCCTTTGTTGGTAATGTGGAGGTTCAAAATATTGATTACAGAGATCGCTTGCTGGATAGTGCCTTAATTGTGATTGATAGGAACTTCTGGTTTGGCTCAGTGGATTTTCTGCAGACCCCGGAAATGTTGGCAATGATACAAGGTGAGGGAATCGTTGATCTGGTTAATACATACCTGGTTTACGCGCTTGAGTTTGGTATTGTTGGTTTGGTGTTATTTATCTTGCCTTTTATTCTTGGTGGTATTTTTGTTTTCTCGACAAAGGTTGATTCTTCCGAGTTGATTTCCATTCGTGCAGTATTGCTAGGTTTGCTAATGGGAACATTGTTGACGATATATACAGTGAGTTCAATAACGATCATTCCCAGGTTTTATTGGTTACTCCTTGGTTTATTGGCTGCATTTCCTGCATGTTGCAGGTTGTTTGTTTCTGGCGATAGATGGGCTTTAAGCTATGAATCACGATAAGATGTCCCCCTTGCTCCGTGGTTTGTATTCGCATATATCTCAAAAGAGACGGTTGCAACTTGTCTTTCTACTGTTCGTCACCTTGCTCGGTGCGCTCACAGAATTAATTACCATTGGTGCCATGGTGCCTTTTCTCGGGGTGCTATCTAACCCGGAGAAAATCTTTAATCAAGATTTCCTCAAGCCGCTTTTCGATCTGATGAATCTGAAAAGCCCGGATGCGTTGCTGGTTCCAGTTGTGCTGTTTTTTATTGGTGTTGCCTGCGTATCCTCTGCGGTCCGGCTTTGGCTGACGAAAATTAACACAACAATTTCGTATGGCATCGGCAGCGATTTTTACGTCTATGTCTACCGCAAAATACTCATCAAGCCCTTTGCTTATCATGCGCAAAATAACAGCAGTGAATTGATAGCGGCTGTCAATAAAGCTGGGGTTGTTGTTTTTACTATTCTTTATCCACTAATTCAGTTTGCCAGCGCAACGATTATTGCCGTCTTCATTCTGGCTGGCCTTTTGATGCTTGATGCGTCAACTGCAATCGCTGCGGGGCTTTTATTTTCTGTGACTTATGTGCTCATTTCGATGGCAATCAAGCGCCGTTTGCAAAAAAACGGGCAAATGATTGCGCATGCAGAAGGGCAGCGCATTCGGTGCATACAGGAAGGGCTGGGGGGAATACGTGACATCATTCTCGATAACAGTCGTGAGGTTTTCATAGACCGTTTTGTCTTGGAAGACAGCCATTTGCGGGATGCGCGGGCATCCAATACCGTCCTGAGCATCGCGCCCCGTTATGTTGTCGAAGGCGTTGCCATGATCGTCGTCGCGGTGGTGGCTTATCTGATGGTGCTCAAAGACGGTAACTTGATTGAGGCGTTGCCGGTGCTAGGGGCCTTGGCGCTGGGAGCACAGAAACTGATTCCCATGTTTCAGCAGATTTATCAGGGCTGGAGCCAGTTCAATGGTAACCGTGCCATTTTGCGCGATGTGCTTGATGTGCTTGGCGAACCATCGCATCACGAAATTCAGGGCGTGCAACCCAAGCCAGTGCCCTTGGGTTTTGCGGAAAAGATTGAGCTTGATGGCTTGCACTACCGCTACGCCGTCGATGGCCCCATGGTGCTTGATCAACTCAGGCTGACGATAAACAAGGGACAGAAAATCGGGCTAATCGGTAAAACGGGTAGCGGCAAAAGTACGCTGGCGGATTTGCTCATGGGCTTGTTGTCGCCGACAGGCGGAGCGATCCGAGTGGATGGCGTTGCCTTGGAAGGAGAAATGATCCCGCGTTGGCAGCAGCACATTGCTCATGTGCCACAGGCAATCTATTTGTCTGACGCCAATATTGCGGAAAACATTGCCTTTGGCGTACCGCCCAATGAAGTCGATATGACCAGGGTAATGCAGGCCGCGAAAGACGCTCAACTACACGACTTTGTCAGCGGTTTGGCTCAGGGTTATCAAACGGCAGTGGGTGAGCGTGGCGTCCGCTTGTCTGGCGGGCAACGTCAGCGGATTGGTATTGCCAGAGCGCTTTACAAGGGGGCTGATGTCCTCTTCCTTGATGAAGCGACCAGTGCGCTGGATAACGATACGGAAGCTGCTGTGATGGCCTCCATTCAAGCCTTGCGGTCCGATATCACGGTCATCATCATCGCCCATCGACTGACGACATTGAAATGTTGCGACCTGATCATCAACCTGGATAAGGGGCGGATTGAGGCGCAAGGCAGTTATGAAAAACTTATTGGCATTCACTCTTGAGGAACGGGTTATGTTGTCTTTGAATCAAGTCAAACTTGCAATTGTTGGCCTTGGCTACGTAGGCTTGCCGCTGGCTGTGGAATTTGGCAAAAAGCGTAGCGTGGTGGGTTTTGATATCAACACCAAGCGCGTTGCAGAGCTTCAATCCGGCCAGGACCACACGCTGGAAGTTGAACCGGAAGAACTCAAAGAGGCGCAGTTCCTCAGTTACACCACCGATCTCGAAGTGCTGCGCGGCTGTAATGTTTTTATCGTCACCGTGCCAACACCGATTGACGAACACAAACAGCCTGACCTGACCCCCTTGGTCAAAGCCTCGGAAACCATCGGCAAAGTGCTTAAAGCCGGCGATATCGTGATTTACGAATCCACCGTCTACCCCGGTGCAACCGAAGAAGACTGCGTGCCGGTGCTGGAAAAGTTCTCTGGTCTCAAGTTCAACGTCGATTTTTACGCCGGTTACAGCCCCGAGCGGATCAACCCCGGCGACAAGGAACACCGCGTTACCACAATCAAAAAAGTTACCGCCGGTTCGACGCCCGAAGCCGCTGAACTGGTCGATGCCGTTTACCGTGAAATCATTGTCGTTGGCACCCACAAGGCACCAAACATCCGCGTGGCCGAGGCCGCCAAGGTGATCGAAAACACCCAGCGCGATGTCAATATCGCCCTGATCAATGAACTGGCCCTCATTTTCAACAAAATGGGCATCGACACCGAAGCCGTTTTGCAAGCGGCGGGCACCAAATGGAATTTCCTGCCATTCCGCCCCGGTCTGGTTGGCGGGCACTGCATTGGCGTCGATCCGTACTACCTCACGCACAAGGCCCAATCCATTGGCTACCACCCGGAAATCATCCTCGCCGGTCGCCGCCTGAACGACAACATGGGGGCTTATGTGGTTTCGCAACTGGTCAAGGCCATGACCAAGCGCCGCATTCACGTCGATGGTGCCCGTGCATTGGTGCTGGGCCTGACCTTCAAGGAAAACTGCCCCGATCTGCGCAACACTCGCGTAGTCGACATCCTCAAGGAGCTTGAGGAATACAACGTCAAGGCCGACGTTTTCGATCCGTGGATTGATGCGGCCGAAGCGCAGCACGAATACGGCATCACCCCGATCAGCCAGCCCGAAGCCGGTGCTTACGATGCGGTGATCATTGCCGTGGCGCACCGTGAATTCAAGGCCCTGGGGGCAGAAGGCATCCGGGCGTTTGGCAAGCCAGATAAGCACGTGCTTTACGACCTCAAATACGTGCTGGAAACCAGGCAATCCGACCTGCGCCTGTAAAAAATCGCTATGAGTACACCTTGCGAAATATTGCGGTCAACCTCTGGGGTTTAAGGGATGCACAATCCCGACGATGCCTCCTACCGCCTACTCTTTTCCGCGCCAGAATTGGTGCGGGACTTGGTCTTGGGATTCATCCCCGATGAATGGCTTCATAGTCTGGATTTTTCCACCCTGGAAAAGGTGTCGGGCAGCTATGTGACGGATGATCTGCGTCAGCGTTCGGACGATGTGATTTGGCGGGTGAGAGCAGATGGTGAGTGGGTGTATCTGTATCTGCTCATTGAGTTTCAGAGTACGGTTGACCGCTGGATGGCAGTGCGGGTGATGACGTATGTGGGGCTGTTGTATCAAGATCTGATTCGGCGTAATCAGACCTTGCCAGGAAACAAGCTGCCGCCAGTATTGCCGATCGTGTTGCATAACGGCGATGGGCGGTGGACGGCGGCAACCGAGATATCGGCGCTGATTCCGAAAGTGCCGGGTCTGGTATCGCGCTACCTGCCGAAGCTGGAATATCTGGTGATTGATGAAAATGACTACGATGAAGCCCAACTGAGCGAGATGCGTAACCTGATGGCGGCGGTGATACGTTTGGAACATCCCGAAAGCCACCAGAACATCCTGCGCCTGGTTGATCTGTTGCTTGAGTTGCTTGACGACAATCAGGAACTGAAACGCACGTTTGTCATCTGGATTCAAGCGCTGCTGTATCGACGCAGCAAGGGCGAGTTGGTGATTGGTAACGTACAGGATTTGAAGGAGCTGAGAATGACACTGGCGGAAAAGTTCGAACAATGGGCCAATGAGCACGAGCAAAAAGGCATTGAGAAGGGCATCGAGAAGGGCATCGAGAAGGGTGTCTCCAAAGGCGAGGCCCTTCTGCTGCAGCGCCAGCTTGTCCGCCGCTTTGGTCCTTTGCCAGCGCACGTTATCTCTCGGATCAGTGAGGCGGGCACGACAGATCTGGAGACCTGGGGTGATCGGGTGCTGGATGCGCCAACACTGGAAGCTGTATTTGCAAAATGACTCATAACCTATCTTTAACCGTGCTGGAAACCAGCCAATCCGACCTGCGTCTGTAAAAAATCGCCATGACTACACCCTACGAAATCTTGCGGTCAACGCTGCCGGAAGCCCCAAAAACCTGGCTCATCACCGGGGTTGCCGGCTTTATTGGCAGCAACCTGCTGGAAACCCTGCTCAAGCTTGATCAACACGTTGTCGGATTGGATAACTTTGCTACCGGGCACCAGCGCAACCTTGACGAAGTGGAAACTCAGGTAAGCGCTGAGCAATGGGCGCGGTTCCGGTTTATCAAAGGCGACATTCGTCAACTCGAAGACTGCCGGCAAGCCTGTGAAGGGGTGGATTACGTCCTGCACCAAGCGGCGCTAGGCTCGGTGCCGCGCTCGCTTGAAGACCCCATCACCACCAACAGCGCCAATATTGATGGCTTCCTCAACATCCTGGTTGCAGCGCGTGATGCCAAAGTCAAAAGCTTCACCTACGCCGCCTCCAGCTCTACCTACGGCGACCACCCCGGTCTGCCCAAAGTGGAAGACCGCATCGGCAAGCCGCTCTCGCCGTATGCCGTCACCAAATACGTCAATGAGCTTTACGCCGACGTATTTGCCCGCTGCTACGATTTCCAGACCATCGGCCTGCGGTACTTCAATGTTTTTGGCAAGCGCCAGGACCCGAACGGCGCTTACGCCGCCGTGATTCCCAAATGGACCGCTGCCATGATCCAGGGCGATACGGTCTACATCAATGGCGACGGCGAAACCAGCCGCGATTTCTGCTACGTTGAAAACGCCGTGCAAGCCAACCTGCTGGCCGCCACAGCAACCGTCCCAGCCGCCAGAAACCAGGTTTACAACGTCGCGGTAGGGGATCGCTCCACCCTCAATCTGCTCGTCAGCACACTGAAGGAAACGCTCGCGCAGAATGGCATTTACTACGGTCAACAGGCCATTTACCGCGATTTCCGGGCGGGTGATGTGCGCCATTCACAGGCCGACGTTAGCAAAGCGGCCAGCCTGCTTGGCTATGCACCGCAATACCGTTTCGTGCAGGGTGTGGCAGAGGCGATGCCTTGGTATGTGGGGTTTTTGAACTAACCTTTGTCCAGCTAATATTATTACAGGCATCCCCTTTTACATGGTTTTAGGTAATGGGTAAAGTGCTATGTGGCTCTTGGTAAACTTAATGACCATGCTATTCTGGTCTGAAATATATAATTAATAATTTGAAATCAGGTATTTTCTAATTCTTGGTCTTTGTTGTGAATATTTTTAATTCTGGAGTTTAATATGGCTGGCTCTGTTTGCGATTTGAACGTTTCGGGTATGTCAAGTGGGTCATCTATTTGTGAAACAGCAGTTATATCCCCAGAGTCTACTATTGGTAATTTTTGTAATGTATCATCACATGTTTTCGTAGCAAATCGGGTTTTTATTGGGAGCCGAGTTAGTGTCTCGCCAGGGGCTAAAATTTTCGAAAATACCTGCATATCAGACGATGTAACGATTGGCCCTAATGTTATTTGTGGCAGCAGTATTTCTTCAAGGGAAGGAAAATCTTGGGACGAAGATAGGTTAGTAGTTGGTCCTGGTGTTTTAATCGGGGCAGGAGCTATTGTTTTCCCAAGTTTGACAATTCATCGTAATGCAATAGTAGAACCCGGATCGGTTGTGACGCGATCCGTTCCCCCTAACGCGATTGTCGCCGGTAATCCAGCTGTTATTGTAGGCTATGTCAATTCGGGGCCAGGAGTTAATTTACCAGCATCAAGGTTCTTTGATTCCAGTGAAAAATTCCGTGTGTCAAAAGTTAGAGGTGTAAGAGTATTAAATTTTCCTCTTATTAACGATATGAGGGGTGCGCTTACGGTAGGCGAGTTTCAAAAGGATATTCCATTCTCAGCGCAGCGATATTTTATGGTTTTCGATGTTCCGAGTGCTGAAACAAGAGGTGAGCACGCTCACCGTAAATGTCATCAGTTTTTAATCTGCGCTCGCGGATCATGCGCGGTAGTGGCGGATGACGGTACAGATCGTGAGGAATTTATTCTTGATAGACCCAATATTGGCTTATATCTGCCGCCGATGATTTGGGGAATACAGTACAAATATTCGACAGATGCGCTACTCTTGGTTTTTGCCTCTGATTTATATGATCCTGATGACTATATTAGAAATTATTCCGATTTTTTGTTGGAGGTTGGAAAATGAATCTTGAAACGTTGTGCTTGAAAACTGTTCGCCTCGACTTAGTGCAGGAGTCAGATGCCGAGTTTATATTGTCACTTCGACTCGATCCTAATCTTAATCAGTTTTTGTCAAAGGTTGGCTCTGATATTCAGTCTCAAATTGAATGGTTGCTCAAATACAAAGTGGATGAGAAAAAAGGACTGCAGTACTACTTTATCATTAGTCGTTTGGATGGAGTGAAATGCGGTACCGTTAGGGTGTATGATATTAAGGATAACTCGTTTAGCTGGGGAAGTTGGATTTTAAATTCCGAAAAGACGAGATATGCAGCTATTGAGTCTGCGCTGCTTGTTTATCAATTTGGTTTTGATTTTCTGGGGCTCGAAAATTCGCATTTTGAAGTAATGAAGGGCAATTCGAATGTCGTTAATTTTCATAAGCGAATGGGTGCGGTTGAGGTTGGCGAAGATGATAATTTCTATTATTTTACAATCAATAAGAAAGATGTCCTTTCTGCACGCGATGGTATTCTGGCGAGTGTGATATGAGCGTTCCATTTCTCGATCTGAAAGCACCACACGTTGAGTTAAAGGCCGAGATAACGGCTGCGATTAACCGTGTGATAGATAGTGGTTGGTATATTCTTGGGCCGGAGGTTGATGCCTTTGAACACGACTACGCTGAATATTGTGAAACTAAATTTGCAGTCAGCGTAGCAAACGGGTTGGATGCGTTGCACTTGGCCTTACGAGCAATGGATATCGGGCCTGGTGACGAAGTCATTGTTCCTTCCAATACCTACATTGCCACTTGGCTTGCGGTAAGCCAGTGTGGCGCAACACCGGTTCCGGTAGAGCCCGTCGAGGCAACGTACAACATTAATCCGGCATTGATTGAAGCGGCCATAACTCCGCGCACCAAAGCCATTATTCCAGTGCATTTGTACGGTCAACCCGCAGATATGGATGAAATCCTTCCCATTGCTCGTAAGCATGGGCTGCGTGTGCTTGAAGATGGAGCGCAGGCGCATGGTGCCCGCTACAAGGGAAAGCGCTTGGGTGGTCATGGCGATGCGGTTGCCTGGAGTTTTTACCCAGGAAAAAATCTGGGTGCTTTGGGCGATGGCGGGGCGATTACAACGAATGACCCCGCTTTGGCCGAGCGCTTGAAAATGCTACGTAACTACGGCTCCAAGGTGAAATATGTCAACGAGGAGATGGGTTACAACAGCCGGCTTGATCCGATTCAAGCAGCAGTGCTGTCCGTCAAGTTGAGATACCTGGATGAGTGGAATGGCCGGCGCAAGGCGATTGCTGCACAGTACTTGGAGCGTTTGCAAGCAACGGGGTTGATATTGCCTCAAGTACCTGATTGGGCTGATCCGGTATGGCATTTGTTTGTGATCAGACACCCCCAGCGCGATGCTTTGGCAAAGCATCTCAATCAGGCAGGGATTGGCACGTTGATTCATTATCCGATTCCTCCGCATAAACAACAGGCTTATGCGTCAGCAGGGTTTGATCCTCACGCATTTCCGCTGGCGACTCGAATGGCTGATGAGGTATTGAGTTTACCGATTGGGCCGCAATTAACTTTTGATGATGCAACGTTTGTGGTTCAGGGACTAATCAGTTAATCGTTTTTAATTGATAGGTGGTTGCATAGGGAAATAGGTTTCGTGAGAAAATTTTTAATATTTTATCCCGCTCTGGGGCTTGGGGGGGTTGAAACTTACCTTCTTCGGAAAGTCAGATGGTTGGCTGATAATGGATTTTCTATTTTTCTCATTCTCCAGTGGAGAGCTAAGTTAGACTCGTCTTTAGACCCCATGGTCCGGGTGCATTATATGAAACCTGGTTTCTTTCCCGTTTCAGAGGCTTTTAATATCGGCGTTAAATTAACTGCCGATGACACGGTTTTTTGTCCTGATCCACCTTCATTGATGTTTGCCTATCGATATGCGGCAGCGCTCGCCGGGTGTCGCTTGCTGCTTGGTGTTTATCATCCAAGGATTTTAAGGATTAATGAAACAGATCCACTGCCACAAAAATTTGCTCGTTACGCAGTGTATAAAACAGTCTTGGAGAATTCTTTTGTATTCATGAACGAGTCATGTTTGATTTATTTCGAGAAAGAATTCAACAAACCTTTTCCTTTGGATAGCATTGTTCCGGTTGGGATTTTTGATCAGGGGCGGCGTAGCACTAAGGGCATTAAAAATAAAATTGTATCTGTTGGTAGGTTGACTGACTTCAAAAAATACAATATCTCGATGGTTAATGTTGTTAAAGAGCTTGTCGACGACGGTTTTGACGTGAGTTGGCATGTTTATGGTGATGGCGCGCTCAGAAGTGAGATGGAAGTCTTAATAAGTCGTTTTGGCTTGCAAAAGTATATATTTTTGCATGGCGAAATTGATTACTCTCGATTTGTTGCAGTGGTTGATGAGGCACGTATTTTTGTTGGTATGGGAACTGCTTTAGTCGAGGCCGGATTAAGGGGGGTTCCTACAGTAGTTGCTCTGGATAATGAATACCGAAAGACTTATGGTTTTATGTATAACCTAGATGGTTATGATGTAGGTGAGAAAGGTATAAAAATCCCTGAGTTTGACATTGGCGATTCGATTAGAAAATTACTTGTTATGTCAGATGGTGACTATCAGGCAGAGGAGAACAAGACAAGAGAGCATTGTTTAAGATTCTCTATGGATAACTCTTGTAAGCTATTCATCAAGCGATCAACTGATGCGCCTGTTATCGATGGCAGCCTTATGCCTCGAATTTTGTCAATGGGGTATTATTTTGGGGTTTTTGCTGTTGATCTTCGCAACAAAACGAGGGTCAAAGTAAATAAATTCTTAAAAAAACATTTGCCCAGCGTTCTGATAAATATTTTGAAGAGAAAATAGTCTATGTGCGGGTTCGCAGGTATTGTCGGAAAGTTTGAATCGCGTGACGATAACGCCACGCTGACCCGCATGGCTGATGCGATCGTGCATCGCGGGCCGGACGATAGCGGGGTATTCATTGATCCGCTTCATTCTGTTGGCCTTGCGTTTCGTCGCCTGTCGATTCAGGATCTGTCGCCCTTGGGGCATCAGCCCATGCGCTCGGTTTCCGGGCGCTATGTCATTACTTTCAATGGTGAGGTCTATAACTTCCCGGTGTTGCGGTCTACCTTGGAAAAAGCCGGTTTTTCTTTCAGGGGGCATTCAGATACCGAGGTGATTCTGGCGGCGTTCGAGGCCTGGGGTATTGAAGCTAGCCTGCAGCGTTTCGTTGGCATGTTTGCCATGGCGCTTCTGGATCGGGAAGCGGGGCGGCTTTGGTTGATTCGGGATCGGTTAGGGGTAAAGCCCCTGTATTTTGGTCTGGCTTCCGGGCCGTGTGATTTGCCCGAGTCGAAGATTGAGTTGCCGCATAACGCGACCTTGTTGTTTGGCTCCGAATTGAAAGCCTTGCAGGCCCATTTTGGCTTCCAGCAAGCGGTCGACCGCAATGCGCTGGCTTTGTTCATGCGCCATGGCTACATTCCGCATCCTTATTCCATCTGGCAAGGCATCAAGAAGCTGCCGCCTGGTAGTTTGCTGGAACTGGACTTGGCCAGCCGGCGGGGTGAAATCCGTTCTTGGTGGGATGCCAAGGCCGTCATGCGCTCAGGCATGGACGATCTTCTGGTTTGTGGTGAAGACGAGGCGGCAGACCAGCTCGAAACCTTACTGGATGATGCAATCGGTAGCCGCATGATTGCCGATGTGCCGCTTGGGGCTTTTCTTTCTGGCGGGGTGGATTCTTCGCTGGTGGTGTCGCGCATGCAGGGGCTCAGTTCTCGCCCGGTCAAGACCTTCAGCATTGGCTTCGATCACCGCGATTTCGACGAATCGAAGCATGCCGAAGCCGTTGCCAGGCACTTGGGTACTGACCACCAAACGGTCATGATGACTGCGGCAGATGCTTTGAATGTCGTGCCCAAGCTTTCCCAAATTTGGGATGAACCGTTCGCTGATGCCTCGCAGATTCCTTCCTACCTTGTGTGCCACGAGGCGAGAAAGTCGCTGGCGGTCGTCTTGAGTGGTGATGGTGGGGATGAGTTTTTTGGTGGCTATGGTCATTACGACAGGCTGCCTGCGCTGGCTTCGCAGTTGGAGCGTTTGCCGTTTTCGCTGCGCATGAAGCTCGCCGAGCTTTTTGAGCGACCGGAAGGCCTCTCATCCGGTTGGGCGAGCGCGTTGAATTTGAAGGGAACGAAGCGTTTGCAGGTCGCTATTTTTGGCGAAATGCTGGCTAGTGCCGGGCGATACCTGTCTTGCCAAGACCCGCTTGAGATGCAGTACCGCTGGATGAGTTTCTGGAATGCCTTTGGCGGGGAGTCGGTTGTGCTCGGGGCCGACGCACTGCCACGTACGCCACCAGCCTTCTGGGAGCTTGGGCAGGGTAATTGGCGTACCCGCATGCGTTTTGCCGATTGCGTTGCTTATTTGCCCGGTGACATCCTGACCAAAGTTGACCGGGCGAGTATGGCGGTGAGTCTGGAAGCGAGAGAGCCCTTGCTTGACCATCGCCTGTACGAGTTTTCTGCGCGTGTGCCAGAGGCTATGCAGGTCAATCGGGGCCGTAGCCGGTGGCTGCTCCGCAAGGTCTTGTATCGGAGAGTGCCAGCGGCAATGATCGAGCGCCCCAAGCAAGGTTTTACCCCACCCTACGAGGCTTGGCTAAAAGGGCCGCTGCGGGATTGGGCCGAGAGTTTGCTGGAAGAACGCTTGTTGGTTGAGCAACAGTTTTTTAACGTGGGCCAAATCAGAGCACAGTGGCAACGGTTTAAAAACGGCGATCACGACTTGGTGACAAGTATCTGGGCTGTGCTGATGTTTCAGGATTGGCTGGCTCGACAAAATAATCTAAATCTCATTCGGGGGCAGTGAGTGCAGAACGCAAAGCCTAGAATTGCTGTGGTTACGGCGATAGCGGGGGGAAAGAATGACCTAATTGATCCTGCATCGATTTTTCCGGACGTCGATTATTTCGCTTTTACGAATGCAGAATTTCCGAATGTCAAGGTGTGGCAGATTCGGTCATTACCGGAATGGTCTAGCGATTCAACTTACGCGCCGCGTCGTAATGCAAAGCTTCCGAAGATTCTCCCAGAGCTGGTACTACCTGGTTATGACTACTATATTTGGCATGATCCAACCAACGAATTGGTTCTGAATCCTTTTGTTGTTATTTCGCATTTGCTTGAGCTGAAAAGTGATTTTGATATTGCAGTTTTCAAGCATCGCACTCGCTCTTGTGTCTATGATGAGTCAAAAATAATTAAACTGGTTGCTTTGGATTTGGCTGACAATGTGAATAGATTAACGGAAAAATTTAAAAAGGAGCGATTCCCAGAGCAGCAAGGATTGTATGAACTTGGTGTAATTGTGAGAAAAAATTCTCCCAAGATGTTGAATTTTGATTTGGCTTGGTGGGAGCTTGTTTGTAGATATTCATCACGTGATCAGATTTCTTTTCCTTTTGTTTTGTGGAGGAATCGTTCCGTTAATATTCTTGAGTTGCCTGGGAATGTTGTAGATAACGACTTTCTTCCAATGCTACATAAGCCAAATGTTGCACACTTCAAAGTGCCATTGAGAATCAGGGTATTTTGGCAGGTGAAATGGAAACTAGCGGGTATGCTTCGGAGAGTAGGTTTATGAATTTCAGTTTTTATTACCCTGTTTTTCTAAAACCTTATGGTGCTCCTTATGCCTGTTTTTCGATCGCTAAGAATTTTGAGCTAGATGAAGAAAAGTGTAGTATTTTTTTTGGAACTAAAACAGCAGATCCATCCTTCAGAGAAGTGAAAGTTTTATTTACGCCTTCTTTGCAGAGATCCGTTTTCAAGTTGTTTAACGAAGCGACCATAAACCATTTTACAGAGTTTAAGTATTTATCAAATATTGATGCAGATGATTTTTCAATAATTTGGCCCGGTGCCACGTTGAAGCTGATAGAAAAATGCAAATATATCTCCTCTGGTTTGGCTGCTGAGAATATTAATACCCACCAGGGTACAGCGAAGCGAATTTTGGATGCCGAAAGCAAGGTGCTCGGCTATGGAGGTCACCATACAATTTCTGATTATGCTGTCGATGTTGAGAACCGTATGTTGCACTTGATGGATTATGTTTTTAGTCCTGCTCCTTGTGTTACACAATCGCTTCTCGAAAATGGTGTAGAAGAAAAAAAAATCATAGACGGCAGCTATGGTCTCGACGAGAAAGATATTCTGGATTGCTCGGTGTTGTCTGCAAGATTATTAGAGCAGGAGAAAGTTCCAGTCTTTGTCATGCCAGGCCGGATTGGTGTCAGAAAAGGTGTGCACCGACTGCTTCGATACTGGCAACGTGCTGCTGTCAACGCCAAACTCTTGCTTGTCGGAGAAATCGAGTCGTCAATTAAAGACTTTATTCTTCCTTATTTAGGTAAAAATGGCGTAGAGCATATCGATTTCACACCTAATTTGGCGCAGGTTTTAGCACAAGCCGATGTATTCGTCTTGCCAAGTTTGGAGGAAGGTAGTCCATTGGTGACTTATTTGGCACTCGGGGCTGGTTTGCCATGTCTCGTGAGTCCAATGGGGAGTGGAGGCGCTGTGAGGGATGGAGTTGAAGGATTGATTGTTGATTCCTTTGACGAAGATGCCTGGATTCATGCAATTCGTGAGTTGGCTGGAAATAGGGAAAAACGCTTGGCGATGGGTCGTGTTGCCCATGAGCGTGCCGATTTTTATCTCTGGCCGAAGGTCGCCAAAAGGCGGCGGCTTGCACTCCAGGAACGTATGGGTTAAGCCAGATGAATATCTTACTGCTTGGCGGAAATGGTTTTATAGGCTCTCATTTACAGGATCGATTACTGGCTTGGGGGCACCGTGTTTCAGTTTTTGATCGTGCTTATGAAAAGTGGCGGCAACCACTTGAGGGTGTCAGGTATTTTATTGGCAGTTTTGAAGATTCAAGTCTGCTGTATGAGTCGATGCTTGACGTTGATGTTGTTGTCCATCTTATCAGTACGACGGTTCCATCAACCTCCGCACTCAATCCAGTGGCGGATATTGAAGGGAATCTGATTAATACGGTCAAGCTTATGGATGTTTTAAAAAAAACCGAGGTAAAACGACTGGTTTATTTCTCTTCTGGCGGTGCTGTGTATGGCATACCCAACCAGCTACCTGTTAGAGAGGATGCAAGGCTGGAGCCAATAAGTTCGTACGGCATCGTCAAACTGGCGATTGAGAAATATATTCAAGCTTACGCCAGAACTAATGGATTTGATTTTCTTATCCTTCGGCCTTCAAATCCCTACGGCCCAAGGCAAGGGCATGAAGGATTACAAGGTGCTGTTTCAACTTTCTTGTACCGAGTTTTGAATAAGCAGCCGGTGGTAATCTGGGGCGATGGTTCTGTTGTCCGCGACTATATTCATGTAGATGATCTCGCTGAATTTTTTGTTAGTGCCATCAATAATAATCTCTCTGGAATTTTTAATGTCGGCGCTGGTGAAGGTCACTCGCTTAACGACATTCTGCAAGTAATGAATGAATCAAGTGTGGGAGAGGTTCGGGCAGAGTACCGTAGGGGCAGAGATTTCGATGTCCCGGCAATAATTCTTGATATTGAAAAAGCGAGAAATGCATTCGGTTGGAAACCTAAATTTACGCTACGGTCAGGTATTTTGGATTTTAAAAAATGGGTGCTTGAGCAAGGATTAGTTTGATATGACCATCACTCTTGATGTGCTTGTCGTTAGTTACAATACCAGTAAATTGTTACGCCCCATGTTTAATGCCATGGACCAGGCTGCAGCGGCGGTAAAAATCCAACTCCGGTATCTGGTACTCGATAATGAATCCAGCGATGATTCAGTCTGTGAGCTTTCTAAATTTCCACTTGCCAAACTTATTGTTAATGATGTCAATGTAGGGTTTGGACGGGCAAATAACCAATTATTGCCGCTTGTTGAGGCTGACTATGTTTTGTTGTTGAATACAGACGCTTTTGTTTCTCCCGATACTCTAAATCTGACCTTGTCATTCATGGCGAATAATCCAGATTGCGGTATTTTGGGTGTCAAACTTGTTGGGCGTGATGGTGAACTTCAGCCCTCTTGCCGTTACTTTCCAACACCCTGGAATCTCTTTTTGGCTCGCACTGGTTTGGCGAGGATTTTCAAGAAATCTGTCATGGTCGATGATATGATATGGGCACATGACGATGTCAGAGAGTGTGATTGGGTGCCGGGTTGTTACTACCTAGTTAGACGTACGGTGCTTGACCAAATTGGCTTGTTTGATCCACGTTTTTTTATGTATTACGAAGAGGTGGATCATTGCCGGCGTGCGAAGGCGGCAGGTTGGAAAATTTTCTTTTATCCCCACACTTCTGTAGTGCATTTGGGCGGTGAAAGTGCAAAGACAACTGGTGAAATTTCTGAAGGTGGAAAGCAACTGTCAGCATTACAAATTGAGAGTGAACATCTATACATGCGTAAACACTACGGTCTTATCGGTTTGCTGAACCATTGTATTTTGTATTACATCGGAGTTTTTCTCGCCTTTTTAAAAGCTGTCCTGCAACGGAAAAACTCTGGCTTTCTTGAAAGATTATCGGCTAATGCAAAAATGTTTTTTAAAATATTAATGGTTACAGGTTTTGGTAAACACTCCGCAAAATGAATATTTTTAGCGAATCCACTGTGTACCTCGATAAACATCTGCCCACAGCCCCTTTGTAAAATTACGTTGTCCTGAACTGACTGCCATCCCATCACGATGAAACCTCGTAATGCCATCAAGACGGTGCAGTTCGCAGATAAACAGCACCGCAAGAAGATCGAAATGTTCGGAGATCCGCTCTGTGAGATTGATTTGCACATTGATTTTTCGGCTTGGGGAACGCGAGCGATATTCCGGGCCGCGCCACCGTATGGACTTTCGAGAACCGCATCAGCGAAGCGGGAGCCAAGACCCTGTTTGATCGGGCCTCGACACAGTAGCCGAAGAAGGGCTTTTTTGTACGTGGTGGAACAGATCATCGATTCCACTCTGGTGACTGCGCCAAAACAGCACGACAGAGCGCTTCGAGAACCCCCCAGACTGTGGCAATCCATGTGATGCGAGTCTTAGATTTTTGGCAGTAATTTTTGGGAAAGTGGGGTTTTTCGAGGTGCTCCAAACAATTGCTTGATGGGTTCTGTCCCAAATTTAAAATTATTTGCACGTAATCATTTTGGGGTAAAAATGTGCGGTATCGCTGGAATAATCTATAAATCTGAATTCACCCAGGGTTCAATTGTTTCAACATTAAAGGAGATGGCCTCGGCGCTGTTTCACCGTGGACCTGATGGTGAGGGGTATCTGGTACACGAAAATGTTGGGTTGGCACATCGAAGACTTAGCATCGTTGACCTTTCTGACCGTGGCAAACAGCCCATGGAAACGGCAGATGGCAGTATTGTGATCACTTTTAATGGTGAGATATTTAATTTTGCCAGTTTAAAAACGGCATATCTTTCACAAGTGCCTTTTGTTAGTGGTACCGACACGGAAGTCTTGTTGAATCTTTATGCTAGCCAAGGGATTGACTGCTTGCACAGCCTTAATGGCATGTTTGCTTTTGCTATTCTCGATAAGCCGAAAGGTCAGTTGATTCTGGTACGCGATCGCTTTGGTGTCAAACCGGTATTTTTCTACAATGACGAGTCACGCTTTGTATTTGCAAGTGAAATACCCGCTCTCTTTCCGGGAGGTGTGCCAAGGGAGTTTGATTCGGTCGCCGGCGTTGACTGGGCGACTCATGGTGCCGCTTCCCATAGTAAAGGATTGGTTAGAGGCGTCAATTCGATTCCTCCGGGATCGGTTTTGATTTACGATTTGAATTTGAACTCATTTGAATTAAAAGAATATTTCAGAGCAAAGCCAAATATTTCTCTTTACGATCGGTTTGGTAGTTGTCGAGAGCGTTGGGTCGATGAAATTGAAAAACAATTGGTCGACGCAATTGATTTACGCTTGGTGGCTGATGTTACTGTTGGTACTTACTGTAGTGGGGGTATTGATAGCAGCTTGATCACAGCAATTGCCAGTAAAAAGCACGCGGATCTCCAAGCTTTCAATGTCAGCGTTTCTGATCACCGGACATCGGATGAACATCCGTTTGCTAAAGCCGTCACAGATCATCTGGGCGTAAAACTTAATACCCTGAGTTTGACTGCTGATTCGTTTAGGAAAAATTTTGTTGATACGATTGCCCTGAGTGGTATGCCTTTGTCGTTCGTAAATACTGTTCCTTTGATGATGGTGTCGCGTTTGGCGAGGGAAAAAGGGGTAAAGGTCCTGCTTTCGGGAGAGGGGGCAGATGAGATATTCGGCGGATATATACAGATGATCAAGCCTGATGCCATCGAAGTGATTTGGCAAAAAGTTTTCGGGGACTCTATGGGTTTGAAGGCTAGTAATGCTATCAACAGGTTCCGTAGTTTTGGATCGAGTTTGGGTATATGGAAGGACATAACCCCAGTTGGAGCCAATCCCGGTGTTGCAGCAATACTGGCAGGAGGTTTGGGACACTATAGTCGTTATCAGCAAACAGCAGATTTTTTTCCCAGGCTGAAGTCAGCGGCAGAAAACCGTATAGCCCGTGGATTGATTGCTCAAGTCGAAGGCTACATGCAACCGATTTTGTTGAGAACAGATGCTTCATCAATGGCAGCGTCTATCGAAGCAAGAACGCCATTTCTTGATTACCGGCTTGTGGAGTTGGCAATGTCCTGTCCGCCACGATTCAAGGTTGGCATCAAACGAGGCCGGGTTGTTGGGAAAAGCATTTTGAAAGATGTGGCGCTTCGTTACTTGCCGGAAAAAATAGTTCATCGAAGCAAAATGGGTTTTGGCATGCCGGCCTCCTATTACACCGGCTGTTGGCCTGATAAATGGTTTGCTGACAGTTTTGTTTGTGAATCCTTCGGTCTTGCATCCCAAGATTTCAGGATCTGGCAAAAAGCTTTGGTGACTCAGAGTGCGGCCTGGATATTAAGCCTTGAGGTATGGGGTAGGCTATTTATTCGTAATCAGCCGGTTGAGCAGGTTCAAGAAGAATTCAATCAGATTGCTTGGTGATCTGAATCTGTCATTATTCTTTGATAAATTTTTTTGGTTTTAGATGGTGAGATTGTGTTTGAAAACATCTGTGATGATTTGAAAGTTTATCGGGGAAATTGGGCGGCACAGGGCTTTTGGGTAATGGTGGTTTATCGCTTCGGGCGATGGCGGTATGGCGTAAAGCCTATGCTTTTGAGAAAATTGTTCTCGTTTGTTTATAGGGTGTTTTATAAATTAATTCAAGTTATTACAGGTGTGGAACTCCCTTGTGAGGTAGTTGTGGGTAAGGGTTTTGTTATCGATCATTTTGGTGGGATTGTGGTTAGCGGCTTTGCGAGCTTCGGTGATTACTGCCGTATTCGTAATGGTGTTGTGATTGGTCTTCGTCATGTTGATGATCCGTGTGCGCCAAGAATTGGAAATAATGTTGATATTGGCGCGGGAGCCAAGATTCTCGGTAATATAACTATTGGAAATAATGTCGTGATTGGCGCTAATGCTGTTGTGATTTCTGATGTGCCAGATAATCATATGGCGGTTGGTGTTCCGGCGATTGTTAAGCCCAGAAAGTTGGGGAATTAATCGAATGTTAGGTATTGTCGCAATCGGTAGAAATGAAGGAGAGCGGCTAGTTCGATGCTTGGAGTCAGTTAATGGCCTGGGTTATCCGCTTGTTTATGTAGATTCAGGTTCGTCAGACGATTCTGTAAAACAGGCATTAAGTTTTGGCTGTGAAGTAGTTGATCTCGATATGAGCATTCCTTTCACCGCCGCCCGGGCAAGAAATTCCGGGTTTGATTGTTTGATTGACAACCACCCTGCATTGGAATTTGTTTTCTTTGTCGATGGCGATTGTGAGGTCGTGGCGGCTTGGCTTGGAGAGGCAGTCAAGTATTTGGTGGCCAACCCAAATGTGGCTGCTGTTTGTGGGCGACGGCAAGAGAAGTTTCCTGAGCGGAGTGTTTTTAATCTCATGTGCGACAGCGATTGGGATTTGGCGCCTGGACCTGTCAAGTTGTTTGGTGGGGACGTTGTCATTCGGGTTGATGCCTTTAAAAAGGTGGCGGGTTTTCGTGAAGATCTAATTGCGGGTGAAGAGCCCGAATTAGCAGTCAGGATACGTTCATGTGGATGGCAGCTTTATCGTCTCCCATCGGTGATGACGATACACGATGCCAACATGATTAAATTTTCTCAATGGTGGAAACGAGCTAAACGCGGTGGCTATGCATACACCGAGGGGGCTTTCATTCATGGAGCCCCCCCGGAAAGACATTTTTTTCGGCAGAGTAGACGGATAACAATCTGGGGAGGGGTGATTCCGTTGGCTATATTGATAGCGGGAATGCTTGAGCCGATTTTGTTTTTATTGCTGCTTATTTATCCCTTGCAAGTTTTCAGAATTGCACGTAAGGGCCGTAAGTCACCGAAAGAAAATCTGGTAATTGCTTTCTTTCTGGTTGTGGGCCGGTTTGCGGAGATGCAGGGGCAATTTTCATTTTGGTTAGATAGCCTGATGAAGAAAAAGCGTACCTTAATTGAATACAAATAACTCACTGTAAACCTATGCCCGCACTATTCGGTTTTTTTGATCCTGATGCTCAATTGCCTGCCGATGCACTAAGGCAGATGGCAGACGTGCTGCGTCAGCCTGGCGAAATTGCTCCCTTGCTTGAATTGCGCGGTCAACACTGGCAAAGCGCAAAAATCGCCTACCCTGGCGAAGCTGCATTTGGGCAGGATTTTCTGGTTAATGGTGTTGCAGCTTTCATTCACCCTGCTCAAGACTTCAAGACATTTTTTGCTGCTGTAAAGCAGGGGCGGGGTGGGGATGTTGCATTGCGTGGGAGCTTCTGCGCAGTGATAGTGGAGGCGGAGGATACGCTTTCGCTGGTTTCTGATCGTTACGGCACTCAGCCCCTCTATATCTATCAGGCGGGTTCGCTGCTGCTTTTTGCGACGCAGGTTAAAGCCATTGCCGCGTTACTTGGCACAGCGCGGAAAATCAATCTTGACGCGGTCAATGCCATGTTGAGCTTTGGCGAAGTCCTGGGTAACGAGACCCTGCTGGCCGGGGTGGAAACTTTGCCAGCCGGAAGCGTTCTGCGTATTGGGCCAAACGGCGTGCAAAAGTCACGTTACTGGCAATACACGTACGAAGAAAACACCAAACTGGATTGGTCTCAGGCTGTCGAGCAAAGCGGTCGTCTGCTCAAAGCGGCGATTGATGAGTCGGCTGCCTTCTCCTGTCGTCCCGCCGTGCCACTCAGTGGCGGTCTGGACTCGCGCTTTGCCCTTGATTTACTGGTGCAGCAAAAGCGCGATGTGAAAACCTACACCTGGGGTGTTGAAGACTGCCGTGATTTGGAGTTTGGCGGTCAAATTGCCTGTGCCCTTGGCGTTTCGCACGAGAGCTATCATTTTGATCCTGCTTATCTCTCGACACTAGCGGAGCGGGGGGTATGGTTGACCGAGGGTCATACGCCCGCCACCAATTTCCACGTTTTGCCCTATGTCGACATGCTGGTACAGCGTCAGCATGATTTGATCTTGGATGGTTTTGCCGGTGATGCCGTATTGGGTGGAAACTTCATTACTGGGCCTTGGCAATACGGCTCCGACTATAAGAATAGTGCCGATGCGTTGTGGTTCTGGCGTAGTCAGGGTTTTGATGGCGCATGGTCTGCTACTCATGCTTCTGCGGCTCACGAACTTACCAAGTCGCGGTTTATGTCGTTGTATCAGGAAACCGCAGGTAAGACGGCAATGGATAAAGCCATGGCGTTTCTGCTGGATAACCGAGTCCGCCGCATCACAACCTGCGGTACCGAAATTTTCCGTTCCAGTATTCCGGTCTATCAGCCGTTTATGGATGCAGCATTCATGGACTTTATCCGTACCCTGCCGCACGGTTGGCGCAAGCGGCATCGCTTCTATCTCGACGTGCTGAAAACCTTTGGTCCTCGCTCGTCGTCCGCGCCTTATCAGCGAACCTTGCTGCCGGCTTCAGCCCCCTATTGGCAAAACTGGCTTTCGCTGGCAACTCAGCGCGGGCTTGGGATGGTCGGCTTGGGCGCACTTTTGAAAGGCAAGTCGCCAAGCGATTTCCCGGCTTGGTTCAGGGGGCCTCTGGCCATGTTTGTGGACAACCTGCTGTGTTCTGAACGGACGCTGGATCGGGGCGTGATGCCTGCGGATTTGGTGCGATCTGCGGTAAGCGAGCATAGGCAGGGCACCCACAATCTGGCCGGAACCTTGGGCGCAATGATTTCAGTCGAGCTGTTCTGCCGTCTTTTCATTGACGATCTGAGCGGTAGCGCAAGCCGTTTGGGCGCACCGGGTATGGCGCAGCGGGAGGCAGCGTGAATTCGCTCAAGCGTTTGCTCCTTGAGGCAGTGGCCCGCCCTCTGGGTCTCGTCCTTCGTTGGCTTCGCCCTGTTGGGGCATTGGTTCAGCGCGGCGTCTGGCTGGCTGGCTTGCGCAGCCAGATCCAGGGCGTAATACCTGCAAGTACCCAGTTTGATGGCCGGGTTCAGGTCGCAGGTACCGGGCGCATTGAAGTCGGTGAGTATTGCCGCTTCGGGCCAAATGTGGTGCTGGAAACCCAGGGCAACGGCGTCATTCGGCTGGGCAACCATGTCCGGGTGAATGCAGGGACGCATATCGTTGCGCACTTTGCTATCTCGATTGGCGATGATGTCTTGATTGGCGAGTACGTCAGCATTCGCGATGCCAACCACGGTATGCAGATCGGGCAGCCCATGCGGAGGCAGGCACATCAGGGGAAGCCGATTTCGATTGAGCGCGATGCCTGGATTGCCCGTGGATGCTGCGTGTTGCAAGGCGCACAGATGGGTGAAGGTAGCGTACTGGGGGCAAACAGCCTGTTGAATACGCCTTTGCCCGCTATGGCCGTTGCTGTCGGCTCCCCTGCCCGGATGATCAAAGATAGAGAAGCACGTCTTGTTGCAGACTCATGAACCCAGAAAACAAGCGCATCATCGCCTACCTGGCCCCTGAAATTCCGGCGCGTTCGGCAACCTTTGTTTACGAGGAGATCAAGGCATTGGAGCGTGCTGGCGTGGCTGTTGTGCCCTTTTCCGTGCATGTGCCGCCGCATGCTGAAAAGGTTTCACCAGAAATTTATTGCCGCACCCACTATCTATACCGTAGCACTGGCATAGCGGCTGTCTTGTTTGGGCTATTTGCCTTGTTGCCTCGCTTGGCGAATCTCCCGGGGGCACTCGGTGCGCTGGTGCACGATGTTCTTCAGGTGCGTAGCACTCGGCAACGGCTAGCCCTGGCGTTTCAGTTTCTGACGGGGGCGCGGTTAGCCAACAAGCTTTTACGCGCCCGGTGCGCTCATTTGCACATTCATTTTGCGCACGTGCCTTGCCAGATCGGGATGTACGCCAGTTTGTTGAGCGGTATTCCGTTCACCGTGACATCGCACGCCAACGATATTTTTGAACGGGGCATCCTGCTAAAAGAAAAGGCAAAGCGGGCACGGAAGTTCCTGACGGTATCCCAGTTCAATCTGGATTACCTCAAACGCCTGGGGCTGCCGGAAGAGAAACTTGGCCTGGTTCGTTGTGGTGTCAGCTTTGTCGCCCCTAAAGCGCTTCCGGAATTGCCGCAGAAGGCGTGTTTCCGTTTGGGAACCCTGGGCCGAATGGTGGAAAAGAAGGGCTTTGATGTTCTTCTGCAGGCTTTGAAGCGCATGGACGAAAAGGGGTTTTGCTTTGAGCTGCAATTGGCCGGAGATGGGCCTTTGATGCCCGCGTTGCAGCAGCAGGTGGGTGCCCTGGGGCTGGGCGACAAGGTGCGTTTTCTGGGGGCGATGGGGCATGATCATGTCGCCAGTTGGTTGGCTATGCTCGACCTGTTCATCCTGGCGTGCAAGCAGGACTCAAACGGCGACATGGACGGCATTCCGGTTGTTTTGATGGAGGCGATGTCGCAGGGAGTTCCGGTTGTCTCGACTCGTATATCCGGCATTCCTGAGCTGATCATTGATGACCAGACCGGCTTGCTGGCAGAACCCAATGATGTGGATAGCCTCGTTCGGGTGATCTGGCGTTTGGTGGGCGATCAGGCCCTGAGAAAACGCTTGGCTGAAAAAGCGCAAGGGCATGTGATGGATGAGTTTGGGCAAACTGCTAACCTCGGGCGTTTGCAAGAGTATTTCGGATGAATTTAAGTGCTGTAAATTTTTCAACGGGTGTTTTTCGATGAATGCAATTAGCTGTAATTACATAATTGTTCTCAATGTTCCGTTTTATATGTCTAGAGACGGCAGCGTTTGGCTTAGTGAGCTTTGGTTCAAAGACATGGCTGCGCATCTCGTTTATATCGAAAAAATAACTTATTTTGGTCCTAAAATACTTGTTTCAGAAAGCCCGGGCGATGGCTTTGTTAATGTAAGCAAAGTGAGAGATTTTGAAAAAGTTGAATGGATAGGTGTTACTGGCCAGGGGAGGCTTGGTTTTTTGCTCGGGTGCTTGGCAGGGTTTCTTGATCTTAATAAAGCGATAAAAAATAGTGATTTAGTTCATTTTGGAGTGGCTGGATGGCCTATCCCAATTGGTTGGCTCGCATACCTAGTGGCGAAACTTAGAAACAAAAAAACTCTCTTGATTATAGAGTCAGCTTTTTGGAGGAGTGGCTCTTTTTCATTTAAAAGCTTAGTTTTTGAAAAATTAAACAGCTATATGGCCCAGCGTGTGGATCTTTGTGTATACACTCACGAAGGTTATAGAAAATCTATTGGTAATGGTAGGGGAGTGGTGTTGCCAGCGTCTTGGATTGACGGCTCTGTAATTAGACCTTGTGTGAATAAGGTTTATGATACGCCTTTGAGGTTTTTGTACGTTGGAAAACTAAATGATGATAAAGGAGTCGGGCACCTTATTCGTTCAATCGAAATTTGTCGATCAGAGAGAGTTGAAGCGAGTTTTTTCTTTTTAGGGGATGGAGTGCTTAAAGATGAAATAATGGTTTTGACCCAGAGAAATGATGGCAGTGTAACTGTTTCCAATCGCACTCACATAGACTACGGGCCTGAATTTTTTGATTTTCTGTATGGCTTTGATGTTTTATTGTTACCGACAGTTACGGACGAACAAGAGAGAATAATCTTTGACGCTTTCTCGCAGGGGTTGCCAATCTTAGCGTCAGATACTGAAAGCCATATTCAAACCATACCATCTGGCGCAGGCTTTTTTTATCGAGCGAATGATGATATGGCATTGGTTGATGGAATTGTGTCTATCCACGGTGTTTTATCGTCGCTGCAGGACAAGGCCGTTGCTGCTTTAGAAGTTGCAAAAAAATATACACATGAAGAAATGCACTCAATGAGAAGAAGGCTTATTAATGAATATCTTGGATTTTGATTCGAGAATAATATATTCATTTTGGTGGTTTATTTATTGTCTGTGTTGATTTTTGTCTTCTTGCACGGTAAACCAGTTGGCTGTGCATGAGTATTAGATTGGCTTGGGAGGCAGTGTTTTGAAATTTGACTACGTTATTATTTCACCATGTCGTAATGAAGCAAAGTTCATGCGAAATACCCTTGATACTGTTGCTACTCAGTCGATTTTGCCAAAATTGTGGGTTATCGTTGACGACGGTTCGACAGATGAAACACCGGAAATTCTCAAAGAATATTCGGAGAAATATTCGTGGATTCGTATTGTTACTCGACATGACCGCGGTCAACGTTCTGTTGGGCCTGGTGTTATTGAGGCTTTCTACGATGGTTTTAATACAATAGATCCGTCGGAATACTTTTACATGTGCAAACTTGATTTAGATTTGCGTTTGCCAGAAAGGTACTTCGAGCTATTAATGCAGAGAATGGAAGAAAACCCACGGATCGCCACTTGTAGCGGGAAAGCTTATATCGATGATGGCCGTGGTGGCTACATGAATGAGCGTCATGGTGACGAAAATTCGATTGGTGCTGTGAAGTTCTACCGAATAGACCGTTTCTTGGAAATGGGTGGGTTTGTTCGCGAAGTGATGTGGGACGGTATTGATGGTCACCGTTGCCGAATGCGAGGTTGGATTGCAAGAAGTTGGGATGATGAAGCTTTGCGATTTATTCACCTGCGGCCGATGGGGTCCACACAAGTTAATGTTTTTGTTGGGCGTATGCGGCACGGTTACGGGCAATATTTTATGGGCACTGGGTTTCTGTGGATGCTGGCTACTTTTGTTTATCGAATTTCAGAGCGCCCTTATGTAATTGGGGGGGGCGCAATTGTTTGGGGATGGCTAAAGAGCTATCTGAAAGGAATGCGGCGCTACGAAGAGCTGGGTTTCCGTGAGTTTTTGCGGCACTATCATTGGCGTTCGTTGATGGTTGGTAAAGCTAAGGCGATTCAGGAAATCGAAGAGAAGCATGGTGGGGCCTTTGGAAAATAAAGAAAGATACTAACGGGCACCTCGAAAAACCTCTGTCCGCTGCCCCTTGGTAAAATCACGCTGTTCTGAACTGTCTGCCCATTACGATGAAACCGCGTAGCGCCATCAAGACCATACCGTTCCACACAACTCAAATTGAATAACGAACTGTCGTGAATTTTCCCTCGATTTCCCCGGTTGACCGCAGCAAGGTGGTCCACCCTTTGCTTTCTGATTGTCTTTTCTATAGGAAGACGATCATGG
>Ga0209066_10001750_pt1 | contig 28021 bp, 29 predicted proteins | sample All_14_2_FD_187198 | JGI IMG/M metagenome (GOLD analysis project Ga0209066, IMG submission 187198) | Freshwater microbial communities in response to fracking from Pennsylvania, USA - Allegheny Zone_MetaG_DW_15 (SPAdes) (version 2) ...
TGCTGCCTCCGCTCCCCAACACCGTGTTCACACGTGATTCGAGCGCCTGGCTCTACGGCGGCGTGGTGTTGCCGCCGCTCTTCTGGGCCGCTCGCCGCATGGAGGTCGTGCTCGTCTCGCTCATCTACCGCTTCCATCCGCGGTTCGTGGCCGCGGACTTCGACTTCTGGTATCCGGCCGACGGTGATACCGGGCGCTTTCCCGTGGAGGACTTCAGCCAGGGCTCGTCACTGGAGGGTGGCGACGTCATGCCGCTCGGTAACCGCACCGTGCTCATCGGGCTGGGCGAGCGCTCCACCGGACGCATGGTCGAGCACGTGGCGTCGGCGCTCTTCTCGGCAGGCGAGGCCGATCGCGTGATCGTGTGCCGCATGGCGCAGGAGCGGGCCTACATGCATCTCGACACGGTGATGACGTTCGTCGATCACGACGCCGTCACGCTGTTCCCGCCGGTCATCGAGGACATGCAGGTGTTCAGCGTGCGCCCGGGTGACAGCGCCGACAGCTTCGAGGTCACCGAGGAGAAGGGCATTCTCGAGGCGTGCGCCGATGCACTCGGCGTGCCGAGGATCCGCACCATCGAAACGGGCGGCGACCACTTCCAGGCCGCACGCGAGCAGTGGGACGACGCCAACAACGTAGTGGCGCTGGAGCCGGGCGTGGTGGTCGCGTACGACAAGAACGTGCACACCAACGCCAAGCTTCGTGCGGCCGGTGTCGAGGTGCTGGAGATCGACGGCTCCGAACTCGGCAAGGGCCGCGGAGGCGGTCACTGCATGACATGCCCCATCGTGCGCGATCCGGTGGGCTGAGCGGTGGACGTCTCCGGCCCAGGCCCCCTCACCAACCCCACGCTCGAGCTGATCGCGCAGCGGTCGTCGACGCGGACGTACGAGCCCGCACCGGTGACCCGGGAGGAGCGCGACGCGATCTTGCACGCGGCGCTTCGCGCGCCCACCGCGGGCAACATGGTGCTGTACTCGATCATCGAAGTGAGCGACCAGGCGGTCAAAGACAGGCTCGCCTCGCTCTGCGACGACCAGCCGTTCATCGCCACCGCACCCTGGGTGCTGCTGTTCGTGGCCGACTGGCAGAAGTGGACCGACCTGTTCGCCGCAAGCGGTGTGGCCGACATCGAGGCTGATGCACCGCGCACGCATGTGGGGCCTGGCGATCTCATGCTCGCATGTGCCGACGCGGTCATCGCGGCGCAGACGGCCGTGATCGCCGCCGAGTCCCTCGGCATCGGCTCCTGCTACATCGGCGACATCATCGAGAACGGCGAGCAGGTTGCGGAGCTGTTGGGGCTGCCGCCACATGCGTTCCCCGCGGCGATGCTGTGCCTCGGGCGCCCGCGCAAGCCACGTGCCCCGATCGGTCGCTATGGTCGAGACCTCGTTCATCACGACCGCTACCGTCGGATGACGGAGGCGGAGATGACCGAGGTGGCGCGTGAACTCGGGGAGTTGCACGCGCCATCAGGCCTGCCGAAGGGCGTCACGAGCTATCCGCAGGCGGTGTACCGGCGCAAGTTCGCCTCGGCGTTCATGGCCGAGATGAACCGTTCGGCGGCGTGGTGGATGGAGCGGTGGTCGCGGGGCGGACCGTAGGCCCCACGGCGTTGCCGTAAGGCCCGCGCGGCGTTCGCGGTCACTGCACGATGAGCATGCCCTCGTTGCCGCCTCCACCGCACTGGATGGAGTACGTGCCTGCGGCTAGAGTGGGAAGCTCGACGGTCCCGCCATTGGTGATGTCAGCCGACACGCCGAGGTCGGGGAAGACGATCGTGGTGCGGCACTCCTTGCCGGGGCCGAACGTCACGGTCAGCGGAAGGCCGGCCTTGGCGCTGATGACGGCCGGCTCCAGGCCCTTGCCCGTATCAGTGACCGCGATGGCCTGCGTGGTCCCATCCGCTGAGACCTCGGCGGACGTGGCGTCCTCGGCCGTGGGGCGCGTGTAGCCCACTGCGGCCAGGGTGCGCTGGACCTCCGCGGGATCGAGCAGGGCCGGATCATAGCTCACCGTGAGCACGAGCGTCTCGGTGTCGAGCACCGCCTTCGCGGCGCCCTGCACGCCGGCGATCGTCTCGAAGATGTGCACCGACTCGTGGGCCGCGTCCGAGCCTTCGAGCAGCTGGACGGGGATCTCGACCGAGGACTTCTCCTCGACCTCCCCGATGATGTACGTGATCTGCGTGCCTTCGGTCTTGGTGGTACCGGGGGCGTTTGCTGACTGGATGTTGGTGATCACGAACGCAACGCCGATGATCAAGACGGCGGCGACGATCAGGATCGTACGGGGTGTCGGTCTCATTACGGCTCCAAGGGTCGTGAGGCGGGCACCGGTCAAGGCAATCTAGCACGCCCTGTGCCACACGGCCACCCTGCAGTGCCTCGCGCCGGTGACCCCGTGCCGCTCGTCGGCGGCGCGTTCAGTGGTCATGTGGCGGTGCCGATACCAGACACAAGGAATGACATTCGTCGGACGCCTTCACCGGTCGTCCTGAACGGGGAGTGAGATGCAACGGAGCGTACGCCGCATCGGCGGCCGCGTGGTGCTTGTCCTGGCGGTCGTGGGATCGATGGTCCCGAGCGCCGCATTCGGCACTGCCGAGGGCGGGACGAGCCTGACGCGGGCGACCGCCGGCGGGCTCACCTGGGCATCGGCCGATCGGGCTGATGCCTCGACGCTGACCGCCGAGCGGGCCGCACGCGACGCCGGCTACGTGGACGGAGAAGTGCTGGTGCGGTTCGTGCCCGGGGTCCCCGCCGTTGCCGCCGCCGCGGCCCATGCGAACGTGGGCGGATCGGCGGTGCGCTCGTTCAGGATCGTGAACGGGCTTCAGCGGGTCCGCCTCACGAGGGGGCAGAGCGTCGAGGCCGCCATCACAGAGTACGAGGCGCTGCCGGGAGTGCTGTACGCGGAGCCCAACTACATCAGCCATGCGGCTGTCCTGCCCAACGACCCGCGGCTCCCGGAGCAGTGGGCGCTCCACAACACCGGGCAGAGCGGGGGCACCGCAGATGCCGATATCGATGCGCCCGAGGCCTGGAACACCACCACCGGCTCCGATGACGTGATCATCGCGGTGATCGATACGGGCGTGGACTACACGCACCCCGACCTGGCCGGGAACATGTGGACCAATCCGGGCGAGATTCCTGACAACAGCATCGATGACGACCACAACGGATACGTCGATGACGTGCATGGGTGGGACGCCGTCGCCAATGACGGCGACCCTATGGATGACAACGGCCACGGCACGCACTGTGCCGGCATCATCGGCGCCACCGGCGACAACGGACAGGGCGTCACCGGCGTGAACTGGAACGTCTCCATCATGGCCCTGAAGTTCCTCGACTCCAGTGGCAGTGGCACCACGACCGACCAACTCGAGTGCCTCGAGTACGCACGGGAGATGGGCGCGCATATCACCAGCAACTCCTACGGCGGCTGGCGTCCGCACAGCCAGGCCGAGTACGACGCCATCGCAGCGATGGACAGCCTGTTCGTGGCCGCCGCGGGCAACGATGGCCTCAACATCGATCAATCGTGGCCCGGTGGGACCGTAGGCGATGCGTACGTGCCCGCCAACTCCAGCTGGTACCACTATCCGGCCGCGTACAACCTGCCGAACGTCCTGACCGTCGGTGCCACCGACCGCAACGACGTCCGGGCGAGCTTCTCAAACTACGGCGCCACCCGCGTTGATCTGTTCGCGCCGGGGTCCCAGATACTCAGCACGATGCCCGGCTTCCTTGGCCTGGCTCCGGATGCGCAGTACGACGTGCTGTACGGCACCAGCTTCGCGAACCTTTCAGGGTGGACCACCGTGGCGTACACCAAGAAGCCCTGGGCCCTCTCGACCACCGCGTACGTCTCGGCTCCGTCCAGCGCGGCACACGTCGGATACCTGGACGATGAGTTCTCATACCTGGACCAGATGGGCAGCGTGAGTCTCGCGGGGCGCGATCACCCCGCGCTCGTGCTCAAGTGGCGCTACGATCTCGAGCCCGAAGCGGACCTGGGTCTCGTGTTCATCTCGGACGACAACGGCGCCTCATGGGACACGGTCGCCGGATGCACGGGGACGAGCGGCGGGTTCGACACCTTGTTCGTGGATCTGAGCGCGTACGTGGGAAAGTCGATCCAACTGTCCCTTGGCCTGCACTCGGACAGCAGCGTGAGCTCGGCCGCCGGATACGACGGTCTGTGGGTGGACGACCTGCAGGTCGTCGACATCACCGACTTCGGTTCAGGCACCTATGAGTACATGAGTGGCACCTCGATGGCCACACCGGTCGTCGCGGGTGCTGCGGGGCTGCTCCTGGCACACGACGGTTCCCGTTCGTGGGAGACGCTCAAGAGCATGCTCATGCAGGGGGTGGACACGAAGGCCGGCCTCGCGACCAGGTGCCTCACGGGTGGTCGGCTGAACGCGAATGCGTCGTTGACCGCGGGCGCGTCCAACTCGGCTCCTGTGCTCGCACCGATCGGGAGCAAGTCGGTCCCCCAGGGCTCGCAGCTCAGCTTCACCGCATCGGCGACCGATGCCGATGGCGATCCGCTCACATTCAGCCTCGCGCCGGGGGCTCCCTCTGGCACCGCGATCACCGCGGGCGGAGTCTTTACCTGGACACCGGTTGCGCAGACCCCGGGGCCGTACGCGGTCACTGTGCGCGTATCGGATGGCACGGCGATCGACTCCGAGACGATCACGATCACGGTGCTTGCGGCAGAGGGACTCCACGGGACGATGGTCATCAATGATGGAGCGACCTACTCGCAGACGCGAACACTGAGCATCGCATCGAACGTGCCGGGCGCCACGCAGATGCGGAGGCGAGCAAGCTCGAACGGCGGCGTCACCTGGGGTACGTGGACGTCGTGGCTTCCGTACTACTCCACGCACGGCGTCACGGCCTCCTCCGACGGGCTGTGGGCCTATGAGATGGAGTACTCGAACGGGACGTCCACCTTGACGCTTCAGGACTCGATCACGATCGACACGCAGGCTCCCCTGATAGCGGTGTCCGGTGTGGTCAACGGGGGAGTGTACCCAGGCACGGTGTACCCGACCGTGACCTTCAGCGGCCACCTGGACTCGTCGATCACGCTTGATGGCGCTCCATTCGCGAGTGGCACTGCCGTGAGCGAGACTGGCGTTCACACCCTGGTGGCTTCCGCGACTGATGCCGCCGGTAATGCGTCTCAGCAGACTGTCAGCTTCACGGTCGGCGAGATCGCGTTGCCTGCCGAGGTTGTCCGCGTGTCAGGCCTGAACCGCTACATGACCAGTGTTGAGGCCTCCCGCGAGGGATTCCTCGCGGGTGCCTCGGCCGTGGTGCTCGCAACGGGTGCCGACTGGCCGGATGCACTCGGCGGCAGCGCGCTTGCTGGCGCGGTGGACGGGCCGCTCCTGCTCACGCTCCCTGACGTGCTTCCCGCCGAGGTCTCAAGCGAGGTGCGGCGTCTTGGGGCCGATACCGTATACATCCTTGGTGGGACAGGTGCCGTCTCTGCCGACGTGGAATCGTCGCTGCGCTCACTCGGTCTCGCGGTCATCCGAATCGGTGGAGCAAGCCGCTACGACACCGCGGACCTGGTTGCCGCCGAGGTCATCCGCCTGCTCGGTCCGGCCTACACCGGTGGCGTCTTCGTCTCCACCGGGCGGGACTTCCCCGATGCAGCCGGTGCGGCTCCCGTTGCCGCGTCCCTCGGCTGGCCGATCGTGCTTGCGAACCCGTCCACCGGAGCGGCCAGTGTCCCGCCAGCAGCCACAAGTGCGGTCATCCTCGGCGGGACCGGCGCTGTGCCAGCCACCGTGGAGTGGGCGCTCGGGAACACCCTCGGCCCCGCGAACGTGGAGCGCAAGGGGGGCCTGACCCGCTACGACACCGCCGCGCTGGTGGCGCAACTCGGTGTGGACCGTGGTATGAGCTGGGACGGCGTGGGCCTCGCAACAGGGACGGGCTTCCCCGATGCCCTTTCTGGTGGCGCGATGCTCGGTCACAGCGATTCGGTGATGCTGCTCACGCGCTCCGACGTCCTCTCGGAAGAGGCGAGGACCAAACTCATCACGAACAAGGGATCCATTCAGGTCTTCCACATCTTCGGTGGCACCGGTGCGGTGTCCGCGTCGGTGGAGAGTGCGGCACGCACGGCGCTCCAGTAGCGCCCGAGGTCTCGAAGCGTGCACACGGGCCGTCATCCCCTGGATGGCGGCCCGTCGCGCGGAGCACGGCGTTTCCGCGTGGGAATACTCACCATGCCAGCGTGAGCCTGTTGCGCGCCGCGAACCAGAGGAGGTGAGGGCGATGACGCGACTGTCTCCGGTGTCGCGCTCGTCTCGCCAGGGCGCCCGCGGATGGGGTGTGGCCCTCGTCGTGGCGAGCCTCGTACTGTCGGCGATGGCCGGCTGCACGTTGCCGCCCTGGTCGCCCGGTCCGGGTCCCGTACCGCTCGAGCCCGGTGCCGAGCCCACGATCACGCCCGTGCCCTCGGGCGTGCCGACCTCACCTGTGCCGATCGAGCCCACGCCGCCCACGTCGCCCGAACCCACCGACGCAACCAAGCGTTCCTGGTACTACACGCCGAACAGCGCGCACGACGTACCGGCCGTGCCCTCGGATGCGGCAGTCTTGCTGGAGCAGTACGGTGGCCGCTTCACCGGGCCTGACAGCGGCCTCGTGTACCTCACGTTCGATCAGGGCTACGAGAACGGCAACACGCCCGCGATCCTGGACGCCCTCGCTCGCAACGGGGTGAAGGCGACCTTCTTCGTGACCGGCGCGTACGTGAAGAACAACCCCGAGCTCGTGCGTCGCACCGCCGAGGAGGGGCACGTGGTGGGCAACCACACCCTGAACCATCCATCACTGCCCGGTCTGGTGGACGATCCTGAGGCGTTCGAGTCCGAGCTGGCGGAGACCGCACGACTCTACCGGGAGGTCACGGGCCGCGAGATGGCGCACGTGATGCGCCCGCCGATGGGGGAGTACAGCGCGCGCTCACTGTGGCTCACACAGCGGCTCGGCTACGAGAGCGTGTTCTGGGGATTCGCGCACCGCGACTGGATCGTCGACGACCAGCCGCCGGTGGATGTCACCGTGCAGAGGATCCTGGGTGGCAGCCACCCCGGGGCGATCTTCCTCCTGCACGGGGTGTCCTCGAGCGACACGCAGGCGCTGGACGCGGCCATCAAGGGCCTCCGCGCACAGGGCTACGGATTCGGGACGCTGTAGGGCGGGCACGCTCGCCGGCAGCCGGGACTGGCGTGTGGGCTCTTATTGCGTTAGAATCCGAAATAGGACAGACTAGCAAGAAGGATGGACGATGGACCGCGAGATGACGGAGACACAGGAGCGCGAGCGTGCGTTCGCCGAGGCCCTCAAGGCCGACGGCCTGCGAATGACGCACCAGCGCCTCGAAGTGATCAAGGAGCTTGCGGCCGCGCGACATCATCCTGACGCTGACGAACTCTTCACTGCTGTCAGGGAGCGGGTGCCCACGATCTCGCGGGACACGGTGTACCGCACGCTCGCAACGCTCGTCTCGCGAGGACTCGTGGAGCGCCTATCCGCTCCCGGCGCCGCGCGTTTCGACCCCGATGTGTCCTCGCACCACCACTTCGTGTGCACCAGGTGCGGCAGGATCATCGACCTGGGGACGGAGGCGCTGGTGGAACACGCCGTGCCGTCGGGGCTTGACGGTGTGGCCGAGGTGACGTCGGTGCGACTCGAGGTCAAAGGCGTGTGCGCGGAGTGCGCCACCGGGGCTGGAGAGCACCACGAGGGCTTCTGAGGGTACCGCCCGGCGGCACGATCAGCCGGAGGACATACGGCCGTATCAGCTACGCCGCGATGGCGGCAACGGATGAAGAGGAGTGGTGTACATGAGCATCCTCGTTGGGAAAGAGGCCCCGGACTTCGAGGCCAGCGGGTTCCATGAGGGCACGTTCGGCAAGTTCAAGCTCTCGGACTACCGGGGCAAGTGGGTGGTGCTCTGCTTCTACCCGGGTGACTTCACGTTCGTTTGACCGACCGAGATCTCGGCGGTCGCCAAGAGATATCCCGAACTGCAGGAGCTGGGTGTCGAAGTCTTCTCGTTCAGCGTGGACAGCGTCCACTCTCACAAGGTGTGGAACGAGACCGAGCTCTCCAAGATGGTCGACGGCGGTGTCCCGTTCCCGATGCTGTCGGACGCCGGCGGCAAGATCGGCGAGCTCTACGATGTCTACAACGGCGCGGTCGACGTGCGTGGCCGCTTCATCATCGACCCCAACGGCGTCATCCAGGCCATGGAAGTCCTGACGCCGCCTGTGGGCCGGAACCCCGAGGAGCTTATCCGCCAGATCAAGGCCTACCAGCACCAGCAGGCCACCGGCGAAGTCATGCCGTCCGGCTGGCAGCCAGGTGATCCCACCCTCACGCCCAGCGACGACCTCACGGGTCACGTCTGGGAGGTCTGGAAGCCGTAAGCCTGTCTCCGATGGACAAGGAGTCGCACATGGAAGCGATCGATCAGGTGCTCGAAGCGATGAAGGCGGCCGGTGAGCCGGTTGCGGCGGGCAAACTCGCCGAGATGACCGGTCTCGACCGCAAGGTCGTCGACAAGGCGATGGACGCTCTCAAGAAGACCGGCGCGATCGAGTCGCCGGTGCGCTGCAAGTGGCAGCCCAAGGCCTGACAATCGCCTGACGCGCCGACGCGAAGGGGCCGCTCCCATCCCGGGGCGGCCCCTTCAACGTGCGTTCAGCCGAGCGTCTCGGGGAGGGGTCCTTCATCGGCGAACCACTCGCTCTCGAAGTCTCCGTCAGCGATCGAGTCGATGGGCAGTCTGAGATATCTGCCCCGGGCCTCCACCGCCACACTGCCATCGTCGAGGCGGATCTCTCCGCTGCCCTCGAAGATCCGTCCGGAGTCCTTCGTGATGCGTGCGTGGGCGACGATCTCGCTGCCGAGCGGCACGGGCTTGCGGTAGCGCACGGTGAGCTCGATCGTCACGCCCCACGCGTCGGGATCGGTGATGTTGATGGCGCGCCCGATGGCCTCGTCCAGAATGGTGGACGCGATGCCGCCGTGCAGCCGACCCGGGTAGCCCTGGTGCTCCTCACGCGGGGTGAACACCCCCGCGAGCTCACCCGTGTCGAGTTCGTAGAAGCGGGCGTGCAGCCCCGCGGGATTCTCGACACCGCACACCATACACATGCGGCTGATGTTCTGTGCGCTCCGTACACGCTCGGGCATGGTCGTCCTCTCCTTCGGCAGGACACCATTGTACGGCTCCGGATCCCGGCCGCCGCGGGGTACGATAGCGGCCGACACGAAGAACGGGAGGTGTGCCGGTGTCCGCTTGGTATGAGATGCTCCACTGCCCGGTCTGCGCCTCGGCGTTCGAACCGCCGGCCGGCTCCCTTGTCTGCGCGTCCGGCCACTGCTTCGATATCGCACGCCAGGGCTACGTGAATCTGCTGTCCGGTGGAGCGGAGGCGGGCACCGCCGACACGCGGGACATGGTCGAGTCCAGGAGGCGCTTCTTCGCGTCCGGGCACTACCGCAGCCTGATCGAGCGGGTGGCTGCCGTGACAGCGGGTGCGATCCCGGGCGTGTCCGGCTGTGTCGTCGACGCCGGCGCGGGGACGGGCGACTACCTTGCGGCCGTGCTACAGGCGGCCCCGGGCCGGGTCGGCCTCGCTCTGGACCTCTCCAAGTACGCAGCGCGATATGCGACGAAGGCACATCCGGATATCGGCGCCGTGGTCTGTGATGTCTGGGGCCGGCTCCCCGTGCGCAGCAGCGTCGCCGCGGCGGTGATGAGCGTGTTCGCACCGCGCAACGCCGCTGAGTCGGCGCGCGTGCTTGCGCCCGGCGGTGCGCTCGTGGTTGTCACGCCCACCACGAATCACCTTCGCGAGCTCGTCGGCCCGCTCGGCATGCTCACCGTGGACCCCGACAAGGGAGCCCGTCTCGAGCGTACGGTCGGCGCAGTCTTCATGCGGGAGCGTGTGGAGCTGTGCGAGTACCGGGTGGTGCTGTCCGCGGAGGAGATGATCTCGCTGGCCCTGATGGGGCCGAGTGCATGGCACGCCTCGGCGCAGAGCGTTCGAGCGGCGGCCGAAGCAATCGGCGGCGGGGTCGATGCCACGGTGTCGGCAGAGATCGGAGTTTGGCGCGTCCGTCGCCCACAGTGCGCGGGCGGGGAAGTGTGACGCGGCTCACGGTTCAGGGTGCCCACATGGCCTATGGTATGGTCGTCTCACCTTCACATGCCCCCGGCAAAGAGGAGCCGCATCATGCCCTGTCCGGTATCCGATGCCTGCGAACTGCACCAGGCACTCCGCTCAAGCGTGATCAAGCGTGTCCGCTATCCGCACGTCCTGCCACAGTGCGAGGGGACCGAAGGGGAGCAGTGCGCCCTCTATGCGTACCTCTCCACCGGTCGTCCGGTGCCCCAGGGACTGCTGCCCGACGGTTCGACCGGCGACTACGCTGACAGGTCGGCGGGCCAGGCGTACCGGTTCATGGTGATCGAGGACTCCCAGGTCTTCGCCACGCTGACCGCGAGCACGCTCCGGACGCACTTCCAGGGCGCTACGGTCGACACCAAGTCGTCCTTCTCCGCCGCCGAATCGGATCTTGGCTCGGTCCAGTACACCGCCGTGATCTGCGGGTACGGTCTGGGCGGAGACCACACGGTGCACGACGTCCGCAGGGTCACCCGGGTGCCGATCGTGGTGCTCACGGGCCGCCCCGACGAGATCGCGCTGCCGTCCGGCTCGCGCAAGGTCATGAAGGCGTCAGGACCGGACGCGCTGGCCAGCGCCGTGCGGGAGATGACCTCCTAGCCGAACGTACTGCGGCACCCATGACGCGAAACGGGGACCCCTCAGGGTCCCCGTCGTGTATCCGGGTGGTCTCTCCGCTCGGCTTACCGCCGACGGCGTCCCTTGCCGCGGCTCGAGCTATAGACCGTCCGCACGGAGCGGGTCGCCGTGCGCTCGGCGCTGGGGATGAGGCGCTGTTGCGAGTATTCGAAGCCCTCGGCATCGTGCGTGTTGAGCACGGCGCCGATCTTCACCTCGATGTCGCGGAACGACTCGTGCTCCTCCGGAGCGAGCAGCGTGAACGCCGTGCCCGTCTTGCCCGCGCGGGCCGTACGGCCGATGCGGTGCACGTAGTCCTCGGGGGAGTTCGGCAGGTCGTAGTTCACCACGTGGCTCACGTCGTCGATATCGATGCCGCGCGCCACCACATCGGTGGCCACGAGCACCCGGCAACGGCCGCTCTTGAGGTTGTCGAGCGCGCTCTGGCGCTGCGACTGCGAGCGGTCGCCGTGGATCGCGGCGCTCTTGATACCGTTCTGGTGCAACACCTTGGCCACGCGGTCGGCGCGGTGCTTGGTGCGCGTGAACACGATCACGCGGTCGATGTCGTCTTCTTTGATGAGGTGCACGAGAAGCTGCGCCTTCTGCTGACCGCCGACGGGATACACACGCTGCTCGATGAGCTCGATCGGCGTGTTGGCGGGGGCCACCTCGACCCGCACCGGATCGTGCAAAGTCGAGCTCACGATGCGCATGACGTCGGAAGACATCGTGGCCGAGAACAGCAGGTTCTGCCGCTCGGCCGGGATGGCCTGGATGATCTTGCGCACCTGCGGCCAGAAGCCCATGTCGAGCATGCGGTCGGCCTCGTCGAGGACGAGCACCTCGACGTTCGAGAGGTTCGCGACCTTGCGCTCCATCAGGTCGAGCAGGCGACCGGGAGTGGCGACGAGGACGTCCACACCGCGCTTCAGGGCCTTCGTCTGCGGCTCGTATCCCACACCGCCGTAGACCACGGCCACGCGGTGCTTGGTGTGCTTGGCCACCTGGAGGGCGACCTCTTCGATCTGGCCGGCAAGCTCACGTGTGGGCGTGACCACGAGCGCACGGGGTCCGCCGGGCTTGGCGGGGATGCGCTGCATGAGCGGGAGCACGAACGCCGCTGTCTTGCCGGTACCGGTCTGCGCGCAGCCCACGACGTCGCGGCCTTCGAGCACCACCGGGATGGCGTCACGCTGGATTGGGGTCGGGCTGGTGTAGCCCATGGAGGCCACGGCCTCGAGAAGGCGTGGCGAAAGACCCAGATTGTCGAAACTCAAGTAGGACTCCTTCCTCGTGCGCCATATCAGGTCGCACTGCGGGCAGACGCAGTAGTCCTGACAGTTCACGAGGAAAGCGAAGGACGACCGAGTCTTGGTTAAGGCGCCCGGTTCCGGGCGCTGCGTTCTGTGAAGTATAGCGGCCGAGCGGTCAAAACGCGAATCGGTACGGGTAAGAGCGTGGTACAGGAGGTGCGCGATGGGTGATGTCCCCGTGACTGTACGGCTGTTCGGCGCGCTGTATGCGCTGCAGAAGGAGCGCGGCGGGCCGACGGTGCTAGAGATCGATCTGCCCTCCGAGGGCGTGACCGGCGCGGAGCTCGCAGCCATGCTCGACCTGCCACTTTCGATGATCGAGGGCGTGTTCTGCAACCGGACCGTGCGTCCTCTCGGTCATCGCCTGATGCCGGGTGACCGGGTCGCGTTCGTGCCAGAGGGGACTCCCGGACCGCACCGGTTCCTCCTCGGCCTGTACGCGGCGGGAAAGGAGGGCGAGCCGTCCGTCGACACGTCGTCGTGACTGCATGGAACAAGGGGATGAAGTGCATAGAAGCACGGCCGAGCCTCCGCTTTCCGGCCAGTGAGCGGAGGAATCGGATGACTGAAGGGAGCGGCATATGCGTGAGATCTTGAGGGTCGACATGTCCACGCTCACGATCAGCAGGGAGCCCCTGCCGGAGAAGTGGGCGCGGTACGGCGGGAGGGCGCTGACCTCGGCGATCGTCTTCACCGAAGTCCCCGCCGACGCCGATCCGATGGGACCGGACAACAAACTGGTCATCGCTCCGGGTCTCCTCGGCGGCACGAGCGCTCCGAACGGCGGTCGTCTCTCGATCGGCGCCAAGAGTCCGCTCACCGGCGGCCTCAAGGAGTCGAACTCGGGTGGCACCGCGGCACATGCGCTCGGCAAGATGGGCATCGCGGCGATCATCATCGAGGGCGTGCCGGCCGACAAGACCGTCGCCTACGCCCTGCGACTGTTCCCCGATGGGAACGTCGACCTGGTGCCTCGCCACGACCTCAAGGGACTCGGCACGTACGAGACGGTCGCCGTGGCCAAGGGCATCGAGGCTGCCGAGCACCGGTTCAGCGAGAAGGTCTCGTTCGTCGTCAACGGCCCCGCCGGTGAGATGGGCATGAAGGCCGCCGGTATCGCGATCACCGATCCGCACGGCTACCCGAACCGCTTCGCGGGACGTGGTGGCCTCGGCGCCGTCATGGGAACCAAGGGCATCAAGCTGATCGCGATCTTCGAGGAGGGGCTCAAGGGTAAGGAGCACGCCGACAAGGACGCGTTCATCGCGGCGGTGCGCAAGTTCTCTGGCGCGCTCACCACGCACGCGGTCACCAGCCAGGCGCTGCCGACCTTTGGCACCAACGTGCTGGCCAACATCATCAACGAGGCTGGCGGCTATCCCACCCGCAACTTCTCGAGCGGGCAGTTCGAGGGTGTGGACGGCATCAGCGGCGAGACGATGCGGGAGATCACCGTGGAGCGCGGCGGCAACGTCAAGCACGGCTGCCACGCCGGATGCGTGATCCAGTGCTCGCGCTACTACGTGGACAAAGACGGCCACTACATGACCAAGGGCCCGGAGTACGAGAGCGCGTGGTCGCTCGGCGCGGACTGCGGGATCAGCGATATGGATACCGTGGCGGCACTTGACCGCAAGTGCGGCGACATCGGCATCGACACCATCGAGGCCGGCGTCATGATCGCCGTCTACATGGCATCGGGCAAGATCGCGTTCGGCGATGGTGCCGCTGCGATGGCGGTGCTCGATGAGATCGGTCGCGGCACCGACCTCGGCAAGGTCTTCGGCGATGGTGCCGAGGCGACGGGTCTGCACTTCGGCGTGAAGAACATCCCGGTCGTGAAGCACCAGGGCCTGCCGGCCTACGACCCGCGCCCGATCCAGGGCATCGGCGTCACGTATGCGACCTCCACGCAGGGCGCCGACCACACCGCCGGCTACACGATCACGTCCAACGTGCTCGCGGTGGGCGGCACCGTCGACCCGCTCAAGCCGGAGGGCCAGGCGGCGCTCTCGCAGGGGTTGCAGATCGCCACAGCGATGCTCGACTCGCTCGGGTTCTGCATCTTCGTCGCGTTCGCGGTACTCGACATGCCTGAGGCGTTCGAGGCGATCCACGAGATGGCCGCGGCTCACACGGGCGATGAGTGGGACGCCGACGCGCTCATGCAGCTCGGCAAGGAGACGCTCACCTACGAGCGGCTGTTCAACGAGCACGCCGGCTTCACCAACGCCGACGATCGGCTGCCGAAGTTCTTCCTCGAGGAGCCGCTTGCGCCGCACGACGCGGTGTTCACGGTGACCGACGAGGAGCTCGACAGCGTGCACAGCTTCGTTCCCGAGGTAGCGGCACAGCTCGGCATCAAGTAAGCGTACGTATGGATGCGTTCCGCAGCGCCGCCAGCATGCGGCGCTGCGGGCGCGTCTGGACCGGCCGGAGGTGGCTATGCAGGTCGATGTGGTGCTCTTCGCGCACTTCTCGGGATTCCAGCCCGACGGCAAAGGCGGGCGGCATGCGCGTACCTTCGAGTTGGCCGAGGGAACGACGATCGCCGACGTGATCGCGATGATCGGGCTGCCCGATGAGCCGCGGGTCATCTTCGTGAACAACAGGCACGCACCCGAGGAGCAGGAGCTCCACCAGGGCGACAGGCTCGCCATATTCCCACCCGTGGCAGGAGGCTGACATGATCGCGCCCGACACGCTCGACTTGCACCCACACCGCCCGGACGAGGTGTCCGTACCGGTTCCGGACACCAGGCTCGACCCGGAGCTGCGCGCACGACTGCGAGGCTGCACCGTTGCGATCATCGGTTGCGGCGGTCTCGGCAGCAACGTCGCCGAGATGCTCGTGCGCTCTGGCGTGGGGCGGCTGACGCTCGTGGACTTCGATGTCGTGGATGAGCGCAACCTCAACCGGCAGTTCTTCTTCCGCGACCAGATCGGCATGCCTAAGGTGATCGCGCTCGCTGAGAACCTCCAGCGCATCCGTTCGGATGTGCGCCTCGATCTGCTGCACGACCGCGTGACGACAGAGAACCTGCTTGGTGTGGTGCGCGGGGCGTGCGCGATCGTCGAGGCGGTGGATGACGCCGGAGCCAAAGCGATGATCGTGAACACCTGTCTCGCCGAACTGCCGGACGTGCCGCTGGTCACCGCCTCGGGACTTGCCGGCTACGGCTCCACCAACGCCATCGTCACCGAGCGCATGGCAGACAACCTGTATGTGGTGGGCGACCTCACCAGTGACGTCCGCGACGGCCACCCGCTGTTCGCCTCTCGCGTGATGGCCGCGGCGGCCGCGCAGGCGCACGCGGTGGTGCGCGTACTGCTCGGCTACCCGGAGCCGTGAGGCGACGCGCTCACGCACGCAGGGCCGCTCGTGCTACCGTGCGGGCATGATCACCACACACCGATACGTCGCGACCTGCCCCAAGGGCGTCGAACACCTGCTCGCGCTCGAGCTCGGCGCGCTCGGCGCAGCCGATGTGCGCGAGACGCGCGCGGCGGTCACCTTCTCCGGGCCGCTCGAGACCGGCTACTGCGCCTGCCTGTGGTCACGGCTCGCGAGCCGCGTGCTGCTGACGCTTGGCGAGTTCCCGGCGGCCACCGCCGAGGAGCTCTACGCGGGCATGGCGGCCATCCCATGGGAGGAGCACATCTCCGCCGGGGGGACGCTCGCGATCGACGTCGTGGGCACAAGCGCGGGCCTGACGCACACGAAGTTCACCGCCCAGAAGGCGAAGGACGCCGTGGTGGACCGCATCCGGGAACGTACCGGCACACGGCCATCGGTGGACTTCGAGCGTCCCGATGCGCGCCTCAACATCCGACTCCACAAGGAGCGCGCCACGGTCTCGCTCGATCTCTCGGGCGAACCGCTGCATCAGCGCGGGTACCGGACGCCGGGTGAGCAGGCGGAGGCGCCGCTCAAGGAGAATCTCGCCGCCGCGGTGCTCGCGCGCGCTCTCTGGCCGGAGATCGCCGCTGGCGGGGGCGCGCTCGTGGACCCGATGTGCGGGTCGGGCACGCTCTTGATCGAGGGCGCCATGATGGCCGCCGACCAGGCCCCCGGGCTGCTGCGCGAGTACTGGGGCTTCGCGGGTTGGCTCGGCCACGATGAGGACGTGTGGCACGGGCTGCTGGACGAGGCCGATGAGCGTGCCGAGGCGGGTCGTGAGCGGTTGCCGGTGATCGCCGGGAGCGATCGTGACGCCGCCGCCATCGGGATCGCCCGCACGTACGCGAAGCGCGCGGGCTTCGGCAGCGCTATCGCGCTTGCGGTGGGCGAGCTGAACGCGCTGACCGCTCCGGAGGGCGCCGCGCCGGGGCTTGTGGCCACCAACCCGCCCTACGGCGTCCGGCTCGGCGAGAGCGAGGCGCTGGCGCCGCTCTACGCGGAGCTCGGTGGGCGGTTGCTTGCGGAGTTCGGCGGCTGGCAGGCGGCGGTGCTCACCAACGACGAGACGCTCGCCCGGGCCACCGGTCTGCGCAGCCACGCCGCGCACACGCTCTACAACGGCGCCATCGAGACGAAGCTCTACCGCTTCGAGGTGAGCGCCGGTCAGGTGCGTGCTGAGGTCCGGCAGGCCCCCGCCGCGCGCTCGCAGGGCGCCGAGATGTTCGCCAACCGCCTCCGCAAGAACGCGCGTCACCTCGGCAAGTGGGCGCGGCGCGAGGGGGTCACCTGCTATCGCGTCTACGACGCCGATCTGCCAGAGTACGCCGTTGCGGTCGACCTCTACCAGGGCGCCGGCCCCGACGAGGAGCGCCGCTGTGCGCACGTGGCCGAGTACGCCCCGCCGCCGAGCGTGGACCCGGAGCTCGCGCAGGCACGCCTCACCGAGGCCGTGGAGGCCGTGGCCGACGTGCTCGAAGTCGCGCCCGCCGATGTGGCGCTCAAGGTGCGCAAGCGGCAACGGGGGAGCGCGCAGTACGAGCGACAGGCTGAGCGTGGTGAGTGGGTAGAGGTTGCCGAGAGCGGTCTGCGCTTCCTGGTGAACCTGCACGACTACCTCGACACCGGGCTCTTCCTCGACCACCGGCCGGTGCGCGCGATCGTGCGTGATCTGGCGGCCGGGCAGCGCGTGTGCAACCTGTTCGCGTACACGGGGGCGGCGAGCGTGTACGCGCTCGCGGGCGGCGCGAAGTACGTGGCCACCGTGGACCTCTCGACCACGTATCTTGACTGGGCCAGGCGCAACACCGCGCTCAACGGATACGCCGACGGCCCCACCAACCGATTCTTCCGCTCCGACGTGCTGCGCTGGCTTGCCGACGAGCGCCGCCGCATCGAGGAAGGCCGTGCCCGGCGCTACGGACTCGTGTTCTGCGATCCGCCGACGTTCTCCTCGAGCAAGTCGATGGGGGAGCGCACGTTCGACGTGCAGCGCGACCACGTGGCGCTCATCACCGATGCCGCCGCGCTGCTCGAGCCCGACGGCGTGCTCGTCTTCTCCACCAACCTGCGCACGTTCAAGCTCGATGCCGCCGCGCTCGGCGACCTCGTGATCGAGGACGTCACGGCTGCCACGATCCCACCTGACTTCGCGCGCACCCCGCGGATCCACCACTGCTTCCTGGTGCGTAGGGGGTAGGGCGGGCACGGCACCACTCCCGCCGCGTGACGCGTGGGTCCGCCTGTCCTTGACGGGTCGCTCCGTGCGGCTCTATGATCACAGATGGTTGTAAACCGTCTGAAACGGAGCGCGTCATGGCCCGCACGGCAGTCACCATCGGTTTCTCGGCGCCGCCCGAGCTCGCCCGCGAGGTGGAGCGATTGGCGGCAGCGGAAGGCAAGTCGAAGAGCGAGCTCTTCCGCGACATGGTGCGGGCGTACAAACGGGAGCGCGAACTCATGGTGTTCGAGGACCTCTCGGCGTACGGGCGTGAGCGGGCCCGCCTGCGCGGGGTGCGGACCGAGGAGGATGTGGAGCGTCTGATCCACGAGGCGCGCGGTGTGTAGGGTCGTCCTCGACACGAGCGTGTACATCTCGGCATACGGGTTCGGCGGGAGACCGGCCGAGGTGCTGCGCGCGGCGATCACCGGTGAGTACGCGCTTCTGACCTCGCCGGCGGTCCTCGCCGAGGTGGCCGACAAGCTTTACACGGTCCTCGGCTTCGACGACGAGCACGTGCGGGCCGCCATCATGCAGCTATCGCGTATCGCTGAGGTCGTGCGGCCGGAGGCGCGCCTCACCGTCGTGTCCGATGACCCGGACAACCGCATCCTGGAGTGCGCCACCGAGGGCGCGGCGGATGTCACCGTCTCAGGCGACCATCACCTGCTCGACCTCGGCGCGTATCACGGTATCCGAATCATCCGCCCCGCCGACATGCTGACGATGCTGGCCGAACGCTAGAACATCGGCGTGGTCTGCTCCAGGAGACCCGAGCCGATGACCTGGCGGAACACGTCCACCGGGATCGTGGTGTCCCAGTTGCCGGTGAGCTTGGCCACGAGGTAGATCGCGAACCACAGTCCCACCACCAGCAACGGCCACACCCAAGGTGCGATGCGCATCCGCCCGAAGGCCCGGGCCTCGAGCGCCCCCTCGACAGGGCACACCTTCACGCAGTCCATGCAGCCATCGCACTCGGCGGCATGCACCGTTGCGGCGTGCTGCACGTCCACGAACGCGTGGCAGACGCGCGTGCACTTGCCGCAGTCGATGCAGGTCTGGTCGTCGCGCTTCACCGCGCAGGGCGAGGCCAGTCCCACCGCTGAGTAGAGTGCGCCGAGCGGGCATGCGTACCGGCACCACACCGGGCCGAGGAGCATCGAGAGCGCGGACGCGAAGAGGATCACGATCAGGAAGATGGGCTGCCCGAACCCTTCGATGATCTTGATGTCGGCGACCCACATGTACGGCAGCTCGCGGAAGCCGACCGCCTCGGGGATCGAGACCATCCCGACGAAGGCGAAGAAGCCGAAGCCGAGCACGTACCGGAAACCGCGGCCCGCGATATCGAGCCACCTCGGCAGGCGGATGTTCCTACCGCCGAGCAGGCGGCGGCCGATGGCGGCGGCGCCCTCCCAGAGCGTGCCCACGGGGCAGATCCAGCCGCAGAAGCCGCGCTTGAAGAGGAGTGAGGTAGCGAGTGCGGCGATGATGATCACCAGCCCGGCCGGGAGCAGCGTGTCCCAGCCGCCACCCTTGAGCCACGCGAAGAAGCTCGTGAAGTGCCCGACCGGGAGGATGCCGGCGACGGCCTCCGGCCTCGGCACGAACGGCCCCTCTCCACGGGCCCATGCGGCGAACGCGAGCAGGCGTGAGGCAAGCCAGACGAACAGTACGAAGAACGCGCCCTTCACGAGCCAGCGGGAGGTGAGGACGCGGTGCGCGCGGGTGCGGAGTTCTGACATCGGCGGCCTTCTCGTTGTGTGTGGACGGGGGTTGCGCCGCTGCCGGACGGCCGCACAGCGGCCGATTCTAGCAGAGTGTGCGCTGCGCGGGCACCCGCCAGCGCGACTCCGGCACTAGCGTGGCACGGATATGTTCGCGTACACTTTCGGCGGGGCCAGAGGAGGCCCTTTGGATATGCGGCGCGACACCTGCCGATGGCGGGGGACGAGTCGGGTCGCACATGTTTTGCCCCGCGGGGCGAGAGGATGGGTTTGCATGGCACAGGGTACCGTCAAGTGGTTCAATCCGGACAAGGGCTACGGCTTCATCTCGCGTGAGGACGGCGACGACCTGTTCGTCCACTTCTCCGAGATCCAGAGCGAGGGCTTCAAGACCCTCGACGAAGGTGCCGCCGTCGAGTTCGACGTCACCGCGGGCCAGAACGGCAAGATGCAGGCGAGCAACGTTCGCAAGATCTAGCCTTCAGCCGAACAGAATATCGTGGAGAGCGGCCCGATACGGGCCGCTCTTCTTGTTGTGGGAGGACGTGTGCTAGCGTGCTGGTGACGCGGAGGAGGGCGTGATGACGGGGTTCTTGCTTGTGGCGGCGGGTGGCGCGGTGGGGGCGTCCGCGCGGTATGCGGTGACGCTCCTGACGCCGCCCGCCAACGGCGCCTTCCCGTGGCATACCCTCGGCGTCAACGTGGCGGGCTCGTTCCTGCTGGGACTGCTCACGGCCGTGCTGCCGCAGACGGATGCGGGTGAGCGCTGGCGGCTGCTCGTGGGCGTGGGCGCGCTCGGCGGTTTCACGACGTTCTCCACGTTCAGCGTGGAGGCGCTCACGCTCGCCCGCGGCGACCAGTGGCTGCCCGCAGCCGCATACGTGCTCGGCAGCGTGGCTCTGGCACTGGCGGGCGCTGCCGCGGGGTACGCCGCGGGGCGAGCGCTCGCATAGGAGCACCCGCCCCGGTCCCGGTGCGAGTGGCGCGCCACCCGCGCTGTAGGCCACGCGCTGTCGCTACTCCTGCCGCGCGGCGTTCGCGAGGATCGCGTCATGCCAGTACTGCGCCATCCCCGCGTGGATCTTCTCGTACGTGGCCGTGAAGCGTGGATCGGCGATGTACATCTCGGCGAGGTTCACGTGCATCTCGTGCGAGCACGGGTAGAACCACGTGTCGATCTGCAGCCGGGCCTGCTCGGCCAGGTCCATCGCGCGCGGGTCGCTGGCTGCCACGCCCTCATCCATCAGCCGGGCGGTATCGGTGCCGATCTGCTCGCTCTCGGCCTTGAACCGCTCCCAGTCGGCCTTGGTGTACGTGGCGGTGCGACGGCTCGACTCCTTGTAGGCATCGGACTCGCCCCAGCGCTCCTGGACCTCGTCCTCGTACTGGGCCGGGTCGAAGTCGCCGAACACCTCGAACATCTCTTCCTTTGTCATGCGGACCCCTGTCCTTTCTGCGTTGATGGCCCGTTCCACCGACGCGATGAGCGCCTCGGTGCGGACCGCCTTCTGGAGCAGCATCTCCCGTTGCAGTTCGAGCGCCGCGCGGCGGTCGAACGCGCCACCGGAGAGCAGGGTCGCGATGTCGTCGAGCGGGATCTCAAGCTCGCGGAACAGCAGGATCTCCTGCAGCCGCGCCAGGTCGGCATCGCCGTACAGCCGGTAGCCCGCCGCGGTACGGGCCGAGGGCACCAGCAGGCCGATCTCGTCGTAGTGATGCAGCGCGCGCACGCTTGCGCCACTCAAGCGGGACACCTCGCTTACCGTCAGGCCGTGCTGTTCGATCATCGGTCTCGTCTCCATCGCGTATCACCTCCGCCGAGCACAGTAGACCCTCACGTAACGTGAGGGTCAAGGGCGGATCCGCATCCGATCCCGGAGACGTGGCTGGCCGCTCGGGCGTGCTGAACGCGGTACGATGGGAGAGGCCGCGCGCCGGTCAACGTCAGAGAGGGAGGCGTCCATGGCACGGCAAGGATGGCGCACGAAGCGTGTCCGGAAGGCGGTGGCCGCTGTGGTGCTCGCGGTTCTCGGCCGGGGGCTTGTCGCATCGGCGCGGCTCGACGAGCGCGTGCGGGCCGAGGTGGCCGGGTGGCCCGACGGTACCGTGATCACGCTCCGCATCGCGCCGTTCGGCCCGCAGGTCTCGTGGCGGGTCGCAGGAGGGGTGCTGGAGCATCTCGGCGGAGGGGTGGCCGAGGGCGACCTGCTGGTGACCTTCAAGAGCGTGGATGACGCGGTACCGTTGCTCCTCGGCATGCAGGGCGTGCTCGCGGCCTTCGCCGAGCACCGGGCGACGGTCCGGGGCGATCTGGCGGTGGCGATGTCGCTCGTGCGCTGTCTGCACATCGTTGAGGGCTACCTGTTCCCCGACGTAATGACGCGGCGCATCCTCCCGCATCCCGCGAAGCGTCGTGCGAGCCACATCACCGCATACGTGTTCCTGTTGTTCCGCACCGCTGCCGTGGAAGGAGCCGCCTCGTGATCCCCCACTACTACGAGTTCTGCAACTCGGCCAAGATCGTCTCAGGAGCCAAGGCCATCGAGCACATCGGCTACGAACTCGCCTCGCTCGGCGCGAGCAGACCGCTCGTGCTGACCAACACGCAGCTGCGGGAACTCAAGGTCGCGACCGTGGTGCTCGATGCGCTCAAAGACACAGAGGCCGACGTGGTCTCCATCTACGATGACGTGCCGGTGGACAGCTCGGTGGCGGTCGTGAACGACGTTGCGCGCGTGTACCGGGAGACGGGCGCCGATGCGATCGTGGCCGTGGGCGGCGGGTCGGTGCTCGACACCGCCAAGGGCGCCACGATCGTGCTCACGCACGGTGCCGAGGATCTGATGGACTATCGGGGTGCCGAGAGCCTGATGGGGCGCCGTGCGGTGGCGTTCATCGCGATCCCCACCACTGCGGGCACGGGCTCAGAGGTCACGTCCGCCGCGGTCATCAAGGATACCGAGCGCCATGTGAAGATGGGGTTCACGTCGCTTTCGCTCCTGCCCGACGTAGCGATCCTCGACCCGCGCATGACCGTCGGCCTGCCACCCCGGCTCACGGCGTCCACCGCCATGGACGCGCTCACGCATGCGGTGGAGTCGTTCAGCTGCGTGCAGGCGAACCCTCTCTCGGACTGCTATGCGCGCTCGGCGGTCGACCTCATCACGGAGCACCTCCCTCGCGTGATGGCCGAGCCACGTGACGAGCAGGCGCGCCTGGCGCTGGCCAACGCGGCCATGCTCGCGGGCGCGGCGTTCAGCAACGCCATGGTGGGTATCGTGCACGCGATGGGACATGCCACCGGCGGTGTAGCGGGTGTTCCGCATGGCGACGCGATGGCGATCCTGCTGCCGCACGGCATGGCCTTCAACCTTGAGGTGGCGGGCGACCGCTACGGTGAGCTGCTGCTCGGTCTCGCGGGCGCCGAGGTCTACGCATCCACGCCGCGCGAGGAGCGTCCGGCGGCAGCCATCGAGGCGGTGCGCGCGATGATGCGCACGCTGCACGAGCAGGCGGGCCTCCCGCTGACGCTCGGTGAGGCTGGCGTGCTGCCGGAGCAGGTTCCGGACATCGCGCGGGCGGCGCTCAACGACGGTGCGATGTCGATGAATCCGCGGCAGCCCACGCTCGATGAGCTCACCGAGCTGCTGAAGGGCGCGCTGTGAGCGCCGCCCCGGGGGTCGCGTCAGGCACCTACGGGTGGATGGGGCGCGTGCTGCGGATCGATCTCACCACGCGCGAGGTGGCAGACCATCCGTGGAGTGCGGACGATCGCCGCACGTGGGTGGGCGGCAAGGTGATGGCCGCCCGCATCCTCGGCGAGATGGTGCCCGAGGCTGTGGACCCGCTCGGCCGGGACAACGTGGTGGTGATCGCCACGGGGCCGCTCACGGGCACCGGGGCGCCGTCGAGTGCGCGTTTCGACGTCTCGGCGATCTCGCCGATGACCGGGCTCCTCGCATCGTCCAACTCCGGCGGGCCGTTCGGTACGTACCTCAAACGAGCCGGGTACGATGCCCTCGTGCTCACCGGGGCGTCCGACAGGCCGGTGTGGCTCGAGGTGAACGAGGACGGCGTCATCCTCCACGAGGCCGGTGATGTGTGGGGCGCGCGCACCTCGGAGGCGCAAGCCGCCATGACCGAGACAGTGGGTCGCCGGTGCGGCACGCTCGCCATCGGTCCGGCCGGCGAGCATCTCGTCCGCTACGCGTGCGTGATCTCCGGCGAACGCGCGGCCGGGCGCGCGGGCATGGGCGCGGTACTCGGCAGCAAGAGCGTGAAGGGTATCGCGGCGTGGGGCGATCGGAAGGTGGCCGTGGCCGAGCCAGAGGCGTACCGGAAGCTCCTCAAGCGCTGGACCGCCTCACTGAAGCAACACCCCATCGCGGGTGGGTCGCTCCCGGAGCTCGGTACCGCGGGCTTCCTCGCGCCGATGCAGGAGCTCGGGATCGTGGCCACGCGCAACTTCAGCGCCGGCCGGTACGAGCACTCGGGTGCGATTGACGGACGAGCGCTTGCCGCCTCGCGCCTGGTCTCGAACGCCGGCTGCCTCGCCTGCCCGATCCGCTGCGCGCGCGTGGTGGAGGTGGGCGGCCGTGAGGTGAAGGGGCCCGAGCTCGAGACGCTGGTGCTCCTCGGCGCCAACATCGAGAATCCAGACCTCGACCGCATCATCGAGTGGAACGTGCTCCTCGATGAGCTCGGCCTCGACACGATGTCCACCGGTGTGACGCTCTCGTATGCGATGGAGGCGGCCGAGAAGGGGTTGTGGGACAACGGTCTGCGCTTCGGGGAGACGGGGGGCCTCGCTGCGCTCTTCGAGGACATCGCGTACCGGCGTGGGCTGGGCGGCGAGCTCGCCGAGGGGTCGCGCGAGCTCTCGCGCCGTTACGGCGGCGAAGGGTTCGCGATGAACGTGAAGGGCCTCGAGCTCGCCGCTTACGAGCCGCGAGGGGCGGTGGGTCAGGGCCTCGGCTACGCGGTCAGCAACCGCGGGGGATGCCATCTGAACGCGGGGTATGCCGTGGCGCTCGAGGGGCTCGCGCTCCGCATGGACGGCCGTTCACCGCTCGGCAAGGCGGCGCTCACCGCGTTCTTCCAGGACCTGATGGAGGTCGTGTCGGCCACCGGGTGCTGCCTGTTCACCACGCTTGGCATCCTGCCCGGATCGCTCGTTGAGCATCCGGAGCGGGGGCTCGGCGCGATCGCGGCGCGTGTGTTCTCGTACGCGGGCGGTGTGATGCGGCTGCTCCGGGTGCTGCCGCGCGGGCTTCTCGGCATCCCGATGCCGCTCGTGCCGCATATCCGCGCGCTCGAACTCGTGACCGGCGAGCGGTACCGCTTCGGCGGCTTCTGGAGCGTGGGCGAGCGCGGCTACAACCTCGAGCGCATGCTCGGCTTGCGGTTCGGGAACGGCGGTGCGCTTGGCGACACTCTGCCGAAGCGTCTGCTCGAGGAGCCGCAGGACATGGGGGATCCCGGCAGTGTGGTGCCGCTTGCGCGCCTCAAGACCGATTACTACCGCCAGCGCGGTTGGACCGCAGAGGGCGTGCCGGAGCGGAAGCTGCTGACGCGGCTAGGCGTGCCTGAGCGGTGACGCCGGGATGGCTGGGTGCGCCTGAGCGGTGATGCCGGGTGCCGTCGGGCGCGCGTCAATGATCACGCCGACGCCGTGTCGCCGCTCCCGGTGGAGTATGCTGTCCGGCATGACTGCAACCATCGCACTCGCGCTCTCCACATCCGTGCTCTTCGGCGTCGGCGACTTCCTCGGCGGCGTTGCCACGCGCCGTGACTCGGCGTTCGCCGTGACCGGCACCTCGCATATGCTGTCGATCGTCCTGCTCGTGATCGCTGTGCTCGTGCTGCCCGATGCGAGCCCCACGGCGGCCGATCTTGGGTTCGGGGCGCTCTCGGGCCTTCTCGGCGTGGTGGGCGTGCTCTCGCTGTACGCCGCGCTCGCGGTGGGCCGCATGAGCATCGTGGCGCCGGTCTCGGCCGCGCTCTCAGCCGCGCTGCCGGCGCTGTACGACTTCGCGCGCGGGACGACGCTCTCCACGCTCACGATCACGGGGATCGGACTGGCGCTGGTGGCCATCGTGATCGTCAGCATCGCTCCCGAGGACCAGTTCCACGAACCGAAGCACGAATACCGCCCGCGCAAGGCGCTCGCGCTCGCCGTGCTCTCGGGCATCGGGTTCTCCGGTGGGTTCATCGCGCTTTCGTTCACGTCGGCGGACAGCGGGCTCACTCCGATCGTCGCTGCGCGGGTGGTGTCGATCATCGTCTCGGTGGTCCTCGCACTGCGGTTTGGCGGTGGGTTCCCGGTCGACCGCACCGCGCTCGCGCCCACCATCGGCGCGGGGCTCACCGACGCGATCGCCAACGTCACCATCCTCACGGCCATCCGGCTCGGCCCGCTCGCGATCGCCACCGTGCTGGGCTCGCTCTTCCCGGTGGTCGTGGTCGCCCTTGCGCGCGTCTTCCTCAAGGAGCGGTTGCACGTCTGGCAGAAGTTCGGCGTCGCCGCAGCGGTGGCAGCGGTGCTGCTCTCGGCGATGCCCTAGCGCATCGGGCGGCGCGAGACGGCTGCGTTCGGGTACGCTTACCAGCAGGACCTGCAGCCGCGGAGCCCCGAGGAGGAGCGCATGATCGGACTCGATATCCCGGGCTACGGCTCGCTCGCACTCACACACCTCGTCCTCGACCTCAACGGCACGATCGCCGCCGGTGGCGAGCTCATCGAGGGCGTGGCCGAGGGCCTGCGCGCGCTTGCGGGCTCGCTCACCCCCGTCATCGTCACAGCCGACACCCGTGGCACCGCGGCATCGCTCGCCGAGCATCTCGGCGTTGAGCTGCACGTGGTGGCGGGGGAGTGGGAGGCCGGCGACAAGCTCGCATTCATCCAGGAGCTCGGCTCTGATGCGGTTGCGGCCATCGGTAACGGCTCCAATGACGCGCTGATGCTGAAGGCATCGGCGGTCGGTGTGTGCGTGATCGGTCCGGAGGGCGCCTCGAAGGCGGCGCTCGAGGCGGCAGACGTGGTGGTCACGAGCGTGGTCGACGCGATCGCGCTCTTTGCCGAACCCGCGAGGCTGCTCGCAACGCTGCGGACGGGCCTCCGATGACCAGCGCACCGGTGATCGTGGTGGCCGGTGGCGCCAACCTCGACATCGCCGGCATCCCCGAGGGCGGCTACATCCCACGCGACTCCAACGTCGGCCATGTGCGTACGAGCCCGGGCGGCGTGGGGCGCAACATCGCCGAGAACCTCGCGCGGGTAGGCGCGGATGTGCGCCTGGTGACCGCCTTCGGTGATGACGCCGACTCGGCGCAGCTGCGCGCGGCCTGCGAGACGCTCAGCATGGACTGCACGTACAGCGTGCACGCGGAGGGCACGCCCTGCTCGCGGTATCTCGCGGTCCTGGATGCCGAGGGGGATCTGGCCGCCGCCGTCAACGACATGCGCGCTCTCGCCGCGCTGACACCCGAGCGACTCGACCCGGCGGCCTTCGCCGGTGCGTCGGCCGTCGTGCTCGATACGAACCTCTCTCCCGCAACGATCGCCCGGGCGGCGGAGCTTGCGGGCGATGCGCCGCTCGTGCTCGACCCGGTCTCCGTGGTGAAGGCCGAGCATGCCCGCACCATCCTCGGCCGCCTGACCGCGCTCAAGGCGAACCTCATGGAGGCCGAGGCGCTTTCCGGTGCGGCAGGCGCCGCGGCCGCCGCGACCAAGCTGCTTCAGATGGGTGTGCGGCAGGTGTTCGTGACGATGGGTCCGGCGGGCGTCTGGTGCGCCTCCGAGGCCGGCTCCTTCATCATCCCGTCGCGATCGCGCATAGTCCGCAACGCGTCCGGAGCGGGAGACGCGTTCACCGCTGGCGTGGCCTGGGGTATGGCGTGCGGGCTTGACCTGCGGGACACTGCAGAGATGGCGGCAACGCTCTCGGCGATCGCGCTCGAGAGCGAGAACACGGTCAACGAGCGGCTGAGCGCCGAGGCGCTCGCCGAACGGATGGAGGTGCCCCTACGATGAGGCCTCACCTGCGCATATCCGACGAGGTCCGGCAGGCGCTCGACGCCGGAAGGCCGGTCGTCGCGCTCGAGTCCACGATCATCTCGCACGGTTTCCCGTACCCGGCCAACGTCGAGTCCGCCCGTGAGTGCGAGCGCATCGCTCGCGAAGAGGGTGCCGTGCCCGCGACGATCGCCGTGATCGGCGGGCAGCTTGCGGTGGGTCTGAGCGACGCCGAGATCGAGCGGCTCGGCTCCAATCGCGACACGCCCAAGGCCAGCCGTCGAGACCTGCCCATGCTCATCGCCTCGGGCTCCGACGGCGCCACCACGGTGGCCGGCACGATGGCGGTCGCCGCGATGGCCGGTATCGGCGTGTTCGCCACGGGCGGCATCGGTGGCGTGCACCGCGGCGCCGAGCGGTCGATGGACATCTCTGCCGACCTTGAGGAGCTCGCACGCACGAGCGTGGCGGTCGTG
>Ga0209066_10001751_pt1 | contig 28013 bp, 33 predicted proteins | sample All_14_2_FD_187198 | JGI IMG/M metagenome (GOLD analysis project Ga0209066, IMG submission 187198) | Freshwater microbial communities in response to fracking from Pennsylvania, USA - Allegheny Zone_MetaG_DW_15 (SPAdes) (version 2) ...
CCCCGGCCCCAACACCCAGGTACCGGCACACACCGCCAACCCCCACTGGCAGCGCCTGGGAGGGGCCGATGCCGTGGAACGGCTGGTGGACGCCTTCTACCGGGCCATGGACACCAGGCCCGACGCCGCGACCGTGCGTGCCATGCATGCCGATGACCTGAGTGACACCAAGCGCGTGCTCGTCACCTACCTCACGGAGTGGCTGGGTGGCCCCAAGGCTTACAGCGCCCAGCGTGGGTCGCCCATGCTGCGCCGGCGGCACCAGCCCTTCCCCATCGACGCCGCCGCCCGCGACGCCTGGATGGCCTGCATGCGCCAGGCCCTGGCCGAGACCTGCGCCGACACCGAACTGCGCAGCCAACTGGATGCCGCCTTTTTCAAAGTGGCGGACTTCATCCGCAACACCGATGCCGGGGGCCACTCCCGCCCCCACCCAGGGCGCCCCATGGAAGTGAACCCGCTGGCGGTGCCGGCGACGCACAGCTCCACCTGAAGGGGCGCACTGTCCCACCCACGACGCGTGGTGGGCGCAGAATCCCGAGAACCAATTTTTGATATCAAAAACGCCTTACACGCAATGAAATCAAGCGTGGGGCACTCACTTTTTTCAATGTGCTTATGGGGAGGTCAATAGCCCATTTCAAACCACACCGGATGGCGTTTGCGCACCCGCGCCAGCATCTCCAGCGTGGAGGGCACCAGGGCATTGATGCCGTACCAAACCTCCTCGCGCCGGGGGGTTTCACCGTCTTGCAAGGCCCTTTGCAAGCGGGACCAACCGTGCCAATCCAGCTCGGTCAGCCGCATCTGCAAGGGTTCGGGCAAGTGGGCCAGTGTGGTGGCCATCAGGCGCAAGTGCTCTTCCACGTTGTGCAGCGTGGCAGGGCTGGCAAACAGTTCCTGCTCGCTTTGCATGTGTCTCAGCAGGCGGACGATGGCCTCACCACTGGCTTGCACCATGTCACATTGCATGCGGGGCAACAGGGCCATGGTGGGCAACGGAGTGGGCTGCTCAGGCGTCGTCGGCGAGCAGCTCCAACGCGAGCAGTTGCTCGCGCAGGCGGTGTCGGGCCTTCCAGTGGGCGGGCTCGCAGATGATCGGATCGGCCCCTTCAAAAGCCCCCATGGCCTCGGCATCGGTCCAATAGATGCGGTGCTGCATGGGGCGATCGGGGGTGGCTCGGGCGTTCAGCGCAGCCGCCAGCGCTTCGCGCGGCGGCACGGGCGTGGGGCTGAACACGCCCCGGCCCAACAGGTGGTCGGCACGGTAGAGCACGGTGTCCCAGCCGTGGGCATCGCCGAGGGCGGTGATGGCGGGGAACGCGGCCCGTGCTTCTGGGGTCAGCTCGGCGTGGCCCACGCTCTCCAGCAGGTCGCGGGGGGTGAGCACATCGAAAATTTCGTGGTCCTGCAACGCATCGCCTGCCGCCACCTTGATGGCCAGGTCGTCATCGTTGTAGGCAAACCAGGCGGTGGGCTCGCCGTGTTCGGGCATTTCCAGCACGTGGATCATGGCGAGTCTCCCGGTCAACCGATGGGGGTCAGAACTGAACGATGACGTCTTCGTTGCGCACGATGAACTGGCAAGCCAGCCGCCAGGGAGGAGGCAGGTCGTTGTTCTCGGCGTCGGCAATTTGCTGTGCGGTGATCTTGCCGGCCAGCTTGAGCACGACTTTTTCCTTTTCGGTCAGTGCAACACCCAAGGGGGTTTTGCCTGACAACACGGAAACCTGCACAGCGCAGGAGCCGCACTCACCGTTTTCACACTCGAAGTCAACGGGCAATTTGTTGGCTTGCGCAACAGCAAGCAGGGTTTTGGTGTCTCCCGCGACAGCGTAGACCGTGAGGTCTTTTTTCATGCGGGGGGAACTGAAGGTGACATTGGCCATGGTGGTCTGCCATTCTGAGGGGGGGAATTGAACAGCCCCCACACCGTGGAGATGTGGGGGCTGCCTGCCGGATGTCAGCGAACGATGTCGAAGGAGTAGTCGGTCTTGGCGATCTGGTTGGTGCTGATGTCCAACTTCTCGAAGAACTCGTCCAGCAAGGCCACGAGCACGCGCAGGCCGCCTTCATAGCCCCAGGTGGGGTACAGGTGGTGGTGGTGGCGGTCGTGGATGGGGAACACCAGGCGAACCAGCGGTGTGCCGGTGTCACGCTCCAGGTACTTGCCGTAGGTGTTGCCGATCATGAAGTCCACCGGCTCGGTGAACAGCAGTGAACGCAGGTGCCACAGGTCGCGCTTGGGGTAGACCTTGCAGCCAGCGCCGTAGGGCGATGCATCGAACAGGGCTTGCACTTTTTCGGCCCAGGCTTCGTTGCCGTTGGTGGACAGCACGTGTGCAGGCTCGGCACCCAGTTCCAGCAGGAAGGCGGTGTAGCCCAGCATCTGATCGGGGTCGCCGTACAGGGCAAAACGCTTGCCGTGCAAGTGGGCCTGGCTGTCGGCCAGGGCATCGACCAAGCGGCCGCGTTCCAGCTCCAGGGCGGCAGGAATGGGCTTGCCCGTCAGGCGCGAGATTTCCATCAGGAACCTGTCGGTACCGGCCACGCCCACAGGGCAGTTGAGGGTGACGACTTCCTGGCCGTGCTCGGCGATGAACTTGCTGGTCTTTTCGCAGCTCAGTTCCTGGAACACGATGGTGGCCTTGGCATGGATGGCACGCTCCACCTCTTCCTTGGTGGTGCCGCCGTCGTACATGCGGAACTCGCCATCGGTGGGGGTGTTCCATGCGTTGGAGGGGTCGCACAGGATGTTCACCTTCACATCGAACAGGTCGAATATGCGGCGGATTTCCTTCATGTTGCCCACCACAAAGCCGTCGAAACCGGCGATGAAGTTGATGCTGTCATCGGGCACACGGGTCAGCTTGGGCGCGGTGTCGGCCTTGCCATCCCAGAAGTGTTTGAGCACACCCAGCAAGGCGTTGTCGTAGCCGGTGATGTGGCTGCCCACGAAGGCGGGGGTGTGGGCAAAGGGCACGTCGAAATCGGCGGGCACGCTGCCTTTTTCTTTGCTGGTTTTGATGAAGGCGTTGAGGTCGTCGCCAATCACCTCAGCCATGCAGGTGGTGGACACGGCAATCATGTCGGGCTTGTACAGGCTGTAGGCATTGGACAGGCCATCGACCATGTTGTTCAGGCCACCGAACACGGCTGCGTCTTCGGTCATAGAGGAACTGACACACGAGGTGGGCTCTTTGAAATGACGCGAAAAGTGCGACCGGTAGTAGGCCACGCAGCCTTGGCTGCCGTGCACAAAGCTCAGGGTCTTGGCAAAGCCGTTGGCCACGAACACGGCACCCAGCGGCTGGCAGGCCTTGGCGGGGTTGACGGTGAGCGAGTCACGGGCAAAGTTTTTTTGCTTGTAATCCTCGGTCTTGGTCCACTCGATCACCTGGGTGATCTTGTCTTGGGCAGGCTTGTATTCGAAGGCTTTTTTGGCCTCCAGCATGCTCTGGTACTCGGGCTCACGAAACAGCAATTCGTGGTCGATGGTCTTTTCTGCTGATTGGGGCATGGCTCGCTCCGGAAAAAAGGGATATGAGGTGGGAGGGACAAAGGCCGACGGATCAGGCGGCTTTTTTCCAGGGCGCCTGGGTCAGGCCCCAGACCGGGCTGGAGATGGCCATGTCCATGTCGCGGGCGAAGATGGCAAAGCCGTCGTAGCCGTGGTAGGGACCGCTGTAGTCCCAGCTGTGCATCTGGCGGAAAGGCACGCCCATTTTCTGGAACACGTACTTTTCTTTGATGCCGGAGCCCACCAGGTCGGGCTTGATCTTGTCGACGAAGTGTTCGAACTCGTAGCCGGTCACGTCGTCATAGATCAGCGTGCTGTCTTTGATGTAGTGGGTGGTGCGCTGGTAGTCGTCGTTGTGGGCGAATTCGTAGCCCGTGCCGACCACTTCCATGCCCAAATCTTCGTAGGCACCGATCACGTGGCGGGGGCGCAAGCCACCCACGTAGAGCATGACCTTTTTGCCCTGCAGGCGGGGTTTGTATTTGTCCACCACGGCTTGGGCCAGCGGCTTGTATTTGGCGATCACCTCTTCGGCCTTGGCCTTGATGGCGTCGTCAAAGTGGCTGGCAACTTCGCGCAGGCTCTTCTCGATCTGGCTGGGGCCGAAGAAGTTGTACTCGGCCCAGGCCACGCCGTACTTTTCTTCCATGTGGCGGGCGATGTAGTTCATCGACCGGTAGCAATGCAGCACGTTGAGCTTGGCTTTGGGCGTGTTCTCGATTTCGGCAATGGAGCCATCTCCCGACCACTGGGCGATGACGCGCAGCCCCATTTCTTCGAACAGGATGCGACTGGACCAAGCGTCACCACCGATGTTGTAGTCGCCGATGATGGCGATGTCGTAGGGGGTGGACACGAAATCGGGGTATTTGTTGGCTTCGGTTTTGTCAAACACCCAGTCGCGGATGGCGTCGTTGGCCAAGTGGTGGCCCAGCGACTGGCTCACGCCCCGGAAACCTTCGCAGCGCACGGGCACGATGGTGTGGCCTTCGTACTGCTTGCTTTTCTTTTTGGAGACGGCTTCGATGTCGTCGCCGATCAGACCGATGGGGCACTCGGACTGGATGGAAATGCCCTTGTTGAGGGGGAACAACTCCTGGATCTCGTCAATGATCTTGTCGAGCTTTTTGTCACCACCGAAGACGATGTCCTTTTCCTGGAAATCGGAGGTGAACTGCATGGTCACGAAGGAATCGACGCCGGTCGTGCCGATGTAGTAGTTGCGGCGGTTGCCCCACGAATACTGGCCGCAGCCCACCGGGCCGTGGCTGATGTGGATCATGTCCTTGATGGGGCCCCACACCACGCCTTTGGAGCCTGCATAGGCGCAACCACGGATGGTCATGACGCCGGGCAGAGACTTGATGTTGGACTTCACGCCGCAGTCGGGCTTGCCTTCCTGGTAGGTGCTGAGGTGCTTGGCGCGCCTCTTGGCCATCTTCTCGGGATAGGCCTTCAGAACTTCATCAATCAGGGCCTTGTTGGTGGCCTTGCGCTCTTCAATCGTGGCAGTCATGGTGCTCTCCGGGGGACGTTGTGTGTGTGGGCAGGCGGCGCGCGTTCACGCGCCGCCGGGGCAAGATCAGGCAGCCAGGGCAGATGCGGCGGCCGCTTTGCCGACTTCCGATTCGTCGATCTGCTTCATGATCCCGTGCTCCATCAGCAGGTCTTCCAGCTGGTCCATGGTGATGGGGGTGGGGATGGTGCCGTTGCCAGCGTTGGCATGAACTTTCTGTGCCAGGGTGCGGTATTCCTGGGCTTGCTTGGAGTCGGGTGCGTACTCCAGCACGGTCATGCGGCGCAGTTCGGCGTGTTGCACGATGTTGTCGCGGGGCACGAAGTGGATCAGGCGGCTGCCCAACATCTTGGCTAGCGACTCGGCCAGCTCCAGTTCCTTGTCGGTCTGGCGCTCGTTGCACACCAGGCCACCCAGGCGCACACCACCGCTGTTGGCGTACTTCAGAATGCCCTTGGAGATGTTGTTGGCGGCGTACATGGCCATCATTTCGCCGGACATGACGATGTAGATTTCCTGCGCTTTGTTTTCGCGGATGGGCATGGCGAAGCCGCCGCACACCACGTCGCCCAGCACGTCGTAGGACACGTAGTCCACGCCGTCGTAAGCGCCGTTTTCTTCCAGGAAGTTGATGGACGTGATCACACCGCGACCGGCGCAGCCCACGCCGGGCTCAGGACCACCGGACTCGACGCAACGGATGTCGCGGTAACCGATTTTCATCACGTCTTCCAGCTCCAGGTCCTCCACGCTGCCGGCTTCAGCGGCCAGTGACAGGATGGTGTCCTGGGCTTTGGCGTGAAGGATCAGGCGGGTGGAGTCGGCCTTGGGGTCGCAGCCGACGATGAGGATCTTCTGACCCATTTCAGCCAGCGCTGCCAGCGTGTTCTGGGAGGTGGTGGATTTGCCGATGCCGCCTTTGCCGTAGAAGGCGATTTGCCGAAGTTTGGCCATTTCAGTGCTCCATTCAGGAAGGTTGAGAAACAGGGTTGCGTAGCCGCGACCGTGTCAGCCTGACGTGCCCGTTGGTCTTCTTATCCGGTTCACGCATCGGCAGGACTTGAGTCCGCGCACCGTCCTCTCCGCAGCTTTCGTGCCAACACCCGTCAGCACCGCCAAACCGCCTTCAAGCCTTTGATTTGAAAGGGATTTTTCTCATTTTCTGGGGTTTGTCACACCCCCCGGGCGGCTTTGTCCATTTCCCGACAAATGGGTTTTTTTGCGTCGCGAACCGTTCCCAACCAGCGGTTTTGTGTGGGCTTTGTGTCGCATTTGCTGCCATCCCGCAGGCCACACCCCTTGGTACGTTCATTGCAGTGACAGGCTCCGAAGCCAGGTGGCGCGAGCGCCTCTGCTTCGTTCCAACCACACAGAGGAATCTTCATGAACGCCACCATCGAATCCACCCGCATAGAAGACACCGCGTTTGCGCGCCTAGAAAAGGAAGGCCGCCTGCTCAACCCCGTGCTGAAGGCTGCCACGGGGGTTGCCGGGCGCGTGGGCTTCCGGGGGGAACTGGCCCTGCGCTTTGCCCCCAAACTGGCCGATGAGGCCCGCCCCCCCGAGCTGACGTGCGACCAGGTCATGGCCTGTGCCAGTGTCGACAAACCCTACGTGCCCTTCTTTGCGGGCTACTTGCTGAGCTTCGAGCACCTGAAAGACGTGGCCGAAGCACTGGGTGACACCCTCAGCCCCGAAGGCAAGTACTTCCTGTTCTGCAACAACATCGACCTGTCCAAAAAATACCAGGTGCCCTACGCCGGGGCCACGTTCTACGTGCTGCCCATCGACGAAGCCACGCTGTACAACGAGCTGCTGGAGTTGCTGTATCTGGAAAAGAACGACCTGAAAAAGAAAGACACCGCCGGCAAGCTCGACGCAGTGGCCAATTCGGCCCTGAAGTTCAAAGCCGACTTCGAGACGATCAGCTACGAAGAGGGCCTCAAGCTGATGGGGCCGGTGCGCAATCCCAACGAAAACCGCCCGGTCTGAGACCGGCCAGGCAACGGGCGGGCGAAAGTCACACACCATGAGCGACGGCTACCGTTCGCCCATTGCCGCGGGCCCGCAACCCCGTTGGTACGGCAGCAACCTGGTGGCCGTGCCCGCCTTGCAGCTGGCCAGCACCGCCTTCAATGCGCAACCGCTGCCCCTGGGCATCAAGGGCACGCGGGACGCCCACCCGGCCCTGTTCGCCCGGCTCGAAGCCGCCCCCGACCTGCTGGCCGCCCGTGACACCTTCGTGCATTACATGGACGATGCCTTTGGCCTGCACAAGCCCACACCGTCCAGCGCCCCACCCGCCGGTGACGCCCGCCGCTGGCGCAGCAGCTGGCGCAAGCTGCTGCAGGGCTGGGGCATGGATGCCAACGGCCCGGCCGGTGCCGTGGTCAAAGGCTGGGTGGAAAGCCGCTTCGGGCTGGCCCCCACCTTTCACAAAGCGCCCTTGCGGCATTACCCGTCTGCCGCGTGGGTGGCCTATATCGAAGAAAAAAATGCCAGCCGCTACCACAACAACCACATCCACCAGCAGTTCGACGTGTTGTACGAGTTCTGCCAATTGAGCCTGCGCCGCTTCGGCTCGCCCGCCAAAGGCGACACACCGCAACACGCCCGCCTGTGGCGGGGCAGCAACCGCTGCGAAGAACAACTGGTGGCAGGCCGACTGACCAACCACCGCTGCACCATGCAACTCAACAACATCGTGTCCATGAGCCTGTGCGCGCAAGACGCGAGCTGTTTTGGCGACTGGGTGCTGCAGGTGCAAGTGCCCCTGTGCAAACTGCTGGTGTACCCGGGCCTGCTGCCCGGCCAGGTGTTGCAAGGGGAGCAGGAAGTGCTGGCCCTGGGTGGTCACTACGAAGTGGAGGCCAGCGATGTCGTCCTCTGACCCCTCCCTGGACCGCTGGAACCGTGCCCTGGGCGCCTACCTGGGCCTGGCCGCGGGCGATGCCCTGGGGGCCACGGTGGAGTTCATGCGCCCCCGCGAGATACAGGAGCGGTACGGCGTGCACCGCGACATCGTGGGTGGCGGCTGGCTCAAGCTGGCCCCCGGCCAGGTCACGGACGACACCAGCATGAGCCTGGCGCTAGGCCAAGCCCTGCTGGAAGCAGGCCCTGCTGCCATCCGCCGCACCGCACAGGCGCCCGATGGCCCACAGGCCCAGGCGCTGACCCAAAGGGTGGGCGAAGCCTTCGTGGCCTGGTGGCGCGCCAAACCGGTGGACTGTGGGGCCACCTGTCGGCGGGGCATCCAGCGCTTTTTGCTCAACGGCAGCCTGAGCGGCCCCCTCAACGAGGGCGATGGGGGCAACGGGGCCCTGATGCGCAACCTCCCCGTGGCGCTCGCCACCCTGGCGCAGCCTGCTGCCTTCAAGACCCTCAGCCTGGCCCAGGCCCACCTGACCCACCACAACACCCAGTCCGACTTGGCCACCTTGGGTGTCGGGGAACTGACACAGGCCTTGGTGCTTGGCCGCATGGACCACGCCGCGTGCCAGGCGTGGATGCAAGACTGGGTCGGCCAGCACCGTGCGTTTCGCTACACACCCTACCCTGGCCGCGCCAGTGGCTATGTGGTGGACACGGTGCAAACCGTGATGCACAGCCTGCACCACAGCACCAGTGCGGAAGCCGCCATCGTGACCGCCGTGAACCAGGGTGACGACGCCGACACCACCGGTGCACTGGTGGGCATGCTGGCCGGTGCGCTGTGGGGGGCCTCGGCACTGCCCCACCGCTGGATCAGCCGATTGAGGCGCGACACCGTGAACGCCATCACCCAGCAGGCCAGAGACCTGCTTTCCCTTGCGGACCAACTGCCATGACCCACATCATTTTTTACGAAAAACCCGGCTGCGGTGGCAACGCCCGCCAGCGGCAGACCCTGGAAGCGGCCCAGCACACGCTGGAACGGCGCAATTTGCTCACCACCGTCTGGACGCCCGAATGGCTGCTGCCCTTTCTGAGCCCGCTGCCGGTGGTGCACTGGTTCAACCGGGCCGCCCCAGCGGTCAAAAGCGGCGAAGTGGAGCCCGACAAACTGGCGCCCGAACAGGCTTTGCCCCTGCTGCTGGCCCAGCCGCTGCTGATCCGCCGCCCGCTGATGCAACGCACCGACCTGCCCGACAGCGACCCCGCCAGCCGTCACGTGGGTTTTGACCCCGTCGCAGTGCACGCGTGGGTGGGCCTCGGCCCCGACGCCGCTCCCCCAACATCGGCGCCGCTGGAGGCATGCACGGCCACCGGTACCCACCACTGCCGCACCACCACCTGACCCCAAGGAGCCCACCATGCCCATCTACGACTTCCAATGCCAACGCTGCGGCCATGGGTTCGAAGCCCTGGTGCGAAGCAGCAGCACCCTGCCCCCCTGCCCGGCCTGCGCCAGCGCCGACGTGGGCCGCCAGGTGTCCGCCCCGGTGCCGCCGGGCAAAAGCAAGGCCATCATCGCGTCCAACCGGCGGCTGGCCGCCGCACAGGGACACTTCAGCAACTTCACCCCCGGCGAACGGGCCAAACTGCTGAAGGGTTGAGCACAGACACCAAAAAGCCCGCAAACGCGGGCTTTTTTTCGGAAGCCAGGGGGTCGTCGTCAGACGCTGAGGCCAAAGTCGGGGGCAATCTGCTTGAGCCACGCTTGCAGACGTGCCTCGGTCTGGTCGGCCTGGTTGTCCAGGTCCAGCGCGAGCCCCACAAACTTGTCGTCAACGATGGCCTGGGACACCGTGAAGTCATAGCCATCGGTGGGCCACGCCCCCACCACACGGGCACCCCGGTCGATGACAAAGTCGTAGATCTCGATCATGGCGTCCAGAAACTCATGGCCATAGCTGACCTGGTCGCCCAAGCCATAGAGGGCCACGGTCTTGCCGCTCAGGTCCACATCGGCCAGACGCTCCAACGCTTCCTGCCAGCTCTCCTCTTCGCACTCGGAGCCCAGGCCGGGCAACTGGCCGTCCCCCATGGTGGGTGAGCCCAGAATCAGCAAGGGGTAGGCGGCAAAGTCTTCGGGCGAGACCCGGTTGATGTTGACCGGGTCGGCCATCGTGTCGCTGTCAAAGCGCTTTTTGATCATTTTTGCCACCTTGCGTGTGTTGCCGGTGCTGGTTCCAAAAAACAGACCAATTTTTGCCATTGCGAGAATCTCCGTCAGTTGCAGCGGCAGAGCCGCGAGGATGGACCGGACAAACGGTTGCCCGATCCGGGGAACGTCACGTGCCCCGCCCGGCGGGGTGGAGACACGCCAAATGCCGTCTGACTGAAGCCGTGAACGCATGGCCCCAGACCCTCTGCGACAAAACCGGCACACCCACCTCTTGGCTGCGTAGGGTTTCCGACATTGCGCCTCCATGGCTTCATTCAGCGGGCACGTACGCCATGGATTTGCAAATAGCGGGCCACCACAGCCGACGTGTTCAGGCCGCCACGGCCAGCATGACCGAAGAGGCTTTGAAGACTGCCGTGGCCTCCTGGCCCACGGACAGATCGAGGGCATCCACCGCGTCGTTGGTCACGCTGGCCGTGAGGTTGGCACCGCCTGGCAAGGTCAGCACCACCAGCGAAGACACCGCACCGCGCTCCACACGCGACACCGTGCCCGAAAACTGGTTGCGGGCGGACAGCAGGTACCCCGAAAAGTCGGTCACCAGCACCACCGCAGAGGACTTGACCAGCGCAATCGCCTCCTTGCCGACCGCCAGGCCCAGGCGCTGGGCGGCTGTGGCGGTGAGCGTGGCCACCAGTTCCTGGCCCGAGGCCAGCGTGACCGTGGCCTGGGCGGACACGGGCCCCACATCGACGTGCGTGACGGTGCCTCCAAACTGGTTGCGTGCGGTGGTTTTCATGGAAATTCTCCTGAGGATGTCGGCCCAAGCCGGGTGTTGAAAAAGCAGGTCTTCCTGCGTTTGCAGAAAGTGCCGGTGCGCGTTTTGCAGGTGTTGCCACGCGTCCAGAAGCACCAGAGCAGCGGGCGTCAGGCGCGTGCCTCCGCCCCCTTTGCCGCCGGTGACTTTGTCGATGAGCGGGGTGCTGGCCAGGGCTGCGGCGTTCTCCAGCAACACCCAGGCCCCCTTGTAGCTGTAGCCCGCGGTGCGGGCAGCCCGGTTGATGGAGCCCGTGCGCTGGATGGCGGCCAGCAAGGCAAAAAACCGGGCGTCCAATCGGCCAGCCAGCTTCAGCTCGCCGCTGAGCAGGGTGACATCAGCCATGTGACGCCCCGGCAAACCAGGCCCTCACCACCGCATAGGGATAGCGGTTGACGGCGCGGGGCTGCGGCGTCGGGGCCAGCAGTTGGACCGACAGCGCCTCGGCCCAAAGCCAGAAGGCCGCCCGGTGCGCCAGGGGGAACCGCACACCGTCCATGGCGTGCCACAGCTGGACCAGCCAGATTTCCCGCAACTCGGCGTTCAGCAGGCGGGGCAGATGGGCGGGTGCTTTCACGCCCTGCGGCGTGTGCACCTCCGTCAGGTGGGCACGGTAGGCGTCGGGCAGGGCATCGGCCAGTTGCCGCGTCTGACAACCCAGACAAGGCTGGGGGTGCACCGCCCAAGGCGTGTGTCGCAAACGCGCCAGGTGGACGGCCATCAGCTGTGTCAGCACGGCCTCGTCGCACATGCCGGGGGTGGACTGGGACGCCCCGGATGCCACGCACCTGGAACGGCCTCTCACGGGCCGTGTGGGCCGCAGGGTGGAAATGCGCTGTGTCATGGTGATGGGCCCTTTTTGTCGGATGACAGACGTTATGTATCTGAATACACAACGATAGGCAATTCACATGCCAGCCCCACACGCGTCAGGCCGCACCGCTTCGGGTCAGGGGTGTCGGAAAACAGACAGGCCGGTTGTCGTCATGCCGACAGTGCGGTTCGGGGATGGCGAGTCACCCGACGTCGGTCTGAAAAATCGAGGGAAAACGCATCAAAATCAAGAGCTGTCAGCGCTTGTTATACAAGCGGAAAAGTCTTTTTTTATGTAATTATTCAGCCACCTCTGAGGAAGATTGGACGGGCCCTTGAGTCAAAAGAAGTCACTCGAAGGCTCAACGAGGCGAGCCAGGAGGTGTGCGATGTCGCAAAACGTCATTCAATTCCAGCAAGACCTGTCGTGGGCGGAGTTGATTGCCAGAGTCTGCGAGGTATTCCCGCTGCTGTGTCCCATGTGCGGTGGGCAAATGCGCGTCACAACCGTTCATCACCCACAGCGTCGATATCCGATTGGTGACTCAGTGAAACGGTGATTTCGACTGCTTCGGGGAATAGCCGCTCGCACGCCAAACCTGACACCGGACGTTGGGCCGCAGGCGCGGCACAGGGTGGCTGTGCTCGCTCAAACCATGGCGCCCAAGGGATTTTGGTGCCAATAACGCATGCCATACTTGCCCTCATGCGGTTGAATTTCCTATCCGCAATCGAAAGACATACCTCGATGTCAACCCCCACCGCTTCATTCAACGCCGTCAAGCGAAAAAGCTACTACAACGCGCTCAAGGTTGAGCGCGGCATCAACTTCTCAGATCCGACAGAGCGCGAGAAGTACATCCGCGAACTGCACGGCGGCATGCAAACGGTTGATCGACTGGCTCAAGCGATCCAGCTACAAGATGGCGAAGGCGTGTTCTTGTTCACGGGGCAGCGCGGCAGCGGCAAAAGCACCGAACTGCTGCGGCTGAAGTACGAGCTTGAACGCAACGCGGATGAACCGTGCAAGGTGTATTACCTTGACATGGAGCAGTGGCTCAACACCAGCCGCGAACTCGATTTTGGGGCGTTCATGCTGGCCATGGTGGCCGCTTGGGTGGAGCAGGCGCAACCGGCAAAGGCCGAGCGTTCCTGGGCTGAGCGTCTCTCTGATTTCTTGATCCGAACCAACATCAGTGTTAACAAACTCAGCTTGGGCGCAGATGTGGCGGGGGTCAAAACCTCCGTGTCGTTGGCCTTGCAAACCGACGATTCTTTCCTTGCTCAACTCTCGGACCAAGTCAAAGCCCATCGCAATACCTTCGTGACGGCACTGCACGATTTCGTCAGCGAGTTTTCCCGTGAGCTTTGCCCGCACAACGAGAAGTGCGTTTTGCTCATTGACTCACTGGAAAAGCTCACCGGCGTGGCCGACAAAGCCGAGCAGGTGTACGAAAGCGTGCTGAGTGTGTTTTCTCAGCAAAGTGAGGCGCTCAAGCTGCCCCTGGTGCATGTGGTCTATTCCATTGCCCCCTATGTGCTGAACCAGAACCGCCAATTGCCAACGCTGTTGGGTGGGGCGGTTGCGGTGCAACTGCCATCGGTGCATGTGTTCAAACGCAACAGCTATGACCCCGATGCGGGGGTGGGCCAGATCATGCAACTGCTCGAAAAACGCTGCCCCGATTGGCGCGAATTTTTTGATGAAGCGGATGTTCGCCAGTTTGCCCAAGATTCCGGTGGCGACCTGCGGGACTTTTTGCGTGGGCTCCAAGTTTGTTTGACGGGCTTGAACATCTCTCACCCTCGTGCGGACGGTTCAGACTGGGCCTATGCCCGTTCCCAAATCAAGCCCAACACCGCGATTGACCTTGAGCACATGCGCTGGATGGCGCGCGTCGATGCCACCCATGGTGCAGAGTTGGAAAAACCCATCACGCCTTTGATTCTGGAGCGCTATCTCAGCACCAAGCATGTTCTGGCGTACCTCAATGGCGACACCTGGTACGGCTTGCACCCATTGATACGTGAAGAGGTGTTGGCCCGCACCGCCCTCAAACCAACCGCTGATCATGGCGACCGCCCCGCTTCGGCCTGACGAAGTTTTCCGAGAACTCAAAAGCTGGTGGGAGCTGCACGATGGCTTCGGCCTGGCGTATGTGTTCTCCACCGACCTGGTGAGCATGGCCTGGTTGGGGCGGCGCATTGAAGAAGCCTTGCAAGCCCCGTCGCCCGGCAGCCCGGGGTTGCAGTTTGTGTCGCACTTTGGCCAGCAGGCCGCCGATCTGCTGGAGGGCTTGGCGTTGCGCCACCGCAGCCTGCACTGGGTGCCGCTGCAAAGCAGTCAGCAGGCTGCGTGGCTCAAAACCCTCAACGAAAACCGCCAGGCCCTGATTCACAGTGGCCACTTGTTTGTGCTGTGGGTCGACCAGGCCGATGTGAACGAGGTGGATGCTTTGGCACCCGACTTGTGGTCGGTGCGAAGTTGGGTGCATTTGGCCGCGCCCAGAGCGGGGCGCTCCAGCATCGAACAACACGTTTCCATGGATTGGGGGGCTGGCACCCCAGCCTTGGCGCCGCATGCCGTGCCGACACCTGGGCTTCGTCATCCCCTGCCGGCCACCATTGCCCAATGGCAGAGCAGTTTCGCAGCGTGGCAGGGCAGCCCCCCCGCCCTGCGCAAGCGCCTGTCCCCCACGCTGGCCCGCCGCGCCGCTGAAGACGCACGCCACCTGCGCCGCTTTGATCTGGCCCAAACCCTGTTGGAACAAGCCGTGCACGTGGCGGGCGAGCAAGCGCAAGCCATTGAACAAGCCCATGCGCTGCTGTCCCTGGGCGATTTGCAAAGCCGCTTGGGCGCGGTGGCTGAGGCCCGCGACCTGTACACCCAGGCCATGGGCTTGTACGAAAAAGAACAAGACGATTTGGGCCGTGCGAATGCGCTCAGGTCTTTGGGCGATTTGCAGCGCCACTTGGGCGCGGTGGCTGAGGCCCGCGACCTGTACACCCAGGCCATGGGCTTGTACGAAAAAGAGCAAGCCGATTTGGGCCGGGCGAATGCGCTCAAGTCTTTGGGCGACTTGCAAAGCCGCTTGGGCGCAGTGGATCAGGCCCGCGACCTGTACACCCAGGCCATTGGCTTGTACGAAAAAGAGCAAGCCGATTTGGGCCGGGCGAATGCGCTCCAGTCTTTGGGCGATTTGCAAAGCCGCTTGGGCGCGGTGGATGAGGCCCGCGACCTGTACACCCAGGCCATGGGCTTGTGCGAAAAAGAGCAAGACGATTTGGGCCGGGCGAATGCGCTCAAGTCTTTGGGCGATTTGCAAAGCCGCGTGGGCGCGGTGGATGAGGCCCGCAACCTGTACACCCAGGCCATGGGCTTGTACGAAAAAGAGCAAGACGATTTGGGCCGGGCGAATGCGCTCAGGTCTTTGGGCGATTTGCAAAGCCGCGTGGGCGCGGTGGATGAGGCCCGCGACCTGTACACCCAGGCCATGGGCTTGTACGAGAAAGAGCAAGCCGATTTGGGCCGGGCGAATGCGCTCCAGTCTTTGGGCGACTTGCAAAGCCGCTTGGGCGCAGTGGATCAGGCCCGCGACCTGTACACCCAGGCCATGGGCTTGTACGAAAAAGAGCAAGACGATTTGGGCCGGGCGAATGCGCTGCAGTCCCTGGGCGATTTGCAGCTCCGCTTGGGCGCGGTGGATGAGGCCCGCAACCTGTACGCCCAGGCCATGGGCTTGTACGAGAAAGAGCAAGCCGATTTGGGCCGGGCGAATGCGCTCAAGTCTTTGGGCGACTTGCAAAACCACTTGGGCGCGGTGGATGAGGCCCGCAACCTGTACGCCCAGGCCATTGGCTTGTACGAAAAAGAGCAAGCCGATTTGGGCCGGGCGAATGCGCTCAGGTCTTTGGGCGACTTGCAGCGCCACTTGGGCGCGGTGGATGAGGCCCGCGACCTGTACACCCAGGCCATTGGCTTGTACGAAAAAGAGCAAGACGATGCTGGGCTGGCCTACACACACACCGAGATGGCGGCGCTGTACGACCCGCAAAGCAACCAAGCGGTGCGCCATGCCGCATTGGCCACGCGGCATGCACAGCGTTCTCAGTTGCCACCCGTGATCGAATGGGTGACGCAGCGTAGTCGATGAGCCGAGCTCGGTGACGACTCCCGCAGAAACCGTCAATAAATATAGCAATCAACACTTGCCATTAAATAGAAAATACCAGAAATTACCGATTGGGCAGCCACCTCAGACAAACGCAGCCAACGCAAGGGCAGAGAAGAGCAGATTCACTGAGGAACAGGTCATCGGCCTCCCCAAGCAGGCCGAGGCAGGCATGCCGATCAAGGAGTTGTGCCGACAGTGCGGTTCGGGGATGGCGAGTCACACGACGCCGGTCTGAAAAATCGAGGGAAAACGCATCAAAATCAAGAGTTGTCAGCGCTTGTCATACAAGCGCAAAAGTCTTGTTTTTATATGATTTTTGCAATCAAAAACCATAGCAACCGTGTCAGACACGGTCGGCACCCGCAGGGCTGCGCTCAGCGCTCAGCGCACAGACACCACGGCCACGGAAGGCGAAGCGGTCTCGGGGCCAAAGCACACGGCGTGATCGGTGCACACGTTGCAGGTGGGGGCTTTGCAGATGAACAGCTCGGCGCGTTCGCACAACTGCTTGTAGAAGAACTTCTTCCACTTCATGTTCTGCGTGTTGCGGGCGGCCAGCGAGGGAAACCACTGGCCCAGCAAGGCCGACAGTTCGGTGCGCGAGGGCAGGTGCAGGTCTTGCCACAGGTGGTTGTGGCTCAGGCTGGCGCAGGCCAGCGCACAGGCCACCGCCTGCGTCCATTCGGCCCAGTGGGGCGCGGCGGGCTCGGCGTTGTCGGGATGGGCCTGAGGACCGGCGTGGGACAGCAGCAGCTCCATCAGCTCTTCGATTTCGTCGAAACGGGGCTCGGGCCGCTGGGCGTGGGCCAGGGCCGCCCAATCCAGGCCAAGGCGGGTGTCCACGCCCGGAAACCACGCGTCCATCACCCGGCGGGTGACAGCGGCGGACAAACCCGGCATGGGCAACCACTGGGTGCCATGGGTGGCAAACGCCTGGGCACACACACCGGCCAGGGCCATGGCGGCGGGTTCGTGCGGTTGGCTGGCACAGGCCATGAACAGGGCATGCACGTCGGCAAAGGGGGGGCAGGCGGAGGTGTTCATGGCGGTGTGCACAGGCAAAGGTTCAGGCGGTCATGCGAAACAGCTCGGGTCTTTCCTTGCGGTACACCCGAAGCCACAGCAAGGTCGCGGGCACCAGCGAAGAGCTGGCAAACCACACGGCGTCGTCCTGTTCGGCCCCGGGTGCGCCCTGGAGCACACCGGCCAAACCGTGCCAGGCGTCCCACCCCAGGTCGGGCAGCGTGTCCTTGAGCGCAGGGGCGAGCTGAGACACGCTGCCGACCAGGGTGTGAAGCTGGCGCAGCACCTCGACACGGGTCAGGCGCGAACGCCGCAACTCGTCCTCGGTGAGGTTTTCCACCAGGGTGACCACGGCCAGGCCCGCCTGTTCGACGATGCCCAGCAAGGCACTGATTTCCAGGCTCGACAGCGCCTGGGAAGGACGGTTGGCCATCATCGCCATCAGAGCTTGAGCAGCTCCACGGTCACGGGCTCTTCGCCCAGGATGGCCTGACAGGCCAGGCGGGAGCTGGAGCTGACGCCGACGATGCCGTCGAGCTTCTCGTTTTCGGCGCGCTGTATTTTGGACAGGCTCTTGCGCCCGGCCGGCACCATGACGTGGCAGCTTTCGCACTGGCCTTTGCCGCCGCACTTGGTGACGATGCCTTCGCCTGCTTCTTGCAAGGCCTGGAGCAGGCTGATGCCCGCTGCGACTTCATAGGTTTTGCCGGATGGGAGAACGGTGAGAGTGGTCATGGTGGGGGTGGGCAATCTGCCTCTGGGGTTGAAAAAACGGGGAACGTGCCAGCGTTTCGGCGGGGGTCAGGCGGCCAGCGCCGTGGGGGCGGAGGCTTCCAGCGTCTGCACCAGTTCGGCGGCAAAGTCGGCCAGCGGGGTGGCGATGCGGGTGATGCCCTGCTCTTGCAGGAAGCGGGCTTCCATGCGGGTGGGCTCGTGGGGCATCACGGCCCAATGCCGGTCGGACGAGCGCTTCATGATCTGGCGGGCAAAGCTGCGGGTGAGCTGGTCGTCAAACCGGCAGCCGAGGAACAGGAAGCTGCGCCCGGTGCGCCAGGCCTGCACGGCGGCGGGGATGGGGGTCTGGATGTCGATTTCGGTCAGCACCTCGACATGGTCGCTGTCGGACACCAGGTAGTTGCTGGCCGGTGTGCTGCTGCCCAGGGGCTGGTACAGCATGGGGGCCTCGACGGAGAGGGTCGCAGGCAGCTCGGCCAGAGACTGCCCATGGCTGTCGTAGGCACCGCACCAGCGGCCAAAGTGCTCGGACTGGGCCAAGCCCTGCACCTGCACCCAGCCGCCTTCGGGGCGGGCTTCGGCCACGGCGTTGGCCAGGGTGTTGTCGTACCAGGTGTCCACCCACAGGCCGGTGCCGCTGGCCGCCAGCGCCCGGTGCAGGGCCGAGGGGGTGGGACTGGCGGCAAAGGCCGCGTCCATCAGCTGCACCAGGCTTTTGCGGTGCTTGAAGTTCTCGATGAACTGCGCCGCCTGCGTCAGGCGCTTGCGGATTTTGTGCGGCACGCTGACCTTGGCGGTCATCTGGGTGGCCAGGGTTTCCGTGTCGGCGGGCACGCCGGTGGGCTGCGCGCACAGGCTGAGCATGTCGGGCCCCAGGTAGGGAATGAGCGCCCCGGACTGAAGCAGGCCTGCCAGATCGGCAACGGTGGTGGTGGTCATCATGGGGAGGGCCTTGTTGGGAGGTTGTTTAAAAAAGAGAGCTGCTTGCGCTTTTGGATCAAGCGAAAGATGGCAAAAAAGCTTTCAATAAATGGCCGCACCGGCCCCCACGTTGGTGGCGGCGTCCTGCAAGCTGGTGACGATGTGCTCCACCTGCTCCTCGTCCAGCCCCGTGTGCAGCGGCAGGGCCAGGGCGCGGTCGCCGATGCGGTCGGTATCGGCCAGCACACCACGCGCCTGGCCCGCCTGCACGTAGGCAAACTGGCGGTGCAGCGGCTGGCTGTAGGCCACGGCCTCGATGCCACAGGCGGCCAGGTCGTCGATGATTTGCGTGCGGGCGCTGCCGCTGAAACGTTTGCCCAGGTGCACCACATAAAGCATCCAGTGGATGCTTTCCACGTCTTCGCCCATGTAAGGGGGTTTGATGCCTTCAAAGCTCTGCATGTGGCGCTGGTACCAGCCCACCACCTGCTGGCGCTGGGCCAGGCGCTCGTCCAGTTCGCTGAGTTGCGACAGGCCCAGCGCGGCGGTGAGGTCGCTCATGCCCGCCTGCAAGGGCACGCGCGCCCCCACCGACACCGATTTGCGATCGGCCAGGCGGCGCTGGCGCAGGTAGCGCAGCTCGTGCACCAGGGTGTCGTCGTCGGTGACCAGCATGCCGCCCTCGCCGGTGCACAGGGCGGCGGGTTGCGAGAAGTCGAACACGGCCACGTCGCCAAACTGGCCCACGCTGCGGCCCTGATAGGTGGAGCCCAGGCTTTCGGTGCAGTCTTCCAGCAGGTGCAGGCCGTGCTGTGTGGCCAGGGCACGCAGCTCTTTCCATGCCGCCGGGTGACCGTTGGTGTTGCCCGCCAGCAGGGCGCGGGTGCGCGGGGTGATTTTGAGAGCGGCCTTTTCGGGGCTGAGGCAACCACTCCAATAGTTGATGTCGGCAAACACCGGCGTGGCCCCGCACAGGGTGATGGCCTGCGCCACCTGGTGCCACGAGTGGGCGGGGCACACCACCTCGTCGCCCGGCACGATGCCCCAGGCACGCAGCGCAATCCACACCCCCAGGGTGCCGCTGGCCACAGACACCGCATGCTTGCGGCCCACCCAGCGGGCAAAGGCCTGCTCGAAGGCTTCGGTCATGGGGCCGTCGTGCCAGCGCCCGCTGTCGAGCACGGCGCTCAGAAAAGCCAGGTCGCGCTCGCCCTGCACGGGCTCGGACAGGTTGATGAGGTCAATGTCCATGGCGTGTCACCCCTGGTCGTCGGTCACGATGAAGGCGGTGGCCTCATCCGCTTCGTGGGTCACGTGCCAGCAGTGGCCGTTGGTGGCGGCCAGGTACAGGCTGCGCCCTGCCCCGCTGCCGCCGTCCAGGCGACGGGCGGGGGTTTCGTCGCGCATGTCCAGCGCGTCCACCACCACCATGCGGATGCCGGGGTGCAGCTGCCGCCATTCGGCGGCCGCGGCGCGCACGCTGGGCGCGGTGCCCACCAGGGTGCAGGCCGAGTCAAGGTGTTCGCGGGTCAGTGCCATGGTGCGGCCTCTTTCAGTCATCGGCCGACAGAATGCGGCGCGCCTCGACGGTGACCGGCAGCGTGGTTTCGGCGGGCATGGCGGGCAGATCGAACTGCCAGCCATTGCCCAGCGTGACCAGCCCGCCCCACATGGCCGGATTGACCATGGACACGATGGGCTCCTCCAGGTCTTTTTTGGGCACATAAGCGGTGAGCTGGCCTTTGTTGTCTTTGCGGATCATCACTTTCATCGTCGGCTCCTGGTGGATGGGGAAATGCGTCGAACAGGCGTTGGTCCGTGGTCATGCCAAGGGCAACAACGGGGGCAAGCCGGACACCACGGCGGCCACATCGGCAGCGGTGGTGGCACGGCCCAAAGAAAACCGGACCGCGGCCAGGGCCTGGGCATCGGGCACACCCATGGCGCGCAACACATGGGAGGGCTGGCTGCCGCCCGAGGCACAGGCCGCCCCGGACGCCGCCGCCACACCCAGGCGCGACAGGCGTTGCAGCACCACATCGGCGTGAACCTCTCCGGTGCGCCAGAGGCTGGTGCCGGGCAGGCGGGGCACGCCCTGCCCCCACACATGCACCCCCTGCGCCAGCGCACCGGCCAAGCCTTGCTCCAAGGCGTCGCGCAGGGCCCCCACGCGCCGGACCTCGGCGGGCAGGTCGTTGGAACACAGTTCCAGCGCCGTCGCCATGCCCACGATGGCGGGCAAGTTCTCGGTGCCTGCGCGGCGGCCCCGCTCCTGGCTGCCGGGCCAGGGGGGCTGAAAAGGCACCCCCTGGCGCAACAGCAAAGCCCCCACGCCCTTGGGACCGTGGAACTTGTGTGCCGACAGGCTCAGGGCATCGACGCCCCACTCGCCAAAGTGCAGGGGCAACTTGCCCACCCACTGGGTGGCGTCCACGTGCAGCACGGCCCCTGCGCGGTGTGCCAGTTCGGCCATGGCTGCCACGGGCATGAGCACGCCGGTTTCGTTGTTGGCCGCCATGAGCGAGACCACCGCCACGTCGGGCCCCAGCATCTCGGCCGCAGCCGCCATGTCGGGCAGGCCCTCGGGGGTGGCTGGCACCAAGTCCACGGTCACCCCCTGGTGGGCCAGGGTGGCCCCCAGCCGCAGCAGCCCCGAGTGCTCCACCGCACTGAGCACCACACGCCGCCGCCCCACACGGGCCGCCTGCAGCAAACCGTTCAGCGCCAGGTGGTTGGCCTCGGTGGCCCCGCTGGTGAACACCACTTCGGTGGGTTTGCAACCCAGTGCCTGGGCCACCCGCGTGCGGGCGGCCCCCAGCGCACGTTTGGACTGCTGGCCCGGGTCGTGCGGTGACGACGCATTGGCCCAGTGGTGGCGCAGGGTGTGCAGCATCGCCTCCACCACATCGGGTGCGGGCTCGGTGGTGGCGTTGTGGTCGAGGTAGATCATGGCCAGAACACCCGCCTGGCATCCAGGCACAGCAGGTCCAGCAACTCGTCCACCTGGCCGGCCTGCTCGTGCAGCACCCAGAGGGCGCAGGTGTGGTTGCGTTCGTACAAACGCCACGAGGCCACGTCGCCCAGGCCGTCCACGGTGGAGGGCCCCCGAGCCCCAGGGGGCAGCAGCAGGGCGATGTCTATCACGCCGCCGTCGGGCACCACGTTGCGCGAGCAGCAAGGGCTTTCGATGTGAAAACCATCGCCCAGCCGGGTCACGGTGGGTTGCACGTAGCGGTAACGCACCCGCTGTTGCAAGGCCCGCTGCACCCGCACGGCAATCAGGTCGCGCACCGTCGCACCCTCACCGGGGTGCGGACTGGAGGTTTTGGGCGAGGCGATCATGGCGATGACGGAGATGGCAAACACAGCGGGACACGACCGCCACTCAGGCGCTGTCGTCCCCGTCTTCGAGCAAAAGCCCCAGGGGTGCCGGGGCCAGCTCGTCTTCCACGCTGCCGACCACCACACCGCCGAACTCCACCAGGTAGACGGGTTCGTTGGCCTCGGTGGCATGCCCCACGTTGACCACCTCCCCCACCGAACCGGCGGGCACCAGCAGGGCGTCGGGCGCCCGCTCGGGGTAGCTTCCGTCGTTGAGCAGGTCGCACAGGGCCACCACGCGTTGCCCCCACGAAAAGCTCGGGAGGCGGGGTTCAATGAAGGCTTCGACAGCGGCGGTGTTCATGGTGTGTCCTCGCAAAAAGAGGGGTTTGGCAGGGATGCGTCCAAATGGGCTGCGGCAGCCCCCAGGTCCCGCAGGACCTCGGCCTTGTCGCCCAGACGGGCCAGCACCTCGTCGGGCAGGTTGTCCAGGGTGCAGAGCTCTTTGGCACGCATGCCCACGCGGTGGCCGCTTTCCACAAAATCCACCGCGTAGATGTAGAACTGCTGCAAAAAGGGGTTGATGCTGGTGACGTAGCCCACCTCGCCCCGGCGCACGATGACATCCCCGATGTCTTTGCCCTGGTAGGTGCCGTCGTTTCGGACGTTGGAACGGGCGACCACCTTTTCCCCAAAGCTGAACCGGGGGGGATACGCCACTTCCAGGGCGTCTTCGTCGTCGTCGCGGTTGATGTCGGGCATGGTGGGTCCTGCGGTGCGTGGGGGTGAAAGGACTCAGTGCAGCGGGGCGCCGGCGTCCCAGCCCCGCAACGGGTTGTCGGTGCCGACGATGGCGGGGTGTGCCTCGCGCAGATCGGGGTCATCGGCGCTCAGGTGGTGCGCCAACACGTGCCACAGCAAAGCACCGCCCACGTGGTCACCGGGGTCCAGGCGTTTGAGCTCGCGCAGCAGGACCACCGCTTCGTCCAGCAGCCCCAGCCGCAAGTTGAGGTAGGCCAGGCCTTTGAGCGCGAACAGGTAGAAGCGCACACACACGTCGCCACGGGCGGCCTCGTCGCTGGGCGGGTGATCCCCAAAGTCGGGGCCCAGCACCCCACGCACCACGGCCAGCGCGTCTTCCCCCACTTGGCGGGCCTGGGTCAGGCGATGGCCGTAAAAATGGAACCGGTACAGCGCCACCAGCGGCGCGGGGTGCCGGGGCGCGGCGGCGCGGGCTTGCTCCAGCAGCGCCTGCGCCTCCTGGGCTTGGTGTGGCAGGGCCGCCGCACGGGCCAGCAGCTCGCTCACCTCCGGGCTGAGCTGGCCGCCAATGACCGCATGGGCAAACGCCTCAGCGGCATCGTCCAGACCCAGGTTGGCAAAGTCCATGGCAGCCACCGTTTTGATGCAGTTGAGGGCAGCCCTCAGTGCGCGACGGTCGTGGGCCGACCACCGCGCTGAATGGAGCCAATGCCGATGTGTGTCACGCCCGGAGGGGATGCGGGCGCGGCGGCATCGGCGGTGCTGCAGGCACAAGGCGCCTGGTTGGGGTTGGTGAACACCAGTCCGGTCTGGGTGGGGCGATCGACGAAGTCCATGATCAGGCCGTCCAGCATCAGGCGGCTCTCGGCAGGCAAAAAGATGCGCAAGCCATTGACCTCCAACGTGCTCTCGCCGGGCTGGGGGGCCGGTTCCGCGCTGAACTCGGCGTTGTAGCCCGAGCAACCGCCCGGGCTGACGAGCAGGCGAAAACCCGCGCCCTCCGGCAGGCCGGAAAAGCGCACGATGCGCCGCATGAATTTGTCGGCAGCGGGGGTGATGGTCAGATTGGGCAACATGGTGGGTCCTGGTCGGGTCAAGGGAGATGGGTCGAAAAACCTCAGATGAAGGTGATGCAGTCGTCTATCGGACAGACGGAAATGCACTGCGGGTCGTCGAACTGGCCTTCGCACTCGGTGCACTTGTCAACGTGGATCACAAATTTCCCGGCCGCCTCGGTGATGGCCACGTTGGGACATTCGGGCTCGCAAGCCGAGCACGACGTGCAGGTGCTGGCATCGATCTTCAAAGCCATGGCGTCTCTCCCTACTTTGGAAATGAATGGACGGGGGGGATAAAACGGGCCCGCAGCCCGTCAGGCAGCCGCCGCTGCACCGGTGTAGGCACCCTGACGGATGTGGGCATCGCCGCGCGCCTGGTGGGCGATGGCACCGCTGGCCACGCGCTCGCAGTAATCGGCAAACCATTGCAGGGCGGCTTTTTCGATGAACTCGCCCGCGTACTGGTCCACGGGCTCGATGCCGGCCGCCTTCAGTTCGTCTTTGGGACAGGCACCGATCTTGGCCACCAGCACGGCGTGGCAGTCGTTGATGGCGTTGACGATGGAGGGCAGCTGTTCGTCCTCGCCATAGCCCCCCTGGCAATACAGGTCCACCCGGCGATGGCCGACGAACAGGGCCTTCTTGCGGTTGACCTCGTAAATCTGGAACTCGGTGGCGTGGCCAAAGTGCAGGTTGACACGGCCATGGCCTTCGGTCGCCACGGCCACCAGCACGGTGAGGTCACCGGTCCCGGCGATCAGGCCCGCGTCGAACGCGTTCGACAGGGCGTTGACCTTGGCCTGGTGCTGGGCCTGACGCTCGGCTTCGACCTTCTCCTGGTAGGCGCGGCGCTTGTCCAGGTCATAGACCACGTCCATGGCCTCGATCTTGTCGAGGGTGAACTCCTCGCTGCGGTCTTCGCCCAGCAGGCCCACGGCATCGGCGCGGCACTGGCGGCAATGGCGCATGAGGTTGGCTCCGCCCATGCAGGCGTCCTGCACGGCCTTCAGCTCCTGCGCGGTGGGGCCGCGCTGGCCGGTCAGGCCAAACACGGTGCCGTGCTCGGCCTCGCTGATGAGCGGCATGATGTTGTGCAGGAAGGCACCGCGCTTTTTCACTTCGCGGTTGACCTCGATCAGGTGCTCGTCGTTGATGCCTGGGATCAGCACCGAGTTGATCTTGGTCAGCACGCCACGGGCGGTGAGCATCTCCAGCCCCAGCATCTGCCGCTCGTGCAGGATCTTGGCGGCTTCGTACCCTTTGTACCGCTTGTGGTTGTGGAAGATCCACGGGTAAATTTTGGCGCCGATTTCCGGGTCCACCATGTTGATGGTGATGGTGACGTGGTCGATGTTGTACTTGCAGATTTCATCGACCATGTCAGGCAGCGCCAGCCCGTTGGTGGACAGGCACAGTTTGATGTCCGGGGCCATTTCGGCCAGTTCGCGCATGGTGTCGAACGTCTTTTTCGGGTTGGCCAGCGCATCGCCAGGCCCGGCGATGCCCAGCACCGTCATTTGCGGAATCTCGCTGGCCACGGCCAGCACTTTTTTCACGGCCTGCTCGGGGGTGAGCTTCTGGCTGACCACGCCGGGGCGGCTTTCGTTGGAGCAGTCGTACTTGCGGTTGCAGTAGTTGCACTGGATGTTGCAGGCCGGGGCCACGGCCACGTGCATGCGGGCAAAGTGGTGGTGGGCTTCTTCGGAGTAGCAGGGGTGGTTTTTGACCTTGTCCCAGATCTCGGCAGGCATGTCGTCCGGACCGCTGGACGAACCGCAGCTGGCATGACCGTCTTCGTTGTGGCTGCCGCAGCCCCCGCCGGTGGGCGGGGTGTCCAGCGCGGCACCCAGGGGTTTGATCTGACCGATGCCGATGTAAGTCTTGGCCGGTGCGGCGCCGGCAATCGTCGGGGTTGCTGCTGCTTGCATGTTGAGCCCTTTCGGTGAGCACCGCAGAACACGCGGCGACTTGGGACTCAATTTGCAAATTCAGTGCCAGGGAATTTTTCTTTTTAAATCAATGACTTTATCGATTTGTCGGATGTCCGACAGACCCACATTCAAGACATTCGGCACAGTGTGTGTGGCCTCTGTCGGTGTTGCGACAAAGGCCACACGGCCGCCTCAGAACTTGCGCACCTCAATGCCGAATTTGCGCAGGGCGTACCCCATTTGCCGGGGAGAGAGTTTCAACAGACGTGCGGCCTTGGCCTGCACCCAACCGCAGCGCTCCATGGCCCAGATCAGGCGCTCGCGCTCCCCCTCGGGCTTGTCATCCGGGTGGCGGGCCACGGCGGGGGCGGTATCGGCTGTCGCCGGTCCATCGGCGGCGGGCACGGGGTCGGTCACCGCCACCGCATCGGCCAGTCCAGCGGCCGCATCGCCCGCCGCAGACAGGTCGCGCGGCGGCGCGGGCATGGCACCACCGCCCGCAGCCGCCCCCATGGGCACCTCCCGGATGGGGATGGAGCCGAGCTTGCTGGGGCGCACCGCGTCGTCGCGCTCGATGTGGTGCAGGGCCTGGGTCAGGCAGCTGTTGTTGCTGCAGGGAAAGCTCAACTCACTGAGCAAATCGCCCTTGGTCATGGTGGCGGTGCGCTCCACACAGTTTTCCAGTTCGCGCACATTGCCTGGCCAATAGCAGCGCGTGATGGTGTGCAGCGCGGCCGGCGAAAGGCGGATGTGGCGGTCGTTCTCGCGGTTGAATCGCTCCAGAAAATGCTGGGCCATGGGCGCAATGTCTTCCCGGCGCTCACGCAATGGGGGCAACTGGATGTTGACCACGTTGATGCGGTAATACAGGTCGGAGCGGAACTCCCCTTCCTGCACCATGCGCTCCAGGTTGCGGTTGGTGGCCAGGATCAGGCGCACATTCACCTTGACCGACTGGGTGCCCCCCACACGCTCGAACTCTCGCTCCTGCAACACCCGCAAGAGCTTGGCCTGGAAGGCACTGGAGATGTCGCCGATTTCATCGAGAAACAGCGTGCCGCCGTTGGCCAGCTCGAATCGCCCCTTGCGCAAACCCTGGGCACCGGTGAAAGACCCTTTTTCATGGCCAAAAAGCTCGCTTTCCAGCAAGGACTCGGTCAGGGCCGCGCAGTTCACGCTGACAAATGCCTCGCGTTTGCGAGGCGACAGGTTGTGGATGGCGCGGGCGATCACCTCTTTGCCGGTGCCACTCTCACCGCGCAACAGCACCGTGGTCTTGGCCGGTGCCACCTGGTGCACTTGCCTGAACACCTCCTGCATGGGGGGTGAGACACCCACGACCTGGTCGAGCTGGTGGTCGCCCCTCGGAAGGCTTTTCTGCACGCGGCGCACGTTTTCCTGCACGGTGTCGTAGGCCGCAGACACCGTCTGGTTCAGCAGCATGGCCTGCCCCATGAGCGTGGCCACCATTTTCAGCAGCTGCAGGTCGTCCGCAAAGGAGCGGGCGGTGTTGGGGTTCAGGCAGTCGATGGCCAGCACACCCAGTGAACGGCGGTCGGCGCGGATGGGAAGCACCATCATGGCCACCGGGTCGAGCGGCGACTGGTCCACCCCGCCTGTGCGGTTCAGGAACAGCGGCTCCTCGCGAACATCGGGCACGATGGCCGGGATGCCTGTGGCGTGGACGCGGCCCACAATGCCCTCGCCCCGCTTGAAATGCAAACGCGCCACCTCTTCCCGCGACAGGCCTGCCGCGCACAACCCCCGCAACACGTCACCGCCTTGCTCGGCCACCAACACAAAAGCCCGTCGCCAGTCACAGGCCTGCAGCAGATAGTTCAATGCCTCGCGAAAGGTCTTGGACACATCCAGTGACGTTGCCAGGGTCTTGCTGACCTCGTACACGGCGTCCAGATCGGCGCGCGTCTTGGGGTGGGTTCTGAAGGTCATGGGCTCTTCTCGTGGGAAATAGGCACCTCGTGGTACTTCGCTTTCCAACCACACATGCAAAAACCGTACCCCAGCCCAGGCCAATTGCCCCCAAGCCCACCACGCCTCACCCAACCGACAAAACCGACACGCCCCACGCACCCGACACACGCCAAACAGACAAATCGGACAAATTTCGAGGCTTTTGGACACCGTAAAGCCCCGAAAAGGGCTGGCACCGAAGTTGCGAAAGGACACACGACACGCCACCTTCACGCTTTGCACCAGGAGCCCGCCATGCAGGACAGTCCTCGCGACCCCCCCCACGCCCCCGCCAGCAACGCCCTGCCCGTGTACCTGGACTACGCCGCGACCACGCCCGTGGACCGGCGCGTGGTCAACAAAATGATGCCCTACCTCACCGACCTGTTTGGCAACCCGGCCA